>Ga0207639_10000087_pt1 | contig 79236 bp, 69 predicted proteins | sample KBSCornC32_FD_184299 | JGI IMG/M metagenome (GOLD analysis project Ga0207639, IMG submission 184299) | Corn rhizosphere microbial communities from Kellogg Biological Station, Michigan, USA - KBS Corn C3-2 (SPAdes) (version 2) | ecosystem: Host-associated > Plants > Roots > Rhizosphere > Soil ... | reverse complement strand
CAAGCACCACTATCTCCCTCTGCGCAAAATCCCGCCAACACTCCCTCCTTTGACCCCTTGAAATATCACCCGCAAAACTGTCAGCCATGTGTCCGAACACTTGTCAGCCATGTGTCCGGTCTATACACGCCGCCGCCGTCCCCAATTTCGCTTGGGGGGCGGACGACTGCCGCGGCCAATTTCCGTATGGGAAGCGGACGGATCCCATCCGATGACGAGTAGTGAAAGTCGTCGGCGCCCTGAGCGAGATCAGGGACGGCGGCGGCGCGCCATCCCTACCTTTGCTCGCTCTGCAACCTGCCGGTCGCAGCTACAATATGCAGCCCGAGATTGGGGAGATCATTGAAACAAAGCGGCTGGATGCTGCTTCTCCGCTGCTGCGCTTAGTTCACGTAGGCCGCTTCGTTGGAGAAGAGCAGGGACTGGACGTAGGTTTCCCAGGGCGTCAGGGGCTTGCGCTCCACGCGGTCGCCTTCATTTTTGATGGCGCCGAATTTGGAGTCGTTGCGACCGCCGGGGCCGCCAGGACCGCGACGGCGGGGACCGGACGCAGCGTGCTCGGTGACGGCGGCGACAGACTCCGGCTGGAGCTTGGATTCGCTCTGGACGAAGTCCACGCCGAGGGCGATTTCGCGCGGGTTGGGGGCGCGCTGGAAGAGCACGCGGTAAATGGCCATGACGCGCTGGAGATCGCTGGTGGCACGGGCGACCTCGGGGCGGGCGAGAATCTTACGCGTCACGTCGACGGCCATGCTGCTATTCATGAGGAAGAGCGCCTGCTGCGGCACCACGGTGGTGGAGCGCCGGGAGTTCGGCATGTCCGGATCGCTGAAGTCGAAGTGCGCCATCAACTCGGGCAGGTTGCCGCGGTCCACATAGCCGTAAACGGAGCGGCGGTAGCTGTAGGGCTCGTCGGTGAGATTGATCGGTTTGCCGCCGACGGTCTTGTCGAGTTCACCGCTGAAGACGAGGAGCGAGTCACGCGTCGCCTCGAAGTCGAGCCGGCGGATGTTGGCGCGCCAGAGCAGGCGGTCCTCCGGGTCCTTGGTCTCGTACTCGGGGCGGGTGTGGCTGCTCTCGCCGTAGACGCGGGACATCACGATGAGCTTGTGCAGCTTTTTGAAGCTCCAGCCATTGTCCATGAAGTAGTTTGCGAGCCAATCGATGAGCTCGGGGTGGGTGGGCTTCTCGCTCATCACACCGAGGTCATCGGGCGTGCGGACGAAGCCTTCGCCGAAGTGGTGCATCCACACGCGGTTCACGGCCACGCGGGCGGTGATGGTGTTGTCCTTGGTGGCGATGCATTTCGCGAGTTCCAGGCGGCCGCTGCCCTCGCTGAAGTGCACGGGCTGATGGCCGGGGCTGAGGATCTCAAGGAAGCCACGCTGGACGACGGGGCCGCGGGATTGCGATTCGCCGCGGATGAACACCGGCGAATTCTGCACGCGCTGCTTGTCCTGCACGATCATCGCATGCGCAGGCGCGCCCGGGTGCGAGGTCTCGAGCAAATTGATTTCGCCGAAGTTGAAGCGGCCGCGGCCGAGCATCTTGTTCGGCCAGCCGGCGATGGCGTCCTGCACGTAGTCGGAATCGATGGCGCCAGCGGGGGCGACTTCGAAGGGACCGCGCAAAAACTCGAACAGACCTTCCTGCTCGTAGCCCGCCACGGGCGTGCTCGTGGCGCTCTTTAGTGCGGGAATGAAGCCTTTTTCCTGAGTGGCGTACTGCTTATAGAGATCCACGTAGACCTGCACGGCTTCGTCAAAATTTTTCGGCTGCTTGGCGGTGATAGCGTCCTGCACGATCTTATTCGGACCACTGCGCATGCGGTCGCCGAAGCGGCGCGCAAAGCCAGCCGCCTTGGGGCCGATGTTTTGCGCCATCTTTTCCTCCATGCGCTGGGCCATCATGTCGGCATTGCCGGCCATGGCCATGCCGCCGCGGAAACCGCGTCCCTCACGGAAAGCGCGGAGCGGCGCGAAGACGGCGGGGTTGCTGAGCATGCCGCGCTGCAGATATTGGACGAACTGCTCATCGAGCTTGTTCGCGCGAATGAGCTCGTTGCGCGCCTGCAGGGCTTCCTGGTTTCCTCCCTTGCCGCCGGCGCCGCCGCGCGGGCCGCCCGTCATGGCGGCCTGGAAGTAGGCGGCGGGGGCGCGCTGGATTTCGGCGAGGTAATAGCCGACGGAATCGAGGTAGCGGTCGCGCAGTTCCTTGATCTGCGCGTTGTATTTCGCGGTGAAATCGGCGCGCTGCTTATCGTTGGAATTCGAAGCGAGGAGCGGCTTGTCATCCGGCTCGCTGATATTCGCGAAGACGCCGTGGAGCGCGTAGTAATCCTTGGTCGGGATGGGGTCGAACATGTGGTCGTGGCAGCGGGCGCAGGCCACGGTGAGGCCGAGGAAGCCTTTGCTCACGGTGTCGATCCGATCGTTGATGATATCGTTCACGTTCTTGAAGCGCTCGCCCACGGTGAGGAAACCGAGGGCGGCAAGACGTGGATCATCGGGCTGGATGCCGGGGATTTTGTCCGCGGCGAGCTGCTCGACGATGAAATCAGTATAAGGCTTGTCGTCGTTTAGCGACTTGATGACGTAGTCGCGGTAGGTCCAGGCATCCGGATAGCGATACTCCGTGGTACGGGCGGCATTGCGCTCGCCGCCGATGGTGTCCGAGTAGCGGGCGGTATCGAGCCAGTGGCGGCCCCAGCGCTCGCCATAGGCGGGCGACGCCAAGAGGCGGTCGACCACTTTTTCGTACGCATTCGGAGCGGTATCGGCGAGGAAGGCTTCCACCTCGGCGGACGTCGGGGGCAGGCCCGTGAGATCGTAGGTGACGCGGCGGAGAAGGGTTTCCTTATCGGCGTCGGGCGAGGGGAGCATGTTGTTCGCCTCGAGTTTTTGGAGGATGAAGCTATCGATGGGCGTCCGGCACCATTGCTGGTTTTTGTTTGCCGGGACGGCGGGCTTGGTGACGGGCTGGTAGGCCCAGTGCTGGCGGGCCTTGTCATTCAGGCCGCTGAGCTTGGCGACTTTCTTGGCATCGGCCTCCGGGAAGGGAGCGCCCATCTTGATCCACTCGGCGATGATGGCGAGCTGGGCATCAGGCAGTTTGCCGCCCTTGCTCTTGGGAGGCATCTGGAGATCGTCGTCTTTATAGGTGAGCGCCTTATAGAGAAGGGATTTCTCCACGTCGCCCGCGGTGATGGCGGGGCCGGTTTCGCCGCCCTTGAGCAAGCCGGCTTTGGTATCCATCGTGAGACCGCCCTTGGATTTGCCCTGGGCTTCGCTGTGGCACTGGAAGCAGTTGTCGGACAGGAGGGGACGGACCTTTTCTTCAAAAAAGGCGAGCTGCTCCTTGGTAGGCTCCGCGGTAACGGCGGCCCAGGAGGTCGTGGTGGCAACGACGGCAAGCCCGAGGCTGAGGCGAATGGTCATGGGTAAGGTGACGGTGGTGGAGTTTCTCTTGGCGGGAACTCTACGCTAGAGCGAAAGTTGCGCCACAAGGGTAATAGCGCAAGGAAAGGGATCTTGGACGGGATGGGACGGGATTTTTCATTTCTGAGCTGGGTGGTGTTTTTAAAGTGCGTAAGTTGATTTATATCAGACTCTTATGTATAAATCGGAAAAGTTCACGCCTGGGCTTGGAAGATGCCGGTTCGACGGGGCCAGGGCAGCGTGGGACGTCCCGGACGTCGGGCGTCGAGCAAGAGGGAGTTTGGTGGCGAGCCGAAAGAATGATAGGGACGGGGAGCATGAAGCCCCTGTTGCTCCTCTTCCTGATGTCGATGGTCTCCCTGTGCGCGGGCGAACCTCCATGGCCGCGAGTGCCCTACCGCGAGGTGCGGGCATTTGCGTGGGATCCGGCGAAAACGCCGAATATAGACGAGCAGGTCATTCGCGCGGATATGAGCTTCGTGGAAGGAGTGATCGATAAAGAAGGGGTGGTGCTCAATGCAGACCAAGTGAAGCGGTTGCTGAAAGCGGAGACGCATCGCTTTGCCGACCGTCCGGTGGCGGGGTGCTACATGCCGCACAACGCGTTTGTCTTTTATAATGCGGACAAGAAGCCCGTGGCGTTTCTGGAGGTCTGCTTTGATTGTCTCGGGGCCCGGACGAACCCGGTGGACGCCAACTGCGATCCGGACTTCTACGCGCTGGCGAAGATTTGCGCGGAGTTGAGGATTCCGTTTGGGAGGCACAAGAGCGTGGAGGATTTCGAAAAGGGCGCGGCGGAGATTCTCGGGCCGCCGCCTGGCGCTGAGCCGGCGAACGGGACGAAAAAGGCGAAACAAAAGTAGGGGGCGTACGAAGCGCCGGCTGGCCCCCAGTTGGAGTTTTGGGCTACCGGGAGATAGGGATCCCCGAAAGAACATGTCGCTGATTATTCCATACGCAGGTGGGGAAGTGGTCGTAACCGCGGAAGCGTTCGACCTTCCACGGTATCGGGCGGATTCGGCGGACAACATCGTCGGCCCGGGCGAGGAGCTTTATCTTGAGGATGAGGGGTACGCGCCGTCGTCGCGGCACCGAGTGACTGTGCGGAAAGACGAAACGCCGCTGGCATCGCTCGTATTGCTGGCCGGAGGTGGAGCGAGCGGCGTGCATGCGCATTCCGCCGTGGTGCGCGGGGAGGAGTGTTATGTGGCGGTGGGGCCGTTTATCTGTGCATTGACGCTTCCGGCGCTGAAGGTCCTGTGGTTCACGCGCGCCGATGAGGCGACGTGCTTTGGGGTCTACGATGCGCCGGGATATGCGAGCCTCATTTCGCACGGAGAAATCGGGATTACGCGACTAAGCTATGCTGGGGAGGTGATCTGGTCCGCCGCTGGCGCGGATATTTTTTCGGAGGGATTTGAGCTTTTTGAGCACCACGTGGAGGCGGTGGATTTTAACGGAGTGCGGTATCGGTTTGGGCTGAAAACGGGAAAGTTTTGCGCACGGTAACTGATCAGGGCTCCATTGGCTAATCCGCCTGGCGCGAGGCGGCCGCTTCGTTTCTTGCCGGGAGGAAGCGGAAGACGTATAGGTTTTCGCGATGACTTCTGCACCGGTCATAGTTTTGGGAGTTACGGGGAGTATTGCGGCCTACAAGGCGGCGGATCTCGCGAGCCGGTTGGTGAAGGGCGGCGCGGAGGTGCATGTGGTGATGACGGAGCGGGCGGGGGATTTCATCACGCCGCTGACGCTGCAAACGCTGTCGCGGAACCCCGTGGTGACGAGCGCGCATGATGCGCAGAGCGGGTGGAAGCCGGGGCACATCGATCTGGCGGACCGGGCACATCTGCTGCTCATCGCGCCGGCGACGGCGAATGTGATCGCGGAGCTGGCCTACGGGCTGGCGGGGCATCCGCTAGCGGAGATTGCGCTGGCGACGCTGGCCCCGATGGTAATCGCGCCCGCGATGAATGGAAAGATGTGGGAACACCCGGCTACGAAGGCGAATGTGGCGACGCTGCGGGGGCGCGGGGTGGAATTTGTGGGGCCGGAGCCGGGGTTGCTGGCGTGCGGGTATGAAGGCCTGGGAAGACTGGCGCCGGTGGAGGAGATCGCGGAGCGAGCGCTGGCGCTGGCGCGGCGCAAGGTGGAGGAGATTTAGAAGTTAGGATTTTGGATTTAGGAATTAGGTAGCGCGGCCGAAAATGAGTCGCAGCCGAGGATGTGAAACCGCTAACGTAGTGAGATGATGAACTTCCGCATCCCTGTCGTTTCGCTGTTACTGGGCTTTGCTTTGACAGCGACGGCGGCGCCGAAGCAGCCGGCGGCAAAGCCAGCGGCTTCGCCCGCGGCGGAGGTTCCAGATCCGCCGGAACTCGTGGGGCAGCGCACGGAGTATGAGCAATCGCTGCAACCCCTGACGGACAAACTGGCCGCGGCTTTGAAGGCTCGCGGCGCCAAGTATGCTGCGGACCTGCAAACCGTGGAAGGGAGTGTGACGGCCAGCGGGAACGTGGATTTGCTGGCGACCATTCGGTCCGAGAAAGAAGCGTATGCTGCCGGACGTGGAACGTGTGGTTACGGGGAGAACGACAAGCGCATTCCACCAGCCGCGCGTGAGCTGCGCCAAGCTTACGAACGGGATACCACCAAACTGCGGACCGATGCGATCGCGGGGGCGCGCCCACTGGTGGAGAAATATGAACAGAAGCTTGGCGATCTGGAACGCAAGTATATCGGCGCGCGTAATCCGGATGGGGTCCTGGCGGTGCAAAAGGAGCGGCGCGAGTTGCAAGACAGCGCGGCCGATCCCTTTTATGGCGGGGACAAGGCGATCGTCGGGGAGTGGGAGGCGGCGGACGGGAACAAGATTGTTTTTCGTCAGGACAAGACGTTTTCCAACAAGTCTTTCTCGGGGCAGTGGTCGTGGGTGGACCGGGGAAAGCGCAAGGTTTTCGCGAAGGCAAAGCACAAGTGGGAGAAAGACTTTACCTATACCATCCTGGCTGACGGATGGGGCGTTACAGGGAAGGAGCCAGGTGGCGAACAGCGCTCATTCTCGCGCGTGAAGTAGCGGGAGCGGTGATCGGATCCATTTGGCCCCATCACGCAAGAGTGCGGTCGGGCTCTGGAAGGAGCTGGGCGTGAAACCAGTAGGGGGCAAAACGGGTGGCGCTGGTCTCCACGATGTAGACGTACTCGTGGCGGTGGTAGTGCCATTCGACGTTTAAGACGCGGCGGAACCTCTCCGGCTTCTCCCGCAGGCGAACGAGGTCGCCGGGAGCGAGGTGCGGTTGGTCCCCGGACGTTGGTTGCCGAGGCCGGCGGGACTCGGTTTTCGGGAATTGTCTCCACCAAGGGGAACTCATGGGCGGACGCTGATAAAAAAGCGATGCCGGGAGAAGGATGAGCTTTGCGGGGCGGATAGATTTTGGGAAACGCGGTAGGGGTCGTGCTTTCGAAGGATGGGCACATCAACGGTCTTTCATCATCTTCCGGCGTGCGTTTAGACGCATACTCTGATAGAAGCACTCTAATTCCCACCACTATGCCTCGCGAAAACAACATCTCACTGGACGGCGCTGAAGTCTCGATCATCAAGGCGCTGGGATTTGGCGGGGGCGACACGGATGGGGTGACGCTGCTCGAGCGGTGCGCGGATTTGGAGTTTGCGGAGTTGCAGGATGCGCTGAAGGGACTGATGGCGATTGGCTATGTGGAGGCGGACGGCTACGCGATGCATAGCAAGGAGGAAGTGGAGAAGATGCATTTCCACGTGAATTCGGGATACGCGAAGGATTTGAAGGATGCAATGGATCCGCGGGAGGAGCCGAAGAAGAGCAAGCGGGTGCGAAGGGAGTAGGGGGACAATTAAGATTTAGGGCGCGGCGAACGAGCTGCGAAGGCTTGCGTGTGTGATCGGGAGGTTTAGGGTGAGAAGTATGGCGACGCTTCATCGAGTGACGACCAAACTTGTCTGGCTATTGAGCCTGCCGTTTGCCGTGCTGGCGTTACCAGGAGGTCTATTTAGTTGGTGCGAATTTCGGGACGGCTGGGAGCACTATGGATATGCTTCTTCGTTGGCGAAGGTGAGTGATGATTATGTTTGGGCGCAATGGGGCCGGATGGGCCATGGGCTCGCCGGGGTGGTTCTTGCGGGGGGAGGGTGGTGGGCTTTTTTCACGCTGGGGCGTTTATATCTGAACGTGTGCTCGGTCGGCGCTTTGAAGAAGAGGGCGGGGAGGATCCTTTGTGAAAAGCGTCCGGCTGCGGGGAAGGTGCAGGTGGCGTTAATGGTTTATGTCGTGGTCGGACTGGCGCTTCCCTTTTTTTCCCGTTCGGTCGAGGAATGGTGGTTCTTCGGCGAGGTGATCCAGGGAGTGCCGTTTTTGTTTTACGGGTTTCCGGTGGTGCTGGCTGGAATGGCGCTGCTGGCGCTGGCCTCGGGGTTTTGGGTGGTGGCGGGGGAAGAAGTCGGGGTTTCGAAGTAGGTGCGGACAGCATCTTGAAGAAAGGCGAAGGCGCCCGACAGATTTGGGTCCTGTTCAAGATGGAACTGGCGTGAAAGAAGGGAGGGGGGCTGGCGTAGTAGGAAGCTGACAGTTGCTCATGAAACGCATCGGGATCTTTTTAACGGCAGCGGTGCTGGCGCCGCTGAGCCCTTGGGCCTATGGGGAATTCCGCGGGGCGGGGTATTTCATTAAGCCGTATCTCGAAGGGTCGGCGATCGCGGCCTATGGGCTTTGCCTGGCGATGGCCATTCCGGGGATGTGGATGATTTCCAAGCGAGCGAATCGGCTGTGGGTGCATTTTTTTGCGGCGATTGGGTTTATCGTGGGCTACGCGATTGTTTGCGGGATTATTTTTTCCTATGCGGAGGATTGGGCCGAGCAGCGCGCGATCGCCGTGGGCTACCGCGGGGACAATGGGCCGCGGGATTTTTGGGATGACTCCGGGATGAGTGCGTGGCCGTCGCACTGGGGTGCGATCCTCGGGTATTGCGTGCTCACGGGAATCATCTGGCTGCCTGCGGTGGCGGTGGCGACGATCGTCAGCGGGTGTATATCCGTGCAGGCGGAGAAACGACGTGGAGCGTGAGGCCAGCACCTTTCTTCTCATTTTCGCCCAGACGCGGCATCATATGAGAAATGAATACCAGGTGCCAGCAATGCGCGGAGGAGGATCTCATCGCGGGGCAACTCTTCAGCCCCATCACTTTTCGTCCCTATGATGTGAAGTTTTGGACGCTGACGACGTCGGTCCCCGTGGAAGCACGGGTGTGCCTGCGGTGTGGCCGCGTAGAATTGAGCGCGGATGTGGACGCGCTGGAGGCGCTGCGCAAGTAGCGGCAGCGGGGCGGACGGCGGCTTACTGGTGCCGGAGGACCTGGATCGCGTAGGTCAGCACCACCGCGCAGGCGATCAGGAGGAAGATCGTCGTGAGCAGTGGGGCGAGACTTTTTTCGCGGCGCAGGGTGCGCGGGCGGCCGGCGGGGCGGGTGCCCACCATTTCCAAGCGGAAATCGGAGGGACCTTCCACGCGGGTGGGGCGGCGGTAGCGGTTGAGCAGCTCCTGCTGCTCTTTGCGTTGCGCCTCGGCTTTCATGTTGGGAGCTTCCTGCAGAAAGCGGCGCGCCTGCTGGAGCTTCGCTTTCAGTTGGTCGGCTTCCGCGAGGAGAGCGGTTTTCTTGTTGTCCAGTGGGGTGGCGTCTTTTTGGGTGCTGTGGCGGTCGGTACGGCGTGGCATGGGCTATTTGCCGGGCAGTCGGCTGACAATGACGATGAGCAGGATGAGACCGAAAACGATCAGCGGGATGGAAAAGGCGAAGCCGATCTTCAGCCAGTAGACGAAGTCGTTCGTCGGGACGCTCTGCTCGTGTTGATAAGAAGGCGCGTGGTCGTCGTCGTCCTGCCCGGCAGCGGAGGCGGCGACGCTCACTTTGGGAAAAGATTTGCCGAACTCGGCGCGGGCATCGTCCACGGCGGCGAGGGCGCGGGTGAGCTCGGTCTTGATGTCGAGACCTTCCCAGCCCTTCGGGTTGATCGCCTCGAGTGTGCCGAGATGCTGCGCAAACGAAGAGCGGATGGTCTCGAGCAATTCCACGCGCTTGGTGGCTTCGAAGGCTTCGCGCTCCACGACCACGAGGGCGCGGGTGAGTTTGTCGACGAACTCGGACTTGCCGGTGTTGAATTGCTCCTGCCGGCGGCCCAGTTCCTCGAGCTCGCGCTTTTGTCGCTCAATCTGCTCGAGTTGGCGCTTAAGCTGCTGTTCCTGCGCTTCAGCAAGCTGCACCTTTTCATCGATGTGCTCGGTGGAAAGTGGATCGCCCTCGGGTAAGTCGAGGAGTTGTTCGCGCGGTCGGTCGGGCATGGCGGCGGTGCTACGCTCCCGCCCATACCGCAGACACGATTACATTTCCAGATTTTTCACGCGGCGAATCGCAAGAAACATCGGCACGCTGATCAAAGTAAGGCTCAGCGCGAGCGCGAGCGTGGGGGTCACCCAATCGGGGATCAGGATGGTGGTGTAGGGGATCACGAAGACCCGCTTGGTCACGCGCATGAGCTCGGGCAGGGCCAGGAGCGAGACCACGGCGGCGTTGTAGACGAAGCTCATCACGAGGCAGAGCGTACCGCCAAAGCTGGAGACAATCTTCGACGGATTTTCCTCGCGGAAATTCGGGAAGAGCGCGCCGAGACCCACGGCGAGGCTGCTGAGCGCGGCGCTCATGAGGCAGATGGCCACCGCGAAGTAGACGACTTTCGTCCACGGCAAGCGGAGCATGAGGGCCGAGGCGATCATCAGCGAGACCGTGATGAAGGCGGAGACGAGGAAGCTCATCCAGAATTTCTGCAGCACCACCCGCTTCAGGCCGACGGGCGAGAGGCCCAGAATCCAGACGCGCCGGCCCTCCAGGCTGAACATGGGGTAGACGAAGCGCGTGGTGAGCGTGCTCAGGGTGAGCGCGCTGGCGGCGAGATTCAGGTAGCTGATGAGCGTTTCCCAGTAGGGGTATTTGAACTCGAAGGCCACGTTGCGCAGGTTCGCCACGTAGATGCAGAGTAGCCCGAAGAAGATCATGAACTGCGTCCACTGCGCGGGGTCGCGCCAGAAGATCCTCACGTCTTTAAAGACCAGGGCGGTCATTTGCGGGGAGAGCTGCCGGACGCGGGCGTGGAGCCAGCCGAGGAAGGTATAGCGGACGCGCTGGCGCTTGGCCTCGGTTTCCCGCTGGTAGCGCTCGGCGCGCGAGCTAAGGGCGGCGCTCCAGCTGCCGTAGAAGACGCGGCCCGCCAGATCGAAAGCCAGCAGCAGGCCAAAGAGCGCGTAGCTGGTGAGGAGCATCAGGTTGAAGGAGCCCTGCTCCCAGAGCAGCGTGCTGCTGGTGTAGGACGTCCAGGCTTTCACCGCCTCGGCAAACCAGGCGCTGGGGAGATACGGGTTGGTGAGGATGCGGGTGCCGCGCATCAGCTTCGGAAAGAGCACGGCCTCCTGCACGCCGGCGGCGTCGCTTTCCGTCACGGGCTTGATGCGGATGATGATGAAGACGAGCAGGCCGATGGCGGCGCAGATCACGATGCGCTTGGTCCAGGGGCGCGAGAGCACCCGCACGAGGGCGAGGATGAGCCAGGACCCGACGACGGCTGGAATGACCAGGAAAGGGATGTAGGCCAGCGCCACCTTGAGGTAGAATTTCCACCCCACGTCGTTTACGGAGCCGTAAGCGGCGAGCATGGGTGCGCTGAGAAAGAGGAGCGCCCAGGAGGACACGCACACGGCCTCGATAAATTTCCACCGGTAGACGTCGCGGTGTCGGATCGGGAGCGAGAGCATCCACTGCGTCTCCCGGTTTTTAAAGAGGGTCATGTACCCGATGATCAGGTTCGAGACCACGAGCATCACGAAAAAGAACCCGAAGACCAGGTAGAGAATACGGTCGCCCAGCAGCGGGCCCACGGCGGGGAAATGATAGATGTACTTCAGCCCGTAATGGAACATGATGTAGCCGAAGTACAGGTAGCCGGTGATGAAAGCCCCAAGAATGAAGATGAGGAGCGGCGATTCCCGGCGCGACTTGGAGAAGCGGGCGGAAAAGACGCGCCAATGGACCCACATGAACATCTGCCACAGGCGTGGGGAAGTGGGATGTGGAGTAGCCTCGGTCATTATCTAGCGTGGGGCAATGTGCATACCGTCCCGGCCATGTCAGCAGGAAAGGTGACAGTTTCCCGACGAATAACACCAATGACAGGGGGAGGTCGCGCTGGAGGTGGATGGCGCGTTCCGCCGCGCCATGGGAAAGTATACGCGCGAAGCGCACACTAATTAAGGATGACCGTTTCTCGCGAGGGGTGAGGTCTTAAGAGGATTGGCGCCTTCGGCGTGTGTTCTCGCATGCCGCGCGGAGCGCGCCATCCACCGAAGGGCTTCGCCTTCCGATATCAGTTTCCCGCGCCACCCGCCGGCGCAGGCGAGGGCTGGCCGGTTGCGGCCGGCGGCTGCACTTCAGCGTAGCCGAGGTAGCCGATGAACATTTCGTCCCAGGATTGCTGACCCCAGTGGACGGACTTGCTCGGGTCGGGGTTGAAGGGATTTTTGGTCGAGTTGTCGAAGGCGCCGGAGCAGATGATCTTCGTGCCCGCGGGGATGAAGCGCGGCTGGGTGAGGCGGTAGCTGGTCTGCCAGTTGAAATCGTAGCGCGGCACGGAGAGGAGCATCTCGCGTTTGCCGTCGGGGAAGATAGCCTCGTAGCTCATGCGCGAGCCGCGCACGTGCATGTGCGGGGTGAGGGTGTAGAGCATGGAGTCGCGCTTGAAGGTGTAGTTGGCCGAGGTGGGCGACTCTTCTTCGTAGGGCGGAATCTGGAAGGCGAGCTTGATGGCCATGCCGGTGCGGTAGGCGAGCGCCGGTTTTTCCTTCAACACGTAGAGGCCGATTTCCGTGTCGTCGGTCTGCGGCGTGCCGTTGGTGGTGTAGTGGATCTCGATTTCGATCTTCGCATTCTTGCCGAGGAAAACGCCGGTGCCCTCCGGCAGTTTGACGAGATTGCGGCCGGGAGCCCAGCCGGCGATTTTTACGCCGCGGAAGACTTCCTCACTGCGGGCGCCGGGGAACTGTGCGTAGACGATGGCGTGGTGGACGACTTTGCGGTTGCCGGGTTTCACCACGGTGGCGCCGAGCCACACGTCTTCCGTGACGGGCGAATCGATGCGGATGTGCCGGTAGTCCAGCGTGCCGGTGGCGGGAATTTCCTCGGGGTGCGGGAGTTTAATGACGTAGTCCGGCTTGCCGAGCGGCCATTCCTCCAACGGCGGGAGCGGTTCGGTGAGCGGGTCTTTTCCGGCATCGGCGTCCGGCGGTGCGCCCTGCTCGACCCAGCGGAGGAGCATTTGCGTCTCGGCGGCGGTGAGCGTCGGGGCATCGACAAACTGGCCGTAGTGCGGATCGGCGCTCCAGGGTGGCATGCGCTGGGTGAGCAGCACTTCCTCCATCATGCGTGCCTTGCGCTTCGCCACGGCGTAGCTGGAAAAGGCGAACGGGCCAATCTCGCCATCGCGATGGCAGGAGACGCATTTTTCCCGGAGCAGCGGGGCGACTTGTTTGGTGTAGGAGATGGGCGTATCCGCGGCGGCGGCGGATTTTTCAAAAGTGATCAGGCAGCCTTTGGCGGCGGTGCTCGGCGTGGCGACAGGCTGGCCGGCGAGGAAGGACGTGATGGCGTCCTGCAGATACGTGTGCTCGGGCGCGGGCTTCTCGGCGCCTTCGGCGAGCTGGTCGTCAATGGCCCCGCGGTAGATGACGTTCCATTCCTTGGTGTCGACGGCGACGACTTCGGCGGTGCGGTCGATGCCGAGCGCGAGGGCGAGGGCCTGGTGCGTGTCCATCAGCACGGGGACGTTCGCGAAGCCCAACTCGGTCTTTTCCTTTTGCACGGCGGGGATGTCGCCGGGGGCCTCGGAATCGATGACCCAGATGCTCACATCTTTCCCAAATTTTTGCTGCATCGCTTGCAGCTTGGGCGCGCTCTTGCGGGCGATGGGGCAGCCGACGCCGGTGAAGAAGAGCACGGCGACTTTTCCGTCGGCGCGGTGGAACTCATGCGCTTTGCCGGCATCGTCGAGCAGCATGAAATTGGGCACTTCCTTGGCGGCGAAGGTGGAGGGCGCAGCGGATGTGACGAGGAGCGCGAGGACGGGTAGCAGGCTGCGGGTGAGTTTCATACGGCGGCTTCTAGGTCGTGAGGTTGGTGAAGTTGGCGCTGGTCCCCGGCGAAGGGTGGCAGCGGATGAGCAAGGTGCAAGTCAGACCGCGAGGAGGCCGTGGGTGAGCATTTCGACGGTGGCGTCTTCCACGGCTTCTTCCTTGAGGCCGTTCAGGCCGGGGTCGAAGGGGCGCTGCAAATTGGCCCAGGCAATCGACTGAGTGAGCATCGCGGCGGTGGCAAACGGGTCTTTGATGGGGCGGAATTGTCCGGCCGCCGCGCGCAGTTCGATGTAGCGCACGAGGTGCTCCAGCAGCTTGCGGCGCAAGCCGTGGACGAAAACTTCCGTGAGGCCGGGAAATTCCAGCGCGGAGCGCATGAGCAACAGCAGGCCGTAGCGATGGCGCCGCATGAGCTGGTATTGCTCGCGCAGGACGCTCTCCAACTCGGCACGCGGGTCGTCGGCGTGCTCCAGTTTCAGCGCGGTGGTGAGCACGGGCCACTCGGTGTGCCGGCCAAAAACGCTGCGCAAAAATTGCAGGGTGGAATCGGGCGTCGGCGTGGGCACGGGAATTTCGAGCTGATCCAGCCAGCTCGGGTCTTCCGCGGCGGTGTGGCGCACCAGGAGATCGAACAGCGCCTCCTTGCTCTCTACATAGAGATACACGGTGCCGACGGCGACGCCCATGGCTTTGGCGACGTCGGCCACCTGTGCGCGCTCATAGCCCTGCCGGCAAAAAACGCCGAGCGCCGCGTCCATCAATTCACGGAGGCGCTTTCCAGAAATATCGGCACGCAATCTAGGCATGGCGAAATTAATGACTGAACGAATCATTCAGTCAATAACGATTGTAGCTTTTTCTCTGATAGTCTGGCCGAGCAGCTGGCGTATTTTCTTTGTCCAGGGAGCAGTCGGCGGCAGAATGTGGCCGTGCCGCTCCCGGCGCCGATGTATGAAAACCCCGCTCTTCGCCCTGCTCTTCCTCCTCGCTTTTTGGTTTGTTGGTTCTTCGCCAACGGGGGCTTGTTGTGCGGTGGGACGGATGGGGGAGCCGGTGGTGAATGCGGACCAGACGGTGCTGCTCGTGTGGGACCCGGCGACGAAGACGGAGCACTTCATCCGCAAAGCGTCGTTCAAGGCCGAGGGGGGCGATTTCGGTTTTCTCGTGCCGACGCCCTCGCGGCCGCAGCTCTCGGAATCGGGGAACGAAGTCTTTCCCGCGCTCGCGGAGATTACGCGGCCCTTCATTCGGGCGGCAGTCGGCTCGGGCTGCAGTTGTTCGGCATCCGCACGCTACGATTCGGCGCCGCTGGCAGTGAGGGTGATCGAGGGGAAGGAAGTGGCGGGGTTTGATGCGGCGGTGCTGGCGGCCAGTTCCGCGTCGGCGCTGACGGGGTGGCTCAAGGAGAACGGTTTTGCGTTTTCGCCGGAGGTCGAGGCGTGGGCGGCACCGTACGTGGGCGAGGGTTGGATGTTCACCGCGCTCCGGTTGGCGAAACCGAAAGGCGCGGCCGAAACGGAACCGGTGAGGGCTTCCGCGCTGCGCATTTCGTTTCACACGGAGCGGCCGCTCTTTCCCTATCGCGAGCCCGACAGCCGCCGCGATGCCCAGGTACTGCACGCTTCGGCGCGGTTGCTGCGGCTCTATTTCATCAGTGACGCCCGTTTCGACGGCCGGCTGGAAGGGACGCATGGCTGGTCAGGCAAAGCAAAGTGGAGCAACGGCCTCACGGCGGCGCAGAAAACCAGGCTGCTGGAATTGCTGAAACTTCCCGCGACGACGGGGCCGGCCAATTGGTGGCTCACGGAATTTGAGGACAATTGGCCGTATGGAGTGGCGCCGGGAGATTTGTATTTTGCGCAGGCGAAGGATCAGGCGCCGATCGCGCGTGGAGACGGGCCGGGGGCGGTGCCGCCGTTTGATGTTTCGCCGCTTTTGGTGGGGTTGCTGGCGGTGGGGATTTTGCTGCGGCGGAGGAAAAAAGAGGCGCACGCCGCCGTGGAAACAGGCGCGCCAGCCACGGCTTGAAAGCCGATCTACCTTTTGGCATCCACGAGTTCGGTGCTGGTGGCGTACTTTCGCCCAGCAAATCACCATGCGCGGAGTTCTCCCACCATGCTCCTCACCCGCCTCACCGCTTTGCTTTTCGCTCTGGCCGCCGCGTCCCGGGCCGCGGATGTGCCCGCCCCGAATCCTCCGCCCAGGCCGCTGCCGTTCACGCCTAATCACGCGGATGTTTCCTATGGGCCGCATGCCCATCAACTATTGGATGTCTATCTCCCCAAAACCGGCACCGGCCCGTTTCCAGTGGTTGTCTGGTACGGCGGGCTGTGGCAGCCGAGCAAGCGACCGGCGGATCCCAACCACTTTTTGCCGTCGGGCATTGCCGTGATCGCCGTGGAATCGCGCACGCTCAATGATGCGGTGGCCGAGCACGCGGAGCCGCCAATTGCCTACCCGATGTCGGATGCGGTGCGCGTAGTGCAATTCATCCGGCTGCAGGCTAAGAATTGGAATTTGGATCCGGAGCGCATCGCCGTGGGCGGTGGTTCGCAGGGTTCGCTGCCGGCGCTATTTGTCGGCTGCGTGCCGGATCGGGCGAAAGCGGATGCCACCGATCCGGTGGAGCGCATGTCCAGCCGGGTCACCTGCGTGGCGGCCTATCGCAGCCAACCGAGCATCGATCCCAAGCAAATGCAGGAGTGGGTGCCTGGGGTGATGTGGGGCGCGCCGGCGCTGGGCTGCAAATTCGAGGACTCGCTCAAACGCCGGGAGGAGCTTCTGCCCGTCCTCCAAAAATGGTCGCCGGATCATCTCGTCTGCCCTACGTCCGCGCCGATCTATTTTGAAAACAATTGGGCGCTTACCCAGCCGGAGGGCGTCACCGAGGCCGACTACAAAGTGCACTCACCCGCATGGGGCCTCGGTTTTCAAAAGATCGCCCAGGCAGCCAGCGTCCGCTGTTATGTAAAATTTCCCGGCCATCCGACGGAGGGCTATGAGGACACGTGGGATTTTCTCCGGAAGGAATTGGGGGCGGGGAAGAAGTAGTCCTCCCAAATGATGATTGCCGCTTGCGTGGTTCGGCTCCATGCTCGCGGCTTTCCCATGCAAGACATCCGCATTATTCTTCACACCAGCCAGGGCGACATCGAGGGCACCATGTTCGCGAGCAAGACCCCGATGACCTGCGCCAACTTCCTGAATCTCGCCAAGCGCGGGTATTACAACGGGATCAAGTTTCACCGTGTCATCCCGGATTTCATGATCCAGGGCGGCGACCCGACGGGCACGGGCGCGGGTGGTCCGGGCTACAAGTTTGGCGACGAAATTCACCCGAGCCTCAAGCACACCAAGCCGGGCCTGTTCTCCATGGCCAATGCCGGCCCGGGCACCAATGGCAGCCAGTTCTTCGTGACCCACGTGCCCTGCCCGTGGCTCGATGGAAAGCACGCGGTCTTTGGCGAAGTGACCAAGGGCCAGAACGTGGTCGACGCCATCAAGCAAGGCGCGCAGATCAAGAGCATCGACGTGCTCGATTCCACCGACGAGCTCTTTGCCGCGCAGAAGGCGAACCTTGATAAGTGGAATAGCATTCTCGGCTAGCCGCTCGCGATATTCCTGACAAATTTGGCGCGGTCGCGGGGAAACTCGCGGCCGCGCCGTATTTTGTCCTCCACCACCATGTCACCGGAGTCCCAGGCGCTGCAGGCGCGCATCACGGAATACTGGGACACGCTCCCGCCGCCGCAGCTCCGGTGTTGGGGCGGATTGGAGGGAGCCCATCTCAGCGAACGTCTGCGGGGAAAAAACTGGCGTGAGGCGGATTTCGAACGGGACCTGTTTGCGGAGAGTGTGTTCGTCTTTCTCCATCCCAAGGCGCGCGTCTATTTTCTCGGTCCGGCGATGATCCATGCCCTGAGCTCTCTGGAACGGGGAGAATCGCTCGGTCTTTGTTTTCCCACGATTGGATTGGTGAGTGCGCTGACTTTGATCGGCGGATCGTCCGTGGAACTGGCGGAGGAGATTCTCTTGCAGCCGGGGTGTTTCGAAATCGTCCGGGACTTCGTGGCCTATCTTTTTGCTCAGCCCGAGGTACAGGAGGACTACTCCACGGAGTATACGTACATTCCGGACACATGGAAAACGCTGGAAACCCTGCGCGAGCGCGTCGCGATCGGGAAGGCGAAGTACTTCGCGGAATAACCGGAGGGGCGAGGAACATGACGTTCCGTGGTGGATGCTATTTGCCGGCTAAGAAGCTTCTGTTATCGGCCTTAAGAACACCCCGTAAGCATGCATCCGTCCACCCTTCGTCCTGCGTTTTACTCTATTTTGGCAAGATCCGCCGCCCTGTTGTGCGCAGCGGTGAACCTGCGCGCCGCCACGCCGGAGCAGCAGAAATATGAGCCGGATTTTACGCCGCAGCCGCCGATCAAAACGCTGACGCCGGAGGAGGAGCTGAAGACGATCCAACTGCCGCCGGGCTACTCGCTGGAACTGGTGTTGAGCGAGCGCGATGGGGTGAAGGAGCCGGTGACCATTTCGTTCGATGGCAATGGCCGCATGTATGTCGCCGAGATGCGCACCTACATGCAGGAGATCGACGGCAAGAATGAGGATGAGCCGCGGTCCGTCGTCTCGCGCCACGAGAGCACGAAGGGCGATGGGAAGTACGACAAGCACACGGTCTTCCGCGACAACATGGTGCTGCCGCGGATGATCCTGCCGCTGGATGACCGCATCCTGATCAACGAGACGAATACCAACGACATCTTCGCGTATCGCGACACAAATGGCGACGGCGTGGCGGACGACAAGCAGCTGTGGTTTGCGGGTGGCGCGCGGGGGGGGAATCTCGAGCACCAGCAGAGCGGACTCGTGTGGGCGCTGGATAACTGGATTTACCAAACGGCGAACTCCATCCGCCTGCGCTGGAATGGCGCGCAGCCGCCGCTGAAAGAGCCCACGCCCTCGGGCGGCGGGCAATGGGGCCTGGCGCAGGATAGCTATGGCAAGCTGTGGTGGGGCACGGCGGGTGGCGAGAAGGTGCTCTGGCATTTCCAGACGCCGATCATTTACGGCGCGTACGATGTGCCGGAGATGTTTGCGCCGGACTTCGTGGAGCCGTGGCCGCTCTTTGGCGTGGCGGATTTTCAGGGCGGCCCGGGCCGCGTGCGGCCGGCGGACAAGACGGTGAATCATTTCACCGCCTGCTGCGGCCAGCAGGTGGTGCGCTGCGATCGGCTCCCGGCCGATTTGCAGGGCGACGTGCTCGTGGGCGAGCCGGTGGGCCGCCTCATCCGCCGCGCGAAAGTGGAGATGAAGGACGGCATCACCACCGTCTTCAACCCGCACGAGAAGTCGGAGTTCATCCGCTCGACGGACAGCAACTTCCGCGTGGTGAACATGGCCAATGGGCCAGACGGGTGCATCTATATCGTGGATATGTACCGCGGCATCATCCAGGAGGGGAACTGGGTGCGCGAGGGCAGCTACCTCCGCAAGGTCGTGGAGCAATACGGCATGGATAAAGTCGTCGGGCACGGACGCATCTGGCGCTTGGTCCACAAAGACTTTAAGCCCGGTCCGCAGCCGCACATGCTGGATGAGACGCCGGCGCAGCTTGTGGCTCATCTCGATCACCCGAATGGCTGGTGGCGCGACACTGCGCAAAAGTTGCTCGTAGTGAAGGGCGACAAGTCCGTTGTGCCGGCGCTGCAGCAGATGGCCAAAACGAGCAAGAGCCAGTTTGGCCGCATCCACGCGCTCTGGACGCTGGAAGGCCTGGGCGCCGCGGATGGCGCGATCGTGCGCGCGGCGATGAAAGACGCCGACCCGCAAGTGCGCACGCAAGGCATCCGCGTGGCGGAACGGCTCATCCTCGCGGGCGACAGCTCGCTGCTCGCCGATGTGCAGGGCCTCTCGGTGGATGCCGATCCCGGCGTGCAGTTGCAGGTGCTCATGACGGGCAAGCTGCTCAACCAAGGCAAGGCCTGGCCCGACTACAACATCGCCGCGCAAAAGCTGCTGATGACCACCGCGTCGAAAGGCGTGAAGACGCTCGGCACCGTGCTGTTCACCGGCACGGATACCGTCGGCGGCAAGGATTTCACCAAGGAGCAAAATGCGCTGCTCACGAAAGGGCAGGGAATTTTCCGCGAAGTGTGCTTTGCGTGCCATGGCTTCGACGGCAAAGGCATGGCCATGGAAGGGCTCAAGCCCGGCACGACCATCGCGCCGCCGCTGGCGGGCTCAGATCTCGTGCGACGGCATCCGGATGCGATCGTGCGCGTGCTGCTGAGCGGACTCACGGGCCCCGTGGGCGGCAAGACATACGATGCGCAGATGGTCTCCATGGCGACGAATGACGACGAGTGGATCGCCGCGGTAAGCTCTTATGTGCGGAATTCGTTTGGCAACCACGGCACGTTCGTCACCGCCGCCGACGTGACGCGTCTGCGGACCGAGGCGAAGACGCGCACGCTCCCGTGGACGACGGAGGGCATCGTGGCTTCGCTGCCGAAATCGCTGCCGGATCGGAACAAGTGGAAGATGACCGCGAGCGCGAACGCCGAGAACATCAAGAACGTCTTCGACAACAACCCGAAGACGCGCTGGGACACGAAGACGCCGCAGGTGCCCGGCATGTGGTTCGAAATCGAGCTACCACAGGAGCAGAATCTTGGGCTGGTGCGGCTCGACCAAGGGGCGTCGAGCAACGACTACCCACGCGGTTACAAGCTCGAAGGTTCGACCGACGGCCAAGTGTGGAAGACGCTCGCCCAAGGCAAAGGCACTCCGGGGATGAGCGACATCACCTTCCCGGCGGCGAAGGTGAAGTTTCTGAAGATCACCACGACGGCGTCTCAGCCGGGGCTGTTTTGGTCGATCAGCGAATTGGAGTTGTTTGAGGCGCTGCCGACGCAGGGGAAGAGTGCGAAGCTGTAGGCGAGCAGCATCCTGCCGCTTTGGAGAGCGGAGGTGCCAAGTTGCAGGGCAGCGGGGAACACGTTTTCGGAAGACGTATTCTGCCGCCCTGCCGGGGCTTGGTCTTTGTGCTGCATGATCCGGTGGCTTACGCCACCGGCTAAATTCGAATCAGCCCTCCGGGCTTCCATACAGTCTTTCCTTTCCGGTTGTAGACCAAAAGGAAGAAGGCTGCACAAAAGCGGCAGGATGCCGCTTCTACGAGACGAGCCTACTTCTTCGGCACAAACTCAATGCTCACCGGGGCGCCGACTCCTTTGACTTCGCTGGCGAAGGTAAGCTTGCCGGTATTGGGGTCGACTTTGTGGGCGGCGAGGGAGTCGCTGTTTTGGCCGCCGGCGACGAGCCAGGCGCCGTCGGGGGTGAGATTCATGCCGCGCGGGAAGCCGACGTGGGCGGGAGCGTATTCCACGTTGGTGAGCTTGCCGTCGGCGCCGATGGCGAAGACGGCGATGCTGTCGTGGCCGCGGTTGGAGACATAGAGGAACTTGCCGTTCGGGTGGCAGAGGATTTCAGCCGTGCTGCTCTTGGCGGCATCGGCGTAATCGGCGGGCAGCGTGGGGATCGTCTGGAACTGCGTCATGGTGCCTTTCTCGGCGTCGATGGTGAAGGCGGTGACGCTGTTGCCCATCTCATTGTTCACGTAGGCGAAGCCGCCCTTGGGGTGGAACACGAGGTGGCGCGGGCCGGCGCCGGGCGGGACCTTGGCGCTCGGCGGCGTGTTCGGCGTCAGCGTGCCTTTCGCGGGGTCAAACTTGTAGATGAAGACATCGTCGGTGCCGAGGTCACAGGAATACAGGAAGGCGCCGTGCTGGTAGACGGAATGGGCGTGCGGTTCCTTTTGGCGGGATTGGTCGGGGCCGCTGCCGGTGTGCTGGATGACGACGGCGGGATCGCCCGGCGTGCCGTCCGCCTTAATCGGGACCATGGCGATGCTGCCGCTGCCGTAGTTCGCGGAGAAAACGTATTTGCCAGTGGAGTCGACGTAGACGTGGCAGTTGCCGCGGCCTTCGAAGGGCTCTTCGCCGAGCGAGCGGAGCTTGTGGTCGGGCTGGATCGCAAAGCCCGCCACCGCGCCGGTGCCGCGTTCGGCGGCGGCGTAGAGATGTTTCCCGTCGGGGTGCAGGCAGAGGAAAGTGGGGTTGATCACTTCCGCGGCCAGCGTCGGTGCGGAGAGCGCGCCAGTGTCGGTGTTGAGCGTGGCGTAGTAGATGCCCTGGCTTTTGCCGGTCTTGGTGTAGGTGCCGATGTAGAAGTCGAGGTCCATAGCGAAGAGTGGTGTGACGGTAATGGCGGAAAGGAGGGCGACGGGAAGGAATTTCATGCGCGGGCGGGTGTACGGGGGAATTTCCGATTTAGGAATTAAGATTTCAGGATTTTCTGGAGCGCCGGTGCCAGGGCCGCAGGGAACCACGCGCCGCCCCGACCATTCCTCATGGCGTCACCAAGGTAAGGCGGGTGCAGAACAACGGCGCCCCGTGATTTTACGCGGCGGCGCGGTTTCAACCGTTCTGAGGGATGGCCAGCCTACTTGTGATAGGCTGAGGCCGCTCCCCGGTTAAACGGATTGTACATCCCCCGTCCATCCGGCGTGGGGGCGTAAACAAAACCGTAGAGGTCTTTCTTGATGTCGACCCGCTCGAGCAGCAGATGTTTGTTCGTCGCTTTGGTGGTGTATTCAATCAGCACGCGGCGCGTGCCATTGAGCCCCCACATTTTGAAGCCGGTGCCGAAGAGACCGCCGTTCGGGAACAGTTCATCGAGGCCGGCGATGGCATGGAAGCAATTGATGGCCACATGCGCTTTGCGATACAGCCGGTCGTCGGCGCGGTATTTGATCTTGCCTGTCTCGAGCAGGCGGAGGCGTTTCACGCCGAGGTCAAAGCCCGGCTTGCTGATTTCATACGGTCCCCAAATGCCGACGGCCACCTTGGCGCCAACCGCCATTTTCAGCGTGGCGGCGAGGTCGAAGCTCTTTCCGGGCGAGAGCGGGCATTGATTCCAGGTGGGGATGAGGCGGGCGCCGAAGCCTTCGAACACGCAGAGGTTTGGGTTCCGGTCGAAATCATTGGGCAGCCAGCTGATGGTGAAGGCCTCGAACTCGCGGTTCTGGTAGGTCTGCGTTTTCAGGCCCGCGGTGGTCTGGGCTTGCTTGCCGTCGGCAAAAACCCGGATCACCGAGAGGAAGGAGTGCGAGAAAGCCGGATCATTATCGCTGTTCTCATAGGCGTACGGGACGATGAAATAGCGGTCGTGGGTATTCTTCCCCGTGCCCAGCCGCGCAGTGACCTTGGCCTTGATGCGGTTGACGACTTGCTCGTGGAGCGAGACGTTGTAGTGCGAAAAATCTACCCCGCGAATCTCTCCGCCGCGGCTCGCGGCGCAGAAGGTGCAGAGGAGGAACAGGAGGGCGATGCGCGAAACGGTTCGGTGCAGCGTTTGGTTCAGCATAAGCGAGATGCGTTCAAGCGGATGTGAACGCTCTTTCACCTGCGGTGGCAATCCTGGAATCAGTGGACTATTCCGGAAAGGTTAACGCTCCCTCCACATCGAGAATCTTGGGGCCCACTTTCCGCACGGCCGCGCGAAGACGCTCCTCCGTGACGCCAAACTCCTTCGCCCAATAGCGCACTTCGCGTGCGTCGTGGATATCGATCCTCGATGGATCTGCGCAACACATGCTGGAGGAATCGCGTGGCATACGGAGGAATCGAATTTCGGTTCCCAGGTGCGTGCGCCGCGTTGGCCTTGCGACGTCAGTGCGAGGCGGAGTCGCCGCTCGCCCCCGTTTCCGCGACGGCTTCCGGTTTGCGGGGCCCGAGCATCGCCACGGCGAGGGCGATGGTTCCGCCGAGAAACGTATTCGCCACGCGATGGATGGCCACCTCCCGTTCCGGCAGCCCCGTGAGCGCCAGCAGGAACGCGACGTAAGCCGTGATGGAGGCGGAGAAGGCCCCGTAGTTGACGTTGAGCACGGAGTAGCAAAGCCACGCGAACAAAACGACGAAGACCGCCAGAGTGATTGGGCCGGGCCGCCACAGGCTGGCGAGCAGCGTCGCGAGGCCCGCGCCCAGGAGCGTGCCGCCGAGTCGGGCGAGCCCGCGGGTGAGCGTCTGGTGGAGGTCGGAGCGCAGCACCAGCAGCGCCGTCATCGGCACCCAGTAGTGGTTGGAGAGCGCGAGGAGCTGGCCCGCCAGCGCCGCGAGTCCGAGGGCCACGGCGAGCCGCACGGAGTAAAAGAATTCCGCCGAGCGTGTTTGGAAATGGGTGCGCATCATCTGTGACGCCGCGGAAAAATTGCGGAAGGAATCGCGCCGAATCCGCGGGATGAAGCGTGGGCTCAGCCGGCGAAAGCAGAGCACGAGGCCGATTTGCAGTGCGCCACCGGCGAGAATCCATCCGCTGCGCCGGAGTACGAAATCAAGCGAGGCGGGGAAGCCGGTGGCGATGAGCGCGAAGATGGACCACTGGAGGGAAATCCACGCCGAGCCGCCGCCGACCGCGGTGGTCAATCCATAAAAAAATCCCACGGCGCTGCTGAGCAGGACAATCCCTGCCGGGTGCCGGCCGAAGAGCGAGCCGGCGGCGGTGAAGAGGGCCATCCCCACGGCGGCCCAGAACATCGGGCGAATGCGCGAGCGGCCGAGCCGCTGAAATGAGCCGAACCCCACGGACATGGCCCCGGTGGCCGCCAGCATGCCCGGCCAGAGATTATCTGTGGCCAGACCGGCGCCGAGGCCGAGGGCAATCGCCAGGGTGCAGGGGAGAGACGGAACGGTGCGGGTTTTCGCCCAGTCGGCCGACAGACTTTCGCGCAAGGCATGGCGGAGCATCGGCGGATGCGTATCGAATCCCAGCCCCGGTGTCGCGCTTCTTCGCGCGGAGCCGCTCAGTGCGAGGCGCCGTTGCGCATGGCCGCCTTTTTCATCAGCGCGGTGGCGAGTGGTTTCGCGGCCACCAGTGCGAGTTTCAAGATGGGGAGGAGCCAGCCTTGTTTGGGGGCCGGGGCCACCACCACGTAGCCGCGCGGCACGGGCGGAGGTTGGGGTTTGCGCCGGAAGAGCAGCAGCGCCACCAGACCGGCGGCGCCGGCGCCTGCGCCGATCCAGGTCCACCGATGGCGGAGCCACGAGCGGTGAAAACGGTGCACGGGATTTGCCTCTTCCTTGAGGTGCCGTGTGTTCACCCGCAGCGCCACGCGCGAGGTTTCCAGCTCCCGCACCAAAGTTTGCAGATCGTCGTTCATTCGAAATCCTTTTTCAGTTCCGTGCGCGTCACGGGATAGAGTGCCTTGCCGAGGCGGCCTTTGAACATCAGCGCGAGCACCACCGCGAGGCCCACATGCACGAGGCCGGTGCCAAGAATTACCAGCACCCAGACGCCGGCGATGGCATGGCAGAGCCACGCGATGAAAAAGCCGATCGTCAGCGCGAGAAAGATGTAGCCCAGCAGCAGCGAGATCGCCGCCGCCGCGAGAAAAACGGTGAGGATTGTCAGATGCACACCCGCCTCGCGGCTCTCCGCCGCCAGCACGGCCAGGCGCGCGCGCCAGTGGCGCAGCAACGCCTGGCCGAAATCTTTGACGGAGTCGATGAGGCCCCGGTGCGCCGGAGCTTCAGCGGACATGGGAGCGATGCAGCGCGTAGCCGAGCACCACGCCCACGGCGAATGTCGTGAGTACTGTGGAGAGAGGATTCTCCCGCACGAACTCGACGCTGTCATCGCCCACCGTGCGCACGCGGGCTCGCGCCTGCTCATACAGGTGCGAGGCACCTTCGCCCAAGTCGTGCATCTTATCGGCAACCTTGTCGCGCAAATCGCTCACCGTGCTGCGCACGCTTTCGCCGGCTGCACTCAATTTTTCCCGGAGGTTGCCGGCCACCTCCTGGCCTTTCTGCTTCAAATTTTCGGCGGCAGATTTCACCGTTTCCTTGGCTTCGTGGCCAAAGGCACTCGCGGCGGATTCGGCATTCTCAAGATGGTCTTCAGGATTTGGATTCATGGGTATGGATTGGTGTCTGTGGCCAAATATCGGCGAGGCCCGCTTGCACGCGTGTATGCCTTTCGAACTCGTTGTTGGGCACCGACGCGTCCGCCAGCCGTAGTCGCGGCGATACGCTCATCAAACAAAGAAACATCATGAATCCAGACGAACCCACGCCCGAAAATAACCCGTCCCAAAAACCCCAAGAACCCGCCACGTCGCTCGGCCGCCTGCAGGATGGCAGCTCGCGGTGTGTGCGCGAAAACCCCGTCTGGTCGGTGCTGGGCGCTCTCGCGGCGGGCGTCGTCGTTGGCTGGATGCTTCCGCACCGGCATCCCACCTGGCGCGAGCGCTACGTCGATGAACCGATGGGGCGCATGCGGGGTTGGATCGGCGGCGCGGCTGATGCCGCGGCTGATCACCTGCACAATGCGCAGGAAGGCGCGCAGGAACTCGCCGGCCACGCGGTGGCTGCGGCCAAACGTGGACTGCAAAAACTTCGCTGCTGGTAAAGCCATGACCTCCATTCCTTCATCTTCCCGACCCGTATCCGAAAAACAGGGCGGCGCCCAGGGCCCGACCTTTCAAGAGCGTATGGCCCGTTGCATCCGTGAGCGGCCCCTCGAATCGGCCGTGCAGGCGACGCTCTTTGGCTACGCGCTGCACTTTATTCCGCTGCGTTCACTCATCGCTACCGCCGCGCGCCTGGCGGTGCCGGCTGTCTTCATCGCCGGAGTCTTTCAGCTCTCAAAGTCCATGCAGAAATAGGCCCGGGATTGGCGACCCGCAGCCCGCAGTTTAAAGCGGGACAGCCGGACAGCGGGTTTACGGCGCCAGCTCCACTCGCAAAAAGATCGCCGCCGGCGTGCCGGCGAGTGGAATGCTGATCGTCTGCGTCCCGCTGGTCAGCGGCAGAACTGGAGCCGCCGCGGGGGTCCAGGTGATCAAGTCACTGCTCGTGCTGACGCGGTACAATTTCCCCGCCACGCCCTCGAAGCTGACGCTGAAGAACGTCTTCGCATCCGTGCTCGCGGAGGTGATGTGGAGCGCGGACGTTGGGATGCGCGGATCCGTTCCAGCGAGAAACTCTTCGAGGTTGGTCTTGCCGTCGCCGTCGCTGTCGAGCGTCGCGATATTTGCGCCGGCGGCAAATCCGAAGCCTGTCTTCCAGACGTCGGGAATGCCATCCTGCGCGGTGGACGTGGCGCTTTGGATGGTGAAGGCGTTGCTATTGCCGGTCGCGACACCTTGCGTGGAAGTGAGCTTTACGTTGGCGGCCGCGGTGCCGATGTTCAGGTTGCCGACATATACGCCATTGCTCAGCGTGCCGATGGACGGAGAAACCACCAGGGACGTGCCGCCGCTAGCCGCCGTCAGGTTGAAGGCGCCATTGGCCTCGAGCACGGTGCGCTGTCCCGCATCGCGCGCGGTCACTTTTACGGCGAAGGGAAAGCCCGCATAGGCGTTGGTGGGCGCATAGTCCCAGGTGAAATGGTCCAGCGGGCCGTTCGCCGCCGTCGTGAGCGTGAAGGCGCGCGTGTTCGTCGCGTTGTAGTTGTCCGCTACCTGCACCGTGATGGGAAAACTTCCGGAGGCGCTGCTCGTGCCACTCAGCACGCCGGCGCTGCTGAGCGAGAAGCCGCCGGGCAGCGTGCCGCTCGCGAGCGTCCACGTGTAGGGCACGGTCCCACTGGTGGCGTTGAGCGTCTGGGAATAGGCCACCCCGTGGATCGCCAGCGGCAGCGAGGCCGTAGTGATCACCGGCTGCCAATCCGGAAGTCCATCGTTGTTCGCATCCACGATGCGCAGCAGATTGAGCCGTCCGCCCGTGGCCACCTTGCCTTGCAGGCCGGCCTTCACGTCGACGCTCGATAAAATGCGCTGCCGCCGTTGCGCCACGGTATCGCCGGGAAAATTCATCGCCGCAAAAGCGACCGCGCCCGTGACATGCGGCGTGGCCATGGAGGTGCCGTCGAGAAATTGGTAGGCGCCGGTCACCACGATCGCGCCCGTGGCAGGCAGCGCGGCTTTGATCGCCAGCCCATTCGCCTGCGAGATGGAGCGGGTGGGAATCCAGTTGCTGGCTGTCGCCAGCGTGCCGAGGAAGTCGCCGCTGACGTTGTTGTAAATGATCGCCGCGCGCGCGCCCGCGTTCATCGCGTTGGTCACCTTGACGGAGAAATTCTGCGTCCCGCGTTGCATCAGCGCGATGTTGTTGCGCACCGCCGCGGGAAATTCCGCCGCCGTGTTGCCCGTCCCGCAGTCCACGATGTTGCCGGTGAGCCCGGTGGTCGGGAGGGCAAAGGTCATCGCCGTGGAACTGTAGGACGTGCCGCCTGCTTGAAAGGTCACCGTGGAGGGTTTGGTGGAGTAAATGTTCGTCCCTGGCGCGGCGAGATCCACCGTGGCGGCGCCGAAGTTCGAGAAGCTCGCCAGCGCATCATTTTGATCCGAGGCCGCAACGACAATCATGTTCGCGAGCCGGTAACTCGCGGGATACGTCGGCGTCGTGTCATTGTTCGTCCCGCTATTGCCCGCGGCCACGCAGAGGATGATGCCGGCATCGCCCGCCGCCTGGATCGCCGCGCTTTCCGCGGAGGTCGAGCCGCCGCCGCCAAAGGAGGCATTGAGCGCCACGATATTCACGCCCCGTTGTTTCAGTGCCGTGGCGTACTGGAGCGCGCTGATCTCGGCCGCCGAATCAATCGTGTCGCCATCCGCGGAGACTTTCAGCGCCAGCAGCTTCACCTTGTCGTCGATCCCGATGACGCCCACTCCGTTGTCGCCCATCGCCGCAATGGTCCCCGCCACATGGGTCCCGTGCTCGCCGGAATCCGAGGGGTCCGGATCCGCATCCACAAAGTCATAGCCGTGCAGATCATCCACATAGTTATTGTGGTCGTCATCCGTCCCGTTCGCGGCGTCCAGCGGGTTCGTCCAGATATTCGCCGCGAGGTCCGGGTGGATGTAGTCGATCCCCGTGTCGATCACGCCGACCACGATCTCCCCTGGTGGCGGTCGCGCCAGAGCGCGCGCGCCCACAAACTTGATGTCGTCCGACGCCGTCCCGACCGTGCCGTTCACGTTTTGCCCCGTATTCTTGAGGCCCCACATTTGCGCGAAAAAGGTGTCGTTCGGATCGGCCTTCACCCAGCGCAAATAGTTCGGCTCCACGGACTCCACGCTCGGATCATCCTTTAAATTCGCGATGAGTTGCGCGGTCGTCTTCGCTTTGTCGCGCACCAGCCCTGTCTCCCGCCGGCGCTTGGCGGAGAGCACGCCAAAGTGCCGGGTAAAAGCGAGTGCCTTGCCTTTCAGAACGGACTGCGCCGTCTCGAGATTGGCGCCCGGCTTGAACGTCACAATGACTTCCCCCTCGACGTATTTGGTCGCCGCCGTGGCCCACGAATCAAGGGCCAGCCATGCGAAAATCGCAGCCAGAAAAATGCGAGTGGACTTCATGCGTGCAGAGGTGACGGCTTTTGAGACATTCCACTGCGCTTTGCGTTCGGTCAAAGGAAGAGGAATGTTGTCCCGTAACACGCATCCGTGAGGCGCGATCTTTGAGTCCTCACGCGAACCTTACAAATCAGCCGCCATCTTTACACAGCGGCGATCCCCAGCCGCCCCTTTTGCCACATCAAAGGTCAAAGCACGCCTCCCCGCCGCTCATGGGAGCAGGGTGGGAGGCGCGAGGCATTTGGCTCCGCCTGGAGCGATCTTGCCGTTCCAGAATTAATCGAAAGCCTGCTCCCATGCGGTTGTGCCGACGAATGGGCCAGCCACCCGCGCGCTGTTGGGCGAACCCGGGTTATGAAAACGCTCGTTCTCGCTTTTTCCGCGTTGGTGTGGGCTGCCGCCGGCCTGGCTTTTGGGCAGCAAATGGAAATCATGGCTACGTTTGAGACCCAGCAGGTCACCGGCGTCGCGGTGTCGAAGACCGGCCGGCTCTTTGTCTGTTTCCCAAATTGGTCCGACCAGCACGGCGCCTCCGTGGTGGAAGTCGCCAAAAGCCGCACCCTTACGCCCTTTCCCAATGAAGATTGGAACCGTCCCGAGGAGGGCGCCGGGCAGCATTGGACATGTGTGCAGAGCCTGTATGTCGACGACAATGACGCGCTATGGGTGCTCGATCCGGCTTCGCCGAAGATGGAAGGCGTGGCGGCTGGCGGCGCGAAGCTGGTGAAATTCGATCTCGCCACCAATGAGCCCGCACTCACGATCCGGTTCGACGAGTTCCAAGCGCCACCGAAGTCCTATTTGAACGACCTCCGCGTGGATACGAATACCAACCAGGTCTACATCACCGACAGCGGTCTCGGCGCCCTCGTGGTGGTGAATTTGGAGACGGGAAAAATCCGTCGTTTGCTCGCGGATCATCCCGCCACCAAAGCCGAGCCCAATGTGGAACTCACGGTGGATGGCCATCAACCGGTGGACCCTCGCACCGGTCGCACTCCGCAAATTCATGCGGATGGCATCGCCCTCGATTCCAAGAACGGTTACCTCTATTTCCACGCGCTCACCGGCCATACCCTCTATCGGGTGAAGACGCAGTTGCTCCGCGATGAGAAACTGGAGGAGTCCGCGCTCGCCGACAGCGTCGAATTGGTGGGCGAGACGCCGGCCTGTGACGGCATGTTGACCGACGAGCGGGGCAACATCCTGCTCACCGCCATCGAGCGCAACGCCATCGGCCTCTACCATCCCGCGGACAATTCCTACCAGGTCCTCTTGCAGGATAAGCGCCTGCAATGGCCGGACAGCATGGCTTGGGGCCCGGACGGCGCGCTGTATGTCACCACCTCGCAGATCCACCGCACCCCGCGCTTCAACCGTGGCCATAGCGATCAAGTCGGCCCCTTTGCCGTTTGGCGGGTAAACCTCACGCGCACGGCGCAAGCCGCACGACCCGAAGCGCAGCCCCACACGGCGGAGCGGTGACCCCCAGAGCGCGATCGGGAATGAACTAGCCGAGCAGCCCGCCGCCGCCTTTGGGCATTGCGCTAGGACGGCGGCGCTCCGAGGATCGCCCCGTCGTGGTTGAGAGCCCCCGCTACCTTCGGAATAGGCAATTTTCCCGCTCGCCGTAGCGGGAGAGCGCGCCATGCTATCGCCATGATACGAAAAGCATTGGCCTTGTTTGCTCTCGGCTTGCTCGCGCGTGGCGAGGAGATCGCCTTCGACCTGAACGCCGGCGAACGCAAACTCGTCTCGCTCGATTCCCCGGTCGACGATTCGCACTTGCGTGATCCCATGGGCTACACCGGCCCGGGCACCCGGGCGCGCCTTTTCACCCGCAAGATCGAGCTGTCCAACACCGGCGACAAACCGCTCGCCGGCCGCCTTCTCGTGGTGAATGGCCGCGCCATTTGGAATGCCGAGACGATGCGCAATTTCTTCGGTCCGGGCGATGGGCGCGTGGCGGTGGAGCGGCTTTTTTCCTTTTGGCGCGATCACCGCGCGCATGCCGGCTCCGGCATGGCGCTGGCCGCGGAGCCTTTTGCGGCCCTGAATTTCTGGGGCTTCACGCTCTGTGGGGAGGACACCCTGTCGCTCGCAAAGATGGCGAGGGTCTACGGCATCGAGACTCGCTACGTGCAATTGAACGGCCACATCGCCGCCGAGTATTTCTTCGACAAAACCTGGCACGTGGTGGACGGCGATCAAAACGCCTTCTACCTCAAGCTCGATAACAAGACGCTCGCTTCCGCCGAGGATCTCCGCGCGGATCCCTTCCTCGTCCTGCGCACCAAAGTTTTCGGTAAACTCGGCCTCATGACCCCCGCTTCGTCGGCCTTTAACTCCGGGCTGCTCGAACACGTGAATGTGGACGAACCCAAGCCCATCGCGCTGAAAACCGGCCCCGCGCCGCTGAATATTTTCACGCTGCAACCCGGCGAGAAGATCATTTGGCATTGCGACATGGTGCCGGATCATGTCGTGGGCATCATCAATTCGGAAAAGCCCGATCGCTTGAAGGAAGCCGTGCTCGCGACCATCGAGCACCGCCTCAACGTCGCCAAGGCTCAGCGCTCCGACAAAGGCATGGTGACCGTGCGCGCGCCGTACCCCATCACCAAAGTGGTGAATGAAACGACGGGCCAGACCGTGGTGCCCAAGGACATCGCGTTTAAGACGGAGATCGCGACGAAGTCGGTGGACGACAAAGTCGCCGTCTACATGCAGTGCTCGCAGTTTGCGCTGCCGATCTTTTCGAAAGGCTCGAACAGCGTGGAGCTCGCTGCCACCGGTGGCAGCGCGCACGTCAGTTACGAATATGATCCGGACCGCGAGGCTGTGGTGCCGGACCTGCGCGTGACCGGCACCGCGAAGGACGGAAAATTTCCCGGCCCCGCGACGTTCAATATCGAGACCAAGCCCGTGGCTGATCGACTCTGGTGGCAGGTGTCCACGGACCGCGCCTTTACCTTCATCCCGCCGAATTTCGACACGGTCAGCCCCTTCGTGCCGCTCCTCCGTTTCGATCCCCTCACCGACACCTTTTTCAGCCCCGGGCAAACGTACTACCTGCGCGTGAAAGCCCATGCCAACGGCGTCTGGGGCGAGTGGAGCCCGCCGCTGTCGTTCCGCGTGACCAAGCCCGCCCAGCCGCTCGCCGGCCGCTTTGCGGGCATCGGCGGGGCGCAGGTGCGGCTGTCGTGGACCGGCACCGCCGAGGAATACGACGTCTTCGCCAGCAACCGCGCGGACTTCCTGCCGGAGGCGCTGGGCAAGGATGAGATCGTGTCCATGGAAGGCACGATGGTGAAGCAGGTGAACCCGAATAAGAACCTCGTCGCGACCGTGAAGCTCCCGCAGTACGAGTTCACGCCGGAGTATCGCTACTACCGCATCATCGCGAAGAAAGGTGGCGTCCGCTCCATCCCCAGCCCGCTCTTCGTGCTGCCGGATGAATTCGCCGCCAGCCTCCCCGTGCCGACGATTCTGCAAGTCCGCGTGACCACGGAGGGCAAAAAGGAAATCTACGCCGCACACGAGGAGAAGATGGTTCCACCGGCCAAAAAGGAGCCCGGGCCCGACGCCGGCAAGCCCGACGACAAAGCCGCCCCACCCGATGCCAAAAAGTCGGACGACAAGAAGTCCGACGATAAATCCGCGGCGAAGGATACCGCCAAAAAATCGCAGGACGCCGCCGCCGACAAAGCCGCGCCGAAGTCCGACGCGAAGAAGCCCGCCGGCGACAAACCCGCAAAGGAGAAGTGATCGCGATGGCGTGTCGGCCACGGTTAGAACGTGCTGGGATCAAGGTGTGGTCGAGGATAGCGGACGAGCCGGCGAGACGCGCCGTGGAGTGCGGCAGCTTGCTGCCACTGTGGCAGACGCAGCTGGCTGCGTCGCGGTGGGGCGGCGCTGCCCGACTTCGACAGGTTTTCCCAGCCCCACGCAGCCAGCTGCGTCCTCCACAGAGCGGCAGCAAGCTGCCGCGCTCCACGGCGAGTTTGGCGAATGAGCCCGCTCGTTCTGGATGGCTGAACAGGGACGTACCCGAGCCCGACGAGTTGGAAGCATGGGCTCTGCGCCCGGACAATCGCTCCGAGCACGCGGCCCGAGCCTCAATTGAAGACTCGCCGGCGTTACGGCTGCTTCAGCGCGCCGATCAGCTCCTTCAATCCCGCGGGACGCGGACGCGTCCGGCTCAGGATGATGCCGAGCGGGCGGGTGAGGCGGGGCGCATCGATCTCGATCGCGGCGAGCTGTCCGTGCTGGACCTCCTGCGCCACGGTCTGCGCCGGGACGATGGAGATGCCGCTTTCGATTTCCACGGCGCGTTTTACCGTTTCGATATTGTCGAACTCCGCCGCGTGCGACACGCGCACGCCGAGTTCGCGCAGCGCGCGGTCGATGATCTTTCGCGTCGGCGTGTCCGGCTCGAACGCAATGAAGCGTTCGCCGTTCAGGTCCGCGAGGCTCACGCTCTTCTTCGCCGCCAGCGGGTGCTTCGGGTGGCAGATGATCGTCAGCAGATCCTCGTCAAAAATTTCGTAGATGATCGTCGAGTTCTTGGTGGGGTAGGCGACCAGGCCGAGGTCGGCTTCGCCGGATTCCACCATCTCGTACACCTGCGGCGAGCGCCGGTATTCCACGCGCACTTCCACCTGCGGGTGGGATTCGCGGAACGTTTTGAGGCGCGGCGGCAGTTCGTGCAGGCCGATGCTGTAGATGCTGGCGACTTTAATTTCGCCGGCGACCACGTTTTTCAGCTCGTTGAGCCGGCCTTCGAACTCATTCCAGAGATCGAGGATGCTGCGGCAGGTCTTGTGAAACGCCATCCCCTCCGGGGTGAGGGAGAGATTGCGGCGACCGCGCTCCACCAGGGTGCAGTGGAAACGGTCTTCGAGGGCGCGGATTTGTTGGCTGACGGCACTTTGGGTGATGCCGTTGGTGGCGGCAGCTTTCGAAAAACTACCGGTTTCTACGAGATCGCAGAAAACTTTGAATGTGTCGATATACATGGGGCTTTGGGGACGGGTGGGGCCGTCCGTAGTTTTACTAATACGTGAATCGCTTCTTAGTGGGCAATCTTTCAGTAATGAATCTTCATTTAGAAATCTCTGACCGATTAAACATCATTTCCGCTAAATTGACGGAGGCAGCGGCGCGTTCCGGACGCTCTTTGAGCGACGTCACGCTGGTCGCTGTTTCCAAAACGCAACCTCCAGAAGCGGTGTCCGCGGCGCTCGCTGCGGGACAACAAATATTCGGCGAAAGCCGGGTGCAGGAGGCTCGGGCGAAGATCCCGGCCGTGGGCGGCCGGGCCCGATGGCACTTCATCGGGCATTTGCAAAAGAACAAGGTTCGGCAGGCCTTGCCCTTCTTCGAATTGTTTCATGGGGTGGATACTTTGGAACTGGCCCGCGACATCGCGCGCATCGCTACGGAGGAGGGAGCACGACCACGGGTGCTGCTCGAAGTAAACGTTGCTGGCGAGGCAAGCAAGTTTGGATTTGGGCCTGAGCAACTTAAGGCCCAGCTGGAAGATCTGCTCGCGCTGGACCGCCTGGATATCGAGGGGCTCATGTGCATCCCGCCGCCCCAGCCGCGTGCCGAATTGGCGCGTCGCTATTTCGTGACATTGCGCGAGCTGCGTGACCGTTTGGAGACGGAATGCCGCGTGAAATTGCCCACGCTTTCCATGGGTATGAGCGGAGATTTCGAGGTCGCCGTCGAGGAAGGCGCCACCATCGTGCGCGTCGGCACCGCCATTTTTGGCGAACGCACGGGCAAAGCTTGGAAGCCCCAGGCAGGGATGGGCGAAGATTAGACGAGTGGACGGAAACACGGGTTAAAAAGTAGCCTATGATATTTGCGACTTTTCTTGGTCCTTTTGCGCCATGGATGGCTAAGATGAAAGACTTTTGTGCAAGAGATACGAATGAGGACTTTGGTTTTTAAAACCCATGATGAAGTTTAATGGAGATTTTGCGGGGAGAATATTGGGGCGATGCATCAGTGTGGCTTCCCGAGTTGTGCAAAGCCGCGTAACCCAACCCAACGAAAAGACCGTAACGAAATAAGAAGAATTTACCGCCCAGCCCTTTAATTATGAGTGCTCGTCTCGAACCCACCAATGTTGCCGCCATCGGCCACGAACTCGCTATCGCCTGGAACGACGCCACCGAGGATTATTTCCCCCTCGAGTCTTTGCGCCGCGCCTGCCCGTGCGCCGGCTGCTGCGGCGAGCCCGACGCCATGGGCAATCTCATCAAACCCGAAGTCACCTACCGCCCAAATAGCTTCGACCTGCGCGGCTGGCACTTCGTCGGCGGCTACGCCCTGCAGCTCGTCTGGGCCGACGGCCACGACTCCGGCCTCTACAGCTTTACGTATCTTCGCAAGGTCGCGAAACGCTGAGTGCCGGGCGGTTTTGAGCGGGTCGCGCTGAAGCGCTCAAAACATCGGCAGCCCAATCGTCATCCCTGCCACCAGCATCGTGATCGTGTTGTTCACGCCCGTCGTTTTGGCGCGAATCACGTAGCCGAGTGGATAAATGCTCTGCGCATCCGGAAGATTGGTGGTGCTGGTTCCCTGCAGGACGCCATTGATGTAAAAATCAACGGAGGCCGTGCGGCGAATGGCGAGGAGGTTCAATTGCCGAAGGTCTCCCAGGCCATTGTCTCCCAACATCACAGTGTGGAGATCTATTTCCGTGGTGTTGGCTCCGGCGGTGAACCCCTTCACCCCATGCTCATCCACCTTAAATCCAAATCCGTGCGGGGACGTGCCGCCCGTTCCCAAGGAAATCACGAAGGTATTGCCCGCCTGAAAGCCGTTATCGGAGGCTCGGACGATGGCGGAAAAGAAAGTGCCCGGTTTATCCAGCGTCTCGGTGAGGACGTACGGAAAGTTGGGCTGGCCGACGAGTTCCACCTCCTGAAAATTCGCGGCCTGGACAGACACCATGCCGTCGCCTTTGACCACTGGTCCAATGCCACTGACCGTCGGATTGGCGAAGGAAGGGTGGTAGAGAATCAAACCCAGGGCCGGATTTTTGATCAGGTTGCTTTGAAAGTCTGCATCTGCTGACGCGGTGAAAGCGCCGGTGATTGTATTGCCCGTGTTGGGCAGATTCAGCGCATTGCCGTAGGTGCCGCCGAGCCGGGCATTGGGCACGGTGCCCGAGGCCAGATTCGTGGCGTTGAGCGTGGTGAGGAGCGCGCCATTGCCGCTGAAGGTCCCGCTGGTTGTCCCGCCGAGCGTGAGGTTGGAGGCGAGTTGATTGGTCCCCACCGCGCCGTTCGCGATATTCCCCATGAGCACTGCATTGGGCGCGAGTTGGTTGCTTCCCACGGCTCCATTGCCAATGTTTCCCTGCTGCACGGCCCCGGTGCCAATCTGCGCGTTGGAAATCTGCCCGCTGATATTCGCCGCGGTCAGCGCCGTCAGGCCGGCCGCATTGCCGCTGAAGGTCCCACTCGTCGTTCCGCCCAGCGCGAGGTCCGGCGCCAGTTCGTCCGCGGTGATCAACCCCGGCACTTTGACCAACTCAATATCCAGCTCCGCCGGATAGCCATTCCCCGTTCCTTCTTTGGAGCCGATCGTCGCGCTCGCGGTCAGCTTGGTCGTCGCGCCCGGCACGGCCGCCAGGGCGAATCCCTCGTTGCTCGCGGGATTCGTCAGCCACGCTTTCACGGCGTCGGTCACATCCACGGAGACAAACCGTTTGGCGCCCACCGCCGTCGGCGCGAAGGTGAAGAGCGGCATCGCATCAAAGCCGGGCTCCGCGCTTGCCACGCCTTCATTCCACTGCCCGGTCACCGTGTGCAGCGTGAGGCCGCCGCCCGCCCGAATGACCGACGGAAAGTAGAGCCGCAGGCGCGCATAGCGAATCTGCGCCCCGGCGGGAATTTCCGAGAGATCGAAATAGACAAAAGCGTGCCGGGTCCCATCGACCGTGAGCGTGGTCGCTTTGTTGGTGGCGACGGTCGTTTTGCCTTTGAGGCTGCACGTGTCTTCCGTGGCCGGAATGGTGACCGCGTGCGTGGGAGTGGAGGAAACAGCGAGGGTGGCGAGGAGCAGGGGAAGGAGGAATCTGCGCATGTGCGAGCATGTGCCGAAAGCCGCGGCGAAACGCCAGCGAAACCGCGCAGAGAAACGTAACCTAACCGATCGCCGATCGCCGGTGGCCACTGAATACTGAATACTCCGCTCCTCCCCCCGTACACGTTGCGGGCCGGAGATTTCTCCCCGGCCCGCATTTGCGGTTACGCTTTCGCCAGCGCTTTGGCGGCCAGCTCCGCCGGCACCTCCGCATAATGCGAAGGCTGCATCGAATACTCTGCGCGCCCTTTGGACAGCGAGCGGATCGCATTCGCGTAGCCAAACATGGTGGCCAGCGGCACCTCGGCGGCGATACGCACTTCGTGCGCTTGCGCCGTCACGTCGCGGACGAGCCCGCGGCGCCGGTTGAGGTCGCCCACCAAGTCGCCCTGGAATTCAGGCGGCGTGGTTGCGGCGACACTCATCACCGGCTCCAGCAGCACGGGCTGCGCTTTTGCTACGGCGTCCTTGAACGCGAGGCTGCCCGCGGTGTGGAACGCCTGCTCATTGGAGTCCTTGCTGTGGAAAGCGCCGTCGACAATTGCGACTTCGAGATCCACGACGGGATATCCGCCGAGCCTGCCATTCTGCGCAGCCTCGAGGATGCCCTTTTTCACGGACCCGATGAACTGCCGCGGGATGGCGCCACCCACCACGCGATCGACGATCGTGAGACCGCCGCCGCGCGGCGTGGGCGTCACTTCCACGTGCACGACACCGTACTGGCCGGAGCCGCCGGACTGCTTGATGTGCCGGCCCTCGCCCGTCGCCGGGACCGTGATGGTCTCACGATAGGCAATCTCCGGCGCACCGGCGCGCGTGGCCACCGCGAAGGTCTCCTGCATGCGCTGCCGGATCACTTCGAGGTGGAGTTCACCCATGCCCGCGATGAGCGTCTGCTCCGTTTCCGGGTGCGTGCTCACGCGAAACGTGGGATCGTCTTCCGCGAGGCGCTGCAGCACAAAGCCGAGCCGCTCCTGGTCCGTCCGTGTCACGGGCTCGATGGCCATGGACACCACGGGTTCCGGGAACTTCGGTGGGCCCAGCAGCACGGGCGCGTCTTCCGCGCACAGCGTGTGGCCGGTTACCACGTCTTTCAGCCCGGCGACCACCGCGATGTCGCCCGCAAAGGCGGCCTCGATGGTGATCTCGTCCTTGGCGCGGATCTCGGAGATGCGGCTCACGCGTTCATGCCGGCCGGTCACGGTATTCAGCACCGTGTCGCCCGGGCGCAGTACGCCCGAATACACCCGCACAAAGATGCGCCGGCGCGAGAACTCGTCCGTGCTCGATTTGAAAATCAGCGCGCGGAACGGCTCCTCGTCGCTTGCCCGCACGGCGATTGGTTTGCCCGTCTCGGGATCCGTGCCCATGGTGGGCGGGAGATCCGCGGGACTCGGCAGATAGTCGATCACCGCGTCGAGCAGCGGCTGCACGCCGCGATACTTGAACGCTGACCCGCCCACCACCGGGACGAAGCGGTTGGCAATCGTCTGGCGGCGGATGGCGCGTTTCAATTCCACGGCGGTCACGGCGCGCTCCGCGAGAAAGGCGTCGCCGATCTCGGAATCGATCTCCGCCAGCGCTTCAAACAAAGCGCGGCGAGACCGCTCCGCGAGAGCGCGACCCGGCGCATCGAGCTCTTCGAGCCGATACTTCAGACCTTGCTCGTCGGTCGGATCGTACACGATCGCGCGGCCTTGGATCACATCGATCTGCCCACGCAACTCGCTCTCCACGCCGATGGGGATGAGCACCGGCCAGGCATTCGCGCCCAGCTTGGTGCGCATCTCAGCCACCACGCGTTCGAAGTTGGCGCCGAGGCGGTCCATCTTGTTGATGAACGCCACGCGCGGCACGCCGTAGCGCGTCGCCTGCCGCCATACCGTTTCGGACTGTGGCTGCACGCCCTCCACCGCGGAGAAGACGGCGATCGCGCCGTCGAGCACGCGCATGGAGCGCTCCACCTCGGCCGTGAAATCCACGTGCCCCGGGGTGTCGATGATGTTGATGCGATGCCGCTGGCCCGCAAAGAGCGAGCCGTCTTCCACGCGTGGCGTCCAGGTGCTGGAAATCGCCGCGGAGAAGATGGTGATGCCCTTCCTCTTTTCGATCGGATCGAAGTCCGTCGTCGTGTCGCCGTGGTGCACATCGCCGGAGTGGTGAATCACGCCGGTGTACAGCAGCACCCGCTCGGTCAGCGTCGTCTTGCCGGCATCGATATGCGCGGCGATGCCGATGTTCCGCGTCCGCTCGAGAGCGAAGGGTCGTAGGAGGTTGGTGTGTAGTTTGGTCGTGTTCATGGTGACTCCGTTTGGTTTCTTGGTTTGTCGCCACGCTTCCCCCTCAACGAAGGAATCAGATGATCCGGGCATAAAAAATTCCCGCTGGCTCTCTTCGAGGAGGCAGCGGGGCGAAAGGCTCCGAGGGCTGGATGTTTAAGCGACGCTTAAACGGCCAGCCTGCTGCTCCTCGGCGGGAAAATAAATTTCAGGGTGCGGCTCGCCGCGGCAAAGCCCGTCCCCTCACGCCCGGCCGAAAGGCCTGCGTGCTGGCAAAGATTCGTGATGAATCGAACGAGCAACATATCTCGGAGGATAAAACCACAGCTCGCCGGAAATGTCAATACTTGCAAAATGCAACCAAAGTTCAGAGGCCTGAGTTCGGAGTTTTAACTCGCCACTGCGGGACGCCCGTGCATCCGCATCACAGGCGCGGTCCCAAACGGAAGCGCCACCGCCGGGACCGCCAATGCCTGTCCGACCCGGACCGTTCTCAGTCGGCTTCGTCCGGCGCGAAGCGCCAAGCCGAATGCATTGCCATTTCAGGCATCGAAGAACGGGCCGACTTCGCCCTTGATGCATCCGCGCCCATCCGCGTAATCCGCGGTTAAAAAAGACCGCGGATTACGCGGATGAGCGCAGATATCTCGGTAGGGATGCTCTTCCGTTGCTCGAATGCTGAGATGGCGACGCAATTGGTTTGGCGCTGCGCGTGATCGGAGGCTGACCGAGGACGGTTCGGGCCGGACTGGCATTGGCGGTCCCGGTAGCGGCGCCTACGCTCGAACGCGCTCGCTGAATACTGAATGCTGGTTCCCGCCGCCCCACTTGCTTCCTCGTCCTTTCTCCCCAATACTCCCCGCATCCGAATGACCGCTCCCTGCCTGCTCTACTGCCATTGCCAATACGCGCAGGTGATCCCAAAACCCGTGAAAGAAGAAGTGCTACGCCGTCTCTGCGACAGCGGTGTGGCCTTCGATGCCGTGGCCGATCTCTGCGAGATGGCCGCGCGCCGCGACCCTGCCCTTGCCCAAATCGCCGCTGCCGGCCCGGTCAAAATCGCCGCCTGCTTCCCGCGCGCCGTCAAAGGCCTCTTCCACCAATGCGGCGCCGATCTGGATCCCGCCTCCGCCGAGATCCTGAACATGCGCACGCAGACCGCCGAGGAAGTCATCGCCGCCCTGCTCGCGCCGGAAGTGAAGCCCAATATTCCCGTGAAAGGCCAGGCGGCTCCCACCGCCGTCGCCCAACCATGAAAGCCCGTGCCAAATGGTGGCTCGCGGGAATCGTCTTTGTCCTCGTCCTTTGCGGCCTCGCTGCTTGGTGGGGTATCCATCTACGTGAGCGGCCGGAGGGCGCCTTTTATTCATACTCCATGTTGCCACACGCTACGAAAGACGTGCTGGAATTTTCCGGTGGTGTCGTTACTTGGCGCACGTGTTGTTTCGACGAGGACCGAGGGACTTACGAGCGCAGCCAGAGCGGGGATTGGATTTGGAATTATCGCCCGGGCGCCGACAAGCCTGTCACCATGCACCTTATTCTCAATCCGGGTGCCCTGTATCTCACGGCGTTTGACTCCGCTCACCCGTCAACAAAGTTCACGCTAAGAAGGCGCCTCTCGGAGAAATTCTCATTTTGACCATGTCCCTGAAAACCGATTCCACCCTCCGCGTCGTCCTTTACGAAGGCGAAGGCTCCGCGCCTCTAAACGATCGGTACGCCACCATGTCCGCCCTGCTCGAGCGCGGTTACGCCGTCACGCGGAGCACGAGTGGCGGCCGCGTCGCCCCGCAGCAGCGCGGCTCCATGCTCGTGGTGGGCAATTTCTCCGCCGGCCAGCCGCCGCAAATCGAGGACGCCACCGGTGCCGTCAGCGTCAGCGTGCGCGATGTCGCCGATCGCGATGCCGCCGGCATCACCGCGCTCGTCGAGGAAGTCCGCGAGACCACCGGCGCCGTGAAGCACGGCGAGTGGAAGCCGTGGTTCCCCGTCATCGATTACGATCGCTGCACCAACTGCATGCAGTGCCTCTCTTTCTGCCTCTTCGGCGTCTATGGCGTTGATGATGCGAGCCGCATCCAGGTGCAGAACAACGACAACTGCAAAACGAATTGCCCGGCCTGCTCCCGTGTCTGCCCGGAGGCCGCCATCATGTTCCCCAAGTACAAGGCCGGCCCGATCAATGGCGATGTCGTGAGCAGCACCGATCTCCAGCGGGAGAAAATGAAGATCGACATCTCCGCCCTCCTCGGCGGCGACGTCTACTCCATGCTCCGCGCGCGCAGTGAGAAAAACAAAAGCCGCTTCAGCAAGGAGCGCGACTCCGACAAAGCCCTCGCCGAGCGCCAAAAGTGCCTCACCAAACTCGCCGCCGCCGGCGATATCCCGGCCGAGGTCCTGATGTCCCTTCCTTCGCCGGAAGAAATCGCGCGCCGCGCCGAGGAGGCCAAAGCGAAAGCCACGGCCGCGCTCGCGCAGCAACCGCCGCGGCCGGCGTAGGATCTCGCCCCGAGCCTCGTTAATGTAGCTGCGACCGGGAGGTCGCAGTCTGCGAGCTTCTGCTCGCAGCTACATTGCCTGAGCCCATCACATCTACTGCGAGTGCGTAACCAGATCCATGGGCTCGGGGCGAGGGCGCCCCGGCTCCCAGTGGAATCCCCTTTGCCGGTTGCCCTTCTGGAAAATCCTGCTTTGTTACGGTTTCTTGCCAATTTCCCCGGCGGGAACCCCACTCATTTTCTCCTCCTCCTTTTTTCGAATGCTGAAGTCGTTTTGCCTCCTCTTCGCTGCCCTTGCCGCCCTGGCTTTCCCCGTCCAAGCCCAGGTCATCATCAACGAAATCCACTATCACCCCATCGAGGAGTCGGCTTTCAATGCCGATGGCACCCCTTTCCTGGATCTTACCGATGATTTGCACGAGTTCCTGGAAATCCGGAATACTGGTGCCAGCTCCGTCGATCTCTCCGGCTGGCAGGTGAGCGACGCGGTTTCTTACACTTTTCCCGCCGGCACCAGCATCCCGGCGGGCGGCTACAAGGTCATCGCCAGGAATCCTACCCGCCTCCAGACCGTCTATGCCATTGGCGGCGTCCTCGGTCCCTATAGCGGTGTGCTTGGCAACGGTGGAGAGTCCGTGAAGCTGCGGGATTCCGGCGGCACGCTGGTGGATTCCGTGAGCTATTCGCCCAGCTTCCCCTGGGCCGGCGCGGCCGACGCCATGGGGGCCGGCTCGGCGCTCTACGGGTTCAGCTTCTACCCTTACCAATACAAGGGTCGCTCGCTGGAGCGTGTCAGTGCCACGGCCAATAGCAATGACCCGGCCAACTGGCTCGCCTCGCCTCTCGCCACCGGCCCCACGCCCGGTCGCGCGAATACCATCACCCGGGTCGACCCCAAGCCCGTCGTCATCGCCTATACCGCTCTGCAGAGCGCCGACGATTCTCCGACCATCCGCGCCTCCCAGGCTGTGCGGGTGGATGTTACTTTCTCCAGCTCCCTCACCCTCTCCAATGTGCAGCTGGAGTGGTTTCTCGATGACATCAACTCCACCAGCGAAACCCATTCCTTCGTCGTCATGACGAGCCAGGGCAACAACCGCTGGACCACCGCGCCGTCCACGATTCCCGGTCAGGTGGATCGCTCCATCGTCCGCTGGCGCATCCTCGCCAATCGCGGCGATGGCAATGAGGTCGTCTTCCCGCGCGCCGATGACCCGCAGTTTGCGCCCATCGGCACGGGCGCCGCCCGCGAGGCGTGGAACGGCTATTTCGTCGAGCCCGTGCGCACCTCCACGCGGCCCATCTACGATTTCTTCATCTCCACCGCCAACGCCAGCATTCTCGACACGAACATCGCGGGGTCTCCCTTGCGGCGCGTGCAGCCCAATGGATATCCGCGCGATGACCCCAAGGACGGTTACTACCCGCCCAATGCGAACTACAATCCCGTCAACTATCCTGCGGCGGGGGCCGCCCATTGGGATGGCGTCGTGCCCGCCGTCTTCGTTCGCAATGGCGTCGTCTATGACGTCACCGCCCGCTATCACGGCAGCCGCTACAACCGAAATTCCAGCTCCTGGAAGGTTGGGTTTCCGTCCTCCAAGCTGATGGACAAAAAGCAGCGCCTCATCCTGGCGAACAAAGCGAGCGCGAACGTCGTGGGCTACGCGCTCTTCCACGAGGCCGGCCTGCCCGCGGGCTATTCGCAATTCATCGACTTTTACAAAAATACCAACGCGCTCACCCAACTCTGCGAAATTACGGACTCCGACGAGGAAACCGTGGCCCAATACCAGCGCGAGATCAAAGCTGCGAATCCCCAGAACCCGCCAACCTTCGATGGGCTCGGCATTATCTACAAAGCCAAGGGGCTCGATGGCGATGAAGGCCCCTACGGCTGGGCCAATGATCAGCCCCTCCCTGCCACCGGCGTGTGGAGCTCGCTGGATCGCTACATCCACACCTACCCCAGCCAGCTCAATGACTGGCGTGGCTGTGTCCCGCTCAAGACGATGATCGATGGCGTGTGGGCCGCTCGCGGCGACGCCAATCTCCTCGTCTACAACAGTACCTACAATGGCTCGAACCACGCCAACCAGGTGAATGTCCCCGCCAACCTCACCAATTTGCGCGCCTACCTCGCGGCCAATTGGGACGTGGACAAAATGCTCACGTACCTGGCGATCCGGAACTGGTGCTCGCCGTGGGACGACAAATTTCACAACCACTATCTCTATCTCCAGCCCGACAACAAATGGACGATGATCCCGTGGGATTTTGATTCGGAGATGGCGGGCGGTGCCACCGGCTCCGCAGGCTACAACAATTCCATTTTTGCCGGGCGAAAAGACGATCTTTCCGGCACCTATTCCAACAACACCCGTGGTCCGAGCTGGGCGAAGGATCATTTCCTCCGGGCCTATGAGACGGAGTTCAAGCAGCGGCTCTTCATTCTGAATAACACCCTCCTCACGCCGGCCAACGTGCAGGCCATCGCGGCTGCGCATAACACGACGGTGCCCGACACCGCGTGGCTCACGAACCGGCAGATCAGTGTGAATAGCCAGTGCGGCCTTGGCGCCTGGACGGCGCCGAGTCAGCCGACCAACACCAGCCCGGCCTCAAATACCGGCGTGGTGCCCGCGGCCAATCTCACCACCAGTGCTTACACCCACAGCAGCGGCAGCACTGCCGGGCTCAATGCGCACGCGAAGACGCGTTGGGAAATTCGCCGCAGCGACAGCACCTATGCCGCGCCCGTCTACAATGTGACGAGCACGACCAACCTGACGTCGCTGCCCATTCCATTCACCGAGCTTGAGTTTGGCCGCACCTATTTCTGGCGCGCCACGTACTACGACGGCAACGATCACCCCTCCACCGCGTCCGTGGAGACTTCGTTCTCGTTCGGTCCTCCGCCGAGCAATGCGACGCTCATCAGCTTCAGCGATGTGTGGAAATACAACTACACCATCACGCCCACCGACAACACGTGGGCGCAGCCCGGGTTTGATGACAGCGCCTGGGCGAGCGGGCAGGGGACGCTGGCGTTTGAAAACCAGGGCTCCATTCCGGAAACGATCCGCACGACCCTTGCCGATCCGAAGTCCCTGTCGCCCGTCGATCGCGCCTACTATTTTCGCAAAACGTTCACCTTCCCCGGTAATCCGGCCACGGCCACGATTCGCATCCGGCACGTGATCGATGACGGCTGCGTGATCTGGATCAATGGCCAGCGCATTCACCGCTACTTGATGAACAACCAGGCGAACTACGCCTACTCGGATTTCTCCGCGGGCACCCCGGCGCCGAGCGGCGAGGCGGTTTACCAGTTTGCCGATGCGCTCACCGGCGCCACGAATGAATGGATCGATCCGCGCCCCTACCTCGTCCAAGGAACCAACACCATCGCCGTGGAAGTGCACCAGGTGAACACCTCGAGTACGGACATCGTGATGGGTCTGGAAATGACCGCCACGCTCGTGACCACCGGCGGCGACCTTGCGCTGAACGAAGTGCTGGCCGACAACCGCAGCCTGGTGAACGGCGCGAACAAGCCGGACTACGTGGAGATTCGCAACAATACCGCCGCCGCCATTTCGCTCAGCGGCTGGAGCCTCACCGACAACGTGCTGAATCCCGGAAAATACAATTTTCCCGCCGGCACCAGCGTGCCTGCGGGTGGGCGTTTGGTCGTCTATTGCGACAACGAACTCGCCGATCCCGGTCTGCACTCCGGCTTTGCGCTGAGCCGCGACGGCCAAACCGTGGTGCTTTGCCAGGGCTCCAACGTGCGCGACTTCATCACCTTCGGTCCGCAGGCGCCAGACGTGGCCATCGGCCGCGTGTCCGATGGCATCGGCGCCTGGACAGCGGTGGCGCCTTCGCCCGGTGCGACCAATGTCGCCGCCACCCTCGGCGCCGCCACCACGCTGAAGGTGAATGAATGGATGGCTACGCCGAATGCCGGCGAGGACTACTTTGAAATTTATAACTCCGGCGCGAATCCCGTGCCGCTCGCCGGCTTGTGGCTGAGCGACACCGTCGGCTCCGCCATCACGCAAATTCCCGCGCTGAGTTTCATCGGCGCGAAAGGTTTCACCCGCTTCGACGCCGATGGCAGCAACAGCGGGGGCAACCACGCAAACTTCAAACTGAGCACCAGCGGCGACAACGTGATCCTGCTCGCGAGCAATGGCACCACGGTGCTGGACACCGTGTCCTTCGGCAGCCAGGCCGCCGGCGTCTCGCAGGGCCGTCTGCCGGATGGTGGCGCGACCATCGTCAGCTTCCCCGGCACCGCCTCGCCCGGCGAGAGCAATTGGGTGCAGTCGGTCATCGCGATCAACGAGGCCCTGACCAACTCCGTCGCCCCGCTGATCGATTACATCGAGTTGCTGAATACGAGCGGCGCTTCCGTGGACATCAGCGGCTGGTGGCTCAGCGATGACCGCACACAATTGCAGAAATACCAGATACCCGCCGGCACGGTGCTGCCCGCCGGCGGTTATGTGGTGTTCAACGAGAGCCAGTTCAATACGGGCGCGAATGCCTTTTCCCTCAGTTCGCTGGGCGATGAGGTCGTTCTCTCCGCGGTGACGGGCGGCACGCTCAACGGCACCCGCTCGCAAGTGAGCTTCGGCGCGGCGGCGGATAACGTGAGTTTTGGCCGCGTCGTCGTGGGCGGCGGCGCGGAGTTTTGGGCGCAGACCGCCCGCACGCCTGGTGCCGCGAATGCCACGCCGCTCACGGCGCCGGTGATCTTCAACGAAATCCACTATCACCCGCCCGATCTCGCCGGTGCCGACAACACGCGCGACGAGTTCCTCGAACTGCACAACATCACCACGGCGCCGGTGAATCTCGGCGGCTGGCGGCTGAAGAACGATGTGGACTTCACCTTTGCTGCCGGCACCACGCTGCGTCCCGGCGACTACATCCTCGTGGTCGGCTTCGACCCGGCCGTCGATACCGCCAGCCTCGCCGCCTTCCGCACGGCGCTGAGCGTGCCGGCCGGAACGCCCATCTACGGTCCCTTCACGCCGAAACTCAGCAATAGCAGTGCGGTGATCGAGCTCGCTTTCCCAGGCACCGCGGTGGGGGCCACCATCCCCTACGTGCTCGCCGATAAAGTCGGATTCTTCGATACGTCGCCCTGGCCCGCCGCCGCGGATGGCGCCGGCTCTTCCCTCCAGCGCCAGAGCCGGACCGTGATCGGCAACGATTCCACCAACTGGATCGCGGCCACACCGAACCCCGGCGTCGTGAACTACGGCGAGCCCGCCATTCTCGACAATGATGGCGACGGCATGGCGAATACCTGGGAGGACCAGTATGGCCTCGACAAATTCAGCGCGGCCGATGCCGCCATCGATACCGATGGCGACGGCCAGTCCAACGCCGCCGAGTTTGTCGCCGGCACTTCGCCCACGAATCCCGCCGACAAACTCACCGCCCAAACCGCCGACGCCGGAGGCGGGCATATGAAGGTCATCTTCGCCGCGAAAGCCGGAAAAACCTACACCATCCAATACAAGGATGCGATGACTGATGCCCAATGGCAAAAGCTTGTCGACGTCCCCGCCCCGGCGAGCGACGGCCCCATCGAGCGCACCGACCCCGCCACCGGCATGATCAAACGTTTCTACCGGGTGGTGACGCCGCCAACGCCGTAGGTGAGAATCTTGGCAGGTCGGCCATCATTGCGCTCGACGCCGCCCGTCCAGCCGCCAAGAGTCCGCCGCCCTTCCTGGAAAACCGATTACTCAGCCACTATGAAAATCCGCTTCGCCCTTACCCTGTGCGCCACGCTCATCGGCCTTGCCTGCTCGAGCTTCGCCGACCCGGCCCTCTCGCCCGAGCAAACCTTTATCGCGTTCCGCGACGCCTTCGCCGCGAAGGATCAAGCCAAGGTGCTCGCCCTTGCTTCCGGCACCGAGGCGGAGATGACCGACCTCAAGGCGGAGGTGGACAAAACTCCGGCCGGCATGCTGGAGGCCATCAAGTCCGCCAGCGTGGTGGATACACACGTGGAGGGCGACGCCGCGGTGATCCTTGTGTCGATGACCAGCCCTGAGAAGATGGTCATCCCCATGTTTCTCACGCTCAAGGACAACAAATGGCTGGTGGTGAAATCGCCGGAGGGCGTGAACCCGGAGAAGGTGCCCGCGCTGAAGAAGTGGGCCGAGGAACACCAGAAGCCCGAAGCCAAGTAGGCTCCGCCGCTTCGCGGATCCACCGTTGGGGGGCAGGGAAATTTTCCCTGCCGTCCGCCGCGCTTGCACCGGGAGCCCGCTTTTTCCTATCGTCCGCCGAATGCTCTCTATCACTATTCCGATCTACAACGAGGCCGGCAGCATCGGCCTGTTGTACGATAAGGTCCGCAAAGCGATGGAGCAGCATGGGCAGCCGTGGGAACTCGTGTTGGTGAACGACGGCAGCACCGATGGCTCGGACGAACTGCTCGACGAAATTGCGGCCAAGGATGCCCGCGTGAAAGTGGTCCATTTCCGCCGCAATTTTGGCCAGACCGCCGCGATGATGGCGGGCTTCGATTTTTCCACGGGCGAGGTGGTCATCCCGATGGATGGCGACCTGCAGAACGACCCGCAGGATATCCCGGTGCTCCTCGCGAAGCTCGAAGAGGGCTTCGATGTGGTGAGCGGCTGGCGCAAAGACCGGCAGGACAATGCGCTCAAGCGCAACCTGCCGAGCATCATGGCAAACCGGCTGATCTCCTGGGTGAGCGGCGTGCGGCTGCATGATTTCGGCTGCTCGCTGAAGGCTTACCGTCGCGAAGTGTTGGAAGGCGTGCGGCTCTACGGCGAGATGCACCGCTTTCTGCCCATCTACGCCAAGTGGCATGGCGCCGAGATCGCCGAGGTGGTGGTGCGCCACCACGCGCGCGCCCACGGCAACAGCAAGTACGGTCTGGAACGCGTGCTGAAGGTCATCGCCGACCTCATCACGGTGAAGTTTCTCGACCGCTTCCAGCAAAAGCCCATGTACCTCTTCGCCGGGGTGGGGCTCCTCTTCCTGGTGGTCAGCTTTATCACCTTCCTGGTGTCCTTTTTCGTCGACCGCTCGCTCTGCGCCATGGTGGTCATCACCGGCAGCGCCGGCGTGCTCTGCGTGCTCATGGGCCTGCTCGCCGAGATGATCGTGCGCACCTTCTACGAAAGCCAGGGCAAGCGCGTCTATCTCGTCCGCGCCACGCGGAACGTGGAGAGCAAGTAGATTGGTGGATGGCGCCCAGCGGCTACGCCGCGTTCGCCAAATATTACCATTGGCTCCGCCGCGCCATGGGAAAGCACCCGCGGCAGGCGCCATTCATCAAGCGCCGCGAAGGTCGAACTACTTCGGCTCCTGCCGCAGTTTATCCCGCATCCGGAGCAACTCATCCGCCGCCGCTCGATTCCCGTCGCGGCGCAGGGCCGTCGCACGGGTCGAGAGTTCATTGGCCACCACTTCGCGCCGTTGCGCATCGGTCGTCGCCTTCTCCGCCGCGGAGGATGTGAGCCGGGAAAACTGGTTCTTGATCGAATCCCACGCGGCCTGCGCCTGTGGGCTGTGGAGCGTTTTGTCGGCAATGCTGTCCAGTTCCGTGGCCACCGAGGCGGGCAGGAACTTTTCCTTGTTCCGCCAAGCATCGCGGATGAACCACATCGCGCCGAGCACGAGCGCAAGGGCCAGGGCGACGGACACCAGCTTCTGCAGCCCTTTCAGGAGCAGCGCAATGACCAGCAGGGCGATCGCCGAGCCGCCGCAGATGAGGACCTCGCGGGAGAGCCAGTCGGGGGCACCGGCAAAAAGTTTGGCAGCATCGGCAGCCACCGTCACTGCTTGCGGACCGAGCAGTTGCAGTCGCCCCCGCTGTTGCACGCCGCTTTGCGACGCGCCCGGGCGATCAAATACCCGATCGCGCCCAGGATGATGGCCACGACGGCAATGGTTTGCACAGTTTCGCTCATGGATTGTTCTCTACTAAACCACGCCCATGGAAAAATGGAAGGGCCGGGAATGAAGAGGGCGTGCCCAGATCACTCTTCAAACGTCCCCACGGCCCGCAGGCCTTTCGCCGTCAACTCGAAGACCTCGAGGCTCACCCGCGGCTCGCGGCTGTGCCAGGCGGTGAGAACCATCGCCGAGTATTGGGCATGCTTCCCGGCCAGTGCCGGGAAGACATAGACGGTGCTGCGATTCGGCATCACCACCAGCGGTTTCGGTCCAAGTACTTCCTCGAATTGCTGCGCAAACTCCGGCGCCAGCACCGCGCCGCAGGCTGGGACCTTGGTGGAGCTGAGCTTCACATATTCCACCACTTTGTTCGGTCCGCGGACGGGTTCCACCTTCAGCTGCTTCAGCCAGTCCGAAGCGGCCGCTCGGGTCGAGGCGGCCAGATCCGCTTCCGCTACCGTCGCCGCCGCCCACTGTTCCGCCGTCGGGAATTCCAGGCCAAACTCGCCCATCTGCGCCGGCGCAAGCACGGTGCTCTTGGCGTCCGGGATGGGCTGGGTCCCTTTACGCGCCATGAACGAAGGCTCGGGCAGCAGGAAGAAAGGCTGGCCGGCCTGGGCGGACACCGCCAGTAGCAGCATCAGGCCGAGCCAAATTCTGCTCATCCACCCGGTCCGCGAAAGTTCGGCGTTGAATGCCATGGCCCGGACAGCGGATGTTCCCGGCCCATGATCACCCATCTCGCCGGCACCCTGGTTGAATCTTTGCCCACACAAATTGTCGTGGATGTCGGCGGCGTTGGTTATCATTTGCTCATTCCTCTTTCGAGCTACGACAAACTTCCGCCCGCCGGCTCGCAACTCAAAATCCTCACCCATTTGGCGGTGCGCGAGGACGCCCATGTGCTCTACGGCTTCGCCACCACCGCCGAGCGCGACCTTTTCCGCCTGCTCGTCGGCCACGTGAGCGGCATCGGCCCGAAGACGGCGCTCGACGTGCTCAGCGGCACCAGCGTGCAGAGTTTCAAGTCCGCCGTGGTGGCCGGGGACATCGCCGCTCTCTCGCGGATCAAAGGCATCGGCAAAAAGACCGCGGAGCGCATCGTCGTGGAGCTGAAGGACAAGGTGGGCGTGGCGGCTGTCTGGGAAGCCTCCAGCGCGGCCCACGCCCCGAGCGCCGAGGATTTGAAAGTCAACGACGCCGTCCTCGCCCTCATCGCCCTCGGCTATAAGCAGGTGGATGCGCACAAAGCAGTGAAAGCCGTGAGCATGAAGAACCCGGCGGCGACGGTGGAAGAACTCGTGACCGCGGGGCTGAAGCAATTGCTGTAAACCGCCCGCGTCTCGGTGTGCGTCTGTAGCCGCAGCCGGGAGGCTGCGGAGAAGATCTTCGACCTCGGGCAATCGCCGACGCTGCGTTCAAGCCTGCGCGGTGGGTGACGCATTTTCCAAAAGTTTTTCGCGATTCGTGAAAGTCGGCGCAACGCCGCCCGTATCAGCGGGACAACCGTTGCCCCATGAAACCACTCGCTCTGCTTTTGTTTCTCGCCGGTTCGGCCCTCGCGGCCGATTCCGCCTCGTTGCTCCACAGCATCCCGATCACGGCCCGCTCCACTTTTGAGGTGCGCTTCAGCGCGCCGATGGTGCCGTCGGATGCCGTCGGCAAACCAGCCGCGTCACCGCTCGTCGTCCGCCCCGCGCTGCCGGGAACCTTTACGTGGCTGGGCGAGCGCAGCGGCGTCTTCACGCCGACGGAGCCGATGACGCTGAACACCACGTACCAGATCACGCTCGAGTCCTCGCTGGCCAAGGCCGACGGTCAGCCGCTGGAGGCGACGCTGAGCGAAACCGTGGGAACGCCACCTTTCGGCATCAAGGGGCGCGTGCCGCAAAACGCCTACACCTATAACGGCGACGCACCGACGCTCCCGCCCTGCACCTTGCTCTTTAACGCTGCCGTGGATCCGGCGAAGGTGCTGCCTTTTGTCTATTTCACCGATAAAGTGGGGAACTGCATCCCGGCGCGCCTGGGAGACGAGAAGGAACCCAACATTTCGATCTGGGCGAGCAAGGACCACTCGGCGCTTTCGTGGGACGAACAGTTCCGCCTGCGCACCGCGGAGGAGGAGTCCAAGGCGTCGCAAGAACACCGCAGCAATGTGCTCTCCTTCGTGCCGTCCCGCGCGCTGCCGCCGGGCGAGGACTGGAAAATGGTGGCGCGAGAGGGGCTGCCATCGGTCGACGGGCTGCACCTGAGCCGGCATGAGGAAGTCGCCATCGGGACGATTCGACCCTTCGTCGTCTCCAGTGTGACGACCAATAACACCGTGACCGGCGGGCGGCGGATTATCGTCTATCTCAGCAAAGCCATGGCGGATGAGGTGAAGCCCGAGACGCTCAAGCGCTGGTTTTCCGTGAGTCCCGAACCGGTGAACTTGCAGGCGCGGTTGGACGGGAATGCCTGTGTGATTCTGACCGGGAATTTCCTGCTGCACACGGACTACACGGTGACCGTGGCGGCCGGGTTGCCCGCAAAGGAGCCGCTGGCACTGCCGAAAGACGAGAAAGCGACCGTGTTCTTCGAGCAGATCGAATCCACGGTGGCGCTGGAAGCATACGAAGCCCATCAACTGGCCGGTGGTTCGCGCAAGCTGCGGATCAACACGGTCAACGTGCCCTCGGTGCATGTGGTGGCCAAAGTCTTCCAGCCGGACACCGCGGTGGGGGCGGAGGAGGAGTATCGCCAATATTTCACTTGGCATCGCCATGATGACCGAAACGAGCGGGTGGACATCGAAAAGCTGCCGGGTCGCACGACCATCGATCAGGATTTCCAGCTGAAGGGAGCCGTCGATCAGGACGAGGTGTTGGAGCTCAACTGGGATGACATCGTCGGTGCCGGCCGCACCGGCGTGGCGATGATCACCGTCGAGGCGGTGGACCGCGTGGGCCCGGACGCGCGCCGCCCCGGAGCGCAGAGCCTCGTGCAGCTCACCGATCTGGGCGTGGTGTGGAAGGATTCGCCCTCGGAGATGTTCGCCCATGTGTTTTCGCTCGCCAGCGGCACTCCCGTGGAAGGCGCGAAAGTGCAGTGGATGGATGGCCGGGGGAAGGTGCGCGCGGAGGCGAAAAGCGACGCCGCCGGGACGGTGCGATTGCCCGTTGGCCAGAACGGCGAATGGTTGGTGGTGACGCATGGGAAGGACCTGCATGTCATCGAGCAGGACAGCCGAAGTCACTTTCAGCGGGGCCGCTTTCGGGTGGCGTGGGATGGGGTGGGGCTCCCCGATGAGGTCCTGTATGGCGGCGAATCGGGCGACCAGCGGCAGGTGCTGCTCTTCACGGAGCGGCCCGTCTACAAGCCTGGTGAGACGGTGCATCTGAAAGCCATCGTGCGCGATGAACGCCCCGGCCATGCCGTGCTTGCGGCGGGCGAAGAGGTGACGCTGGAGGCGCGCGACGCCCGGGATCGGGTTTTCGTCTCGCGGAAGCTGAAGATTTCGGATGTCGGCTCGCTGGCGGACGATATCGTGCTGCCGAGCGGTCCGAATGGCGGCTACTCTGCGCGCCTGCACTTTGCGGGCGAAGACGCGGACCTCGACCACGTGGTGGAATTCCGGGTGGAGGAGTATGTGCCGAATGTTTTTGAGGTCGCGGTGGAAACGCCGCGTGCGCTCGTGGGCGCGGCGGAAGCGGATCTGGCCGTGCACGCGAAATATTACATGGGCAAGCCGCTCTCCAAGGCGAAGGCGGCGTGGTCGCTCTCCGCGCAGGATGCCGGCTTTGCGCCGGAGGGCTGGGGGAAGTTTGCCTTTTGCGACCTGAACGAGTCGTGGCGACTCAAGGAAGTGCGCGCGCAGACGGCGGAATTCAAGGACCAGGGAGAGCTGGCCATCGATGAAAAGGGTGAAGCCCGTTTCGCCCGGAAGATCCCGCTGAATACCAAAGCGCCGCAGCCGCGCAATGTTACCGCGCGTGCCGAAGTGACCGATGTGGATCAGCAAACGGTGTCCAACACCGCGACGTTCACGGTGCACAGCTCGGACTACTACCTGGGCATCGGAGAGGTGCCCGATGTGTTGCACGAGGGAGATTCCCTGTCCGTGCAACTAGCCGCGGTGCGGGCGGATGGCACGCCGATTCAGGAAGGGGTGGACGCCCAGGTGCGGCTGCTGCGCGTGGACTGGCAGACAAATCGCGCCGTGACTTCCGGCTACGCGGACGGCTACCGGAGCACGCCGGAGCTAGTCCCCGTAAGCTCCGCACCGGTCCACACGTCCGCCGTAAAAAAAGAAAAGAAGGCGTGGATCATTCCGGCCGGCGCACCGGCGGCCGCGCAATTTAAGCTCCCTCAGCCTGGCGAGTACTTGCTCGAAGCCAGCGGAAAGGATGCCGCGGGGCGCGAGATGTTCACCACCCGCAGCGTCTACGTGTATGGCCAGGGCGCGACGGTGTGGAATTACCGCAATCAATTCCAAGTCGATCTTATGCCGGACAAGGACGAGTACTTCGCCGGCGACACGGCCACCATCCTGGTGAAGACGCCCATTGCGGGCGACGCCTTGGTGACCGTGGAGCGCGAAAATGTGCGCCGCTTTTTCGTGACCAAGCTGGAAGGAAATGCGCCCAGCGTGAAAATACCCGTGGAGCCGGGCGATGCGCCGAATGTGTATGTGTCGGTCATCGTATTGCGGGGCGCGGACGCGAGCACGCATCGCGCCCAGATGCCGGAGTACCGGGTGGGCTATGCCGCGCTGAATGTGAAGCGCCGGGACGCGGAGCTGAATGTGTATGCCAAGCCCACGCAGCCGAAATACGAGCCCGGCCAGGAAGTGGAAGTGAATGTGGAAGTGCAGGATTCCCTTGGGCACGCGGTGTCAGACGCCGAGGTAACGCTCTACGCCGTGGATGAAGGCGTGCTCAGTTTGATGGGCTATGAAACGCCAGCTCCATTTAAATTCTTCAACAACCGGCGCGCGCTTTCCGTGGATACCGGCCTCACGCTGCCGGACCTCATGCCGGAGGACATGGACGAGCGTTCCTTTGGCAACAAGGGCTACCTGGTTGGAGACGGCGGCGAGGAAAGCAATGAGCGCCTGCGGAAAGAGTTCATCGCGTGCGCTTACTGGAACGCCACGCTGCGCACGGACGCCGATGGCAAGCTGGCGGTAAAGTTCAAAGCGCCGGATAGCCTCACGCGGTACCGGGTAATGGCCGTGGTGCAGACGGCGCGCGACCAATTTGGGAGCACGGAATCCGCGTTCGAGGTGCAGAAGCCGGTGATGATCGAGGCCGCGCCGCCGCGCTTTGGCAATGTGGGCGATCGGCTGAGTGTGCGCGCCGTGATCCACAATATGACGGAGCAGACCGGGGATGCCGTCGTGAGCCTGGAACTCGATGGCACGGCCACCAGTCATGAATCGCTCACGCGCACCGTGGCCCTGGCCGCGAGAGGCTCGGTGGCGGTGGACTTCCCCGTGGAATTTGTGGAGGCCGGCGAAGCGGTCTGGAAATGGTCGGTGAAATTTGTTCCGCCGGGTGAAGCGGCCCATCGCGATGCCATGGAGTCGCGTCTGTCAGTGGGCTACCCGACGCCGATGCTCCGGCAAGTGCTGCAAGGCCGCGCCGCCGCGGGCGAAACGGATCTGCTCGCGGGCGCCGACCCGGCGCTGCTGGAGGGGGCAGGCGTGATCCACGTTCGTTTCTCGAATTCACGCTTGCTGGAAATGCGCGAGGGCCTCGACCAGTTGCTGCACTATCCATACGGCTGTGTGGAACAGACGACCAGCAGCACGCTGCCCTGGATCTCCGTGCGGCAGCTCGGGCCGGTGTTGCCCGCGCTGGCGCGCTCGGATGCGGAGGTGCAGCAGGCCATTCACCACGGAGTGGAGCGGCTCCTGTCCATGCAGACGCCCAGCGGCGGTCTCGCTTACTGGCCCGGCGGATCCGAGCCGCTGCTCTATGCCAGCGCGTACGGCGGCTTCGGCCTCGCCTGCGCGAAGAAGGCGGGTGCGGCGGTGCCGGAGGAAGAGTTTTCCAAGCTCATGGCCTACTTGAGCCAGACGCTGCGCGGGTCTGGTGGCCCGGAGGATGCGAGCGATGTGTCCAGCCAATGCCTGGGGCTGCTCACGCTCGCCATCGCCGGGCATGCCGAACCCGCGTACCACGAGCGGTTTTTCCAGAAACGTGATCGGCTCGATGCCCAGCAGCGTGCGTGTCTCGCGCTCGCCATCCTGGAGGCTAATGGCCCGCGTGACATGGCGAAGACGCTGCTCGAGCAGCAGAATGGCGCCGATACCGATCATTCGGATTGGTGGTGCGGTTCACGGACGACGTCACTGCAATTGATGGCGTGGTGCCGCCTCGATCGCGAAGCGGCCCGGGTGGATGCGCTGCTCGCCGATTTGCTTGGCGAGCGGCGGGGTGGGCACTGGTACACCACGCAGGGCAATGCCTGGGCGGTATTGGCGCTGGCGGAATATGCGCAGCGTGTGGAGCGCGAGCGGGGGCTCGGGCAGGGGACGCTGCTCGTGAATGGCGAGCGCAGCGAGTTCCGGCTCGACGACAAAAATCTGTGGTGGAGCAAAGACATCCCGCTGAAGCCCGGTGCCGTGCCGAAACTGGTGCTCTCGCATACCGGGCCTCGGCTCTTTACCGACGTCACGTTGGAGATTCGTCCGAAGCAAGCGCCGCCGGCGCGGTCCGACCGCGGCTACACCATCACCCGCCGCTACCAGCGCGTGGCGGATGACGGCACGCTTTCCGAGGCGCGCGATCTGCGCGTCGGCGAGCGGGTGCTCGTGACCCTCGATGTGTCCGTGTCCAACAATGGCGCCTATCTCGCCATCGAGGATCCGCTGCCGGCGAACCTGGAGGCCATCAATCCGAAGTTTGCCTCCCAAGCGGCGATGGGAGGGGAGCTCACGGGCCAGCCCTGGGCCAGTGACTTCCACGAGCTGCGTACCGACCGCGCGCTGTTCTTCGTGAATCAATACTGGCGTGGGAATTTCTACATCCGCTACCTGGCCCGCGTCCGTGCCGCCGGGACCGCTATCGCCCCGGCCGCGAAGGTGGAGGAAATGTACGAACCGGACCATTTCGGCACCACGGCCACCGGGCTGTTGAGCACCTCGAAGTGGGATTAGGCGCCCCGGCTCCCAGTAAACGCCCACTCCGCGGCCCCGTCGTCCGAGCCTTCACCGAAGATTTGCCCCCGCGCCCCACCTGCGCTTCAATCAGCGGCGATGCTCCGCTTTGTCCTCTTTCTCTTCTTGCCGGCTTTGCTCCTGGCGTCCGATCGGCTGGTCGTCGACGACGACGCGTACATCGAGAAATGCAAGAAGACGTGCGCGGCGATGAAGAAGGAGGACAAGCTCGTTTCCTTTGCGAAGCTGCGGGAGCATCTGGACCGCAAGACCTGCACCCTCACGCTGGCGGAGCCCCGCAAGGAAAAGCTGGAGGCGCCGGATGTCTACGAACTGCTGAAAGGCAGCACCGTGGTGGTGGCATCTTATTTCAAATGCGAGGAATGCCACGAGTACCACTTCGAGAGTTCCTCCGGCTTTGTCGTCGCCGATGGCGTGGTGTGCACTTGCAACCATGTAGTGGACTACGAAGACGACCGCATGAAGGAAGGCTGGCTCGTCGTGGCAGACCCGGATGGGAAGGTGCACGCGGTTACGGAAGTCCTGGCGACGAACAAGGATTCCGACACCTGTCTGGTCCGGGTGGCGGGTCTCACCGCCAAACCGCTCGCCTTCTCCACCAAGGCGCGTGTGGGCGACAAGGTGTATTGCCTGAGCCATCCCGAGGACAACCACTGGATGTTCACCGCCGGCATGGTCTCCCGCTTTTTCCTGAACCGCGAAGACCCGGACACCGGCAAGGAACTAAAGCCCACGCTCTACGTCAACGTGACCGCCGAGTATTCTCCCGGCAGCAGCGGCGCCCCGCTGGTGGACGAATACGGCAACGTCATCGCCCAAGTGGAGAGCATCAGCACGAGCCTCGAGGAAGAGCAGGGAAGCGATAAGGACAAGGGGAAGACGTTCACCACCAGCTACGGCATGCCGATCCGATCCTGTGTCTCTGCGGAGGAGATGTTGAAGCTCGTGGTGGTGAAGAAGAAGGAGTAGCGGGGGACAATTTTTCAGTGCCGCGAGTTCGGAGTTCCGCCTTTAGGCGGTGGCACGGCTTCGATGCGAATGGGGTTGCCGCCTAAAGGCGGAACTCCGAACTGACGCGGCGACGCTCGGGCCGCGTTAGCTATTTCGGGTAGAGCACTTTGACGTTTGGTCCGGTGAGCCAATCGGTGGTGGGGGCGAAGGCGTCTTCTTCTGTTCTCTTGTCTTTGCGGGGGACGATGGTGAAATCTTTTTTTGGAGGAAGCCGGACGATTTCGGTGTGGCCGTCGCAGTACACGACGACCGCTTTCTTTCCTCGATAGGAACCTCCCTTTTTCGCCACATCGGTCGTGTAGTAGGTGGTGCCGGGGACGAAGGCGTTGGCGAGAATCGGCCAGTCGGGCTTGGCGGTCGAATGATTGAGTCCCGCGACATAGCACCAGTCGTTTTCGCCAGGCATCACTTCCTTGGGCTTGGCTTGGGAGTCCGCAACCTTGTGGCACCAAGGACTGTTGGTTTGAAAGAGGAGCTTTTTGTCGTCGAGATAGCCTCCTTCGAGTAAAATATCGAAGGCCGCGTTGGACTCGCAGATCTTGGTCGTGGGATCCTTTTTGTCTCGGTAGAGCGGATATTCTCCGTCGCCCGCGTAGTTGGCCATCGCGTTGGAGATCATTCTTCCATTGTTGGCCTGACGGAAAAGAAAGTGGCTATATTCGGGAGAGGATGGAAAAGGTTCGAGCAAGGCGACCAGGATCGCGATGAGGACGATGACGACAGCAACCTCGAGAAGCGTGATCCGTTTCCGAGGGGAGGCGGGGGCGGAAGATGCATTCATCATTTCGGTGGTGGAGAATGGCGGGGAAAGGTGGAGGGCAGATCCTGTGGCAGCAATTTTGGGATCCCCAATTTTTAAATGCGCCGAATTTAATCCCCCTTCGGATAAAGCACTTTTACATTCGATCCGGTGAGCCAGTCGGCGGTGGGGACAAAGGCGTCCTCCTGCACTTGGTCTTTCCGGCGGACGATGTAGCTGCCGCCTTTGTCGAGAGTGTCTTCGATTTCGGCATTGCCGCCGCAGTAGACGACGACGGCTTTGGCGCCTTTCCATACGCCACCTTTCTTGCCCACATCGGCGACGTAGTGCGTGGTGCCGGGAACGAAGGCGTTCGCGAGGATCGGCCAGTTGGACCTGGCGGTGGTGCGATTGAGTCCGGCGACGTAGCACCAATCATTTTCGCCCGGCAGGACTTGCTTCGCGGTGGCCTCGGTGTTCGCAGCCTTTCGACACCAGGCGCTGCCATTTTGGAAAAGGATCTTTTTGTCGTCGAGATAGCCGCCCCCGAGCAGCGTTTCGAATGCTTCGTTGGAGTCGGTGAACTTGCTCGAGAGGTCCTTTCGGTCGCGATAGAGCGGATAATCATCGGTGCCGGCATAGTTGACCATGGCGATGAAGATGATTTTGCCGTTGGATAGCTGCCGGGTCTTCGCGTGGGAGATGTATCCGCCGCAGGTACACGGAAAGAATACCGCAGCGAGGAAGACAATGAGAGCGATGGCAACCACAACTTCAAAGACGGTAAGTGCGTGGCTGTGGAAGCGTGAACGGAGGGCTGAGTTCATGGGGATGTTCGGCGGTGTTGCGGAGGTGGCTTGCTTGGTCGGCCTCACGAGGAAGGTGATGGCTGCTAAAGGAGGAAGCGTGCGCCGGGCCCTCCAGTGGCCGCGGCGCACGCCCCTTACCCAACTCTCAAACTAGCTGCCTTTCGGATAGAGGACCTTTACGTCCTGGCCGGAGAGCCATTCGCCGGATTGGACGAAGGCATCCTCCTGCGGCTGGTCTTTGCGGCGAACGATGTAGCTGCCGCCCTTGTCGAGCGTGTCCTCGATTTCGGCGTTGCCACCAGCGTAGACGACGACGGCTTTGATGCCCCGATATTCGCCGCCTTTCTTGCCCACGTCGGTGGTGTAATAGGTGGTACCGGGGACGAAGGCATTGGCGAGAATGGGCCAGCTGCTGCGGGCCGAGGTGCGGTTTAGGCCGACGACGTAGCACCAGTCGTTTTCACCTTGGAGCACCTGCTTGGCGGTGGCCTCGCTATTGACCGCGGGTTTGACCCAGGCGCTGCCTTTTTGGACGAGCACCTTTTTGTCGTCGAGGTAACCGCCTTTGAGCAGGATCTCGAAGGCCTCGTTGGAGTCGGCGACTTTGGTCGTGGGGTCCTCCTTGTCTTTGTAGATCGGATAGTCGTCAGTCCCGGCGTAGTTGACCATCGCGGTGAAGATGGTCTTACCGTTCGACAGCTGTTTGGTCGCGGTGGCGCGCCCGATGATGCTGGCGAAGTTCGGGAAGAGCAGGCCGGCGAGGATGGCGATGATGGAGATGACGACGAGGAGCTCGATGAGCGTGAATCCTCCGCGGCGGGCGGAGGGAGTAGTTGGAGTTTTCATGGTATTTGTTGTGTTCTGGTGGCGCCCGCGGGATGCGGTTGCCTTGGCTCCAACTAACTCCTCCCATGTTATGGATTCGTTACCGCGGCATTCGGAGTCGATGATTTGTGGAAAAGTTTGGCGTGCGGCGGTAAGGACCGAATTGCCGAGCGATTAGTCAGAAGTTCCGTCCGCGACCATGGGAGGGCCAACGCGTATGCGACTTCCGGCCCGAAGGGCCGATGGCCACTAGCCGGGAGCTTTAGCCCCCGGGATCCTCAGCAGTAAAAGCTGCGCCCCGAAGGCGGCGCTGGAGACGTTTGGAAATCATTTCGGCAATCGCTATGCCCCCGGTGCCGACTTCGCGGCGCATTCCCACTCCTGCTCGAATCCGGGGGCTAGAGCCCCCGGGCTAGTATCCATCGGCCCTTCAGGCCGGAGATTACTGTTGGCAACTGCTACGCAGGCAGAACTCCGAACTGATCGTTCGCAGCTCGCCCATCGCAGCCGAACTCCAAACGCAAAAAAGAAAACCGGCGCAGGTTTCCCCGCGCCGGTTTTTGAATACTTCTTTTTTTGGAAGGCTGGTTACTTCACATCCTCGATCTTGAGGAAGAGGCTCAGGCGGTTTTTACCACCTTCTTCAAACATCTTGGCTTCCACGCCTTCAAGGGAGCGGGCGAGCTTGAGCGCCGAGTCGATGACCGGGCGGATCTGCTTGAACTTGCCGGCATCGCGCTGGCCAAACATCGCGTCCGAGTTTTTGTCGGCCACGGCGAGCCACTTGTCGGCGAGGTCCCACAGGGCGGTGAAGTTAATGTTCAGGATGCCGCCCATGGGCTGGCCGGCGCCCGGGGCCTTGGCCGCGAGTTCCTTGCTGTAGCTGGGCGAGGTGCTGACGATCCAGCGGTCCTTGCTGATGGCGATGTGCGGGAGCAGGTCGCCGGTGTTCACGGGCAGCGGGATGTAGTGGAATTCCACGCCGCCTTCGGTCTTCACCTGCGGCTCGGGAATCTGCTGCGGGGCCTCGGCGAGCGCGGCCACCTGTTTGATGATGCTCGCAAATCCCTTCCACGATTCGCTCAGCGAAGCGCGATCCTTGAGGTCCGCCACGAATGCGATGCGCGGGATTTTGCCCGACGCGAGGAAGGGCGGGACATCAGGAATCGAAGGCATGTCGCCATTCACGTCAATGAGGAAGGCGCCTTCGTCGCCGAGCGCCTTGCCCAGCGCGCGGAGCGAGCCCCATGCCTGCTTCACGAGCGGGAGACCCACGGCCTCGATCATCTGCGCACCCTGGCGCTCGCTCTCCGGCACCATGGTGGTGCCGTACTTCTGATACCAGCTCCACACGGTGGCCGCGCCGTCCTCGAGGAAGTCGACGACGAGTTTGCTGTTGGCCGAGCTGCGGGAGGCGGCGAAGAAGAACGTCGTCGGGCTTGCGAGGCTGGCGAGCGCCAGCGGCTTGCTCGAATCGATGCCGGTGTTGTGGTAGCCGCCGAAGGTTTCACCGTGCAGGCCGGCGTCCCACCAGCTCACGTCCACTTCCGCGTCGTAGCTGGGATTGAAGATCTTCTGGGCCTGCGTTTCGAGGCGGCGCACGTCCGCGCGCATGCCCTTGATCGCGTCTTCCTTCAGGATGCCTTTGAGTTCGTCGGTGATGCCGTCGAACGTCTCGGCGAATTCGATCTTCGTGGAGAACTTATCGAATACCGTTTTGCTGATGTAGTTGAGGCCAATCGGCTTCTTCCCGGCGAAGGCGGCGGCTTGCGCGGCCACTTCCGGCACGGAGAGCACGCTGTCCGCATCGCTCGCCGCGAACTTCACGTGGCTGTGATCCGAGCCGATGGAGATGATGAAGTACTCGCCCACCCAGCCCCAGGCGATTTCCGCCTTCTTGGTCATCACGTCCGCGAGGACGGCCTTGGCTTTGGCTTCGTCCCCGAGGAGTTCCTTGAGCTGCACCTTGAACTGCTCCTCCTGGAATGCGGCGATGAGCTTCTTCGCGGTGACGCTGATCGACTTGAAGTCGGCGTCGCCCGCCTTGAAGCTGCCGATTTCCGCCGGCGCGAAGGCCTTGCCGACCTGCTCGGTCAACTGCGCGAAGGCTTGGTCAATCATGGCTTTCGAGCCGCCGGCCTTCGCGATGAGGAGGAAGGGCGGGATCTCCGCCTTGGCAAACGCGGGGATGAGATCCGGCGCGGCGTTGCGCATCATGGTGTCCATCTCTTTTGGCCCCATCTTCTTTCCGCTCATCGCGGACATGATCACGTTTTGCGCATAGACGCCGATGAACTCGACGTAGGCATCCACGAGGGCCTTCGTCTTATCCGAGAAGCCGGCGGGCATCGCGACCACAAATTCCTGGCCGAGGATGGAGTCGAGCAGCGCCAGCGCTTGGACGGCGTCGGGGCTGTGGAGCCCCTTCATCATCTGCTGGAAGCCACGGTCTTCCTTGATGGGCGGGAGATTGGAAAAGGTGTCGAACCACTTGGAGGAGGCAAAGCCCTGCACGAGATCGCGCACGTGGTAGTTCGCGGCAAAGCCTTCCACGTCCTTCGGCAGGTGGGCGGCAAAGCCATACGTGCTGCGCAACGAGGCCGTGTCGCCCACGGCGTTCAGTCGCACCACTTTTGCCGGATGCGGTGTGTCGGCGGTGTATTGCAGGTTTTGGCTGATGGCTTTGTCCGCGGCGCCAAGAGGAGCGATCGGGGCGACGAGGCTCACGGAAACCGCGAGGGCGGTGAGCGGTGCGAAGTACAGTCTGCGTTTCATGACTTTGGTTGTTGGATTGGGCGGGCCCTTTGCCCGCATTGGGAGAGTGCTGTATGGGTGGGGCTTATGGGGAATGCACGCCAAAAACGGGCGTTACTCCCTTGGGCACCACGGTTAGGGTCATCGTGGCTCCAGACGCAACTGGTCTTGCCGAGGTTTCGACATAAACTGCATGGCGCAATCGTGACAGAGGATCCGTGGGCTCACGAAAAGGAGGAATAGCATGCGGTTTCGAAGTGGCATCTTAAATGGGCACGAACTTTTACGGACGAGGAGGAATACGTGGTGAGGAGGGAGAGGTTTCGCAAATCGCGCGGAAAATGGGAGACCATCCGTGCCATCGGTGAACCCCGTGGTCCGTTTTTAACCACGGATGACCACAAAGTGCACAGAGGGCACAAAGGAACGCAGAGAAGAAAGGGTGCGGGCCTTTACCGCAGATACCGCTGATAACTCAGAGGGAAGCAACTCATGGTCGGCGGATGACGCGGATGGGCGCGGATATTTGGTTTCGGCCCCTATTTCTCCTGCTGAGAAGTAGCGGCATGCCGCCATGAAAATGCGAAGGCGTGCAGGCGACTTGTGACGATACCTCGACCGCGCGGGCCTGGCTGCCGTCCAAAGAGGAAATCGATTCCGTAGGCCTCGGTTTCGTAGACAAAGTGCTTGGCAAAATCCGTCGAAATCGGAGTAGGCCCTTTTCGCGGCAAGGTGCGCTCAGTGATCTCCGCCGTGACGATCCCGCCGTTGATCTCGATGGTTGCGCAGCTTGCCTGATGCGGGTGCTCAGGAGTGTCGGCCGGGCTGAAAGCAAAATAGAGATGGCTCATCTGGTGCGCGGGCCGGTCCTCGTAGGCGACCAACCCGATGTCGTCCCACACCATCGCCACGCGTGTCCCACGGGGGTGCATCGGAATGTCCCGCTGCCGAGACGGACGCTTCAGACCTGCCAGAAAGGGCGCTGAGTTGCGGAGTTTGAGCAGGTCTCTGCCGTCGAGAAGAACCTCGTGAGGCAGGATGATGAGATGCATGGAAGGCTCAGCAGGGCCGGCCCTGGTGGCCCGGAGCTGGGACTTCGGGCCACCGAGGGCGGGCCGCCGGGCTTAGTTCAGCATCTCCTTCAGCTTGGGGAGCATGTTGTCCACCCAGATTTGGTAGCCTTTGGCGTTGGGGTGGAGGAAGTCGGGCATGATGTCCTTGGACATGGTGCCGTCGGCCTCGAGGAACTTGTTATTGAAGTCGAGGAAGACGACTTTTTTGCCGTCAGCGAGGCCGGCGTAGAGCTTGGTGATTTCGGCGGCCTGCTGGCGGAGCGGTTCGTCGGGCTTGGCGCCGCGCGGGAGGACGCCGAGGAGGAGGATTTTCGCCTCCGGGGTCTTTTGCGCGAGGCGGGCGATGATGGCCTTCATGCCTTCGGCGGTCTGCTCGGGGTTGGAGCTCTTGTGGCCGATATTATTCGTGCCGAGGAGAATCACAATGACCTTGGGATGGGTGCCGTCGAACTCGCCGTTGTCGATCCGCCAGAGCGCGTGCTCGGTGCGGTCGCCGCTGAAGCCGAGGTTGAAAGCGCCGAGGGGCTCGATGGATTGGGCCCACACGGCTTTGCCGCCGCCCTCCCAACCTTGCGTGATGGAGTCGCCGAAGAAGATGACTTTCGCCTCGGTGCGCTTCGGGTCCTTGAGCTTGGCGTCATGACGGGCGGGCCACCATTTCTCTTTGTCCGTGTTCCGCGCGGCGGGAACGATGGCGGGGTTGTCGGCAGCAAAAGTACAGGCGACGGGAGCGAGCGCGAGGAGCGCGGCAAGGAGGATGCGTTTCATCGGGGTGGGCGGTAGCGGAAAAAACGGGGGCGTGGCAAGCGGGATGGAATTTAAGATTTAAGATTTAGGATTTAAGAATTTGCGAGCGGCGGGGATGAGCGCGGCCGGCGAATGGTTGATTGCCGATTGTTGATTGGCGGCGGGGTTGGTTTTGGGCAGGATGGCGGTGATGCAGCTTGCAGAACCGTCAGACCGTTTACCGCGCCGAGGATTTTTCCGGCGGCATTGGGTGGCGCTGAGCGCGCTCGCGGTATTGCTGCTGGGTGGCTTGGTGAAGTTTAGATTCCATGCCACCGTGCATTCTACCGGCACCTCCGGGCACATCCTTGTTTGTGGATTGATCGAAGGACAGGTCAGCTGCGCGTGTTTTGAGACGGCGCTCCCATTTCGTTATCCGGTCACCCTTCCGGCCTTGGCTTCACCGCGCTATGGTCGATGGCCGGGGATGTCATGGGATGGGCCGCGGTCTTTCGGCGTGATCGTGCCCCTTTGGATGCCCATCTTGCTCGGCGTGGGCTGGATGGGATGGTCGGAGCGGAGGTATCGGCGCTGCGGCCTGCGCCGAAAGGAAGCGGCAGCGGAGAGCGATGCCTTTTCGGTGGAAAGCGTATGACGGCAGATGCGGCGATTTTGAGAGCGTTGCGGGGAGCAACGATGCCACTGCTGCCGGGAGAATTGGCGCAGGAGAGCGGGGTGCCGCTGGCGGAGCTGGAGACGGCGCTGCAGCGGCTCACGGCGGCGGGGTTTGATATCGAGTGGCATCCGAGCCGTGGGTGCCGGCTGCTGGCGTCGCCGGACCGGATGATGGCCGATGACCTGCAGGCGCGCGTGGGCGGGGAGTGTGCGCTGGCGCGGGAGATTTTAGTGTTTGAAGAAACGTCGTCGACGAATGACGTGGCGTCACGTCTGGCGCGCGAGGGGCATCGGGGTGGCGCGGTGGTAATTGCCGAACGGCAGACGGCGGGGCGCGGGCGGTTTGGGCGGCGGTGGGAATCGGCGGACCATGCGGGGTTGTGGTTTTCACTACTGTTGCGTCCGCCGTGGCCGATGGCGCGCTGGCCGCGGCTGACGATTTGGGCGGGCGTGTGCGTGGCCGCGGTGGTAGAGCAATTCGCCGGGATGCCGGCGCGGATTAAATGGCCGAATGACGTGCTCCTCAACGGGCAGAAGGTGGCGGGGATTTTGATCGAGAGTGCGGTGGATGCGCAAGGGGCGCCGTTTGCGATTGCCGGCATCGGACTGAATGTAAACCAGGCGGATTTTCCGCCGGAACTGGAGGGAAAGGCGGGTTCGATCCGGCAGGTGACGGGGCGGATGATCGATCGACCGGCATTGATGGCGGCGCTGCTACGGGAACTCGATGCGCGCTATGCGGGGGCGGCGACAGATGAGGGGCTCATCACGGAAGCGAGCCGGCGGAGTGCGTTGCTGGGGACGTGGATCCGGTTGCAATCGGGGGCGGTGACGATGGAAGGGGTGGCGGAGGGAATGGATGAGAATGGGAATCTGCTCCTCAGGCTGGGGGATGGGACGATGTATACGGCGTCGGCGGGCGAGGTGACGTCGAGGGTGGGGTAGGGGCAAGTATTCAGTGTTCAGTGTCCCGTATTCAGTGGGGACCGCTGTGTTTTTGGAGCGCGGGTTCGAATGGAAACGATCGCACCCTATTCGAATGCGCGTCTCAAAATTTATGCGCCGCCCACTGAATACGGGATACTGAACACTGAATACTTGCCCCCCAAAAAAGCTTACCCCGCCCGGGCTTGGAAGCACCGGGCGGGGTTTTTAAAGCTTTGAACTTCGGAGGTGTGTGAGGTGCGCTTTAGAAGGGAGGCGATCTTTCGATTGGCCAGACTTCTAGGAGGGCGCGGGCCTTACACCATCCGGGCGCGGATGGAACGGCGGCCAGACTGAAGCCGAACGCGTCCGCTCTCCAGGAGGTCGGTGACCGCGGCGAGAGTTTCGCGGGAGCTACGGCTATTGGAACTCACGGCGAGGATGAGGTCGCCGAGGGTCAGGTCGCTGCCGATTTTCGTGTTGTTCTTTTTCATGGGAGTAGAACGTAAATTCATGGAGAGTCCTTACGCCACCCGGGCGCGGACCGTGCGACCCTGATTGGTCAGGCGCACCCGACCACTCTCAAGGAGGTCGGTCACCGCGGCGGCGGCTTCGTTGGAGTTGCGGGAGTAGCTGCTCACGGCGAGCACGAGGTCACCGAGGGTCAGGCGATGGGAGTTTTTGGAGGTCTTTTTCATGGTATAGGCTCGAGGTATAATGTTCTGATTTAGATGATAAACTATTCCAAAGCTAGTGGCGTGCCAACTTGGTTGAGCTTCGATTTTGCATATCCATTCTGACGTCAACTTTGGAGTTTTGTTCATCGTGAGATAAGAATTTTTTCGCCACTCACCAAAGGATACGGGAGAAAGGTTCACGATCTTAGAAATCTTCGTGGCCCACCTTCTCATCCTCCTTCAGGGAAGCATAGGGAAATCGATGCTTTACCACGTGAAATTGCAATTATTATCAGGCCCGTGCGAATGCAGAATTTTGCATTTTTTTGGAGGGGCGGGGCGCTTTCTGACCACGGACCGTTTGGAAATGATTCTGCTGGACTGTGTCAAAGTGGCGCTTTTTGGTGCCAATGGAGGGTAAGTTTGCGCCAATTTTGGGGTAGACGCCTCAAAGTTGACGATTCCGAACGCGGGGGGAGGTCCAGCGCCAGTCTTCCTCTTTCATGGCAGCGACGCGTTTGAGAGCGTGGCGTCCAGCTTCGAGAGCGGTGGAGGCGGAGCAGCCATAAAGACCGGCGCCCCAGCAGGGGTTGGCTTCAATGACGGCCCATTCGCCCTGCGAGGTGCGGCCGAGATCCAGGACGCAGGCAGGCGGGAGCTCGACATCTGGGGAGGCAAGAATTTCCTCCAGAAAACCGCGGGCTTCCGCCTCTTCGGAGTTCAGGAAGGGCCAGTCGCCGGCTTCGGTTTGTGCGAGGGCGCCGTTTCTCCAGTAGGGGGAAAAGCTGAGGAGCTCGCGTCCGCAGAGAAAGGTGCGCACTTCGAACTGGAAGTCGAACGGTTCGCTGCAGAGCACGGGGAGGTTGCCGTCGACGGTGTCATCGGTGGGGAGGTCGGAGCCGTTTTGGTAGATGCGGGCCTCGAAGACCTTGCCCTCGGCGGGCTTGATGAAGGCCGGCTCCATCAAGAAGCGGGCTTCGGAAAGGGGGAGGAGGACGATGCGGCGTTTGCCAAAGGCGTGTGGGAGACGGCAGAGCCAGTCGAGTGGAGGTTCAAGCAGGATGAGGCCGAGTTGGTCGCTGACGGCTTCGGCAAACAGGGGCTCGGCGTAAATGACGAAGTCGGTGGCGGCATCGGCGAGGCCTTCGGGGACGCGCCAGGAGCCGAGGCGGCGGGTGGGCCAGCCGAGAGCATTGGCGGTTTCCCAGACACGGATGGAGTCATTCGTCGCGCGGGGGGCGAGGAGGACCGTGGGATGCTCAGGCATGGAAGGCGCGTGAAGAGGATTCTGGCGGTTATCTAGCGGCGCCTTTGGCGTGTGCTTTCGCATGCCGCGCGGAGCGCGCCATCCACCCTAAAACAGTTCACCGTAGTGGTCGCGGGCGACGGCTTCGCACTTGGCGAGGATGCCGGCGCCGCTGCCGCAGGCGAGGGCTTCGTCGGCGAGGCGGCGGCAGGCGGCGGAATCCAGGCTCCGGACGGCGCGCTTCACGCGGGGGAGGACGGCCACGCCGCAGCTGAGTTCGTCCACGCCGAGGCCGACGAGGAGCGGAGTCATGGTGATGTCGCCGCCCATTTCGCCGCAGACGCCCGTCCAGATCCCGGCGGCGCGGCCGGCGTCGGCGGTCTGTTTGATGAGGCGGAGCACGCCGGGATGCGTGGGCTCGTAGAGATGGGCGATGCGCTCGTTGCCGCGGTCGGCGGCAATGGTGTATTGCACGAGGTCGTTGGTCCCGAGGCTGAAAAAATCGACCTCGCGGGCGAGGAGGTCGGCGATCACGGCGGCGCTGGGGACCTCCACCATCATGCCGACCGGGATGTCTTCATCGAAGGGCCGCCCTTCGCGGCGGAGCTCGTCGCGGCATTCGGCGAGAATCGCTTTCGCCCGGTGTAATTCCTCCATGCCGGAGATCATGGGGAACATGATTTTGACGTTCCGCTTGGTGCTGGCGCGGAGGATGGCGCGGAGCTGGGCCTTGAACACTTCGGTGCGCTCCAGGCACACGCGGATGGCCCGCCAGCCGAGAAAAGGATTTTCTTCATCCGTGGCGCTGAGGATGGAGTGCAGCTTGTCGCCGCCGAGATCGAGGGTGCGGATGATCACGCCCTGGTCTTTCACCGTGTCGGCAACCTTTTGGTAGGCGGCGAACTGCTCTTCTTCCGTCGGTAAATCCCGGCGGCCAAGATAAAGGAATTCGGTGCGGAAGAGGCCCACGCCTTCCGCGCCGCAGCTCACCGCCGTAGCGGCGTCCTCGGGCGTCTCGATGTTGGCGGAAAGAACCACGTGCCGGCCGTCCTTGGTGGTCGAGGTGCGCTCGCGCAGTTCCACGAGCGTGCTCTCCACGAGGCGCCGCTTGGTCTGCAGCTCGCCGTATTCGTAGAGGGTCTGCTCGGTGGGATTGACGACCACCATGCCGCTGTAGCCATCGAGCAGCACCTCGGAGTCGTTTTCAATTTGGTCGAGGATGGCGTGTAGACCGACCACCGCGGGGATACCGAGCGAGCGGGCAATGATCGCCGTGTGCGATGTGCGGCCCCCGGTCTCCGTGCCAAAGCCGAGGACATTCGCGCGGTTCATCTGCGCGGTGTCGCTCGGCGTGAGATTGTGGGCAAAGACGATGTGGGGCGACGGCAGCGCGGCGAGGCCCACGTGGTTTTTGCCCATCAAATTGTGGATCACCCGGCGGGCCACGTCGTGGATGTCCACGGCGCGCTCGCGGAGATAGGGGTCGTCAATCTGGGCAAAGCTGCGCGCGTAGCGCTGCATCACGCTCCAGTAGCCGTGCTCGGCATTGCACTGCTCGCTCTTGATGGTGGTATGCACCTCATTGATGAGCGAACCGTCGTCGACCACCATGAGATGGGCCTCAAACACAGCGGCATCCTTCGCGCCGAGCGACTTGGCCATTTCCTGGTGGAGGTCGCCGATTTGCCGGCGCGTGCTCGTGAGCGCGTCGTTGAGGCGCACAATCTCCGCCTCCACATCGGTCACGCGCCGCCGGGGAGGATTTACTTCCTCGGGCCGGTGAACGAAGGCGAATCCGCGCGCGATCCCTGGGGAGACGGCCACGCCCTGGAAGCGCCGTTCAGTCTTCATCGAATTTGCTCAGCAGAAGCTTTTCCAGCGCCGCGACGGCGTCCTGGGCATCGGCCCCCTCGCATTTTACCACCAGCACGCTGCCCTGGCCGGCGGCGAGCATCATCAATCCCATGATGCTCTTGCCGTTCACGGTTTGATCGTCCTTCGACACCCAGACTTCCGCGCGGAACGACGTGGCCAGCTTGACGAATTTCGAGCAGGGACGGGCGTGCAGCCCGAGCTTGTTCAGCACTTCGAGCTTGCGGGTGACGTTTTGGGAATCGCGACTGTAGAGGGCCATTGAAAATATCTTATGCGTCTTTCTTTCTTTGCATCGAGGCCATCAGGCGCTCGTTGAACTCGACCGCGCTATTGTGACCAAGGCTCTTCAGCTTCTGGTCGAGCGCGGCGACTTCAATCAAGCGCGAGAGGTCCCGCCCGGATCGGACCGGTATGGTGACGTGGGGGATATACATCCCCAAAATCTCATACGCTTGTTGCTCGAGACCGGTCCTATCAATCTCTTCGATTTCCTGCCAGTCCTTTAACGTGACCACCAGGTCGAGCCGTTTTTCGATGCGGATGGCGGACACGCCGAACATGGCCGTGACGTTAATCACGCCGAGGCCGCGCACTTCCATGTGATTGCGGGTGAGCTCGGCGCTGGTGCCCATGAGCTCGCGACCCTCCACCACGCGGAAATGCGTAATGTCATCACTCACGAGCGAACAGCCGCGCTCCAGCAGGCCGAGCACGCACTCGCTTTTGCCGATGCCGCTGCTGCCGCGAATCATGCAGCCGACGCCCTGAATATCCACCATGCTGCCGTACTCACTCTTGCGCGGGGCGAAGTCGAATTCCAGTGCGAGCGTGGCGGCGTTGATGAAACGCATCGTGACCATCGGCGAGGAAAAGACGGCGATGCCGTGCGCGCGCGCTTCACTCACCAGGGCGTCGGGCACGCGATGCTGGCGCGCGACGACGATGCAGGGAATGGGCTTGAGGCAGAGCGCGCGGCAGCGTTGGGCGACCTCGCGCTCCGAGAGGCTTTTCAAATAAGCGAGTTCCGCGGAGCCGAGGACCTGGATGCGTTTCTCGGCGAAGTAGGAAAAGAATCCGCACAGCGCGAGGCCCGGGCGATTGATGGTGGGCTCGCGCACCCGTCGCTCAAAGCCGAGGCCACTCTCCGTCAGCGGCTTGAGTTGCAGCGCCTCCGAGTGCCGGGTGTAAAACTCACCCACGGTGATCGTCGGATGCTTTTCGGACGAATTCATTCAGCCCCAACATAGCGCAGGTGGTAGCATCGCTGGCAAGCCTGCCGCGCGGCGGTTTGTACGGACCCGAAAGATCGGAGAATTGGTTTTGCCCACGAAAGGCGCGAAAAGGGGGGGGAGGTTCGTGGTTTCGCGGAACCGGAGGGCTGTTTTCGTTCTGCTTCGTCGGCTCTGTATAGGTATGGCTAATGATTGGGAAATGACAATGTTTCGGTTTGGTTAAATTGCCGACCCGCCGGGTGACATTTGCGGCTTGGTTTGCCTAACAGCGCCGTTATGATTTTTGGGGGATCGGCGCGGAATCATCTGTGGGAGGGCTTTCCGGCGTTTTGTCGAATCTATTTTAAAGTTTCTGTTAGGATAATGTCAGGGTTTCCACTCAGAAGCCCTAAGGGTTTCCCCCGATTGGCAAACTCGGCGCGAAATGGCAGAACGCTCACGCCGTTGATATCCGCTGGCCACGAGAGCTGGATTTCGTCCCCACGGTCTTAAGTCATGATTCCGTTGCCAAACATTTCCAATTTCGATAGCGTCGCGCCAGTCTCCGCATGTCCCCGCATGCGCTCCCGCGACAAAGTTTTTGTACCCAGAATCCGACCCTGCGGATCGTTCCCCCCATCAACACACTGGTCCAACCACCCGGCGCGTGCCCGCTTTTAGCGGACGCGATGCCGACGAAGTCATCCGTGTTCGGACCAGTGTTGGCCCACGGTATGGGCTGCGGGTAGCGTACTAACGCCGCCCGCAGCCCGCCAAAAGGGGGGGCGGATTCTTGGTGGCCCGAAGCTCCGGCTCCGGGCAAAGCGGATTCTCGGAGGATCGGCGAAGAAGAGTTTTGCCCGGAGCTGGAGCTTCGGGCCACCAAGTTAATTCCGCTTCGAACCGCTGAGGAATCTCGGGATGCGGACCAGTTCGCCGAAGCTGGCAAGGAGGGATTTTTTGTCGTCCTCCTCTTTTTCCTCCTGTTTGCGGTGCACCCAGACGGAATTCACGAGGCCGAGGGAGAACATGACCGTCAACGCAAAGGTGCCGCCGTAGCTGATAAGAGGGAGGGGCAGACCGGTGATCGGCATGAGAGCGATGGTCATGCCGATATTTTGGTACACGTGGAAAAAGATTTGGGCGGTGACGCCGCCGACGATGAGGAGGCCGAAAGGCTCTCTCGCGCGCAGGGCGGTGGCAAGGCAGGACAAGAGCAGGACGGCAAAGGCACTGAGGATGGCCAGGCCGCCGAGAAAGCCCCATTGCTCGCCGATGGTGGTGAAAATGTAGTCCGTGTGCGCCACGGTGGACGGGATGAGGCCGAGTTCCAACTGGGTGCCTTCCGCCTTGAAGCCCTTGCCATTCACGCCGCCAGAGCCGATGGCGATGAGGGACTGGTTGACGGCGTAGCCCGAGCCCTGCGGGTCGAGTTCCGGATCGATGAAGGTGGTGACACGCGCGCGCTGGTAAGGCTTGAGGCCGAAGCAAATCACGGGCGGCAGCGCGGTCAGACCGACGAGAAGCACGAGCAACATCCAGCGCTTGGGGATGCCCTCAAACCACAGCATGGTCAGCAGTACGGGCATCCACACGAGGGTCATCCCAAAGTCGGGCTGCTTGAGAATCAGCACCATGGCCGGAGCGACGATGATCCCGGTGCCCATGAGTTTTAAGATCGGGTGCCAACTTCGACAGGCGCTGAGAAAGAGCGCTACCACGAGGATGCCGGCCACGACGGCCAGCTGCGAGGGCTGGAAGGTGCCGAGACCCGGGAGCTGCAGCCAGCATTTGGCGCCGCCGACGAGGACCCCGCGGCTCGTGTAAGTGAGCGCCACGAGCGCGACGCTGCCCAGGTACATGGGGATGGCCGCGATTTTGATGATCCGGTAATCGATGAGCGTGGTCACCAGAAACACACCCACCCCATAGGCCACCCACTGGGCCTGACTCTGGCCATAGTGCTTCTCCGGATGCAGATAGGACGCTCCGTTGATGAACAGGATGCCGGCGAGCGCGATGGCGAGCGTCGCCGCAAAAAGCACCCAATTCATCCCGAGGAGCTTTCGGAGAAATGGTGTCATGTCTGGGAATACAATGCAGGCGTCGTGCCTTTTGCCCGATCAGGCAAATTTGGGCACGGCGGCGAGCAGCTTCTTGGTGTATTCGTGCTGCGGATCCTCGTAGATGGCTTCCGCCGGGGCGCTTTCCACGATGTGGCCGTGATACATCACCAGGACATGGTCGCTGATGTGTTCCACCACGGCGAGGTCGTGGGCGATGAAAAGGTAGGTGAGGCCGAGCTGCTCCTGCAGGTCCTGGAGCAGGTTCACGATTTGCGCCTGCACGCTGACGTCGAGCGCGCTGACGGGCTCGTCGCACACGATGAATTTCGGCTCCACGGCGAGGGCGCGGGCGATGCCAATGCGCTGGCGCTGGCCGCCGCTGAATTCATGCGGGTAGCGCTCCATCATCTCGGGCTTCAGGCCGGTGAGCTTCATCAGCTCGGCTACGCGCTCGCGGCGCTGCTCGCGGGTCATGGAGGGGAAATGGATCTCCAGCGCTTCGCCGATGATTTGGAGGATGGACAGGCGCGGATTCAGCGAGCCGAAGGGGTCCTGGAAAATCATCTGCATCTGCCGGCGCAGGGGGCGGAAATCATTTTCGCCCATGGGCAGGATGTCCGCTCCTTCAAAAAGAACCTGGCCGGCGGTCGAGGGGATCAACTTCAGCAGAGCGCGGCCGATGGTTGTCTTGCCGCTGCCGCTCTCGCCCACGAGGCCCACGGTGGTGCCGGGCTCGATCGAGAAGCTGACGTCGTCGACCGCCTTTACGTCGCCGGAGTGAAAACGAAAAATCCCCGAGCGGATCGGGAACCAGACTTTCAGATTGCGGACATCAAGAATCGGCACCCCCTTTCTCTCCGCTGCCACTGCCGAAGTGTCAAGGCACAGGGTGGCTGGGATGAGGGGTCTTGTGAAGATTCAAAAATGACGGACCTCAGTGCGTATCAAGGTGGTGAAATGGATACTCTTTGCTTTCGCTTTTCTGCCGCCGTTGGCCGCGGCCGATAAGTTTGCCGTGCTCTCGCCATCCGGGGAGACCAGACTGGATTGGGTGGTGGATGAGCAGGAAGGGTTCAAGATTTCCGTGTCCGAGCAGGGGGCGGTTCTTGGCGAAATCCCCTTTGTCGGAGAAGATTGCCGCCGGGATAATCTCGGCATCGCAAATTTTCCAGACCGATCTTTCCTTTGGGTGAGCGAAAGATTTTGTGTGGCCTCTACGCGCGATGGCCTCGGGATCATTGACACAAGCGAGAGGAAGTGGGTTTGCAATATCGCTGCCAAATGGGCGTGCGCCAACCTTCGCCATACTTGGACACTGGTTCGATTTGAGTCGGGCGACATACGCCAAAATCCCGATCAACTGGAGGTCTATCGTTTCGATTCAGATGGATTCCAGATGGAGGTTGCCAAGTTTGATCTCCGTGGGCGGGTGGTGTCGCCTCTTTTCGGCCATCGCTATCTTCCCCATGTGGCATTCTTTCTCAAGCGGGCCAACGGCACCGTCTGTCTGGAGGTGATTGATGCGGAGACGGGAAAGCCTCTGGCCGAGAAAGCGGCGCCCCGGCATCTGCTGAGCAAAACGGAGGTGTGGAAAGATGCCGCGAAAAAGGAGGGCGCCGCCCGGAACCGTGCACTGATGAACTGGATCGATTCAGCGACGAAATACGGCCCCTTTTCTGGAGCCCGTTAGTGATGACCACTAGTCGCGCGCCATCCAGGAGGTCACTTGACCTCCACCATCAGGACGTCCTGATAAACGGTCTGGCTGCCCGCCCGGATGAGGACCCCAACCTCGTGCAAACCGGAGGGAATTTTTCCCTGGCCCGCTTCGCTATCGCCCACCATGAATCCGACCTTGAAGTCTTGGATGGTGGTGGTCGGTGTGGGTATCGTGTGCGTCCAAGCATAGGTGTATCCTTGGGGCGTCGGCGTCACCAGCCTTTGGTTCAGGCCGGCGCTGATGGTCGCATCGCCTTTGGGTTCGGCTGGCGCGGTGACGGCGCGTAAATAGAAAGAGACGCTCCACGGACCCGCCGGAACCGCTCCTTTGCAGCGGATCTTGAGCGGAAGACTCACGCCATTCCAATCCGTGTGGGACACTTGTTTTTCGTCCACCCAAATGTAGGTAGGCTGCCGGATTCCCCGAATGATCTGGCCGTTCGCGGGACGGTCGTCCGGCCCCAAAACTTCGACCAGTGCGTTTGCCTCGGGCATGGCCCACGGAGTCGGAACCAGAAGGTTAATTTTGGTCCGATAGATCACTTCTTCGCCACGCTGGAGGACGATTCCCACGGGATGTAGCCCGGGTGGGACGGCTCCTTGGGCGCCGAAGGAGAGGACGGTGTTTTGTTCCGGAAGAAGAGTGTTGGCGGGGAGCCCGTTTCCAGATGGCAGAGAACCGGGGAATTCAAGATATTCGCCGTCCATCATATAAGCCCGCTTCCGCTTGGTCGCTGGATCGACGACCAACTCGCCGCCTTTGGGGAAAGGCTGGTCGTTCGAAAAGCGGGCGTTGAGGAGGTAGTAGTTGAAGGTAATCGGTCCACTCAGGGGAGTTCCCAGCATCTTGGGACGGAAACAAAACCGCAAGGCAGGTCCTGAATAATCCCGGCCCACGGGAGGCAGCACCTGCACCGGCACGGGGGCTGCGTCCAGCGAGGCCGTGTCATCGAGGGTACGCAATTCGAGTTTGTGATCCGCGATACCCAGCGACCAAGGGGAGGGGACCTGAAGCGTGAAGTCGGTCGTGGAAAGGGGGACGCCGGAGTGCAATTCCGTTTGCGACCCCAAATAGTAGCTGAGACGAACGGGTATTTTGCCCTCCGGGAGGTAACCTTTCGCGCCGACGAAGAGCCAAAGCGGGACGTTGATCGGGGCCTCCCCGGCAACATGATGATTACTATCCAAAAAATGGTACGCGTAGTTGAACGGAGGAGCGTCGTGCAATTTGGTGGCGGGAAGCCAATCGTTGCGCTGGCCTAGCCAGATCACGTCGGGGTCCACTAACGTTTCGTTAGCCAGGAAGGGTTGATGCGGGACGGCGGCGCGTGCCGAGAATTCGATGAAAACATCGGATTGCTCAGGCAGCAGGCCCTCCTGCAGCTTCATGGTAATGGCTCCTTTTACTCCATTGGAAATAAAGGAAGCTCCGTGGCCGAGTCCTTCCCCACGCTGGACCTCAACGATTGCTCCATCCAGCGGCGTTGTTCCATCCGCCTTGTACCACTGGATTTTGGAGGCGGATTCCACCCCGCCATGCTGCCCCATTTTCCAGTAAGCCAATGCGCTGATGAGAAAGATAGCGAGGACGGCCAAGCCGATCTTGCCCCAAGGTGGGCCGGGTTCTGGTTCGGGTTTGAGAATCGGCGGCCGGGATTCGCCTTTCTGGCGCCGGGGTACCCCGAGAATCATCGGTACCACGCGCTCCAAATCTTCCAGGGCTGCTTGAGCCTCGACGATTTGCCCGGAGGCCAGCCAGAAGGCCAGTCGTTCGGAAAGTTCGAAGCGGCCGAGTTGAACGGTCACCACCATCTTGCCGGCGGTCCGGGCGTGGAAGACCTCCTCTTCGATATATTTTGATTGGTTGGCGGCCGGGGAGAGCAGCAGCACCAGCGCCTCGCATTTTTTCAATCCTTTGATGACCTCCAGATCCCAGGTGGTTCCGGGGGCAATATCACGGCCAGAAATCCAGCATCGGCAGCCGTAGGCCTCCAACTCGTGCACGAATTGGAGCGCCAGGTCTTTGTCGTGGCTCGCGTGGCTAAGGAATGCCGTTTTAAATCGCAGCGACTCGGGGACGACGGGGTCGTTGGGCATGTCGCCACCCAAACACCGACCCGGCCAGCTTTGCCAAGCTGGAACTCGCCGCGCCAAAAGAAATTACCGGCCTTTGCCAGTAGGCGCTCCTACTTGAACTTCGTGACCCGGTAGAGGTGGATGGGGGGAGAGACGGCTTCGTCTTCGCGGGTGATCGGGTAGTCTTCGATCTTCCAGAAATTGCGACCGGTGGCGTTGCTGGCGGCGTTTTCCAAGAGATACTGCGCCACGGGGACAAAGCCAGACGCCTGTGCTGGCATCATTTCGCCTGCAGGTTCCTCCCAGCCTATAGTCCAGACTTCAAGCCCATCGAACGGTTTGGCTCCGCCTCAAAGCGGACTACTTCACTGATTTTATCGCCAGAACCCCAGACGAACTCACCGCTCGCCTCTGCCTCGCCCTCAACGCTTTCATGGATGACCGACCGTTGGTCGCCGCTCAATGCGCCATCCGGAAGCGACTTTTGGCAACTGTTCTAAGCAAAACAAGCGCCGTCTGATGAGCCGAAAAACCGGTACCGGTTCAACGCCGGCCACGCCAAGTGGGCGGAACTCCTCACCCCGATTTTCGAGAAGTTGAAATTGGAATAATACCATCTCGCATAATTAAAGTGACAGATTGGAAGTAATTTGAGAAACGAGAGGAATGCCGGGACCCAAGCTAAAACTCGGACTGCCTGAAGTGGCAGAGCGGATCGACGAATGGCATGCCCAAGAGCCTGACGGGTGGCGCAAGACGCGGTTGCTGGCGGTGAAGTTGGTGGCCCGGGGGGAATCGACTTCGGCCGAGATTGCCGATCTCTGTGGCATTACCCGTGGACGGTTATTCGAATGGTTGAAGACGTTGCGTGAAAGAGGCGTGGCGGGGCTCTTGGAACGTGGGCAGCCCGGCCCCAAAGAAGGGAGTTGTCGCGGCGTGGCCCCGGCCGTGCTCGCCGAGTTGCGCGCCAAGTTGGCGAGGCATGAGTTTGCCAATGCCGAGCAGGCGCGCCGCTGGTTAAAGAAAGCGCATGGGCTGGACCGACCCTACGCCAGCGTTTGGAACTGGTTAAAAAAATTCGGCGGAGTGCTGCGGGTCCCGCGTCCCAGTCACTCCAAAAAAGAACCCGGAGCGGAGCAAGCCTTCCAAGCGGAACTGAGCGCCAAGCTCGTCGCCCTGGACCTTCCGGCCGGCCGGCCCGTTAAAGTCTGGGTCATGGATGAGGCGCGGTTTGGTTTGCACACCGAGTTGCGCCGGGTCTGGACGTTGCGCGGGCAGCGGCCGGTGGTGAGGCGCCAGCTCAAATATCAGTGGGAGTATCTTTATGGCGCGCTCTCCGTCGTGGGGGGCGAAGCCCACTTTGCCCACCTGCCAGGCGTGAGCTTGGATTGGGACGAACGCTACTTGCACGATCTGGTCGCCACGGACCCGGCCGTCACCCACGTCCTCTTGCGGGATCAAGCAGGCTTTCATTTGCGTGATGGCGACCCACGCCTGCCGGTGCAGGTGCGGATCATCGACCTGCCGCCGTACTGTCCCGAGCTTAGTCGCTCCTGAAAAACCCACTCAAGCGAAAGTGCGAGTGGAGGGAGGGTAAGGAGAGCGAGCCAGGAAGAGTTGGCAGAAGAGCCGCCAAAAGCGGAGCCACTTGCGGAGGTTCCAGGCGGCGGCGGCGAGGAGGAGATTGAGGGTGTCACCGAGGAAGCCGCGGAGGAAATTGCGGGCGAGACGGAAGTCGGTCTTGAGATGG
>Ga0207639_10000084_pt1 | contig 80748 bp, 72 predicted proteins | sample KBSCornC32_FD_184299 | JGI IMG/M metagenome (GOLD analysis project Ga0207639, IMG submission 184299) | Corn rhizosphere microbial communities from Kellogg Biological Station, Michigan, USA - KBS Corn C3-2 (SPAdes) (version 2) | ecosystem: Host-associated > Plants > Roots > Rhizosphere > Soil ... | reverse complement strand
CCGCCCGGTCAGCACTCGCCACCACCCGGTGAGCACTCGCCACCACCCGGTGAGCACTCGCCACCACCCGGTGAGCACTCGCCACCGCTCGGTGAGCACCCACCACCGTCCGGTGAACACCCGCCACTGCTCGGTGAGCACCCACCACCGTCCGGTGAACACTCCCCACCGCCCGGTGAGCACCCGCCCACCGCCCGGTGAGCACTCCCCACCGCCCGGTGAGCACTCGCCACCGCCCGGTGAGCACCCGCCACCGCCCGGTGAGCACCCGCCACTGCTCGGTGAGCACCCACCACCGTCCGGTGAACACTCCCCACCGCCCGGTGAGCACCCGCCCACCGCCCGGTGAGCACCCGCCACCGCCCGGTGAGCACTCGCCACCGTCCGGTGAGCACTCGCCACCGTCCGGTGAGCACTCCCCACCGTCCGGTGAGCACTCCCCACCGTCCGGTGAGCACTCCTCACCGCCCGGTGAGCCGCGCTCACCGGGCGGTGACTGCTTGCCGTTTCGCGTGGCCGGGGTGCCGCTCGAGGGGGCCGCGTCGCCACTCGAGGGCGATCTAGAACCTCTACCTCTGCTGCTTGCTCGCGGACTCCAACGATATTTCCGGGAAGACATCGTGCGTCCAGCCGTACTTCAGACCGGGCGATTTCTTCGCCAGTGCGATCGCCTCGTCCATATCTTCAGCCTCGAAGATCAGCACCCCTCCCACGTCGCCCGCGTAGTCCTCGACGTTGTCAGAAGTGACAGACTTTCCACCCCTGGTCGGCAGCGCTGTGCAGTTCTTCAACAGTCCAACCCACGCCCCCATGTCCTTCAGATTTTTCTCGACTTCGTTCTGCGGGACTTGCCGGCCACCGGTGTGTCTCGAAATCAAAATGAATCTCATGTCTTTCGCCTCTCCATTAACGTCGTTCATGTGTCCTCTTATCGGGCACCGCCGGCAACTGACGTGAAAGCGAAACGGATTTCTGTCGCCAGATGTGCCGGAAGCCGGTTTGCAGCCCTGTCGAGAGCAGCGGAGGCAGCGCGGAGCTGATCCCGTGATGGCATGGTCGCCGACTGGTTGTACCTGGCGTTCCACCGCCCTAAATGATCAATTGCAAGCTCCGCGAAATCTGTGTCACTTGAAACCGCTCGCAACAAGGCAAGAACGCTTTCCCACTTTGGAAGCGCCGCGAGGAGTTCAAAGGCGTTCCTGCGCGTGTGGGGAAACTTGCCGGAATCGAAGTAGCCCCAGAGCGTCGTGAAGCCCGCCTGTGATGCATGGGGCCTGAGAGCGTTGCGGGCGGCCGCCGCGACGCCGCCGGAAGGATCGTCGAGCGCCCGCAGAAACAGGAATACATGCGATTCGGCGTCGAGGCGGCCTATGGCGCGAACGGCAGCCCTTCTCACTCGAGCACTCGGATTCGTCAAAAAGGAAGCGGCGAGGGCGGCATCCTGCTGCGCGCCCACTTCGCTCAGTCCGCCGAGAGCCGCGCAAAGTCCGCTCGTCGAGAGTTGCGATGCCAGTTCGCCACGATAGAGGCTCGGAAAATCGTGGACCCCCGTTTTCGACAGGTGGAACCTGGCTAGATCTCGAACCGAAGCGCTTGGATCGAAAACAGCGCGCGAAAGAATGGATGCCGATTCTTGTGGGAATCGCGCGGCCAACAGAAGGATTGCCTCGCGGCGGACCGACGATGCATGGTCGCGAGCCGCTTGCTGGAGCGCCTTGAGGAGGTCTGAGCTCGAAAGGACTTCCGGCAGGCGCCGAACGGCAGTGCATTTGAGAATTGGATCGCGACCGCGCAAAGCGGCGAGGATGATGTCGTCAAGGTTGTCTTTAGTCAGCGTCGCGAGGCGAAACAGCCGTCTTCTCTCCCGATCCGTCGCGTCAGCCAGCATTTCGCTCATCGTGGAGCGAGCTGCCGGCGTTGAGATCAAGACCCCTGAGAGCGCGACGAGAAGATCGTGGTGACTCACGCGTTCCGCGGAAAGCAGGCGGGTGATGAGGCGAACGTGGTTGAGAAAATGGCCCGCGTACGATGGCGTAAGCCGAGCTCTGATTGCTTCTCGCGCCGCCGCTCGGACCTCAGCTACCCAGTCGTTGAGACGCAGGAGGAGAAAGGGCAACTCCCCGCCGTCAGTGAGCCGCGCGAGATGGATCACGGCCGCTTCGCGAAGAAAGCCGTTCGGATGGAACGAAACGATCTCCAGTGTCACTCGCTCTTTCAACGACTCTGGCGGCGACAGGTCACCCGGCTCGAGATTCCACCACGCTGGGAGGTACCAGGCATCTCTGTCGCCGCGCATCGCTTGATCGAGAAGTATGAGTTCGTCGTCCGTGGCATCGCTCAGCAGGGCATCGACCGCCGTCGCCGCAGCGTTTGCTTCGCTCCTCCGTCTCGCGAGTGAGGGTACGAGGTGCGGGATAGCGCCGACGTCTCCGGTAGCGGCAAGGGCGTCGATCACCGAAAGGCGTTCCTTGTCGCCAAAGAGACGATCGGCGATACCGGAGGGGCGGTAGAGACGCTTGATTAGATCTTGCGGCGCGGGCTTGAGCTCCATCGCGCTTCTCGAACAGTCATTCAGGAGTCGGCGTCACTTCGGCAGACGGGGCCAGATGTAGAGGTTGTACCTTCGCGCGTAGTCGTACGCGGCCGTCTGGAAGCGTGCCTGCTCCGCGTTCTCTGCGTAGTCACTTGTTCCATCGATAAACCGATAGCCAAAGCGGCTGACTGCCCGCTGCACAGCAGGGTCACGCTCTTCGAGACCCGGGAAGAAGAGACCGATCCCGCCGATTCCCACCAGCCGATAGTCGTTCCGAGCCAACGCGCGCTCGACTTCGCGCTCAGCATTCGCTCGATTCAAGGCGTTCGTGCGACGCACCCGTTCGGGTGGAACGATGTTCCGATACGCAACGCGAGCGATTTCGCGTACCTCCGCCGAGGCTTGGCCGACGCCGTCAGACACGCCCAGAACAAACAGAACTACGATCGCCAGACCTAAAGCTGCGGCTCCGAGGATCTTCAGGATGTTACGCATTCCGTCTAACGTCTGCCGCTCAGCCCGCGCGGTGTTTCACGTGGCCGAAGCGAGCTAAGGACATGGTAACGCCGACCATGGCGACGAACGGCACCGCGTCCGCTGCAGCGGGTAGTGAGACGGCCGGTTCAGCGAACGGTGTTTTCAGTGACTGAGCGTGTCCGCGCGGCGTCCGGTGGTCAGATGTCCGCGTCGCGTGCGGAATTGTCGCCGCCGCGCGGCTTCTCACCGCCGTCGCGCGCGCTGCCGCCACCGTTGCGGGTCGGTTTGTCGCCGTCGCGCGCCACAATGTCACCGTCGCGCGCCGTGATGTCACTGTCGCGCGCCGTGATGCCACTGTCGCGCGCGTTGCTGCCAGTGGTAGGCGGCCTTCCCACCACCGACATTTCGCTTGCCGCCAGTGACATTCGACTTGCCGCCAGTGACATTCGACTTGCCGCCAGTGACATTCGGCTTGCCACCGGTGACATTCGGCTTGCCACCGGTGACATTCGGCTTGCCACCGGTGACATTCGGCTTGCGGCCGGTGACATTTCACTTGCCACCGCTGCTACGCGCCGCGCTCCCCCGACCACCCCACTAGAGTGCCATAGATTGACGGGAGTTTGCCTGCGGCTATCCACAGGTAGATCGACAGTTGGATGATCAAGGCTGCCAACGATGGCGACCTCGCGAGCGGCAGCAAGTCGCGCCGCCATGCGGTCTCATGGATTCTCGGAGATCACGCGCTGAGCGACTCGCGGAAATTGAACGAAGATGCCATCACGTACAACGATGTCGCGCGCGGAATCGTTGGTGAGTTCTATTCGGTGCGAGCCAGGCGCCTCAGCGTCGAACCGGCCGTCGGCGCCGGCAGACGCAAGGGTGTAGTGCTGACCGTCGGCAGTCGAGCGGTACCTCAACGGGTTCGACTACGCGTCATTTAGCAGAAGCCTGAGATCGAGTACCCGCTGAAGTTGACGAACGTCATCTGATCGCGGGAACACGCCGTGCGATTGACGGTACGTTCGGAGTTGCTTCGCGACGGCGGCAAGATCCTGACACGTACGCAGTTGCCGCCTCGCGGTCATCGTGTCGTAGCAACCGCTCAAGATCACGAACAGAAGGATCGCCGATGTTCGACGGAGCACTGAGCCACCTAACGGACCTGCGCCTCACCGGCCCGGCCCGCGACGCGAAATGGTAACCCCCTTGGCATGCCTGGGGGTCAGCCTACGGCTGCGAAGATGTCAGGAGTGCCAACGCCTCTTTGGCTCTGCGGATCGGACCGAGTCTGTGTTCGTTTGTCCGGTCATTAGCTGCCTCAAATTCGGAGATGATCGTGCTGGCGAGGCTCGCGGCGTCGGGCTCGCCGAGATTGACGGCTCTCGTTTTCAGCTCACGCGCCTTCACGAGCAATGGAGGCTCAGGCCGGGGCTTTCCGTAACCGACATCGCCGACATCGAAGAAGCCGGTGTTCCGACCATTTGAAATCAGGGTGAGTTGTTCGATCCACTCGATTCGAAGGTCGGCTACCTCTCGAAGTAGGCGCTTCCTGTCTTTCGCGGTTCGTGGAGTCATATCGATGCCCAGGTCCGGTTCACGGCTTGATCTCGACCGTGGTGCCGCCAAGCCAGCCGTGCCATTCGTGATGCCGTGGATCATGATTTCGCCGCCCGCCTGCGCGCTACCGGATTTCGACCCTGAAGGGTACCGGAATTGCCAGCGAACGGCACCGCGTAGACTGCACTCGACCGGGCGATCGATGACTGATGGCTCCCGGGCGAGGAGTTGAACCTCGATCTCCGCGTTCAAAGCGCAGCGTCCTACCGTTGAACGACCCAGGAAGGTGGAGACGTCGACGGGAATCGAACCCGTGTACACGGTTTTGCAGACCGTTACCTGGCCACTCGGTCACGACGTCTTGTTTTTAGGGAAATGGAATACGACCGCTGGAGGCTACGAAAGCCTCAACAACAGCAACGTTGGAGGAAGGTGAACTCGCTCATTCCGTACAGCACGGTAGGGACGAACGCGATTCGTGTCAAGCGCTAGCCAGCAGCTCTACTGAGATCGGACGCGCCGCAAATCAATCGTCACTGACGCTTCACCAGATTCGAGTAGTGGTTGGCCACCAACCGCCATCGACCTCCCTGTTTGATCCACACCCGCGTGAAGCGGTTCTCCTCGGGCACGACTTTCGCCGCGTCCTGGCCCTTCATCGTCGAGAGGCCGGTCTCCACAGCCGCATTGCCATACACGCGGATCCGAACTTCGTCGGTCGTGATCGACTGGAACTTCAGGCTTCCCGACGCGAAATCGGAAAGGACCTCTTTCTTCGTTCGGACCGTGCCGCTCGGGCCGATCCCGATGAAATCGTCCGCGTAGATTCGGTCGAGCGCCACCGAGTCAGCATTGATCTGCGCCTTGATGCGCTCTTGATCCAGCTTCCTGATCTGCTCGACAACGCCTTTTTCGCTTTGCGTCTGCGCTTGCGCGTGAGCTGTAAGGGTCGCCAGGAATAGGAGAGTTCCCATCATGAGGCTTCGTTTCATGGTCGCTCCTTCGACAGTTCGTTCTGCCATCGGCTCCAAGCGCGAGTCAGGCCGCCCTATTTTCTCCGTATGCCGCAGTTGACACAACGCCAATCGGTCGGCGAGAGAGAAGCATGGCAAACTCCCCGGCCGCTGGGCCCTTTGGCCGCGACCGAAGCCGGTGTAGGTCGGCTCATACGGCGCTAAACCCTGCGCGCCATCCTCTCTCGCCACGTCCGATAAGCCCTCGACACAAGCAACCAATCCCACTCCCGGCGGACGATTGTGATCCGCGGTGCGCGGTCTGGCGCGTTCACCTTCACACGGTTTTCGACGAACATTTCTTCACCCTGGCCGAGCTCCACGATTGGCCAGACGGTCGCGAACGTAGTCCCCCCGCGATGACCAATCGCCGCGACGCGCACCGCGACCGAGTCGTCTAGCGCCGTCTCGAACGCCTGCCAAGCCAGGTATTTTGACTCCTGAATGTTTTTTGGCCGGAACACGAAGACGCGATTCGGAAACGAGACTACGTTTGCGTCTGAAACCCAGGTGATGTCGGTTGGCCAGCCGATACCGACGAGAAGGTCGCGCAGCCTCGTGACGGCTTCTTCAAATGTCGCGCCGGCATGATCGGCGGGTGTTACCTCCAGCGTCTCGTTGACGAAGTTCAATCCTTCGAGCAGCGTCGATTCGAGATCATCGTACGGCACGAGCACCAGACCAATGTGCGAACCGGTTGGAGTCCCGTCAACCGCCTCAACCGACCTGATTTGGGCCGAGAGCACGACGCTGCCGCTGAGACGGATCCGCAAGTTCTCTCGAGGTGCGACGGCACCAGTGATGACATCTCCATACGCGACGAGGCCTCGCCCCGCGACGCGAAATGTGCCAGCGACTCTGAACGTGCCCGGCATGAGTGAATATTGTGCGCTGTCAACGCCGAGTCAGTTCGATGGGGCGCGCCAGACAATGTACTCGTCGCCATCTACGAACGCGCAGCCGACCCCGCTCGACGCTTTGAGAACGCTTGCGCTTGCACCTTCCGCTAGATAGCGCCTCACGAGGTCCAGCGCCTCCTGGAGTGCGCGCATCCAGTCCTCTTCTCCTTCATGCCGATCGAGAAAGAACAAGTAGTCTTCCGGCATGAACAGGATCGGGTTCACAGCCCATTCAGGATCGTCGTCTTTGAAGGATCTCGTCGTGACGACCTGAATGCTGAATGCGTCCTCGTATTCGTAGAGGTTGAAGTAAAAGGCGGTCGCTCCGGTCGGAGCGGATGCGAGCGCTGCATCGAGCCAGCGCGCGAATCGCTCATAGACGTCGTCGGATCCCTCGTGTTCCACTAGTACCGCTCGGAAGAGATCCGATGAATTGCTTCCTGGCGGACGATCGCAGGGTCGACGCCGAGTTCGCGGAGCTTGTCCTCGTAGTGTCGAATCGTCCACCATGGACAGCCCGTGAAGTCCGAGCAGGGAAGGTCCGGATCTGTTTCGCCGTGCTCGAACTCGAGGTGAAAGCACAACCAGTGCATCCCCTCGAAGACGTCGGCGCTCACCGCGGGATTCACGAGGATCGCGCGGCCGCACCGCTTGCAGACGTCCGACGCGGGGGTGGCAATCCCCTTTGTCGCGTCGGCGCGCTCTTTATCGCGCCGGCGCAACTCACGGGCCCTTCGTTTCATCTCGTAGCGGTCCGCGACCGTGACTCGCCTCCCAGGAAAGGCTCCAAGGATTTCGAACAAAGCTCCCAAGAGATCCCACATCGCGCGACCAAGATCGTACACCTCGTCACTGGGGCGACCGTTCGGCTCACGTAACGAATTCCTGAGGATGCGACCGGATGAATGCGACGCGCAGTTGACTGAGATCCGAAACCTTCAACAGCTCGTAGAACTCGCGATCGAGCTCCCCGAGTTTTGTGTGCTCGTATGATTCGCGGAAAGCTTCGAGCGTCCCTGTTTCTCTAAGCGGCTCGGTGCTCGCGTGCTCAGATTCCCAACACGCGATCGCCCGCTGCATCAGGTTCGCATACTCCGGCGCGCCAATGTGCAGGAAGCCCTCGACGGCACGCGCCGCAAGCCGCCCCTCGGAGTTCCAGAAGTACTGGTTGAATCCGCCGTTGCAGACCTCGGCCTCGACGTGAAGGGTCGTATAAATGGCGTTGAAACCGGCGGAGAGATTCCCCAGCACGGCGTCTGTCCGCGAGAAGTCGCCGCCGATTCTGTCGAAGATAAACTCCTGGATCGCCCACTCGATCTCGTCGTCCGGGAGCGATGCGAGGATCTGAAGATCGAAGAGAGCGTATTTTCGGCGGTTCATGAACCCCCGCACGGCTGCGCTGATCTCGTCGTCGGTAGGCATTCTGTCGTCGGCCATCTTGTCCGGTCAGCGCGTTAGCGCTTCGCCTTCTTCTTCGGGCTCTTCTTCGGACGCGACTTCTCGTAGCGCTCGATGTATTGATCCACGGTGAAGCGTGCGATGGTGTTGCCGACGACGTCGAGCGGCAGATCGTCGAGCTTCTTGAAGTGGACGCAGCAGCCGCCCATGTCGAGCTTCTTTCCCGCCCGCTTGTAGGCGGTCCCGAACTCTTTCCTGATCTTGGGGTCGCCGTAGACGGTCATGAGGTAGATCGTCATGACCTTCGTGTGCGCGCCGAGCGCCGCGAGCATCAGCGGACGTCCGTTGTACGTGTTCGGCAGCGTGGCGAGCGGCACGACCCAGGCGAGCATGCCCCAGTCGACGGTCTCCTCGTAACCGGGCGGCAGGTGCTGGTTGACGGCGTCGCGGACGGTGTTGATGGCGTCTCTGCGCTCAGCGGGCACCGACGCCAGCCACTGATCCACGGTGAGCGACGGACGTTCTTTTCGCACGGGTTCCGTGCAGGATAGCGGGAGATCCTTCGCCGCGCTACGGGCGGGTGAATGCATCACTCGTTTCAGCACCGGATCCTTCGGTGCGCGGCGCGGCTCAGAGGTGCTTCATCATCACCACCGCGGCTTCGCCGTCGGGGTAGTAGCGGGGGCGGGTGTAGGACGGGGTGAAGTCGAGCGTGCGGTAGAACTCCTGGGCGCCGGAGTTGGACTTGCGGACCTCGAGCGAGATGGAGTTGATGCGGTTGGCGCGGGCGAAGCGGATGCATTTGTCCATCAGCTCCGCGGCGATGCCCTTGCGACGCTCCTGTTCCGCCACGGCGATCTTGTTGACGTGCATCTCGTCGAAGAACCACATCGAGAAGAGGTAGCCGATCAGCTTTCCGCCGCGCCGGGCGATCAGGTTGAAGCGGCCGCTCGCCCGCAGCTCGCTCTCGAAGAAGTCGCGGCGCCAGGGGGCGGGAAAGGCGCGCATTTCGAGCGCGTGGACCTCGTCGACGTCCCCGGGGGTGGCGATGCGGATCTCGACTTCATTCATTCTTCTGCTGCAGTTTGACCTCGGCCTCGGCAAGGCGGACGTAGATCGGCGTCACGTCGGCGTAGCTCTCGAGCGCGTTCGCCGCCGCGAGCTGGTGCGCGCGGCGCGCGCAGGCGCTCGCGACGTTGCCGTGTTGCAGGAAATCCGCAACGACGATCGACTCTCCATCAAGCGCCTTCACGAGATGCGGCGGCTCGACCTCGCGATGACCTTCGAAGCGCGAGACGTAGAACTCGCCCCGCCCCGCGTCATCGACGACCGCGATCTTCTCGCCGTTATCGTCGCCGAGGGCGATCGCTTCGTGGGTCGACATCGCGCAGATCGGTTTGCCGAGGGCGAGGGCGAGACCCTGGATCGTGGCGAGGCCGATGCGGACGCCGGTGAACGAGCCAGGGCCGCGGGTCACCGCGAAGAGATCGATCTCGTGGCGATCGATGCCGCTCTCGCTCAGCAGCCAATCGACCGCGGGAAGCAGCTTCTCGTTTCGCGACGAGCGTCCCTCGAGCGCGACGGCGCCGATCAGCTGCCGGTCGCGGGTCAGCGCCACCGAGAAGATCGGCAGCGAGGTATCAGCAGCCAGGATGAGCATCTGCGGGCATGCCGAGGTCGATCAATTCGATTCCGATCTCCTGCGCCACCTGGCGCGAACGCTCCTCGCGATAGAACTCGCCGTAGTAGATCTTCCTGATTCCGGCGTTGGCGATCAGCTTGAAGCAGTTCCAGCATGGCGAGGCGGTCGTGTAGATCTCCCCGCCGTCGACGCCGACGCCGTTCTTCGCCGCCTGCAGGATGGCGTTCGCCTCGGCGTGCACGGTCGTGATGCAGTGCCCGTCCTCGACGATGCAGCCGACGTCTTCGCAGTGCGGCATCCCGCGGAGGGAGCCGTTGTACCCGGTGGAGAGGACGGTGCGGTCGCGAACGATCACCGCTCCGACGTGCTTCCGGGAGCAGGTCGAGCGGGTCGCCGCCTGATGGGCGATGCCCATGAAGTACGAGTTCCAGTCTTTTCGCATGCGGAAAGTCAGTCTAACGTTTTCTCGGCCGGCGGTGGCCAGTCTGATTGGTAGCTCAGAATCGGCGCTCACAGTTATTTGATCGCGGCGACACAGTTCTGCGCGTATCCGGCGCGAATATGCTGATCTACCATATATTCCGGCTGCAAGTGCTTGCGGAATGAGGAGTTGTGGTTATCTGACTCATTCCGAAGTTGGGTGTTTTTAGGGTTGACTCGCCCTCCCCCGTTCATAACAATACGCCTTCGCCTTCGGGCCCAAAGTCTCGGTTTCCAAGTCAGGAGTGAACAATGGATAAGCGTTATTCGACGATCATTTTCGTCCCGCACGCGCGGGCGAAATTCCGGAAGTTGAAGGTCTCACATCGCCTGCTCTTCTCGATCGTCTCGCTTGTCACGTCTTCGCTCTGCCTGTCGACCTTCTTCTCGGTCCAGTACTTCACCGCGATCTCGCAAACGCACGAACTGAACAAACTGCAGAAAGAAAATCGCGAGCTCCAGACAGCCAACGAGCAGTTCAGCAAGTCGGTCGAGTCGCTCCGGACGCAGCTTCACAGCGTGGAAGACCGCACCCGGAAGCTGGCGATCATCGCCGGCATCACGACGCTCGATGAGACGTCGGCGGGCGGCGTCGGCGGTCTCCGGCCCTCCGAGGACACCGGCAATCCGTACCGCGACGACGTCGACAAGATGGGATTCCGCTCCCGCAACATCGACAAAGACCTCTCGGTGCTCGAACAGAAGTTCGTGGCGCAGTCGCAGCTCCTCTCCTCGACTCCTTCCATCGCGCCGGTCCGCGGCATCCTCACCGACGGCTTCGGCGGCCGCTCCGATCCGTTCACGGGCGAGCAGGGAACGCACAACGCGGTCGACATCAGCTCCGCGGTCGGCCAGCCGGTCCGCGCTCCTGCCGACGGCATCGTCGTGAAGGCGGAGTGGGCGAACGGCTACGGCAACGTCGTCTACATCGCGCACGGCTATGGCTACTCGACGCGTTACGGCCACCTGAGCGGCTACGCCGTGAAGGCGGGCGCTCGCGTGAAGCGCGGCGACATCATCGGCTACGTCGGCACGACCGGCCGCTCCACCGGACCGCACCTCCACTACGAAGTGCGGCTGAACAACAATCCGGTGAACCCGCTCGAATACATCCTGAACGCCTTCTAGGCGTTCAGTACAGTCGCCGCCCCACCATTCCCTGCTCGTCGGGCTCGTTCGTGAGGAGCCAGCCGACGATGTCCCCCGGGACGAAGCGCTGCGCGGGGTAGGTCTTCGCATCGAGCGCCGCTGAGCCTCGGTGAACGACGTCGGGCGCGACGATGTCGCGCAGCCGCTTCTGCCATCGATCGAAGTTCTGGACGCGGAGGTCGACCCAGCCGGTGAGTGCGTAGCGTTCGATCGCGGCGCGATCCAACGGCACAACAGTTCCTTCCGGTCCCGCGGGCGGGATGCTGACGCGCGGACCACGCGTGATCACGAGCGAGCCGTCTTTCTCGCGAAGGATCGGCAATCCGATCGTCACGATCTGGCTGATGATCCGCGGATTCGCCGCCGCGTACTCCTCGACGCGCCGCTGCATGTCCGCCGGCGCGATCGCCTGAATCGCCGCGATCTCGTCGGTCTTCGCCGCCTTCAGAATCAAATGCGCCTCGGCGAGAAGCTTGGACAGCTTCGGCGGCCCGAGGTGGCCGATCGCGATCGACGGGAGCACCTCGTCATGCATCTCGTCCTCGAGACGCTGCATCTCGCGGATGGCGTGCTCGCGGAGCACGCCGGCGCGATACGACGGCTCGGTGATCGCGCCGTCGATGGCCGCGAGGACGTCGCGGCCGGTCGAGGCGCCGAGGATCTCGAGCACGACGAGCCGCGCGACTTCCTCGGGTGTCACATACTCCATCTGACGCGGATACGTGATCGCCTGAAACTCGCCGATCGAGAAGAAGCCGTTCTCGCCGGTGTCGGCGCCGATGATCTCCAGCTTCACGTCGCGGCCGTCGAAGCGGCCGTAATCGGCCGGAGTCTCCTGCAGCTGCAGTTGCGAGCCGAGCTTCTCTTCGTGTGCCTGGACGAGATACGCCGGCGCGCTCTCGCCGCGCAGTTTGATGTGCCGCCGCGCGACCTGCCGGAACCCGATCATCGCGCCCGGCTTCACTTCTTTGACGATGGAGCCGGACGGCGTTCGCGCGAGGAGGAACAGCAGTCCCGTATGCGCGAATCCGATCGCCGACTTCGCCACCAGCTGCGGCGACGGCTTGTCCTCGGAGTGGGTGTACGGAATGTTGATGCCCATGCCTCCCGTGCCGGTCGTTCCGACCTTCACGTAGACGCGAACCCCGGTCTGCTCGAGAACGCGATGCAGGAAGAGGATGTGCCGCGTGATCTGCGGGATCCCCTGCGAGATCAGCAGCTCACGGACAGCGTGGAAGAGCGGGTCGAGCTCCGAGCGATCGACATTGCCGGATCGTGCTTCGCATTGGGCCTCGACGGCATCGAGCAACGCCTTCACCTTCTGCGACGCCTTGAACTCGTCCTGGTAGCTGATCGCCGTCGCGGTGTTGATGCAGTCGACGATCGTTTCCGGTTTGTGCTCGTCGATCAGGTGGAAGAGTGCGGAACGGGTGTAGTCCGCCTCGCGCGAGAAGATCTCGCTGAAAAGGTCGTCGTAGTGCTCGCGCGACGAGAGGATCGTGCCGCGGTCAACGCCCTGCAGCGATTGCGGGAGGAAGATGTTTCCGGGCGCGCCGACGAATTCGACGTCGTCAATCTCGGCGCGCAGCGACTGCACGGCGTCATCGACCTCGGCCTTCGTCAGCGCGGCGATCACGATGCGCGACGGCCGCAGCTCGCGCGCCGCTTCGCGCGCGACCTGGACGCCGACCATGCCGGCGCCCCCGAGAATCAGCATCGTTCCGCCGCTTTCGCGGCGTGTCACAGACGGTCCTCTTCGCCGATCGGGAGGTCCCAGCGCTCCGTAATCCGTTCGTGCGTCAGCCACCGTTCGCAGTCGAGCGCCGCCTGACATCCGCTGCCGGCAGCCGTGACGGCCTGACGATAGATGTGGTCGACGCAGTCGCCCGCGGCGAAGACGCCCTGGATGTTCGTCGAGGTCGAGTGACGGTGCGGCTGGACGATGTAGCCGCGCTCGTCGAGCTCGAGCTGTCCTGCGTAAGGCTGCGTGTTCGGCGTGTGGCCGATCGCGACGAAGAGTCCCTGCGCCTTCATGTCGCTGACTTCGTCCGTGACGATGTTCTTGATCTTCAGCGCGGTGACGCCGCCCTCTTTCGTCCCGATGACCTCATCGACGACGCTGTTGTAGACGAACTCGATCTTGGAGTTCGACCGCGCGCGCTCCTGCATGATCTTCGAAGCGCGCAACGCCTCGCGGCGGTGAACGATCGTGACCTTCGAAGCGAACTTCGTGAGGAACGTCGCCTCTTCCATCGCGGAGTCGCCGCCGCCGACGACCACGATCTCCTTGTTCTTGAAGAAGAAGCCGTCGCAGGTCGCGCAGTACGAGACGCCGAATCCCTGTAACGCCTTCTCCGACGGCAGACCGATCTGCATGGCCGACGCGCCGGCCGCCACGATGACGGCGTACGCCTCGTACTCGTGCTGGTCGGTCGTGATCGTGAAGGGATGCTGCTTGAAGTCGACGTTCTCGACCTGCTCGATGCGGAAAACCGCGCCGAAGCGCTCCGCCTGCTGGCGCATGAGATCCATCAGCTTCGGGCCGAGAATTCCCTCGGGGAAGCCCGGGTAGTTTTCGACGTCCGTCGTGATGGTGAGCTGGCCGCCGGGCTGCATTCCTTCGATGACCAGCGGCGCGAGATTGGCGCGAGCGAGATAGAGGGCGGCGGTGCATCCGGCCGGCCCCGACCCGATCACGATGACTTTGAATTCGTTGCTCCGTTCCATGGCGCGCGCATTCTATACACTGCGCCCCGAATGAAGACCCTCCCGGAACTTTTCGCCAACAACGTCGCGTGGGCGCGCCGCCAGACGGACACCGATCCGCTCTATTTCTCGCGGCTGGTCAACATCCAGAAGCCTGAATATCTCTGGATCGGCTGCTCCGACAGCCGCGTCCCGGCCAACGAGATCGTCGGCCTGGCGCCCGGCGAGATGTTCGTGCATCGCAACGTCGCAAACATCGTCGTGGTGAACGATCCGAACGCCATGGCGGCCGTCGAGTTCGCGATCGAAAATCTCCTCGTCCGGCACGTGATCGTCACCGGCCATTACCGCTGCGGCGGCGTTCGTGCCGCGCTGGAACGGAACGCGACCGGCTACACGAAGCAGTGGCTCGCGCCGCTCGAACAGCTGGCGCTCGAACAGAAGGCGGTGATCGAGGCGTTCCCGACGTTCGACGAGCGGTGGGCGAAGCTGTGTGAGCTGAATGTCATCCGCCAGGTGGTCACACTGCGGCAGTCGGCGGTCCTCAAGAACGCATGGAGCCGCGGCCGGTCGGTGACGCTGCACGGCTGGATCTACGATCTCGCGGACGGGCTCCTGAAGGATCTGAACTTCGACGTCGAAGGGCCGATGTAGCGCCTATTTCTTCAGTGCGGCGAGCAACGGGTCGCCGAGGACCTTTTTCTGCCACTCGCGCATAGCGGGGACGTCGTAGCTGCCGGTCGCCGCGACCGCCGCGAGGATGTGGCGCGGCGCCAGGACGGCGCGATCGATCTTCAGTTCGGCCGCGACTTTGTCGCGCACTTTCTTCAGCCGGTCGATGCGCGCTTCGACTTCGCGATCGCGCTGCCACGGCTTCGGCTCGTTTTTCTCGGGAAGATCGCTCTCGCCGATCGCCATCGCGGAACGGATGATGTTCACGAGATCGCGCCCGTAGCGATCGACGACGTACTTCGACATCCCCTTGATCTTCGCCAGATCGGCGACCGTGACCGGGCGGTTCTTCGACAACTCGATGATCTGCTCATTCCCCATCACCTTGAACGGCGGCCGGTCGCCCTTGCGAGCGAGGCCGTCGCGCCACGAATGGAGATCGCGGAGAATCGCCAGCGATCGCCGGTCGAGGCCGCTGATGTTCTTCATCCGCCGCCACGGCTCCGGATCGTCGTTCTTCTCGTAGCGCACCATCTCGAGGCGCGCGAATTCTTCCAGCGCCCATCCCCATCGCCCGAGCGCTTCCAGCTCCTCGCGGAGCTTCGCGGCGAGCTCGATCAGGTAGTGCGTGTCGAGCGCCGCGTACTCGAGCATGTCAGGCGGCAGCGGACGCATCGCCCAGTCGGCGCGCTGGTGCGTCTTGTTCAGCTTCACGCCGAAGTGCCGCTCCAGCAGCGCCGCGAGGCCGAACGCCTCGTAGCCGAGGAGTTGCGCGCAGATCGATGTGTCGATCAGGTTCGAGACGACGAAGCCGAAATCGCGGTTCAGGATGCGCAGGTCGTAGTCGCCGCCATGCAGCACTTTCGTGATCGTCGGATCGCCGAGGAGTTTGCCGAACGCGTCGAGGCTGATGCCGCTGAGCGGATCGATGACGAGGTCCTCGCCCCCCGCCGACATCTGAATCAAGCACACCTTGTCGAAGTACGAGTGCAGCGAATCGGCCTCGGTGTCGACCGCGACCTGTGCGTTCGACGCCATGCGCGCCATCGCATCCTCGAACGGCGGCTGCGATTCGATCCACTTCATTCGGGGACCACCAGCTGGCGCAAGCCGATCGACGTCAGCTTCCGGTTGTACGCCCCCCGATCGAACTCGGGTGCCTCAATGAGCGTCATGAGCGAGGTCACGTCGTTCGACATCTGCAAAAGAAGGGCGAAGTCTTCAAGGCGTGGAACCTTAATGGAGCCGGAAACGACTCCATCCGCCACCATCCTCCCATACAACGCGTTGCTCGCCACCAGCACGTGCACCCGCACGTCCTCGAAGTGCATCGGGATCAGATCGAGCTCCTCGGTGGCTTCGACTTCTTCGCGCTCGACGCGGAAACCGCGGTGGCTGGCCATCGTGGCGACCTGATTCATCTGCTGCGGACCCATCGTCGCGATGACGTCGATCGAGCCTTCGTCGATCGGCGTGCCGAGGTGCGCGGCGCGGGCGACGTTGCCGGCGAAGACGTAGTCGAGGCGCTGGCGGGTCAGGAGATCGGCGACCGCGGCAATCGCCCGCTCGTAAAGCGGCGAGGCCGCGATGCGATGCATGCGGCGCGAATTCTACATTCCGAGGTAACCTGAATCGTGCTGCTCGAGACCCTCTCGAGGTATTGGGGCTACTCCTCCTTCCGGCCGCTCCAGGAACAAGCGATGAACGCCGCGCTCGCGGGGCGCGACTCGCTGGTCGTCATGCCGACCGGCGGGGGGAAGTCGCTCTGCTTCCAGGCGCCGGCGCTGGAGAAGGAGAGCGTGACCGTCGTCGTCTCGCCGCTGATCTCGCTGATGAAGGACCAGGTCGACACCCTCATCGCCTGCGGCGCGCCGGCCGCGATGTTGAATAGCGGCCAGGCGCCGCACGAGCAGCGTGCCGCCGAGCGCGCGTTGCTCGACGGGAAGATCCGGCTCCTCTTCGTCTCGCCCGAGCGCCTCGCGGTCCCGCACTTCCGGACGCTGCTGCAGCGCGCGAACGCGAAGACGTTCGCGATCGACGAGGCGCACTGCATCAGCCATTGGGGCCACGACTTCCGGCCGGAGTACCGCCAGCTCCGCGATCTCCGCTCCGAGTTCCCTGACGCCTCGGTCCACGCGTACACCGCGACCGCGACCCCGCAGGTGCGCCGCGACATCGTGGAGCAGCTCGCGCTGCGCGATCCGGTGATCCTCGTCGGCAACTTCGACCGGCCGAACCTGATCTACCGCATCCTCCCGAAGCGCGATGAACTGAAGCAGATCATGGAGGTGCTGGAGCGGCACCGCGGCGAGTCAGGGATCATCTACTGCATCCGCCGCAAGGACGTCGACGAGCTCGCGTCGCAGCTCGCAAAGCGCGGCTGGAGCTCACGCGCGTACCACGCCGGACTGACGAGCGAGGAGCGCCACGCGGCGCAGGAAGCGTTCGCGAAGGAAAAGTGCGACGTCGTCGTCGCGACCGTGGCGTTCGGGATGGGGATCGATCGGTCGAACGTGCGATTCGTCCTCCACACCGCGATGCCGAAGTCGATCGAGCATTACCAGCAGGAGACCGGCCGCGCCGGACGCGACGGCCTCGAGGCGGAGTGCGTCCTGCTCTACTCCGCGGCGGATGCGATGACGTGGCGCTCGATGCTGACCGGCGACCACGAGGCCAAGCTCCTCAACGACCTCGATCGGTATCTCTCCGGAACGACCTGCCGTCACCGCGCGCTCGTCGAGTACTTCGGCCAGCAGTACACCTCCGACTCCTGCTCCGCGTGTGACCTCTGCCTCGGCGAAACCGAGGACGTGTCCGAGGGGACGGTGGTCGCGCAGAAGATCCTCTCGTGTGTCTTCCGCCTCAATCAGTCATGGGGTGTGGGGCATGTAATCTCGGTGCTCCGCGGCGAGAACACGGAGAAGGTGCGCGATCGGAAGCACACAACGCTCACGACCTTCGCGATCCTGAAGCACTGCTCGCGCAACGAGCTGCGCGACCTGATCTGGCAATTGGTCGGGCAGGGATTTCTCGAGCAGAGCGGCGACGAGTTTCCGGTCCTCCGCCTTACGCAGCGAGCGCGCGCCGTGCTGCGCGGCGAAGAAGAAGTGCGCCTCCGGCAGCCGATTGCGGCGACGAAGAAACGGCCGGCGAGAGCTTCCCTGCCGTTGGACGGGCCGGTCGATGCGGCGCTCTTCCAGACGCTGCGCGAGTGGCGCCGCAGCGAGGCCGACGAACGCGGCGTCCCGCCCTACATCATCTTCAGCGACCGCACGTTGCGCGAGATCGCCCGCGCAAGGCCGGCGACGCTCACTCAGCTCCGCGAGGTGTACGGCGTCGGCGACGCGAAGCTGGAGGCTTTCGGGAGCGCCGTGCTCGCGGTGCTCACAGCATCAGCGTGAGGAGCCAGACGGCGAACGTGATCGACGCGGCGCCGATGACGAACGCGGCGAACCGGATCAGGAACGCGAAGAAGTGATCCGCCGGAAGCATGTGCATGGCGCCGAGGAGGTAATGCCAGTCGTGCTCCGGATCGGAGGAGAAGCCGACGAGCGGGAGCTCCATCGCGCGGGCGTCGCCGACATAGAGCGCCAGCTCGAACAGCGAAAACGAGAGCCAGAAGCCGCCGACCGCAACGCCGAAGTAGTCCTCCTGGCGGCGAAAGATCAGCATGACGACGATCGGAATCAGCACCTGCATCCCGCTTCCCATCAGCGACATCACGAAGTGCGGCGCCCAGGCGAAGAGAAGGTGCCCCATCTCGTGAAACGCGAGCGTGATGCCGCAGAAGATCGTGCCGCTGTCCGGATCGCGCAGGAATCGGACGAACGCGTACGACAGGTACGTGAGCAGCAGCGCGCGCGGAATCCACATCCGCCCCCGCGCCCACGCGCGCGCGTCGTCGAACAGTGCGGTCATCGCAAAAACGATAGTACGCGCTCGACGTGCCGCCACTCGGTCGCGCCGTTGCCGAGCGCGACGCGGATGCCGTACTTCCCCTTGAGCTTCGTGTGCGACACGAAGAGCTGCCCGCTGGCGTTCATCCGTTCCATGATCGCGGCGGTCTCCTCGTCGGAACCTTTGCGGAAGACGACCACGCTGAAGCTCTGCGGCGCGAGGAGCTCGACGCCGTCGATCTTCAGCAGCTCGTCCGCGAGGCGCTTCGCGAAGCCGATCTGGTCGCGGATGACATTGCGGAGCCGCTCGACCCCGTAATGCTCGAAAACCATCCAGAGCTTGAGCGCGCGGAAACGGCGGCCGAGCTGCAGCCCGTAATCCATATAGTTGATCTCGGCCGTGTCCGGCGTCTTGAGGTACTCCGGAACGAGCGAGAACGTCTCGCGCAGGACGTCCGGCTTGCGCGTGTAGAGAACGCCGAAGTCGATCGGGGTGAAGAGCCACTTGTGCGGATTCGTGACGATCGAGTCGGCATACTCGACGCCGTCCCACAGCCAGCGGTACTCGGGACAGATCGTCGCGGAGCCGGCGTACGCGGCGTCGAGGTGAAACCACACCTTCTCGCGTGCCGCGAGCTCGCCGATACGGCGGACCGGATCGACGGAAGCCGTGGACGTCGTCCCCGCAGTCGCGACGATCGCCATCGGCAGCGCGCCCGCGGCCCGGTCGCGCGCGAGCGCCGCTTCCAGCGCCTCCGGCTTCATCCGGAACGCGTCATCGCTCTCGATCTTAATCACGCCATCCGCGCCGACGCCGAGGGCGAGCGCGCCCTTCTCGATCGACGAATGCGCCTGGTCGGAACAGTAGACGCGGAGCGGCGGGAGATCGCGGCCGGTCATCCCCTTGCGCCGGATGTCGAGGCCGGTCGCCTCGCGCGCCGCCGCCAGCGCGAGGAAGGAGTTGATCGACGCCGTATCGTTGACGATCCCGAAAAGGTTCGACGGCAGCCCGAGCGCGTCACGAAGCCAGCCGAGCGTGACGGTCTCCAGCTCGGTGAGCGATGGCGACGTGCGCCACAGCATCCCGTTCGCATTGAGCGCGGCGGTGAGGAGCTCGGCGAGGATGCCCGCCTGCGATCCGGTGATCGAAAAGTAGGCGAAGAACGCGGGATGGTTCCAGTGCGTGATGCCCGGGACGATCTTCGACTCGAAATCGGCGAGGAGCTCGTCGTAGGGACGGCCGGTCTCGCCGGGTGAGGCGGCGAACTGCTTCGCGATGTCGCCGGGCTGGACGCGCGAGAGAACGTCGTAGCCGTCGATGTTCCCGAGGTAGTCGGCGACCCAGTCGATCATGCGGTGGCCGGCCGCGCGGAATTCGTCAGTGGTCGGGTCGAGCTTCGGCATGCGCCAGATCATATGGCGCAGCGGCCGGCGACGTCGTACATCCGTTCTGGAGGAACGTCGCGTCGAAATCGACGCCGTATCTCCCTTCGGCGTACATCTGCACGATCACCCAGTTCTGGCTCGGCCGCTTCATGGCACCCCCCATCGAACCCCCCATCGAACCATTGTCGAGTGAGAGCCAGAACCAGCCCCCGTGGTCGCCGGCAGCGGATGCGGGCGGCAGAATCGCGGAGCTGCTCGGCACCAGGGCGGTGGCGGGCGTCGAGGCGTCGGTCGCGCTCGCGGTCGCATTGTCATGCTCGTCGAAGCGAACGACGTTCGTGTGCGGCAGCGCGAGCCTCGCGTTCGCGGCGAAGTCGCACGGATCCTTCGACGCGCTCGCGATCCCCTCGCGCCAGATCGTCAGGTTCGTGAGGAACGACGTCGGCCCGCCTTCGATGTACCGCACCGAGAAGATCGACGGCAGCGGCTGGCGGCGATCGCTCCGGTGCGCGTAGCGGTCGTAGAACGTGTAGGGGAACGGCGTCGTGGTCGTCGCTCCGGCGGGGCCGCTCTCCGGGATCGCGCGGATGTGCACCAGCGGATTCGAACCTGCGTAGTTGCCCGTTGTCGGATCGGGATTGATGCGGATGTACTCGCCGGTCAGGACGTTGTCGTACAGGAGGACGTCGCTCCAGTACCTCGCATCGAGCGGCGAGACGTCGGAGCAGCTGTTGACGACGTCGAGCGTGATGTAGCCGACGGCGTTCTTGTGCGCCGTCCCGACGGGACACCCGCCCGCATCCAGCACGCCCGTTGTGAGCGCCGACTGAACCCGCTGCAGCAGCGGCGCCGCGATCGATGCGGAGATGGAGTCGCAGAGCGTGTTCTGCAGCGTGTACGGATTCGACGCATTCGACGCCGACGCGCGTCCCTGCGGGCTCGAGGACGACGTCATCGGGAGGCGCCCCCGCACGAGGACTTCGTAGAGCGAGACGCTCTGCGCGTCGTAGCCGGTGAGAAAGAGGTTGAACCAGAAGATCGGATACCCCATGTCGGTCCACACCGTCGCCCGTGCGATCTGCGGCTGCTTCGACGTGTTGACGACCGTCAGCGTGGTGTTCAGCGCCGTCGTCGTCGGCGCGTTGATGTCGACTTCGAAGTACGGCAGGAGGAGCGTGGCGGCGGGGTAGTAGCCGATGTCGCAGGAGGCGTTGTTCTCGGTGGAGTAGCTCGTTTGCGCCGACACAGGCACGACTGCCGCCGCTGCACAGAGGCAGGCCAGCATCAGCGCGCGCCTCACTTCGTTCCTCCGACCTGCGGCACCGACGAGACGACGGAGCTCGGCGCGCATCCGTTCTTCAGTGCGATCGCGTCGTACGTTACGCCGTAACGCCCCTCGGCGCGCATCCGCACGGTGACCCAGTTCTGCGACGAGCGTGTCGAGAGCGAGTGGTTGTCGAGATCGATGTACATCCAGCCGGTGAGGCTCGCGCCGAACAGCGGCGGAAACGCGGTGGAGGCAGTGCTGATCGACGACGTGGCCGGCGAGGCCGGCGTGATCGCAGTCATCGTCGCGTTCTCGAACTCGTCGAAGCGGACGACCGTCGCCACCGGCATGACGGCGGTCGTCGAGACGCAGCCGCCCGGTGATGACCCCTCGCGCCAGAAGACGAAGTCGGTGAAAAGCGCCGCCGTTCCACCCTGAATGAAGCGCGACATGAACGACGACGGCAGCGGCTGCCGCCGGTCGACGCGTTTCGCGGCGGGCGGCGTGTAGCGGTCATAGAACGTGTACGGCAGCGGCGTCGCCGTCCCGGTGCTGCCGCCGTTCGGAATGGCCTTGATGTGGATGAGCGGCGACCCGCCGGCGAAGTTGCCGATCCCTTTGTCGGGATGCACGTCCTCGTAGTCGCCGGTGAGGACGTTGTCGTAGCCAAGGATCTGCGAGTAGTAGATCGGGTCGAGCGGCGAGAGGGGGGAGCAGGCGTTGACGAGGTCGATCGTCACGTAACCGGTCGCGAAATCGTGCACGCCGCCGACCTTGCAGTCCGACGACGCGACGACGCCCGTCGTCAACATCTGCCGAAGCTGCGCCGTCACCACGGCTGGCAGTTGACTGCCCAGAGTCCTGCACGCGTCGGCGGCCTGCAGCGGTACCGGGGGGAGCTTGCCGTCGACCAGCACGTCGTAGAGCGACATCGGCTGCACGCCGTAGCCGCCGAGGAAGACGTTGAACCAGAGCGCCGGCTGCGCGAAGTCGGTCCAGATCGTGACGCGCGCGATCTGCGGTGTGCGCGAGGTGTTGATGATCGAGAAGATCGTGTTCGCGGAGTCGCTCACCGGCTTCGCGACGTCGACTTCGAAATACGGGAGGAGCAGCGTGGCCGCGGGAGAGACGCTGATGTCGCAGCTCGCGTCGTTGTCGAGCGTCACGGAACGTGGCGTCGACAGCTTCGTTGCCGCCGTCGCTCCGGGTACGACCGGCCAGACAATCAGGCCGATGACGCACAACAGGAGTAAGCGTCTCATCGGATCTCCGCCTCGTATGCCGTTATAGCATACGCGCGAAGATTCCGAGTGTGTCAACTCGCGCCTTTACCTGTCAGGACCGCGGGAATGGTGCGGAGGAGGATCTTCAGATCGAGCGACGGCGACCAGTTGTCGATGTACTGCAGGTCGAGTTGCATCCAGCGCTCGAAGTCGATGTTGTTCCGGCCGCTGATCTGCCAGAGACACGTCAGTCCCGGCTTCATCGAGAGGCGGCGGCGGTGCCAGCGGTGATACGACGCCACTTCCTCGGGGATCGGCGGACGTGGCCCGACGAGGCTCATGTCGCCCTTCAGCACGTTCCAGAGCTGAGGGATCTCGTCGAGTGAGAACCGGCGGAGGACACGCCCGACCGGGGTGATGCGCGGATCGTCCTTCGCCTTGAAGACCGGCCCGGTCATCTCGTTGAGGTGCGCGATTTCGTTGCGGCGTTCGTGCGCGTCCTCGATCATCGTCCGGAACTTGTACAGCGTGAACATCCGTCCGTTCAAACCGATGCGCGTCTGTTTGAAGAGGACCGATCCCGGCGACGTGATGCGGATTGCCGCGGCGATCACCGTGATCACCGGCGCCGCGATGCCGAGGATGCCGAGGGAGACGAGGATGTCGAGCAGCCGCTTGAGCGCGAGCTGCGTCTCGTTCGACGGCGTCGTCGTGAAGGTGAGGAACGGGATCCCCTCCAGCTCTTCGATCTCGATCCGCGCGAGGCGGTTCTGGAAGAAGTTCATCGCGACGCGGGTGCGGATCCCCATCTCCTCGCAGAGAAGGAAAATCTGCTTCATCTCGTCGAGCTTCTTGCGGGTGACGGCGAAGACGACTTCGTCGACCGGCTCGTCGACCTGACCATGCTCGAGGATCCGCCGCAGGTCCGGGACCGTGCCGAAGATCTTGTAACTCGCCCAGCCGTTGGAGAGGTGGTGGCCGTCCGAGACGAAGCCCAGGAGCTTGTAGCCCCAGTACTTGTGCGCCTCGATCATCGCCGCGAGGTCGGTGGCGCGGCGGCCGGTACCGACGATGAGCAGCGTCCGGTAATTGAGGCCTTTGGACCGGACGTACCGCGCCAGGATGCGGAGCGCGATCTTCTCAATCGCGAGGAAGAGCGCCGAAAAGGCCGCGAAGAGGATGAACCATGCGCGCGACAGCTGCCGGATCGGCAGGAGGTACGCGAGCGTGGCGAGGATGACGTTCCCGACGAGGACGATCCGGAGCGTCGTCATCACCTCTCGGGTGAGCGGGATCGTCCGGTGGCTGTGGTAGCTGTGGTAGGTGAACAGCAGGACCGACCAGATGATGAGTACCAGGGGGTAAACCTTGAGGTACTCGGTGAGCGGATAGAGCCCGGTCGGGAACTGATTCGGCGCGACGAGGGGGAGTACCGCGTTCCGCAGTGCGAAGGCCGCAAAGAATGCGACCGACGTCAGCGCGAGGTCGGCCAGATAAACGATCCTGTTTACCAGCCGTGCTTTCTGCTTCAGCATCCCGTTCTATCAACCCCGAATCTAGCGAAATTTCGCCGTGCTGTATACGGCGTGCACCGTCGCGGCGTCTAGGCGAGCCTGGTAAACAGACGCTCGTAGGCGTCGGTCACCGCTTCCCACCCGAACCGCTCCGCCGCGCGCCGCCGCGCCCGTTCCCGCCACTCCCGATCCTCAGCGCTCGCGAGGCATTCGCGAAGCATGCCTGACAGTGTCTCGTCCGGCCTGAGTTGGAAGTAACGGATGGCGTCCCCGCCGACTTCCCGGTTCTCCGGAGTGTCGTTCGCCAGGACGAGTCCGCCGGAGGCCATTGCCTCGATCAGCGCCGGGTGCGTCCCCCCTACCTCCGTCGCCTGAACATAGACGAGCGCGTGGCGCTGGAGCGTACGGTAATCGGCGCCGTAAAGCGCTCCCGGAAAGAGGATCCTGGGGCTCGCGTGCCGCCGCAATTCCGCTTCGAGCGCCTTGTCGTACCGCGCCGCGCCCACCATCACGAGCGGCGGAGCGTCCCTCAGCTTCTCGTACGCCCGGACGACTTCCAACGGGTTGTTCTCCGGCTCGAACCGGCTGACGTAGAGGATGTACCGGTCGATCCCCAGGCGCCGCCGGACGTCACTGTCCTCCTCGGCCGGAAACTCGGCGCCGTACGGGATGACAGCCGGCTCCACGTTGTAGTTCGTCCGGTAGTACTCCGCGATCACCTCGGCATCCGCGACGACGACCGAGGCGAACGTCGCCGCAAACGCCTCCCCCATCGCGTAGAACGCCTGTCCGAGAACGTTCCACTTGCGCCGCTTCCGCTCGATGCCGTCGACGTTGATCGCGACCGGCATCCGTCCGGCGCGAAGGAGCGGGATGGTGAAGGCGTTGGCCGCGTTGCAGAGGAGAACGACGTCGAAGTCGCGCCGCAGCGCATCGACCGCCGAGACGAACGTGTGCGTGACCGTCTCGAGGTACTTGCCGGGCAGGTGGGGCAGGGCGATTCGCTTGATCCCGCGCCACTCCGGAGGGCCCTCGCCGCGGCAATAGACCGTCACCTCGTGGCCACGATTCACCAGCCGCACACCCAGCTCCGCCGCAAACGTCTCGAATCCGCCGTACTCCGGCGGGACCCCGCGGGTGCCCAGGATGGCAATCCTCATCGGAACCACCGTGCGAGCGCGCGGTCGGAGACGCGGCGGCGGCGCTGGATCTCGCGCCGTTTCGCGAAGATCCGCTTCCGGTTCCGCCAGAGCCATGGAAACGCCGGAAGCGAGCTGCGTTCGACCGTCAGGAGGGCGGCGATGATGACGAGGTCGCGGGCCAGCTCGAACGGCGCGTTGCGCAACGCGAGATAGAGCCCCTCGTTCTTCATTCGCATCATGAATCGGTTCTTCACCGAGTGCATGTTGATGAACGCCGGCAACTCGCGGCGCTTCTCGGGCGTCACGGTGCGCACGTGCCAGCCGACCGCCTCGGCGACGTATGCCGCGCGCCAGCCGAAGAGCCGTCCGCGCCACGCGACGTCCGCATCTTCGCGGTACGTGAAGAAGTCCTCGTCGAGAAACTGGCCGTCGGAGAGCGTGACGTCGCGGATGAACGACATCCGGTGCATCGCGGCGGCGCCGGAGACGCCGAACACCTCGCGCTCTTCCCCTTCTTCGATATCGAAGTGGCGGCCGGTGCGTGTCATCCGGATGCCTTTCGAGTCGACGCCCGATCCGTCGGCGCGCAGGAGCTTCCCGGTCGCGGAGCCGAAATCCTCGCGCTCCAGCACCTCGACGAGCTTCGCGACGTACTCCGGCTCCAGAAACGCGTCGGGATTCACGAGCTGCACGAACTCGCCTGACGCTCGCGCAATCCCCTGATTCACGGCGCGCGAAAAGCCTTCGTTCGTCGCGTTCTGCAGGATCGTCGCGTCTGGAAATCGCGCCCGCACGATCGCGACACTGTCGTCGGCCGAACCGTTGTCGACCGCGATCAGCTCCATGTCGGGATCGATATGCCGAAAGGTCTGCTGCGCGATTCCGTCGAGACAGCGCGGCAGGAATTGCGCGCTGTTCCAGGTGACGAGAATCAGGGAGACTCGCGCCATCGATGGAACGCTTTTCCGAGGACGCTCGCATACGCGCGCGCGGCGCGGAGCGGCCCCACATTGCGGTGCGCGACACCGATCAGCGCCGCGACGACCCGCAGCGCCATCCCCGCGATGATCGTCCAGCGCAGCGCCTCCGCCTGACCGGCGCGGAGCCACTTCTGCGCGTATCGCCACATGTTGCGGTACCAGAGCTCCTGGAACTCCGCGAATGAGAGGTGCTCCAGACTCGCGCCGCCGACGTGCCGCGCCGCGGCCGCCGGGACGACCCACACTTCCTTGCCTGCTGCCTTCAGCCGCGCGCAATAGTCGACGTCCTCGAACCACGCCGGCGAGAACTGCTCGTCGAACGGGCCGATCTCGTCGAAGACCTCGCGCCGGATCATGAGCGCCGCGCCGGCCGGCTGTTCGACGCGCTGGGGCCGGGTCAGATCGAGGTCGCGATAGCGATGGTGCGTCGTCGCGCGGGGGAAGAAGCGTCCGATCGCGAAGATCTCCGCCACGAGCGACCCCAACGTCGGCAACCGCCGCAACTGGAACTCCCGCTGCGAGCCGCCGTCGTCGTTGGCGAGCAGCGGCGCCGCGGCCGCCACGTTCGGGTGCGCCTCCATGAAGTCGTGCAGCAGCTTCAGCGCTCCCGGCGCGAGCTCGCAGTCGGGGTTGAGCAGGAACACATACCGGCCGCGCGACCGCTGGACCGCGCGGTTGACGGCGATTCCGAAGCCGTCGTTGTGCTCGGAGCGGATCAGCAGATCCTTGCGCTCACCGATGGCGCGCAGCGTGTCGTCCGACGAGGCGTTGTCGTAGACGATGATCTCGTGCTCCAGGTCGCCGCATGCCGGCGGAATCGACGCCAGGCAGCGATCGATCCATCGGACGCTGTTCCACGTCACGATCAGGATCGAGAGCTCCTGTGGCTGTTCCGCCACCATCAGTCTGCTTGCTTCTGCCATCGGGTTACCGCGTCGACGAGCGGCCGCGTGACCACTTCCCACGCGAACGCCGGCCGAATGCGCTCGAGATTCGTTACGCACCTGGAGTGCAATTCGTCATTGGTGAGGAGGCGCCGGATCGCGTCAGCGACCGCGGGTACGTCCTGCGGCGGAACAACGACCCCAAGTCCTTCACGCTCTACCAGTTCCGCAGCGAATCCCCTCTCTGTCGCGACGACCGGCACGCCCGCCGCGATCGCGTCAAAGAGTCTGGTTCGGATCGCGAAGTTCGCCTCGGTCGTCGGCCGGTGGAGCATGATAGCGGCTTTCCCGCCCCGCAACCACGACAATCGCTCCCGATAAGGAACCCACCCCTCGTTGGCGTCGACGTACGGCGCTCCGCTCGTAAGGAGCTGTGAAAACCGGTCCTCTCGCCGCCGTTCCACCACCTCCTGGTTCGGTCTGGAGCGCCCGAGGAAGAGGAGCCGGCAACGGAGGCCTTCGCGATTGAGCTTCACGACCGCTTCGATCGCCGTCTTCGGATCGAGCCACTCCCACACCCCCCCGCCCCACACGACGACGTTGTCGTGCACGGGCGGGCAGCTCTTCACCTCGGACATGTCGATCCCGAACGGCACGTCGATCCACGGAACGTCGCGCCACTGGAGCTGTCCGTAGAACGCCCGCTGCTGCGGCGCCGCCGCGATGAGGAGGTCGGCGTGGGCGAGCGCGAACTGCAGCCGCGTCCACTCCGCCGCGAGATGGACCCGCTGCCGAACCGAAGGTGCGGCCCCGTACAGCTCCCGCAGCTCCAGCACCGTCGGATCGAACATGTCGTAGACGATCTTCTGTCCCCGCCGCCGCTTCCAGAACCCGCGCGCCGGCTGGCCGATGAGGACGTCCGCGCGGTGGATGGCGCCCCGGTTCCCTTTGCGATCGACGATCGTGACGTTCACGCCCGGAATCTTCGCCAGCTCCCGCGCGAAGTAGGTGACGCGGATGCCGGGGCCGGCCATCCGTTCGCCGACGACGTCGGGCGTGGTTACGACGACTTCGAACACAGTCCCGCGATGATCCCACGAAGCGAGCTGCGGCCCCGCGGCAGGAGGCGCAGGTCCTCGGCGAGGAGTGCGGGGACGTAGCCGGCCCAGCGGTGCATCTTCGCGACGCGGTAGCGATTGCGCGTGCGGAGGTAGCGTGCGCGGGAGCCGAGGCGCGAGGCCGACTGCGAGCCGAGGTGCGTCGCCTTCACGACCGGGAGGCAGAGCAGCTCCCACCCTCCCTCGTGCAGCCGCGCCGACAGCTCCGCGTCTTCGTAATACGCGAAGAAGCTCTCGTCGAAGTGGAGCAACTCGCGGCGGTACAGCGCTGCCGTCGCGGACACACCCCACGCCCGGTCGACGACCGATCCGATCGGGAGTCCGTGGCCGATCTGCCGAAACGTCCCGTCACTGACGTCGATGCCCGCACCGTCGATCGTCGAGGCATCGCGCCGGAGGATCGTCTGAACCGCGGCCAGCAATTCGCGCATCGCGCCACGGACGGTCGCGAGCCAGTCGTCGTCGAGCACCACGTCGTTGTTGACCAGCGCCACGTAAGGCGAGGTCGCGTGCTTCAGCGCCGCGTTCACCCCTGCAGCAAATCCGAGGTTCGTCGGACTCCGATGCGTCGCGCGCGGCGACGGGTGCTGCGAGCCGTTGTCGAACACGATGACGTTCGCCGGGCGCAGCGTCTGGCGGTCGATCGACGCGAGGCACTTCTCCGTCATCGCGCCGCCGTCGAAATCGAGGACGATCACATCGACGTCACTCATGCCGCATCCGATCGAAGCTGGCGCTTCCGTCGAGACATCGCAGCGTGACGCGGCCCGTGTGTGTCAGGTAGACCGTCTCGCTGAGGTGCTCCTGCCGCGTTCCGGGCAGCTTGTACTCGCGGCCGTCGAGCTCGATGCGCGCCGGCGAGCCGGCCGCGTATTCGAGGCGCGACGTCCCGGCGCGCGCGAGGAACGACATCGACTCGCCGGCGTTCAGCGTCCAGCCGCTGCGATGGAAGAAGCGTTCGGCGGTGTAGAGCGGCGGATAGAGCGACCCGCCGTTGTGGATCACGTGCGCGTCTTCGAACTCGATCTGGTCCGCCGGCTGGAGCGCGTAGCGAAACCCGATCAGCATGGCGATCGCGAGCAGCGGCGCGACGAGCACCTGCGGCACGCGAACGAATCGCAGGAAGAGGAGCACGGCAACGAACGCAATGCTCGCCACCAGCGCGGCCGGATTGATCCGGATGAAGCTCGGGAACAACCGCGAGAAGTCGGCGTGATAGAGCGTCGACAGCCACTCGCCGATGAAATTCTCGCCGCTCTCGATGTGGAAGAGGCGCCAGGGGAACGCGAGGCCGTGGATCGTCAGGCCGATCGTCCAGAGCGCGGCGGCGACGACGAACGCCACCGGCCGCGAACGCTGCCAGATCGCGGCGGCGCCGAGGAAGAGCACCGGCATGAAGACCGTGATGTAGCGGAGCGGCGGCGACCATCCGCCGTGCCACTCGGCGCGCGGCACGAGCGAGACGATGTACGGCAGCGATCCGATGATCCCGATCCGGAACGCCGCCGGCATTTCGCGCCAGTAGAGCAGCGCGAACACGCCGAGCAGATAGAACGGCGCCTGGAAAAGGATGCCGGACATGCCGTCCAGGAACAGGCCGAAGAAGCCGACCTCGTACTGAATGACGTTCGTCACGTGCAGCTCTTTCAGCGAGTGGCCGCTGAGCGCCGAGCCGCTGATGATGGCGAGAAGGAGCAGAGGGATGAGCGCGATCACCGCGAGGTGTGTCGATCTCTTTCGCGACGGCCACTGCAGCACTAGGAAGAGGTCGATCAGGACGAACCGCACTTTCAGCAGTCCGAGGAACAGCATCGCCGGAATGGCGCGCTTGATCCGCCGCTGTCGGATGCCACGCACCGCCTCCACGAACGCCAGCGCTCCCGGCACCTCGGGCCAGATGCGTGCCGCGTAGAAGACGATCGGCGGACCGAAGGCGAAGAGCGGGAAGAGCGCGCGGATCGTGCCGTCGTCGATTCCCTCGTCTTCGAGCAACCGGATCGTCTGCCGCACGAGAAGCACGGCGAGGAGCGCGATCGTGGCGAGGACGCCGGGAAGGCCCGCGAGTTTGTAGCCGGGGATCATGATGATCGGGAGGAACGGCTCGAGGCGGGAGAACTGCTCACCGTGCGGCCCGCGCGGATCGCCGATCTGCGGCACGAGGTCGGTGCGGCCCGTCGCGGAGTGCGCGAGGTCGCGGAACTGATTCGAAAGATCGCGGTCGTGGTCCTTCACGAGCGACTCGGTGATGAGCAGGTAAAACGGCTCGTCGCCGTCCGGCAGCTGCCGCATCTGCGCCGCAATCACGAACGCGTAGACGATCGCGGCGATCACCATCGCGCGCGTCGCCGTCCAGCGTACTTCCTTCGCGTTCGCGAGCGCCACGGAGAAGGCCGCGAGCTTCAGTACTGCGAAGACGACGACGGCGAAATAGACGTCGTCGGGCTTCAGGAGGCTCCAGAGAATCCAGCCGATCGCGTAGGTCGCAATTTCGAATGCGAGGTATCGCGCCAGCGACTTCCCACGAAAGACGATCAACGGCAGCGCGATAAAGGCGGCTACGAGCAGCGCGATCGTCATCGCTCGAACGCCTCGACCTGCAGCCGTGCGTCGGCCGGCAGGTGCGGATCGGCGGCGATGTGAATGCGCGTCGCATGCGGCGGCAGCGGAATCCGTCCCGCGCCGTCGACCCACGCGTCGTAGCCGTAGCCGCGGATGATGCCCGCGGGAACGCGCGGCAGCCGGTTGCGCGAGCGCCACCACTGCGGGCGGCGCATGTAGCCCCAGTCGGCGAGATCGCGCAGCGTGAGCGGACGGCCGTCCAGCGTTCCGGCGACGCTGTCACGCTTCATCCGGACCGCGTTCGCGGCGGAGATTGCGACCGACTTCGCGTCGCCCGGCACGTCGACGTCGATCGACTCACCCGGCTTCAGCGCGAAGTTCAGCGGCGCCATCCGCTGCGCCGGCGCCGCGCGGAAGAAGTACGTGATCCCCCGCGCCGCGACGCCGCTCCACGGAAAGAGAATCAGCATCACCGCCGTGACGAACGCCGGAACGACGACCAGCTCGACCTGCACCACCCACGCGATCGCCGCCACCACGAACGGGATGGCGAGCGTCCGCGTCGGGATGCCGGGCGTCAGGAACGCGGTCGCCAGCGCGACGGTCACCGCGAGCGGGCTTTTCTTCATCACCGCGACGATCAGCAACGCGCCGATGACGATGACGACCTCGCGCCACACCTCGACCCGCTCGCGCGCGAGCCACCGCAGGAGCGCGATGCCGGCGAGCGTCAGCCCGGCGCAGTTGCCGAACGTCCACTCCTCGATCGCCCAGAACGCTCCGCAGAACGCGGCCACGACGATGATCCCGTAGCCCAGCAGCCGCGTGTGCGGATCGGGAAAGCAGATCGCGCACCCAACGAGCAGCGGAACCGCGAAGAGAACTGCCTCTGTGTGGCGCCGGCACCCTCGCCGGCACAGAAACGCGATCGCGATCACCACCACCGTAATGAACGGCAGCGCGCGATCGACAGGCGTCGTGAGCGGCAACAACACGCGTTGCTACGTTACCGCAGCGTGAGCCGTCGGGTCGCGCGCGAATTCGGCGTCGAAGCCGTCGATCGTCTCCGGCGTCAGCGTCGAGCGGTAGACGATGCGGGCATCGCCCTTCAGGTGCACGTTGTCCACCGCACCGTTTTCGAGATCGAACGACACCTCCAGCGTGATCCCACTCCGCGTCAGCACCGACACCGGCGACTTCACGCGCCCGAACAACGCGCTCGTCGACACCGAGGCGACGACGCCGGAGCCGCAGGCGAGCGTCTCGCCTTCGACGCCGCGTTCATAAGTCCGCACCTCGATCGAGTGCGGATCGCGCACGACCACGAAGTTCGCGTTCGCGCCGGCGGGCTGCAGATCGTGATGTCTGCGAATCGCGCGGCCGAGGGGCTCGATGTCGTGCGACCACAGCTCGTCACGGAGGAAGGTCACGTAATGCGGGACGCCGACGGTGATGAAGCTGCCGTGAATGGTCTTCGGACCGATCGTCAGCGGCATCTCTGACCTAAACCCTTGCGGCGCCGGCAGCGAGAGCGTCACCTCGCCGCGGTCGCCGATCTCGGCGCCGACGATCCCGGCGTCGGTCTCGATCGTCATCCGGCGCGGTGCGATGACGTTCACGAAGGCGAACCGCGCCGCGCAACGGGTGCCGTTGGCGCAGAGCTCGCCGAGGGAGCCGTCCGCGTTGAAATAGCGCATGCGGAACGTGGCGCGGGGGCTCGTCTCGATGAGGATGAGGCCGTCCGCGCCGACCGACAGCCGGCGCGTGCAGACCTTCCGCGCGAAGTCACTCGGATCGGTAATGCGCGACACCCGGTGATCGATGACGACGAAGTCGTTGCCGGCGCCCGCCATTTTGGTAAACGGCAGAGGCTCCGATTTGCCTGGTTGCGTTGCTGTTATGGATCTCATGGCCTCGGAATCGTTCACTGCGCGGGGCGGTTTCCCTGCGCGGTCCTGCATTCTCGCACGCAAGTTGTGTGCTGGGCTCGCGTAACCGCGGGCGCCGCGGGGCGTCACAACACCGGAGGATTTCCTTGCGGAAAACGACGATCAAGACCTTCCTGGCGGCCCTGGCGATCGCATCGACCGCCGCCGCGCAGCAGCAACCGGCGCCGCAGGCTCCCCAGCCGACCCTGACCGAAAAACTGGAGATCCGCGTCATCAACGTCGATGTCACGGTGACCGACCGGAAGGGAAACGCGATCAAGGGGCTGACGAAGGATGACTTCGAGATCCTCGAAAACGGGAAATCGAAGCCGATCTCGAACTTCTACGAGGTCACCTCGCCGATCAAATCAGGCGCCGGCGAAGTGAAGGCGGGCGAAACACCCGCTCCGCAGCCGGTCGTCAAAGCCGAGGAAATTCCGGACAACCAGAAGCGCCGGATCATCTTCTACATCGACAACCTCTCGCTCAATCCGTTCAACCGCAACCGCGTCTTCAAGGAGATGAAGAAGTTCATCGACGAGGCGATGCGGCCGGGCGACGAGGCGATGATCGCCACCTACAACCGCAGCATGAAGGTCCGCGTGCCGTTCACGCGCGACAAGGTCACGCTCCAGCAGACCCTCGACGTCATCCTCGGCGAGTCGGCCCTCGGCGTGAACGCGAAGAGCGACCGCAAGCAGGCCGAAGACCAGATCCGCGACGCCAACAGCTACGGCGAGGCGCTCGGCTACGCGCGCACGTACTCGGAGGAGATCCAGCACGACCTCCGCCAGAGCGTCGAGTCGATCAACGCGCTCATGACGACGCTCGCCGGCGTCGAGGGAAAGAAGATCCTCGTCCTGACCAGTGAAGGCTTCCCGATGCAGCCGGGGCGCGAGATGTTCGCGTTCCTCGACGACACCGCGAAGGACAAAGGCTGGCAGACCGGCGGCACGATGCTCGAGGGGCTGTCGTACGACTCGCACGAGCAGATCGCCGACATCGCCCGCTCCGCCAACGCGAACGGCATCACGATGTACACCATCCACGCGGCGGGCCTCGACGCCAGCAGCACCGTCAGCGCCGAGAATTCTCATCCGATCTCGTTCACCGTCGCCCAGGCGGCGATCCAGAACTCGACCGACTCGATGCAGATGATGGCCGAGATGACCGGCGGCCTCGCCTCGCTGCAGACCAACGACTTCGGCCGCGCCTTCGATCACATCGAGCGCGACCTCGACTCGTACTACTCCCTCGGCTACCGCGCCGGGACCGAGCGCGTCGACTCGCAGCGGAACCTGCAGGTGCGGCTGAAGAACAACCCGAACCACTACACCGTCCGCTCGCGCCAGACGTTCGTCGAGAAGTCGACGTTCGCCGAGATGAACGACCGCGTCGTCGCCAACCTGCTGTACCAGTCGCACGCGAACGACCTCAAGATCCAGTCGAAGGCGGGGCAGCCGCGCGTGGCCGACGAGGACACGTTCCGCGTCCCGGTCGAGGTGCAGATCCCGATGGACTCGCTGACGCTCCTCCCGCAGGGCGATGAATACGCCGGCGGCTTCGACCTCTTCGTCGTCGTCTCGAACAAGGACGGCGACATGTCGGACGTCGCGCGCAAGACCCAGCAGATCCGCGTCCCGGTCGCCGACAAGGACAAGTTCCACGGCAAGTACTACACGTACTCGATGGAGCTCATCATGGAGCCCGGCCCCGGCAAGATCTCCATCGGCGTCATGGACCAGGTGTCGAACGAGACCGGCTTCTCGAACATCCCGGTGCTCGTGAAGGATTTGAGATAAGGCTACTTCTCACCGTCCAGTACCTCGGCACGCGCTACGCGGGGTGGCAGGCGCAGGCAAATGCGCTGGCCGTCCAGAGCGTGATCGAGGAGGTGCTGGCGAAGATGTACGGCACGGAGATCCGGCTCGAAGGGGCGGGCCGCACTGACTCCGGCGTCCACGCCATCGCGCAGCGCGCGCATTACGACGCGACGTTCGCGATCCCGCTGCGAGGACTCGTACGCGGGATGAACGACCTCCTGCCGCACGACATCCGCATCTCGGCGGTCGAGGAGATCGCGGACGACTTCCACTGCCGCTTCCGCGCAAAAGCGAAGACGTACATCTATCGCATCTGGAACGCCGAGGTGATGAACGTGTTCGAGTGGGAGACGAGCGCGCATGTGGCGCAACCGCTCGATGCCGCGCTCATGCACGACGCCGCGCAGGCGTTGGTAGGAACTCACGACTTCAAGGCGTTCACGGTGCTGGCGCCGGAGGTGTCGTCGACGACGCGAACGATCCATGAGTGCGCAGTGCGCAGAGGGGAGAGCGCAGATTCACTCGTCGAGATTCGCGTCCGGGCCGACGGTTTTCTCCGCTTCATGGTGCGGCGGATCGCGGGGTCGCTGATCGAGATCGGACGAGGGAAGATCGGCTCCGAATCGATCCGTCTCGCGCTCGAGCCGAGCTTCGAGGAGGCGCGCTGGACCGCGCCGGCCAAAGGGTTGGTCCTGGAACAGATTCAGTACTAACATCCGCCTGCGCGACGATGATCGACCTCTCCAAGCTCGCTGAACCCGGGTCGATCGAGGAGACTCTTCTCGAGCGCATCGATCTCAAGCGCCTCCCCCGCCACATCGCCGTGATCATGGACGGCAACGGCCGGTGGGCGAAATCGCGCAATCTCCCCCGCGTCGAAGGCCACCGCGCCGGCATCGCATCCGTCCGCGAGATCGTCGAGACCTCGGCGCGACTCGAGCTCGGCGTCACCACGCTCTACGCCTTCAGCGTGGAGAACTGGAAGCGCCCCCGCTACGAGGTCGCCACGCTGATGATGCTTCTGAAGGAGTACCTCCGGAAGGAGCTGGCGACGCTGATGGACAACAACATCCGCTTCACGCCGATCGGCCGGATCGACGGCCTCGATCCAAGCGTGCAGCGCGAGCTGCGGTACGCCGAGGAACAGACGGCGAAGAATACGGGCCTCCTGTTCCAGATCGCGCTCAACTACGGCGGACGCGCGGAGATCGTCGACACCGTCAACCGCATCCTGCAGGGGCTGCGCGAGCGCGAGATGGACGACGCCATCATCGACGAAGACTTCTTCGCCGCGCACCTCTACACCGCCAACATCACCGATCCCGATCTCCTCATCCGCACCAGCGGCGAGCTGCGCGTCTCGAACTTTCTGCTGTGGCAGATCGCATACGCCGAGATTCACGTCACGAAGGTGCTCTGGCCCGACTTCCGGAAGCGGCACCTCTACGAGGCGATCATCGACTTTCAGTCGCGCGAGCGCCGCTACGGCGGCGTCGATCCGGCGGACACACAGATGTGGGTGGAAGCGGACGGCAAGTCGCAGGAGTAGATGAAATACACCCGCGAGCTCACCGCTCTGATCGCGTCCCCCCTCGCGGTCTGGATCATCGGCTGGTCGCATCCGCTCGTCTTTGACGCGACGGTCGCGCTCTGCGCCCTGCTCGCCCTCTACGAGTTCCTCATCCTCGGCCGGCGCAAAGGGTTCCACCTCCCGATCACGCTCTGCATCCTCGTCGCCGTCTTCATCCTGGCGGCGTTCGTCCTCGAGCCGATCTCGGTCGAGATGGGCGTCTTCATCGCGCTGCTGCTGATCCCGGCGTCGTACGTCTTCGCGAAAGGAAGTATCGACGAGGCGCTGCCTTCGAGCGCGATCGCGGTGATGGGGACGCTCTACGTCGGCATGCTCGGCGGGTCACTCATCCGGATGCGCGGCGACTTTCCGGTCGGGCCGAAGCTCGTCTTCTTTCTCCTGATCGTCGTCTGGATCGGCGACGCGGGCGCCTACTACACCGGCAGGGCGTTCGGGCGCCACAAGCTCTCGCCGCGCATCAGCCCGAAGAAGACGATCGAAGGGCTCGTCGGCGGCATCACGACGTCGATCATCGCCGCGATCGTCATCCACTTCACCTTCTTCCCCGAGTTCCCGCTGCTGCACGCGATCGTCGCCGGTGTGATTCTCTCGGCCTGCGGCGTCATCGGCGATCTCGCGGAGTCGCTCTGGAAGCGCTCCGCCGACGTGAAGGACTCCGGCACGCTCATCCCCGGCCACGGCGGCTTTCTCGACCGCTTCGACTCGATTTTCTTTACCGCGCCGATCCTCTACACGTACTGGTCACTGATCGTGCATCACTTCCAGACGCTGAACATCATGCAAGGGTGACTGTGCGCGCGATCTCCATCCTCGGCAGTACCGGCTCCGTCGGTCGCAGCACGCTCGACGTCGTCGATGCTTTCTCCGACCAGCTCCGTGTCGTCGGCCTGGCGGCCGGCGGCAATATCGACCTGCTGGTCGAGCAGATCGAGCGGTACCGCCCGGAGCTCGTCTCCGTGCGGACCGCGGAGGACGCGCAGCGCCTGCGGGACAGGCTGCCACACGAAATCGACATCATGTACGGCGAAGAAGGCGCCTGCGCCGTCGCCGCGATGCCGCAGGCCGACGCCGTCATCGCCGCCATCGTCGGTGCGGCGGGGATCCCGCCGGTCTATAGCGCGCTCTCGGCAGGCAAGCGCGTCGGCATTGCGAACAAGGAAGTCCTCGTCGCGGCCGGCGACGTGATGACCCGCGCCGCGCGCGAGCACGGCGGCGAGATCCTGCCGGTCGACTCGGAACACAACGCCGTCCACCAGGCGCTCCGCTGCGGCGAGCACAATGAAGTCCACCGCATCATCCTCACGGCGTCGGGCGGTCCGTTCCTCCGCCGCGATCCCGCCACCTTCGACGAGATCACCATCGAGGCGGCGCTCGCGCACCCGACATGGAAGATGGGGAACAAGATCTCGATCGACTCCGCGACGATGATGAACAAGGGGCTGGAGGTGATCGAGGCGCATCACCTCTTCGACATGCCGGCGGACCGGATCGACATCCTCATCCATCCGCAGTCGATCGTCCACTCGATGGTCGAGTACGTCGACGGCTCGATCGTGGCGCAGCTCTCGACGACCGACATGAAGTTCCCGATCCAATACGCGCTCCTCTACCCGGAACGCGTCGTCGCACCGTTCGCGCGGCTCGACCTCGCGAAGATCCGCAACCTCGAGTTCCTGCCGGTCGACCCGCACCGCTTCCCGGCCGTGGAGCTGGCCTACGCCGCCTGCCGCGCCGGCGGCTCCATGCCTGCCGTCCTGAACGCGGCGAACGAGATCGCCGTGGAGCGTTTCCTCGGCGGAGAACTTCCGTTCACCGGAATCGTAGAAGTTGTCAGTCGCGTGCTCGATCGCCACGCCGGAAAGGTCGCGGCCATCGGGAGCGTCGACGACGCGCTTCAGTGGGACTCCTGGGCACGCAATGAAGCGCGCGGAATCGATGTTGCAGTCCGACGATAACAGCTGCCAGACAACCGAATGGCCAACATTTTCGCCACCAACCTTCTCGCCTTCGTCCTCGTCCTCGGCTTCTTGATCTTTGCGCACGAGGCGGGGCACTTCTTCGTCGCGAAGGCGTTCCGCGTCCGGGTGCTCGTCTTCTCGTTCGGCTTCGGACGGCGGCTGTTCGGCTTCCGCAAGGGCGACACTGACTACCGCGTCTCGCTCATCCCGCTCGGCGGCTACGTCCGGATGGCGGGCGACACGCCGGACGACAACCATCCCGCCGATCCGGCCGAGTTCCTCTCGAAGCCGAAGTGGCAGCGCTTCCTGATTCTGGTCGCCGGCCCCGCGATGAACCTGATCATCGCGATCGCGTTCATCGCCGGCATCTCGATGATCGGCACCGAGATTCCCATCATCAAGCCGATCCTCGGCGAGGTCCAGCCGAACATGCCGGCCGCGAAGGCAGGCCTTCAGGTCGGCGACGAGATCGTCGCGGTCAACGGCGAAAAGATCGACGACTTCGACGACCTCCGCCTCGCCGTCACCATGCACGCCGAGACGCCGGTCAGCGTCGAATACCGCCGCAACGGCGCGATGCACACGACCACCATGACGCCGGTCCGCGCCGAGAGCGACTACGGGCCGATCGGCCGCGCCGGCGTCCTCCCGCTCATCGAATCGACCGTCGGGCGCGTCGTCCCCGGCTCCCCCGCCGCCAAAGCGGGGCTGCGTACGGGCGACCGCATCGTCTCCGCGAACGGGAAGCCGGTGTCGCAGCTCCCGCAGTTCAACGACGTCATCGTGGCCGCCAAGGGAGCGCCGATCGCGCTTCAGCTCCAGCGCGGCGCGAGCCTCATCTCGACCAGCCTGCCGCGCGTCGCAGGGCTCGACAACAAGGACCCGTATCGCGGCTTCTACCCGCCGAGCATCGTCCGCAAACTCTCGCTCATCCCCGCGCTGCAGGACAGCGTCGAACAGAACTGGAAGATGCTCAAGTACGCCGGCCAGGCAATCGGCCGGATCTTCAAGGCGCAAGGGAGCGTCAAGGAGCTGAGCGGCCCGATCTCCATCGCCCGGATCTCCGGCGACATGTTCCGCCGCGGCTGGCTGGACCTCGTCGCGCTCATGGCGATGATCTCGCTGCAGCTCGGCGTGATGAACCTCCTCCCGATCCCGATCCTCGACGGCGGCCACATCGCCGTCCTCCTCGTCGAAGGCGCCGCCCGCCGCGACCTCTCGATCATGGCGAAAGAGCGCATCCAGCAGCTCGGTTTCGCCCTGCTCGCAACTCTCATGATTGTCGTGCTTTACAACGACGTCGTGCAGAACGTGATGCGCACCATGCACCACAGCTGACACCGGCGGTGGGGCACTGCCCCACGGTCGGGGGCTACTGCGTCATCACCCTGCGCAACATGTCCAACGCGGTCTGCGCAGAGAGCGCACGGACGATGTAACGCGTCGTCCCGCCCCAGAACACCTTTCGGTGCTCGTGTGCGGCTGCGCCGGCGACCGCGATGTGCACGGTGCCGACCGGTTTCGCCTCGCTGCCGCCGCCCGGACCGGCGATTCCGGTGATCCCGACGCCGTACGTCGCCCCGAAACGCTCCCGGATCCCGCGCGCCAGCGCGACCGCGACCTGCTCCGATACCTCACCGTGCGCGCGGATCAGCTCCGGGTCGACGCCCGCGACGTCGACCTTCACCCGCGCGTCGTAGCAGACCGCCCCGCCGATGAAGTACGCCGAGGAGCCGGCGACGTCGGTGATGCGCTGGGCCAGCAGGCCGCCGGTGCACGACTCGGCCGTCGCGACCGTCTCGTGACGCTCCGCCAGCATCCGCCCCACCACCGCCTCCAGCGTGTCGTTGTCGTAGCCGAAGACGTAGTGGCCGAGGAGCGAGAGCATCTCCTGCTCGCGCGCGGCGATCGTCTCGAGCGAGTCGTCGACGAGGTGCAGCTCGATCCCGCCGGGTGACGCCAGAATCGTGAACGGCTCGTCGCGGTGTGCTTCGTAGTACGGCTTGAGCCGCTCCTCGACGCCCGATTCCGTCAGCCCCGCCACCTTCAGCACCCGCCGGTGCCGCGCCACGCCGCCGCTCACGTCGGCCAGCCACGGCCGGAAGAACGTCTCGAGCATCCACTCCAGCTCGTGCGGAACGCCCGGAAAGACCCACACATGCTTTCCGCGAATCTCCAGGTGAAACCCCGGCGCCGTCCCCCGCTCGTTGTAGAGCGTCGTCTGCCCCACGAACACGTTCGCCTGCCGCTTGTTGACCTCGGGCATCTTCCCGCCGCGCCGCCGGAAGCGCTCCTCGATCGCGTCGATGATCGACTGGTCGACCTGGAGCTCCAGCCCAAACGCCTGCGCCAGCGCCTCGCGCGTCAAGTCATCCTCGGTCGGCCCAAGCCCGCCCGACGTGATGAGGACATCGCAACGTGCGATCGCGAACTCGATCTCATCAATCAAATCGGCGAGGCTATCAGCGGCAATGCTCTTACGGACGAGGGGTACCCCGTACGACTCGAGCACGCCGGTCACCTTCAGCGAATTCGTGTCGACCCGCGTCGGCCCGAGCATCTCCGTCCCGATCGCGATGATGGAAGCGTTCATGCGCCGCGACGATATCTCAACAAGTTCTGCCTCTGTGTGGCGCCGGCGCCCTCGCCGGCGCAGTCAAGTACGATGCGCCGCGAAGCGGCGCGACCATGCTTTTATCGCGCCGGCGGGGGCGCCGGCGCCACACAGAAGCAGCTCACGCCGGAGCGCCGCTCTCTTCCTTCTCCTTCGCCAGCGTTTCCCACTTCCCGTACAGCAGGTCGATCATCGCTTTCAGATCGTGGTTCTGCTGCTGGATCTTCCGGACGCGTTCTCCGTCGCGGAAGACCTCCTCGGAACAGAGAAGCAGGTCATTGCGCTCACGTTCGCGCTCGGCGGCGGCGATCCGCTCCTCGAGCGCCGCGATCTCTTCGTCGATCTTGCGGATCCGCTTGTCGCGCTTGCGCTGCTCGCCGCGGTCGACGTGCGCCGCTTTCGGCTCGGCCGTCTTCGCGGGAAGAACGGGCTGCACGTGCACAACCTCGACCTTCTCCGGAATCGCCGTCCCCGCCTTGAATCGCTCGACGAGGTCCGTGTAGTTGCCCGAGTACACCGCGGCGTGACCGTCTTCGACGAGGATGATGTTCTCCGCGACGCGGTCGATGAAGTAGCGGTCGTGGGAGACGACGATCAGCGCGCCGGTGAAGCGCTCCAGCACCTCTTCCAGCGCCTCGCGCGTGTAGACGTCGAGGTGGTTCGTCGGCTCGTCGAGCAGCATCAGATTGCCGCCGACGTACATGATCTTCGCGAGCGCGAGCCGCCCCTTCTCGCCGCCGGAGAGGTCGCGCGTCTTCTTGAACACGTCCTCCTCGAAGAACGAGAACTGGGCGAGATACGTCCGCACCTGCTCCTCGGTCTGGGTCGTGTCGAGGTTCCAGATCTCGTCGATGACGGAGCCCTTCGGATTCAGATCGCCGAGGGTCTGGTCGTAGTAGCCGATGTGAACGTTGTGGCCGTAGGTCAGCGTGCCGCCGAGGGGCTGCAGGCGTGACGCGAACGTCTTCAGCAGCGTCGATTTGCCGGAGCCGTTCGGCCCCATGATCGCGTAGCGTTCGCCGCGCCGGATCGTGAGCGAGAAGTCGTGCACTACTGCTTTCGTGTCATAGCCCGCGTTCAGGCGATTCACCGTCAACGCGATCGCCCCCGAGCGCGGCCCCGCGTCGAGCTTGAAATTCGCGAGCGTCTCGTCCGTCTCCGGCCGGTCGATCTCGTCGAGCTTGTCGAGCATCTTGCGGCGCGACTTCGCCTGCTTCGTCTTCTGGCCGGCGATGTTGCGGCGGATGAAGTCCTGCGTGTCGGCGATGTACTCCTGCTGCCGCTCGTAGTCCTTCGCCTGCTTCTCCATCCGCTCCGCGCGGAGCTGCAGGAACTTCTCGTAGTTGCCGGGGTACTCGATCAGCTTCCCGTGCGCGAGCTCGATGATCTTCCCGACCGTGCGGTTGAGAAACGTACGGTCGTGCGAGATGACGAGATAGCTGCCGGGGAACGACTGCAGGAACTCCTCGAGGAACTCGATGCCTTTGAGGTCGAGGTGGTTCGTCGGCTCGTCGAGGAGCAGCAGATCGACGCGCGTCAGCAGCACCCGCGCGAGCATCGCCCGGTTCTGCTGGCCGCCGCTGAACTCCGCGATCGGCCGCTCGAAGTCCGGCTTCTCGAACCCGACGCCGGTCAGCACGCGCTCGACCTCGGCGTGCAGCGTGTAGCCGTCGGCGTGCTCGTAGTCGTGCTGCAGCTCCGCGTACTTTTCGAGGAGCCGCTCGTGGTCCGGCCGCGCGACGTCCGCGAGGTCGTGCTCGATCGCCCGCATCTTCCGCTCGATCGTCAAAACGTCCGCAAACGCCGTCTCGACGAAGTCGAACAGCGACATCCCCGGCTCCGCGTCGAGGTGCTGCCCGACGTGCCCGATCGTCAAACCCGACGACCGGAAGATCTCGCCACGATCCGGATCTTCCTGCTTCAGCAGCAGCCGGAAAAGCGTCGTCTTCCCGGCCCCGTTGCGCCCCACCAGCCCAACGTGCTCCCCAGGATTGTGCTGCCACGTCACCCCCTTGAGGATGTCGTGCGGCCCGTAGCTCTTCTCGATGTTCTCGAAGCGGTAAAGCATGCGGAGGGGGTCAACGGAGCGGGAGGGGAAAGTGTTCCGGGGCTACGCGGAGCCGAACTCCTCGTCCAGTTCAGCGATGAGGTCATCGCGTCCGATGCTCGTACAGGCCGCGCGAGCTGCGGCGATGTTGGCCTCACGCTCCTCGCCCTCGGTCAGGCTCGCGATACGCTCGTGCGCGCACCCGATCGAATACGGATCGGCGACCCGCCCGTAAAGCGCAAGGGCAGTGCGGTAATGCGATAGAGCTTGAGTGGTCTCTCCGGCCGCGCGCATGATGTCGCCCAGACGGATGACGCAGTCCGCCTCCCCCAGCACGCCACCTACCCGCTGATACAGCGGCAGCGCCTCTTCGTACAGCTTCCGCGCTCCCTCGTGATCCGATCGCTCGAAAGCGATGTCGCCCAGACGGAGGACGCAATGCGCTTCCCCCAGCACCCTCCCCACCCGCTGATACAGCGGCAGCGCCTCTTCGTACCACGTCCTCGCTCCCTCATGATCCGATCGACTCAAAGCGATGTCCCCGAGACCCTTGATGCAATTCGCTTCCCCCAGCACGTCTCCTACCCGCTGATACAGCGGCAGCGCCTCTTCGTACCGCTTCCTCGCTCCCTCATGATCCGATCGACTCAAAGCAATGTCCCCGAGACCCTTGATGCAATTCGCCTCCCCCAGCACGCCTCCTACCCGCTGATACAGCGGCAGCGCCTCTTCGTACCACTTCCTCGCTCCCTCATGATCCGATCGACTCAAAGCGATGTCCCCGAGCCTCTGGACGCAAATCGCTTCCCCAATCACCTCATCTATCCGCTGATACAGGGGCAGCGCCTCTTCGTACCGCTTCCTTGCTCCCTCATAATCTGATCGCTCCAAAGCGATATCGCCGAACCTCTGGATGCAAGTCGCTTCCCCAAGCACGTCACCTATCCGCTGATACAGCGGCAGCGCCTCTTCGTACCGCTTCCTCGCTCCCTCATGATCCGATCGACTCAAAGCGATCACAGCGAGAGTTTCGGCGCTCTGCGCAATGATCTCGCTGTTGTCAGCTACGCCCGCTGCGGTCATCACTGCCTCGATCGGCGTGGTCGATCCGACGCCGGTGAAACGCATGAATTCTCCCCATCCATAAACGGCAGGCCTGATGACCTTCAGGTACAATTCCGGCCTTCGGCCGAGGACGGCCTCCACGTTCGCGACCTCGGGCGCCAACCTGGCGATCGCCTCCGCTCCTCCTGAGGTACCCAGCTTTTTCCCCTCCTGCGCGGCCAGGGAGAGGTAGTAACCGATCGCCCGCTCCTCGTCCGGCGCTTCGGGCGGCCGGGCGGCGGCGAGGTACTCCCGAAGCGGGGCGCGCATGCGGACACGACGCTCCTCATCGACAACCAACGCTCGGCGGCGCAACTCGTCGGCGGCGTCGTCCGGATTGGCAAAGATGCCGCTGAGATCTTTCTGAGCCGCACCATCCGGTAGGAGAGCCAAAACCGATAGCAGGCGCCGCGCAGGATCTGACAGGACGCCGATAGATAACTCGTACGAAACGGCGATGTCGTGCAAACGTCCGGTCCCCGGCGTCCGGTCTTTGAGCATTGCGGTTCGCTTCTCACTCCATCGCTGCCACACAATATCGAGCGAGTCGAAGAGCTCCGCGTAATGCGCCATGAGCGTGATCGCCAGCGGCACGCCGTCGAGTGCCGCGAGCAATTTCGGAAGGTCGGGATCGTTCTTGAATGCGGGTTGGCCGGACCAGCCGACGAAAGCCTCGACCGCTTCCTCTCCAACCAGTTCCTTCGCCTTTACAGTCTTGGCCCACGGAACTGAATGCGGCCGCTCCATGCCGCGGATTGTCACGACCATCGACAGCGGTTCGATCGCGGAAAGGTCGGCAAATAGTCCTTCGACTTCTTTCTGATCGCCATCTAGCGGTGTCTCGGCGTTGTCGAGTACCAGCGCCGCTGGGACCTTGGCGAAAGCATCGAAAACTGCGCGTTCTACATCCAGCGCAATCGACATCCCGAGGGCAATGGCGATCGCGGCCACAACCTCGCCTCGCGTTTTTGCCCCATCGAGCCGGACGAAATAGCGGCGCGTGCCGAATCGTGCGGCAACACGCTCGTCGTGTAGCGCCGCGAGAGCGATCGTCGTCTTACCCATACCGGGACCGCCGAGGACCGGCACCTTCCCGGCATAGAGCAGTGCGGTGACTAGCTCGTTGACTTCACTTTCCCGACCAACGCAAAAGCCGGTGGCTGGGAGGGTGGTTACGCGCTCAAGCGGACGGTCAGGGGCAAGTTCACGATGAATGAATGAAGGGAGATCATCGTACTTCTCGCCATACTCAATGAATTTGACGTGCGGCGCCTTCGGCCTCGCCTCGCCTTTGCGGCACAGCGAATAGTGAGTGTAGATCGAGCCCGCGAACAACTTCGCGCTCCACCGCAGCAGAGCGCCGAAATTCGGGTCGTCGAGCCCGTCACCGCAGCCGATGAAGAGCAGCGTGTGCATCGCGGCAACCGCCTGCTGGATCGCCTGCGCGTTCCGCGACGCGAGAACCTTGTGGTACGACCGGACGCCCAGTACGACAGAATCAGGTGCGTCGTAATAGCCGTGGAAGTGGAGCACGCCCCGCCGATCCCCGCGCAGCAGTTCGAGCGCGGCCTTCACCTCGGTCCACGGCACAGGCTCGAAGGCTCGGCCGCGCGAAAGCAGATCATCGTAATTCGTCGTCGCCAAAGGCGCGCCGATGGCGTGAACGGCCTCGATGATAGTCGCCTCAGGATCGAGAGGAAGGTCCCCCACTGAATCGCGCAGCCAACGGGGCAGATCGTCGCGGATGACTCTCGTCAATTGGTCAGCGACTTTGAGTCGACTCGTCTTGAGCTTCTTGTGGAGCGCCTCCGCCTCGTGGTCTGCAAGCAGATCGTGGCGGGATGCCCACTCGATCCCATTCGAGATCAATCCGTCCCAGCTCGCACGCGGATCCCCGCCACTCGCCTGAATCGACACGCCTGTGCCGACAACGACCAGCACTTTCTTCGCGGCGAGCTCCTTTCGGAGATCTTCGAGCAGTCCCTCTTGACCCATGGATGGAATTATCGCGCGGAAAGGAACGCGCTCTTCGTTTCAGCACCGGATCCCTCGCCGTCCTTCGCTGCTCCGCAGCTTCGGCGGCTCGGGATGACAGTACGGGGCGGCGGAGGGCGGGGCGTTGTAACCTAGCGGGATGCGTTTGGCCGTCAACATCGATCACATTGCGACGATCCGTGAAGCGAGGAAGTCCGACGAGCCCGATCCGATCGCGGCTGCCGTGATCTGCGAGCTGGCGGGGGCGCAGGGGATTACGGTTCATCTGCGATCGGACCGGCGTCACATTCAGGACCGGGACGTGGAATTGCTGCGGCGCTCCGTGTCGACGCACCTCAACGTCGAGATGGCGGGGACGGCGGAGATGGTGCGGATCGCGCAGACGATCAAGCCGCAACGTGTGACGCTGGTGCCGGAGCGCGCGAATGAGGTGACGACCGAGGGCGGGCTCGACGTCGTGCTGCACTCGAGCAACCTCGAAAAGACGGTGCGGCAGCTCCTCGATGCGCACATCGACGTCTCGATCTTCGTTGATCCCGACATCGACCAGATCCGGATGTGCCACAAGATGGGGGCGCCGCGGATCGAGATCAACACCGGCAAATTCACCGACGCGTGGCGCAGCGGGAACTGGCAGCCGGAGCTCGACAAGATCGCCACCGCCGCCCGCATGGCGCGCAAGATCGGCCTCGTCGTCCTCGGCGGACACGGTCTCAACTACCGCAACATCGACCCGATCGCGATGATCGGCGACATCGAGGAGCTGAACATCGGGCATTCGATCGTCGCACGCGCGGCGCTGGTGGGGCTGGACTCCGCGGTGCGGGAGATGATCGCGTTGATGCGTTACCCGCGGCGCGTGGCGAGCAAATAGGCCTCGGACTGACTACGCGGCGCGGAGTTTCGCCAACGCGCGGCGGATCGACGCGACCCTCCCCCGCTCCTGCCGCGTGGAGAACATCTCCTCCTCGTATGCGGCGATGAGCGGGGCGAGGTCACGGGCGGCTTCGGGGTGGCGGTCGCGGAGGATCCGGAGCGCTTCTTCCATCGTCATCGCGGGACCGACGTCGATGCCGAGGAAGCGGAGGTGGCCGGCGAGGTCGTCGAAGAGCGGACGGCGACGGCGGCGGATGATCACGATGAGAGCCGCGATCGCGGCGAGCACCACCACGACGTTCGTCGCGTCGACGAAGGTGAACCTGCGCCGGAACGTCGTCAATGACGCGTGCGACCGTCCGACCGCGTTGCGGAGGCGCGTGAGGACCTCCATCGCGAACGTGACCTGGTCGCCGAGGCCGTAGGTCAGGACGTAGCGGTCCCAGAAGAAATTCACCGAATCGGCGACCGCGCTGAGGTACGTCTTGAACAGCCCCTCGTGCGTGTTGCCGGGGCGCAGCGCGGCGGGCGTCGGATCGAACGTCTGCCACCGGTCGCCGCTCCAGACCTCCACCCACGCGTGCGCGTCCTCGAGCCGCATCGTGAAGTAGCCGGTGAGCGGATTGAGCTTCCCGCCGTAGAAGCCGCCGACGACGCGGGCCGGCTTTCCGAGCGCGCTGAGGAGCGCCACCATCCCGGCGGCGAAGTACTCGCAGTGGCCGCGGCGGTCCTTGAGCAGGAACTCGTCGACCGACATCGGCTTTCCGATCTGCAGCGGCTGCATGTAGTAGCGGAAGTGCGAGGTCATGTACGACTCGATCTTCCGCGCCTGCGCCTCGGTGCCGCTCTCGTTGCCGACGATCTGGCGCGCCAGCGCCGCGACCGCGGGAGTGACCGGATAGTCGATGACGCGCGGATGCTCGGCGTGGAGAGGCGCCACCTCGCGCGCCATCGCGATGTCGAACGTCGCCGAGTCGCGGCCGGCCGTCGCGGTCGAGAACGTGTCGGGCGACGGCCCTTCCGCGACCGCCACGAGTCCGGTGAGGCCATACGTGCCGGCGGGCAGATAGAGCTTGCCCGTGCGGACGAAGCGCTGCTGCATCCGCGCGCCCCTCATGAAACCGATCGGCCGGGCTAGCTTGAAGAATCCGTCGCGCGAGGCGATGTCGCGGTAGCCGCGCGACGACTGCAGCCAGACGTGGCCGATGTAGCGGTCGTAGAGGTTCGCGCGGAGCCGGAGGGGGGTGAAGAACGGCAGCGCGTCCGGACCCATCCAGACGCGCGCGACGACCGCCGGGTCGGGAGTGCTCGACCGCTGCTGCGAGAAGTCGATCGTCGTGGAGAGGCCGGTGGTCGCATTCGTGAGCGCACCGGAGACGCCCTGGACGAGCGGGTTGCGCGTGCGCGGAATGACCGGGAAGAGCAGCGCGGCGAGGACGACCGTCCCGCCGAGGTAGAACGCGGCGGCGCGATTCGACGGCGCGTCCTGGTACTCGTGACCGATCGACGCGGCGGTCTCGACGTGGCTCAGCAGCATGAGCTGCCGGAAGACCATGAATCCGAACACCACGACGAAAAGGACGATCGTGATGTCGGTCGACGTCGCGACGCTCGCGACGAAGATCAGCGCCGCGATGAGCAGCCGCTGCGCGTGGTTGTTGCGCCGCATGCCTTCGATCGGCTGGTAGGCGGCGATGAAGAGGACGAGATGCGTCGACGCCGCGATGGCGTGATTCGCGACGGCGTCGACGATGTACAGCGGCACGTACGCGACGGCGATCGCCCGCATCACTTTCTCGGGGATGATCTCGGGCGTCCCGCCGCGCGCCACGCGGTAGATCATCCCGGCGACGACGAGGTGGAACACCGCGAGCGGCGCGACGCCGATCGCGCCCGTGAAATAGAGCGGCACCGCGGCGAACGCGGTGAGCAGCAGCAGCTCGATCTCACGCGCTCGCGAGCTCATCGTCCCTCCCCGTCCCTTTTTGCAGGGCGAAAACGACGCTGTTCTGATCGATCACCTGCGTCACCGGCTCGTGCGCCGGCTCGACCAGCGCCAGCGCGCGGAACGCGTCGGACGCCGACTCCGCCTCGCTCGCGGTGATCGTCACGCGCGGCATCGTGAAGAGGATCGTGGTGCCGCGCCGCGCCGCGTGAAAGAGGTACGTCGCCGTGGCGCTGACCATCTCCTCGAACGCTTCATCCGACGCTTCGCGCGGCTTGTACGGATCGAAGACCACATGCACCGCGCGCGCGGAGTCGAGCTCGGTCTGCTTCATGATCCAGCGGCCGAGGCTCGCCGACTTCTTCCAGTAGATGTGGCGGAGCGAGTCGCCGCGAACGTACTCGCGGAATGAGTGGATCTCCGTGCCGAGGCCGGGACGGTTCACGTTCTCGTGCTCGCCGACGATCGGGCGGAAGCGCTCGCGCGCCGTCTCCTCGTCGAGCAGGCGCGGGTAGACCACGACCTCGCCGCTCAGCCGCACGCGGCGCTTCTTGAGAAAGAAGCCGAACGGGTAGCGCGTGTAGAGGTCGACCTTCTGGACATGGGCGATCCCGCGGCGCCGGAAGAGGAACGACGCCTCGACGTCGATCGTCTCGCGCTTCCCGATGATCGGCACGAGCACTGGCTCCGCGAGATCGTCGGAGACGATCGCGACGTCGCGCACGTTCCAGATTCCGGAGCGATTCGTGATCCGCAGCACCAGACTCACCGGCCGTCCCGCCCACGCCTCGTCCGCGCCGCGCAGCTCGATGGCGAGGTGTTTGAGGCCCCCCTTCGACGCGATGCCCGACAGCAGCAGGCAGCCCAGCATGAACGTCAGCGCGATGTAGAGCGGGTTGTTGCCGGTGTTCAACGCCGCGAACCCGATGACGAAGATGAAGATCAGGAACGACGAGCCGATGCGCGTGATGCGGACGACGCCGTCGAACTGCCACGAACTAGCGTGGGACCGGGAGCTCATTGACGATCCGCTCGATGAAGCGGGCTTCGGGGGCGCCTTCGCCGCGCAACATGCGGCGCTCCTTCATCAGGATGCGGTGCGAGAGGACGGGGCCGGCGAGGCGCTTCACATCCTCGGGGACGACGAAGTCGCGGCCGTTGACCATCGCAAGCGCCTGGCACGCTTTGAAGTACGTCAGCGCGCCGCGCGTCGAGACGCCGAGGGCGACGTCCTGGTGCGTGCGCGTCGTCTGGACGATCGCCATCAGATACTCGACCAGCGACTCGTTCACGTGGATCGACGGCACCGCTTCCTGCAGCTCGCGAATGTCCGTCTCGTCGAGCACCGGCTCGAGGTGCTCGAGCGCGTCCTGTCCGCCGCCGGAGCGGAGGAGCTTCTTCTCGTCGGTCTCGTTCGGATACCCGATCGTCAGCTTCATCAGGAAACGATCGAGCTGCGATTCGGGAAGCGGGTACGTGCCGACGTGCTCGACCGGGTTCTGCGTCGCGAGCACGAGGAAGGGATCGGGCAGCGGGAGCCGCTTCTTCTCGACCGTGATGATCCCCTCGCTCATCGCCTCGAGCAGCGCCGACTGCGTCTTCGGCGTGGCGCGGTTGATCTCGTCGGCGAGGAGGATGTTCGTGAAGATCGGGCCGGAGACGAACTCGAACTGCTGCTGGTCCTGATTGAAGATCGTCACGCCGACGATGTCGGCCGGCAGCAGGTCGCTCGTGAACTGGATCCGCTGGAACCCGAGCGAGAGCGACCGCGCGAGCGCGTGCGCCAGCGTCGTCTTGCCGACGCCGGGGACGTCTTCGAGGAGGATGTGACCGCGCGCCAGCAGCGCCGCGATGCAGAGCTGCACGACCTCGGTCTTTCCGCGAATCACCCGCTCGACGTTCTCCAGCAAGGCGTTGATGCGATCGATCGTGCGATTCAACGGTACGGCTTCACGTGCCATGGCTCTTCGACGCGCGAGCTACGAAAAACGTGCCGACGCGCTCACAACTTCTTGTAATTCGGGCCGCCGCCGCCTTCCGGCGGCACCCATGTGATCACCTGGTAAGGATCCATGATGTCGCACGTCTTGCAGTGGAAACAGTTGGTGAAGTTCAGGAACGGTACGCGGCCGCGGCCGTCCGCGGTCTCCTTCGGCTCGTACACCTGCGCCGGACAGAAGTGGAAGCACGGGTTGCCGTACTCCTCGGTGCAGCGCGTGATGCAGACCTCGGTGTCGAGGATCAGCAGGTGCGGCGGCTGGTTCTCTTCGTGGAGGACGCCGCCGTTGTAGACGTCCGTCACCTTGTCGAACGTGTACGTGCCGTCGAACTTCATCTTCTCCGGCGGATGCGGATGGTCGGTGCCGAAGTAGCGCTGGATGCGCGTCATCCGCTCGTGGCCGGCGTGGCCTTCGAGCCGGCCGGAGACTCCGAAACCGCGGCCGCCGGTGAACATCGACAGCCCGGCGTTGAAGAGACCCGCGAGCTGCCCGTTCTCGAACGCCTGGTGGAAGTTGCGCTCCCTGAACAGCTCCTCACGCGCCCACGAGCTCTCGAACATCGCCTCGTACCCGGCGAGCTGGGTCGATGAATAGTCGTCGTTGAGCAGCGCCTGGAGCGCCGTCTCCGCCGCCATCATTCCCGACTTGATCGCGAGATGGATGCCCTTCAGCCGCGCGCCGTTCAGGTAACCGGCGGAGTCGCCGAGGATCATGAACCCTTCGCCGTAGCTGCGCGGCATCGAGTAGTAGCCGCCCTCGGGGATCGCCTTCGCGCCTGCGGCGATCATCTTGCCGCCCTGCAGGATCTCGCGGATCGCGGGATGGAGCTTGTAGCGCTGGAACTCGTGGTGCGGATCGAGCGTGGGGTTCTTGTAGTCGAGACCGACCACGAGGCCGATGTCGACGATGCGATCCGCCATGCCGTAGATGAATCCGCCGCCGAAGGTGTCTTTGTCGAGCGGCCAGCCGAGGGTGTGGATCACCGTGCCCGGCGCGTAGCGGTCGTCGGGGAGCTGCCACAGCTCCTTGATGCCGACCGAATAGACCTGCGGGTTCTTGCCGCCGTACAGGTCGAACATCGTCGCGAGCTGCTTCGTGAGCGTGCCGCGCGGCCCCTCGGCGAGGATGGTGATCTTCGCCTTGATGTCGATGCCGGGCTCGAAGTTCGGCTTCGGCTGCCCGAACTTGTCGATGCCCTTATCCCCTGTCCGCACGCCGACGACGCGGCCGTTCTCGACGAGCACGCGCGTGGCGGCGAACTCCGGGAAGATGTCGACGCCCATCTCGGCGACGATGCCGCCGAGCCAGCGTGTCATCTCGCCGAGGGAGATCACGTAGTTGCCGTGGTTCTGGAGAGGCGGCGGAAGGATCGGCGCGGCGATCTTGAGGTTCTCGAAGAGATACCAGAACGCGTCGTCGGTGACCGCCGACTCGACGGGACAGCCGCGTTCGAGCCAGTCGGGCATCAGGTCGGCGATCCCGCGCGGATCCATCACCGCGCCGGAGATGCCGTGCGATCCGATCTCTTTTCCCTTTTCGAGAAGGGCGATGGAGAAGGTCTCGAACTTCTTCTCCGCGGCGGACGCGTTGTGCGCCGCGACGAGCTGCGACAATTTGTATGCGGCGGCCAGTCCCGCGGGGCCACCGCCGACGATCACCACATCGACGTCGAGCGTTTCGCGCTCGATGCCGGGAAGTTCTGCCATGCAATCAACCTCTCGCTAAGAGTCCGCGGCATTGTATCGGGTGGTAACCTGAATTAGGTGGAAGCGTTCGTCGCCATCGCGATCCTTTTCCTCGCCTCGGCTGTGACGTCGTTCGTGGCGACGCGCATCACGAAAGTGGCGGCCGAGGAGATCGGCCTCGTCGACCGTCCCGACGACCGCAAACATCACGACCGCGAGATCCCGCGCATCGGCGGCCTCGCGATCATCTTCGGATTCGGGTTCCCGCTCCTCCTCCTCGCCGCGAACTCGCATGCGGCGGGGCTGGTGTCGAAGAATCTGCCGTTCCTCTTCGCGATGCTCGCCAGCGGCTCGCTGGTCGTCGGCCTCGGCGTCTACGACGACCTGGTCGGCGCCAACGCGCCGAAGAAGTTCATCGTGCAGACCGCCGCGGCGGTCATCCTCGTCAGCTTCGGCTATCAGTTCAAATTCGTCTCGCTCGCGGGACAGGTCGTGCACCTCGGCATCCTCGGTTACGTGATCTCGGTGATCTGGATCGTCGGGGTCATCAACGCCATGAACTTCATCGACGGGATGGACTCCCTCGCGACGGTCGTCTCGTTCACGATCGCGGTCGCCTTCGCGATCATCGCGATCGTGCGACTCGACGCCTTCTCGCTCATCGTGATGACCGCGCTGGCCGGAAGCCTCGCCGGTTTCTACTGGTGGAACAAACCTCCGGCGCGGATCTTCATGGGCGACAGCGGCAGCATGTTCATCGGGCTCCTGCTCGCGGCGGGATCGATCGCGAAGCCTTCGAAGTCGCCGACCGCGATCATCATCACCGGCCCGATCATCGCGCTGGCGCTGCCGGTGCTCGACACGCTGATCGTCATGAAGGAGCGCTTCGGCGGCCCGGCCACGCCGATCGCGAAGCGGCTCGGCCGCCTCTTCAACGCCGACCGGCGCCACATCCATCACATCCTGCTGGTGCGGTTCGGATCGGAGGGGAAGGCGATCGCGTCGATCTGGCTCGTGACGCTCCTCTTCGCGGCCGCGGCGGTCATGACGGCGATCGACCTCACGAAGGTCGTCGGCTACAGCGCCGGCATCCTCGGGCTCGTCGCGATGATCGCTCTCCGTTACGAGCGGCGGCGCCACAAGCGCGATACCACGTCCGTGAGAAACGTCGCCTGATGTGCGGGATCGCCGCCCTCTTCGCCTACGCCGCGGATGCGCCGCCGGTGAACCGGGAGGAGATCGAACGGATCAACGCGCGGATGGTTCCGCGCGGCCCTGACGACGGCGGCGTCTGGGTCCGCGACGACGAGCGTCTCGCGCTCGCCGCACGCCGGCTTGCGATCATCGACCTCTCGGCCGAAGGCTCACAGCCGCTGCGCGGCGTCGAGGGAGACGCGACGATCGTCTTCAACGGCGAGATCTACAACCATCGCGAGCTGCGGGCGCGTCTCGAGAAGCGCGGCGCGCGCTTTCACTCGAAGAGCGACACCGAGGTCGTGCTGCAGATGTACCGGCACTACGGCGCCGATTGTGTGGGGCTGCTGCGCGGCATGTACGGCTTCGCGATCTGGGACGAACGCGAACGCCGCCTCTTCGTGGCGCGCGATCCGTACGGCATCAAACCGCTCTACTTCGCCGACGACGGGAAGACCTTCCGTTGCGCGTCGACCGTGAAGGCGCTGCTCGCGGGCGGCGCGATCTCGCCGGCGCGCGATCCGGCGGGCGCCGCCGGTTTCCTGATGCTCGGCAGCGTTCCCGAGCCGTTCACGATCGTGAAGGACATCCGCGCGGTGGAAGCGGGGACGTGCTTCTTCGTCGACGGGACCGGACGGCACGACGCGAGTTGCCACTACTCGATCGCCGGCATCTTCCGCCACGCGCGCGAACAGCAGACGATCGCGAATCTGACGACGCCGGAGATCCTGCTGCGCGAATTCGTCACGGAGTCGATCGATCAGCACCTCGTCTCCGACGTCCCGGTCGGCGTCTTTCTCTCGGCGGGCATCGACTCGACCACCGTCGCCGCACTCGCCGCGGCGCGTTCGGCCGAGCCGCTGCGGACGATCACGATCCTCTTCGACGCCTTCCGCGACCGCGAGTTCAACGAGACGCGCGACGCAGCGCTGGTCGCCGAAAGCCTCGGCACCAAGCACACGACGCGCGTCGTCTCCCGCGAGGAGTTTCTCGCCGATCTGCCGCGGATCTTCGATGCGATGGACCAGCCGACCATCGACGGCGTCAACACCTGGTTCGTCAGCAAGGCGGCCGCGGAGCAGGGGCTGAAGGTCGCGTTGTCGGGCATCGGCGGCGACGAGTTGTTCGGCAGCTACCCGGCATTCAAGCGGGTTCCGAAGATCCGCCGCCTCGCCAGGATTCCGCTCGTCACGAAGTTCCTCCGGCATCCAAAGGCGCGTGCAATCCCGCGATTGGGAGGCACCGACGCCGGCGCCTACTTCCTGACGCGCGGCCTCTTTCTCCCCGAGGAGATCGACGCAGGGGCGTTCGACGTCGTGGAGCACATTCAGAAGGTCTTCGACGTCGATCCCGGCACCGACTTCGGGCGCGTCGCCACGCTCGAGGCGTCGCTGTACATGCGCAACCAGCTTCTGCGCGATACCGACTGGGCCTCGATGGCGCACTCGGTCGAGGTGCGCACGCCCCTGATCGGCGGCTGGCTGCTCCGCCAACTCGCGCCGCTGCTCCTGTCGCAAGGCGAACGATGCAAACAATTCTTCGCCCTCAGTCCGGAGCGGCCGCTGCCGAGCGTGGTCAAAGATCGTCGCAAGACCGGCTTCCAGACGCCGCTCCGCGAGTGGCTCGACCTTCCGTCCGACGGCACATCGACCCGGATGCGGAGCTGGGCCCGGCGCGTCCTCGAGGAGTTCGCATGAACATCCTCGTACTCTGCACCGACGCGTTTGGCGGACATGGAGGGATCGCGCTTTTCAATCGCGATCTGACGGAAGCGCTGGCGCAGATGCCGGAACGCGGCGAGATCGTCGTCCTTCCGCGCGTCATCCGGAACGCCGTCGGCGGCGTGCCGGAGGGTGTGACGTTCGTAGAGGCGGCGGCGCGTGGGCAATTCGCGTATGCACGAGAGCTGACGCGAGTGAAACGCCGGACGCGATTCGACCTCGTGATCTGCAGTCACATGAATCTGCTGCCGCTGGCACGGATCGCCGCCGATGACCCGCTCCTCATCACGTACGGCATCGAAGCATGGCGGCCACGCCGCCGGTCGTCGAACGCGCTGCTCCATCACTGCCGCGGCATCGTGGCGATCAGCGAGATCACCCGGTCACGGCTCGTGAGCTGGTCGAAATACGCGGGGCCTACGTTCATCCTGCCGAACGCCGTCCGCCCGGACCAGTACGGGATCCGGCCGAAGCGCCGTGACCTCGTCGAGCGATACAAACTCGAAGGAAAGCGCGTCGTCATGACGCTCGGACGGATCGACTGGTCGGAGCGATACAAGGGCTTCGACGAGATCCTCGAGATCCTCGCGAAGCTGCCGGAGGATGTCGTCTATCTGATCGCGGGCGGCGGCAGCGACATGCAGCGGATCCAGAGAAAAGCGATTGCGTGCGGCGTCGGCGATCGCGTTCGCTTCACCGGCATCTTCGCCGACGAGGAGAAGGCGGACCTCTACAACCTCGCGGACATCTACGCGATGCCGAGCCGCGGCGAAGGGTTCGGATTCGTCATTCTCGAAGCGATGGCCTCGGGCGTCCCGGTGATCGTGAGCAAACACGACGGCGGACGCGAGGCGGTGCTGAACGGAAAGCTCGGCACGCTCGTCGATCCCTCCAATCCGGCGGAGATCCGCACCGCGATCGCCGACGCGCTGGAGCTCGGCGAGCGGAAGATCCCGGAGGGGCTCGACTACTTCGGCATCGACCGCTTCAACGACCGCGTTCACGCCATCGTGCGATCATTCGTCCAGTGAAGCGCGCGCTCGTATTCGGCGTCTCCGGACAGGACGGCGCGTATCTGTCGGAACTGCTCCTTGGCAAAGGCTACGAAGTGCACGGGACGTCGCGCGACGCCGACCTGCAATCGTTCGGGCGCCTCGCTCACCTCGGCATCCGCGATCGGGTCGAGATCCATTCGGCGTCGATGCGCGACTTCCGCAGCCTGCTGCAGCTGATCGTCGCGATCGAGCCGGACGAGATCTACAACCTCGCCGGACAGACGTCGGTCGCCCTCTCGTTTTCGCAGCCGTTCGAGGCGATCGAAAGCATCGCCAACGCTCAGCTGCTGCTTCTCGAGGTTCTCCGTTTTCTCGGGAAGCCGATTCGCCTCTACAACGCGTCGTCGAGCGAGTCGTTCGGAACGATTCCTCCCGGCACTGCGAGCGACGAGACGATGCCGTTCGTCCCACGCAGTCCGTATGCGACGGCAAAGTCGACGGCGCACTGGCTCACCGCGAATTACCGCGACGCCTACGGCCTCTTCGCCTGCTCCGGAATCCTCTTCAATCACGAGTCGCCGCTGCGGCCGGAGCGGTTCGTGACGCAGAAGGTCGTCGGAGCCGCGGCGGCCATCGCGTCCGGAAAGAAGATGCGCCTGGCGCTGGGCAACATCACGGTCGCGCGCGACTGGGGCTACGCCCCCGAATTCGCCGACGCAATGTGGCGCATGCTCCAACAGGAACAGCCGGATGACTATGTGATCGCGACCGGCGAAGCGCACACGCTCGAAGAGTTCGTCGCCGCCGCGTTCAAAGCCGCCGGTCTCGATTGGCGCGACCACGTCGACACCGATCCCACCCTCTTTCGCACTTCCGACATCCGCTACAGCCGCGGCAACCCCGCCAAAGCGAAGCGCGTCCTCGGCTGGGAGCCGAAAACGCGGTTCGAGGAGCTGGTGACGTTGCTCGTCAACGCGGCAACGCCCTCAACTCCGTCATCCTGACGGAACGCGAACCGGACGCCACTCGAGCAACGGCGCGATCAGCGACTGGCCCGCGTCTTTCGTGACGAGGCTGTTCTGTTCGGAGACGGTGAAGCCGAGGGCGCCTTCGTGGAAGATGTAGCGGTCGCCGTCCGGCTCCGCGACGGTCACGAAGTAGCGGCCGGGGCGCAGGAGATTGCCGGGAATCCGGCACTGCATCCGATGCCGGCCGAGCTGCCAGGTGCGGTGCTCCTGCGGCGTGCCGTCGGTTTCGGCCGACGAGAGGATGACGGTGCCGCTTTCGTTCAGGAGACTGAAAAAGAGGCGGCCGGGCGGCATCGGCTGCCGCACTTCGTAGTCGAACTCGACGTCGATCGGTGAGTCGGCCGGAAACGCCTCCGCGTCGGAGCCGGCACCGCGCACGCTCACTCCGTGAAATACGAACGCATCACTCGCCGGCGCGCGCGGGACCCACGCCAGATTGCTTTCGATTCCCGCTGAAAGGTATCGCGCGATCACATCGGCCGGGCTGCCGATATCGACGATGCGACCCCCATCGAGCCAGACAACCCGGTCAGACAGCGTGCTGATCACCGTCATGTTGTGGCTGACGATGACGACCGTCCGCCCCTGCCCGCTGATCTGCTCGACGCGGCCGAGGCACTTCTTCTGGAACGCCGCATCGCCGACGGCGAGGACCTCGTCGACGAGCAGGATGTCGGGATCGAGGTGCGCTGCCACGCTGAACGCGAGACGCATGTACATGCCGGACGAGTAGCGCTTCACCGGCGTGTCGAGAAAGGTCTCGATCTCCGCAAATGCCACGATGTCGTCGAACTTCGCGCGAATCTCGCGCCGCGTCATGCCGAGGATCGCGCCGTTGAGAAAGACGTTCTCGCGCCCCGTGAGCTCCGGGTGAAAGCCGGTGCCGACTTCGAGCAGACTCGAGACGCGTCCGAACAGGTGCACCTCGCCTTCGGTCGGCTCGGTGATGCGGCTGAGGATCTTCAGCAGCGTGCTCTTCCCCGCGCCGTTGCGGCCGACGATGCCGACGACTTCGCCGCGGCCGATCGAGAGCGAGACATCGCGCAGCGCCCAGAAGAGCTCCGGGCGTGAAGTCGCTTTCGCACGGAACACCGACCGCGCCCCTTCCGTGACGCGGTCGCGCAACGACGCGTACCCAGGCACGGACCCGCCGAGGCGGTACTGCTTCGACAGATGCTCGACGCGAATGGCGGCGTCGCTCATCAGATGACGTCCGCGAACGTCGCTTCGGTCGCGCGGAAGTAGTAGAGCGCGAACAGCAGCGCCACGATGACGATCCCGCTCTCGATCGCGAGCGCCCGCGCATCGATCCAGCCATGTCCGAGGAGGCACCAGCGGAAGCCTTCGATGGCGCCGACGAGCGGGTTCAGCGCGTACAGCAGGCGCCACTTCTCCGGCACGATCGCCGTCGTGAACCCGACCGGCGAAATGTAGGCGCCGAGCTGCAGCCCGAATCCGACGATGTGGCGGACGTCGCGGTAGCGGACGAATAGTGCAGAAAAGAGGATTCCGCCCGCCGTAGCCGCGGCGAGGCAAAGCAGCAGAAACAGCGCCAGCAGGATGACGCGCGGACCCGGCACGATGCCGTACCACGCCATCGCCGCGATGACGAGCACGAACGTGACGCCGAAGTCGACGAGCGCCGAGGCGACGGAGCTGATCGGCACGATCAGCCGCGGGAAGTAGACCTTCGAGACCATCTGCGCATTGCCGACCACCGACGCGCTGCTCTCCGCGAACGCCGTCGCGAACAGTTGCCACGGCAGCACGCCGGCGAACGCGATGAGCGGGTACGGCAGCCCGTCGCTCGGGAGCTTCGCGAGCCGTCCGAAGACGAACGTGAAGACGAAGATCGCCGACAGCGGGCGAATCGCGGCCCACGCGATGCCGATCACCGTCTGCTTGTAGCGAACGAGGATGTCCTTCCAGACGAGGAAGCCGACGAGCTCGCGGTACTCCCACAGTTCGCGCAGGCCGAGGCGCGCGAGACCGCGGCGCCGCTTCAGGACGATGTGCACGCAACCAATTGTAGGGGGTAGCTCAACGGCCTTTCGCTCGCTGCTCGCGAAGACGGCGAATGCGCTCGACCGGCGGGATCTCCGCGAGTTGCTCGTGATAGCGCTTCACGGCGGGCGCTTCACGTCCTTCGAGCTTCTCCGGCTGTGGCGCGTGGAAGAGGTGGACGAACGGCAGGTGGCCGAAGTCGTCGACTCCGCCCGCTGCCTCGGCGCGATCCCAGAAGTCGTTGTCCTCGCCCCCCCAACCGACGAACTCCTCGTCGAAGCCGCCGATCTCCCAGTACGCCTCGCGAGTGGCGGCGATGCTGGCGCCGCGAAGGTTCTGCACGATCGTGGAGGGCGCGGGCCGCAGCGCGCCGCCGTCGAAGATGCGGCGCGTCTCGTTTTCGGGAAGGTAGAACGTGAAGCGCTTCAGGTCGACGAACCGTGCGCCATCCGCAACGCGCGCCAGCAGCTCCGCCGCGTACCGGCGCGGTACGAGCATGTCGTTGTCGTGAAGCACGACGACCGATCCGCGCGCGAGCTGCACTCCGGCGTTGAGGGTCCAGGCGCGGTTGTACGGGTAGTCGGGCGCGACCGGCGTGTGCTCGTAGCGGACCCACGACGGCAGCTGCGCCCGAATCTCACTCTGCGGCGATTGTTCGATCACGACGCACTCGATCCCCGCTGCTTCCGACGCCGCGATGCTCCGGAGACATTCGAGAAGGTGTGGAAGTCGCGCCGTTCCGCGATGGCCGACGACGAACGACACGTCGGGAGCGCCGCTGACGTTCGGCGGCGTGTCGGTGCGCCCGATCGGCCAGTCGTCCAGCGCGATCCGCATCATCCGAGTACCTGCCGCGGGGTAGACCTTCGCGATATGGAGATCGCTCGTGAACTGCCAGTCGCAGCGAATGCCGCGACCGTTGCTCTCGATGTGCTCGTTCCGGTTGCGCATCCCGATCCAGCGGCCGCGATGCGCGGTCAACGCGAACCGCGGAACGTCGTACACGAGTGCGCCGAGGCGATGGCGGAGGCTCGTCATTCGCGCACCAGCCGTTCGACGAAGAACCGGCGGATCTCGTCGTGCGAAAAGCGCGCGACGAAGCGGCGGAGCGGCTCATCGAAGCGAGTCAGATCGCCGCGAAACATCTCGTCCGCTTTTCGCTTCAGGTCGTCGAGATCGTCGTAGCCGTAGGCGGCGCCGATGCCGTTCGCCTTCACCCGGTATCCGAGGAGACCGCGATCGGGAACGAGCGCCGGCTTTCCGAGCTCGGCGGCCTGAATGACGGTGGAGCTCGAGAGCGCGAGGCGGTGCGTCGTGACGTACACCCGGATCGCGCCGAAGACGAGCTCCTTCAGGCGGTTCGAATGGACGTATTCGTTTGTCTCGAAGAGCCTCCCCTCCCCGCGGAGCTGCTCGCGGAGCGTTTCGACGTCGTACACGAACCAGGAGCGCTGCTGCGGATCGTAAGTGCGGCCGGCGTGAATCACATACGCGTCCGGCATCGCGGCCGCGAACTTCAGGAAGAGGTCATATCCCTTGTAGAACGCGGCGTCGCCGAAGTAGAGCAGCGGCTCGCGCCCCGCGTTTTGCGCGCGGAAGTGTTCGAAAGCGGCGCGCGTCTCATCGAAGCCGGATTCGTCGGACGCCGCGGGCGACGAGATCTCCGGCATCCAGTACACCGGAGGGCCATGCCACTCGGACAGGCGCTCGTCCTTCGTGATGATCTCGTCGAGCACGCGATTGCCGAGGATCGTCTGTTCGTAGAAATAGCGGACGCTCTTCCGCCGCTCGAACAGCGCGCGTTTGACGTTGCCGAGCGTCGTCCGGAGCGTCGGCGCACGGAGTGTCTTCCTGGCGCCGGTGAACGAGTCCTCGCCCGGGTACCACTCCGCGGTGTTCGCGAAGATGCCGAGGTTGCGGCCATGGAGGCGCGGAGCTTCGCCGGATGCGATGCGGCGGAACTCATCCGCCGATTTGTCCGCCTCGATGAAGAGCGTGGTGTCGATGCGCATCGCCTTCTGCAGCGCGCCGATCTCTTCGGCACTCAGATGCGGACGTCGCGAGGCCGAATGGTCGCGCGTGTCGATCAGCTGCACGCGCTCTCGCGACGCGAGCGGCTGCAGGTCCGGCGAGTCGGCGAGCTCCGCCCCTTCCGAAAATCCCATCGCGACGACCAGCTCGCACTCCTCGCCGCGCAACGCGTCGGCGATGACGCGGCAATAGACGCGCGGGTGGCCGATGACGTCGGGCGAGTACAGGAGAATCCTCGCCATACGAGACTTACGCGAACGGCCGATTCAGATCGGGCTCGTGACGCGGCGCCTCCCGCGGCTCCGGCTGCGGCTCCGACGGATCGGGCAGCACGAGACGGCCGTCCCGCAAATCGTCGAGAAAGCGGCGCGTCCCGAGGCTGAGAAACGCCAGCGGCAGCCCCTTCCCCGCCCCCTCGGTCGTCTCGCGCGAGTCGAGCGGCACGTCCTTCGGCACCCGGTCGAACCAGTTGTGGTAGTGCGTGATCTCGCCGTCGAGGCTGTAGAAGTTCCCCATCCCGTAGCGAAGATACGCGAACTCCGGCGCCCAGTACTGCGGCGTGAACGCCGGCTGGTACGCCGGCGCGGTCTCGCGCGGCGAGCCGTGCGGCGTCATCGCGACCCACGTGTAGCCGCGGCGCGCGAGCGTCTCGGGGAGATCGTGCGTGACGTAGTAGTCCTCGAGATCGAGCCGCAGCACCGGCCACGGGATGCGACGGCGGCGAATCCACGTCCACGTCCGCATCCGCCGCGCCTTTTCGGTGTCGAAGAGCATGAAACAGCTCTCCGGCTTCCCTTTTCCGTACGGCCGCGTCAGCGGACCGCAGCCGATGTCTTCGGGCGAGACGAGGGCGACGTTGCCGGTCATGCGCGCGTCGCAGACGGGATACCAGCGCGGCGAGAGGAGGATGACGTCCGAATGCAGCAGCAGCGTGCGGCGGCCGTCGCTCATGTCGAGCAGACGGTTGAGCGCGATCGCCTGGCTGCAGCGTTCGACGTGCACCTTCGCGCCGAAGTCGCGCGCGATCTCGACGGAGCGGTCGGTCGAGACGTTGTCGACGACGCCGATGCGCGCGGTCTTCGGGTCGGTGGTCCGCCGGATCGAGGCGAGGCAGTCCTCCAGAAACATCTCGCTGTTCCAGGTGGTCACGCCGACGAACAACTCGACCGCCATCGCTCCTCCGGCGCTACGCGCGCACCGCCGCGTAGCGGACCTTCGACTCCTCGATGATCTCGCGCATCGTCTCGCGCAGATCGTGCTTGTACTCCCACTCCGGATAGTCCGACTGGAAGCGGCGCACGTCGCTGATCCACCAGATGTGATCGCCGGAACGCGCGTCGTCCGTCACCGTGTAGTCGAGGCGATAGCCGCTCAACTCGTCGATGAGATCGATCGCCTCGAGCACCGAGCAGTTCGCGAACCGCGAGCCGCCGATGTTGTAGACGGCGCCCGCTTTCGGCGACCGGAAGAAGTGCCAGAAGCACTGCACGAGATCGTTCGAGTGGATGTTGTCGCGGACCTGCTTTCCCTTGTAGCCGTAGATCGTGTAGTGACGTCCGGTCACGGCGCAGCGGATCAGGTACGCGAGAAAACCGTGCAGCTCCGCGCCGGAGTGCGCCGGCCCGGTGAGGCAGCCGCCGCGAAAGACGGCGGTGCGCATGTCGAAGTAACGGCCGTACTCCTGCACCATGACGTCCGCGGCGACTTTGCTGACGCCGAAGACGCTGTGCTTCGTCTGGTCGATGCTCATCGTCTCGTCGATGCCGTGCAGCCCCCACGGATGCTCCGGCGGGAGCTCCCAGCGCCGTTCCTGCTCGACGAGCGGCAGGCGGTTCGGCGTGTCGCCGTAGACCTTGTTCGTCGACGTGAAGAGGAACACCGCGTCAGGGGCGTGCATGCGCGTCGCCTGCAGCATCACGAGCGTGCCGTTGGCGTTGACGGTGAAATCGGTCATCGGCTCGCGCGCCGCCCAGTCGTGGCTCGGCTGCGCCGCGCAATGGACGACGAGCGCGATGTCCTTTCCGTACTGCCGGAAGACCGCGTCGACCGCGTGCTCGTCGCGGATGTCGATCGGCGCGTGCGTGAACCGCGGCAGCTCCTTCAGCCGCTGCGTGTTCCAGGTCGTCGACGCGTCGGTGCCGAAGAAGTACGCGCGCATGTCGTTGTCGATGCCGACGACGTCGAGCCCCTGTTGGAGCAGAAACTTCGCGGTCTCGCTGCCGACGAGCCCTGACGATCCGGAGACGATGGCGACGCTCATGGCTGCATTCTCACTGAATCAGGTCGCGCAGTGTGTCGCGGTTGCTCCCGATCCACGCCGCGATGTCGCGCACGATCGATTCGGGATCGCGGCGAGGCGTCCATCCGAACCGCTGCGTCACCTTCGCGTGATCGGTGATGTACCACGGCACGTCGACGGCCGCGGTCGTGTCGACCGGCGTCACCGGGACAGTCGCTCCGGTCGCCTCCCTGCACAGCGCAGTCAGCTCCTGCATCGAAACGGAGCCCTGACGCCCGCCGCCAACGTTGAACGTCTCGCCTGACACCGCATCCAGCGACTGCAACTGGCGTGCGATGAGGTCGTAGAGATCGTCGGGATGCAGGAGGTCGCGAACCTGCTTTCCGGTGCCGCCGAAGCCGGTGTACGTGAGCGGCCGGCCGAAGATGTGCCGCGCCACCCACAGCGTGAAGACGCCCTGATCGCTGCGGCCGAACTGCCCCCGCCCGGCGATCACACCGCAGCGGTTGACGACAACCTTCACGCCGCCGTGCGCCGCGTACTCCTCGCACAACAGTTCCGCAGCGAGCTTGCTCGCGCCGTAGTACGACCGCGGGCCGCGCGTCGAAAACTGTTCAGTGATCCCGCCGAGCTCGAGATCGAAGCGCGTCTCGCGTTCGACCAGCGGCAGCGCGCGGAGCGCTTCGATCGAGTAGACGCGTGAGGTCGAGAGGAACACGAGCCCGCCGCAACGCAGCCGTGCGAATTCGAGGCAGTTCGCGGCGCCGCCGAGATTCGTCTCGATGACGTAGCGCGGCGACCCGCCGATGCCGGCGTGGACGCTCGGCTCGGCCGACGCCTCGATCAGCACGTCGAAGTTGCCTTCGAGCGAATCGAGATCCGCCGGGTTCCGAACGTCGCCGTGCACGAACTTCGCGCCGGCGCGCAGCAATTCGCCGAGGTTCCACTCCGAACCGCGGCGGCGGAGGTTGTCGAACAGCACGACCTCGCTGCCGTCGCGCAGGAAAGAACGTGCGAGCGATCCGCCGACGAATCCGGCGCCGCCTGTGATCAGTATCCGCGTCATTGCACTCGCTCGCTCCGGTACGGTAACCCGATCAGGCCTTCCGAACGATCCGCGGAGCGTCCGCCGCGATTTTCCGACACGTCGAACGCGACGACGTCCTGCCCCCACACCCACGTTCCGACCGCGGCCACCGCCCCCATCCCGATCATGTACCGTCCCGGCCGGAACACGTCCGGCGGGAAGTCGAACCGCGACGTGAACTCTCCCTCGGACATCCGCGCTTCGGCCGGCGTGTCGTGGCACGACGCAACCTGGACGCCGTCGCGAAAGAACGCGATCTTCAAATCGACCGTCGGGAACGTTCGCGTCGCGTGGCCGTGGAGCTCGATCGTCGCCGGCAGCAGCGGATCGACGATGTCGACGATCTCGCCTCCCTGCCGAAAGACGAGCGAATCGAAACCCACCTGTTCCGCGAGCGGACCGCGGAACTGCGTGTGCTCGAAACCGGCGCCCGCCGAGGCGAACGACCGCTCGTACAGCGCGACGCCTTCCGTGACGCCGCCGGCAAACCGGAGCGTGCCGCTCTCGAACACGAGCGTGCGCGTGCAGAGGTTTCGAATTGCCCCGAGGTTGTGGCTGACGAGCAGCACCGTCCGGCCGCGTTTCGCGACGTCGCTCATCTTGTTCAGTGACTTCCGCTGGAACGCGGCGTCGCCGACGGCGAGCACCTCGTCGACGACGAGGACGTCCGCCTCGAGGTGCGCGGCGACGGCGAAGGCGAGGCGCACGTACATCCCGCTCGAGTAGCGCTTCACCGGCGTGTCGATGAACTGCTCGACTCCCGCGAAGGAGACGATCTCGTCGAACTTCTCGATCACTTCGCGGCGCGTCATCCCCATGATGGCGCCGTTCAGATAGATGTTCTCGCGTCCCGTGAGCTCGGGATGGAAGCCGGTTCCGACCTCGAGCAGCGACGCCAGGCGGCCGCGGATCGTGGCGCGTCCCACGGTCGGCGCGGTGATGCGGCTCAGGATCTTGAGCAGCGTGCTCTTCCCGGCGCCGTTCCGGCCGATGACGCCGATCGCCTCCCCTTCAGCGACGTCGAAGCTGACGTCGCGCAATGCCCAGAAGCGATCGGCCTCCTCGACGCGGCCCGCGAACTTGCGGATTCGTTCGAGCGGCGCGCGCACCCAGTCGCTGACGACGTCGTAGAAGGTGACGTTCTGCCGTTCGGCGACGCCGACGGCGTACTCCTTCCCGAGCGACTCGACAACGATGGCGCTCCTCGTCATCAGATGATGTCGGCGAAGCGCCGCTCGACGCGTCCGAAGTAGCTCGCGCCCACCGCCATCAGAACGATCGCCGCCGAGGTCGACGAGCCGAGCGCGATCCAGTCGAACGGGCGGCCGAGGAATGCCGAGCGGAATCCTTCGATCACCCCGGTCATCGGATTGAGGTAGAAGACCCAGCGCCATCGCTGCGGAACGAGGCTGAGCGGAAACACCACCGGCGTCGCATACATCCAGATCTGCACGATGAACGGCGTGATGTGCGTGAAGTCGCGGTACGCCACCGTGGCGGCCGACAGGATCGTCCCGACGGCGAGCGAGATGACGATCAACAGCGCGAGCAGCGGAATCGTCGCCGCGAGCCGCGGGGTCCATCCGACGCGATACCACATCATCATCAGGAGCAGGATCACGGTCGAGACGAGCAGGTCGGCGAGGCCGCTGCCGATCGACGAGAGCGGGATGAAGAGCCGCGGGAAGTACACCTTGCTGACGAGCGGCGCGGAGCCGACGAGCGATTGCCCCGAGGCGCTGACCGCGCTCGCGAAGAAGGTCCACGGCAGCAGCCCCGCGTAGACGAAGATCGAGTACGGATAGCCGTCCGACGGCACTTTCGCGAGCCGGCCGAAGATGACCGTGAAGATCGCCATCGTGAGGAGCGGCCGGAGAATCGCCCAGGCGGCGCCGAGGACGGTCTGTTTGTAGCGGACCTTCACGTCGCGCGTCGCGAGGACCCACAGGAGCTCGCGGTAGCCCCACATCTCCCGCCAGTTCAGGAGACGCCAGCCGGCCGGCGGCTCGATGACGGTGACACGCTCGTGCGCCGAGGTCTCCGCTGGCATCGCCGCGATTGTACGATGGCTAGGTTGATCGTTCTCGCCAACGGAAGCGGACGGTATGTCGTCCGATCGAATACGTTGCGTTCAGAAGGCCCGAGGCGTAGCTGACAAACAAAGGAATCGCGGCAGCGGCGAAGAGGAACAGCACGGGCAGGTACGGTCGGATGAAGCGTTTCACGCCGATCGTCGCTACGGTCATCCCGAGATAGCCGAGCAGCCACGACGACAGCCACAACCGGGAGACTCCCCGCTCGGAAGGAACATCGCTGCTTCGCGAAACCGCCGCTGGAGCGAGCGCTGCCAGCGGCAGGAGCAGCAGGCATGCTGTAACGACGGCAGGGTTGCTGTACCCGAGGATGAAGAAGACGAGGGTCAGTGCGGACGCCCAGCAAAACAATGCGGCGTAAAGGCGCGATCGACGCGCCCGGTCGGGCGTGAACTGCCATTCATCTTCGACATCGCAGATCGCGAGGGTCGAGCCGAGCGCCGCGCCAATGACGGCACACCACATCAGCGTATACGGCAGCCAGAGGAAGCCGATCTTGAGCTTGATCCGCAAAAGCCGCAGCACCTCCCCGAAGCGCCGCGGAAGGCGTCGCAGCACCGTCTGCCGAAGCGCAGGCGTGTCGCCGATCGGAGGACCGCCCCAATAAGACTCGAGTGCATGCTCCTCGATCTCGGGCGGATGGACGCCATTCGCGACGGCGCATGCGACGGGATCGAGTCCGTTCAACGCGTTCGACGAGCCGGTGGACGCCATCAGCACTGTCCCGCCGTTTTGCGCCGACAGGAAGGCACTCCACGCGGAAAACGCGATGGCGCACGGCAAAGCGAACGCGAGAACCCGCTTCCACGAAAAGCGCGGCAGCAGCAGAAAGACACCGTAGAAGACGGCCGTGAGCAGCAGTGCCTGCCTCGTGAGCACCGCGGCACTCATGACGACCGCAACGAGAATCTCCCTTGTGGCGGTCCCGCGCTTGGCCCAGAGCGCAGTAAACATGGCGAGGGTCAGCAGGAAAGCGGCCAGGCATTCGGACATGAGTGCCGCAACGCCGTACGCCGTCTCAGGCTCGTGACGAAGGAGCAGGGCGGCGACGACACCGAGGACCGCCGCCCACTCGCCCCACAGACGGCGCGCGATGAGAACCATGAGTACACCGGTAAGTCCCGCCAGCAGGGCCTGGTACTTGACGACAATGGAGGGGTGCGGACCGTGAATTAGATAGATGGCAGCGAGAAATAGCGGGTAACCCGGACCGCGTTGCGCGGCGACATTGAAGCGGGCTTCGAGCCGCGTCTGAATCGGCCTCTCCAGGAACTGCCTCGAATCTTCGCCGTACGACGCGAAGTTTCCGATGGGTCGAGAACGATAACCCTTCCCCTGCAGCAGGTTCATCGCGATGAAGTGGTACTGCGCGCTGTCGGCGGCCGCGGTATCGACACCGGAAATCCGGTAGTTCGCCGACGGAATCGCGAGCAGCAGAAAGGCGGCAGCGACGGCGAGGAGAATGAGTATCGTGCGGCGGTGCATGGCCGTCACGAACGCACGCGCGCAACCACGAGCTGCGTGGAGTGCTCAGGATGCGAGTGCACGTGCTCCACGACCTCGACGAAGCGGCTAACGTACCTCTCGAATTCGTCGAAGGTCCACTCGCGCATATGGTGCTCCGATGCCGGAGGCCCGAGTTGGTATTGCGAGAACCGTGAGTACGAGAGCGCGCGGTCCGGTGTCGACAAGACCAGCCAGCGGCCGGTCATGGACACCAGAAAGCGCATCAGCTCATCGGGATCCGGTACATGCTCGATGACGTCCGAGCAGACTACGAGGTCCGCGGGTGGAAGCGTGCGGCCGGAAAACGACACCTGCTCCCACTTGCGGTCCGGATACTGTCGGCGAAGGTATTCGAGGGTCTGCGGCACTTCGAACCCCGTGGTGTCGTACGCGCCGAGGTAGTGCACGAGTTTGTATCCGGACCCGCAGCCCACGTCGTAGATCGTGTGTAATCCGTCCTGCGCCGCCAGTTGCGCCGCGCGTTCGTACACCTCCCGCTGATACTCGTCAGTCGACGACGTATCATCGAAGTGCGAGACGGCGCTACGGTGGATGTAGTCGCCCCGGATGTCGTAACGCCCCGGCTTGCGGAGCAGCCGCTCACGTACGGTCGCACGGATGTGACGCGCGCCCACGCGCAGCTGGTGTTTCAAGACGCCCATCACCCTCGGCTCCTGACGAGCCGCTCCCGGCGCCGGATACGGCCGGGTGGCAAGGTCGTTCGGCGATGACCATTCCTTGTGCACCCAGTCGCGTTTGACGAGCTTCATGTGCAGGTAGCACTTCGGCTCGTACACGGCGACGCGTGGGTAGTCGTGCATCAGCACTTCGTAGAGGTCCCAGTCGGTGTAGCGGGTATGGCGCGGGTCATACCGGAAGATGCGCGACTCGGAGCTGACCGTCGGCTGATCGAGGACGTCCCAGCCGTCGAACGCGATGACGTCGTTCGTCGCGATCATCGGTCGGACGCCTTCGAACGGAGGTAACGCGATCATGTCGCCGTCCCACTTGCAGACATGACTGAACGTTGTTTGCTCCAGGCACCAGTTGTAGTAGCGGGCGAGGCTGAGCTCCGGTTTTTTTTCGACGAGCTCGAGGTAGCCGCCGCCGGCCGGCGCGACGTCGAAGTCGTACTCCACCATGCGGATCTTGGGATGATCGGTCATGAGGTCCTCGACCAGCTCGCGCGTGCGGTCCGTGCTGCGGTTCAGGATGACGACGATCTCGTCGAATACGCGATACGCCGAGAGGATGCTCGCGACGATGTACTCCTCTTCGTTCCGGCAGCGAAGAAAGGCGCTGATGCCAACGGGTCGCGGTTCGTCACTCATGGGCGCCGATCAGTCTAAACTCGCCATCGCACATGCGGCGACTTCTGGCGGCGGCTTCGTTCCTGATTTCGCTCGCCCTGTTCGGCCTCGCCATCACTCCTTTTCCGAGGTTGCATGCCTTCCTCAGCGCGCGAGCGGGACACAGCGTCACCGCCGGCTACGTCGAACGTGTTCATGTCCGCGCGATCGTCTGCGGCTCGCTTGCACTCCTCATCGCCTGCGGGGTGCTGATCGTTCGGATACCACCGGCTCCGCAAGAGGAGACCGTTGACTGGTCGATCGGTCCCGTGCCGGCCGCGATCATCGCGATCGGCGCAATCGCACGCGCGCTCGATCTCCGAGGTCCGCCCCATTACGACGAGGTCTTCACCGTCACCGAGTTCGCGTCGCGCTCTCCGCTTTTCTTTCTGACGCGGTATACGCACCCAAACAACCATGTCTTTCACACGCTCCTCGTCTGGATCGCGCGAGCGGCGGCCGGCCAGCGATTGTGGGCGATCCGGATTCCTGCCTTCATCGCCGGGATCGCCGTTCTGTACGTGGTCTACCTTCTCGCGCGGCGGCTGAGCGGAGAAACCGCGGCTTTGGTAGCGCTCGCGCTGGCCGCGGGGGCGACTCCGCTCGTCGAGTACTCGGCGCAGGCGCGCGGCTACACGATCCTGACGACCGTGTTCCTCCTGCTGTACCTGGTCGACGACGACCGCCTCCGCGCCGTGCTCATCGCCCTCGGCGCCTGGACGGTCCCGACGATGCTCTACGCGGCCGCGGCTTGGGCGCTGTGGTCCCTCGCGACGGAGCGGAACTGGCGGCGCCTGACCTTCGTAACAGCGGCCGGCGGCGCGCTGACGTTCGTGCTCTATCTGCCGATCATCATGGTCACCGGCACCGATTCGATCACCGCCAACGGCAACACGCTCTCGGTGTCGTATCCCGTGCTCTTCCGCGAGCTTCCGCGGACGTTCGTCGAGATGGCCACCGAGTGGAGCCTGAGCTTCACGTCCGGAATCGCAATCTTCCTCGGGATCGCGGCGATCGTCGCGATCGTTCGCCGCGACCGCGGAGGACTGCCGCTCGGCTACGCCATCGCGGCGATCGTGTCGCTGCTGCTCGTCATGCGGAAGGTGCCGTTCGCCCGCGTGTGGCTCTTCGTGCTGCCGCTCGCGCTCATTGCCGCCGCGGCGACGATCGCCTCGATGCTCCCGCGGCTGCCGCGGGCTGTGCCGGTCGTCATTGCCGCGATCATCGCCGCGAATGCCGTCCGCCTCATGGCGCGCGACACGTTCGTCGACGATCCTGCGATGTACGACGTCGCCGCGGTCAGCGATGTGATCCGCACCCTTCCGCCCGACGCCCGCGTTCTCGTCACGACGCCGCTCGACGCTCCGTTCGCGTTTTACCTGCCTCCCGAGCGGATCATTCAGGACCGCTTCGACAGCGACCCGACCGCCGTGCGCGCCGCCGTTCTTGCGGCACCGCGCCGTTATTTCGCCGCGAGCAATCAGTCGGCCAGCATGTCGATGTACGCCGCGCTGCATCTTCCGCTGCGTCCGGTCATCGTGCGCCGCTTCGCTCACACGACGCTGTTCGAGCTACGATCAGAGCAATGACCGAAGGTCTGGTCTCGACGATCATTCCGGTCTTCAACCGTTCGACGTTGCTCGTCGAAGCGGTATCGAGCGCGCTGGAACAGACGTATCCGCAGCTCGAAGTCGTCATCGTCGACGACGCGTCCACCGACGACACACCGCAGGTGATCGCCTCTCTCAGCGGGCGAGACTCGCGAGTGCGGAGCGTGCGGCGCGAGAACGGCGGTCCCGGCCTCGCGCGTGAGACCGGCCGGCAGGCGGCGCGTGGCGAGTTCATTCAGTACCTCGACAGCGACGACCTGCTGCTGCCGCGCAAATTCGAGCTGCAGGTCGCGGCGCTTCGCGCCGATCCGAGCTCGGGCATCGCCTACGGCATCACGCGTTATCGCGACGCGGCGGGAAACGAGATCGCCTGCACCTGGAAGGAAGCGAACCAGGTACAGCGGAAGATGTTCCCGTCGTTTCTCGTCTCGCGCTGGTGGGAAACCGTGGCGCCGCTCTTCCGGCGCAGCTTGACCGACGCCGCCGGCCCATGGACCGACCTCCGTCTCGAAGAGGACTGGGAGTACGACTGCAGGATTGCGACACTCGATCCGAGTCTTGCGTTCGTCGACGAGGTTCTCGCGGAGCATCGCGATCATCCGGAGGGGCGCCTGTCGCGCGGAGGAAACGACCCGGAACGCCTTCGCATGCGTGCTCGCGCCCATGTGCTCATTGCCGGGCATGCGCAGACGGCCGGCGTCGATCGCCGCCTTCCGGAGATGCAGCACCTCGGGCGCGATCTCTTCCACCTCGCCCGGCAATGCGGTGCAGCGGGGCTGCGCCAGGAGTCGCGCGAACTGCTCACAGCCGCGGTCAAGATCAGTGCGGCGCGTGATCTGCGGACGTACAACTTCGTCGCGCGACTGATTGGCGTCCGCAACGCCGGGACGGTGGCAGAGGCGCTGGACCGTATGCGCTCGCGATGAAGAACGTCACCACGAGCTTCGTGCTACCTGTCTACAACGGTGAAGCCGTCGTGGCAGCGACAATCGACAGCGTCCTCGCACAGACCGATCCCGATTTCGAGCTGATCGTCGTCGACGACGGATCGACCGACAGCACTGCGGAGATCCTCCGCCAATACGTCGAGCGCGACGCGCGCATCCGCGTGATCACGCAGCCAAATGCGGGAATCACCCGGGCGCTCATCGCCGGATGCGCCGCGGCACGCGGCCAGCACATTGCGCGCCAGGATGCCGGCGATCTCTCCGATCCGCGGCGGCTCGCGGTACAGAAGCAATTTTTCCAGAATGCGGATGTAGTTTTCGCCTCCTGTGCGACGCGATACGCCGGTCCGAATCTCGAGCCTTTGTGGATCAACAGGCCGACCGGGAGAGGTCTGGAGCCGGCTCACGTTCTCCAACCCTTTCACAGACCGCTCATGACCGACGGCCCGACTCATCACGGTTCGGCGATGTTTCGCCGCGACACTTATGAAGTCTGCGGCGGCTATCGAAGTCAGTTCTACTACGGACAGGATTTTGACCTCTGGTACCGTCTCGGGGAGCACGGAAAGTTCCAGACCACAAACGAAATCCTCTACACCGCACGCGTGACGCCGGATAGCTTGTCCGGTTCAGGACGCCGTCAGCAGGAGATCCTCGCCGAATTGTCCGCCCAGGCGCTGGAAGCCCGGCAGCGCGGACAATCGGAGGAAGCAATCCTGGAAGCAGCACGGAAGGTGACCCGACCACCAGGAAGACAACGTTCGAATGCGGGCGGCTTCTACTTCATCGGCGAAGCGCTCAGACGCAATCGGGATCCTCGCGCCGTGAACTATCTCCGTAGAAGCGTGTCAACGGCACCTCTCTCGTTGAAGGCCTGGTTCCGGCTGGGACAAGCGTTGCCACTCGTTCTTCTGCGAAGGAAAGTGGACGAACGCTAGTGGCGAAACGACCGCAGGTCATCACCCTTACGCCGCTGAAGAACGACGCGTGGATCCTGCCGCGTTTCCTCGAAGTCACTAGCCGGTTCTCGGACCTGATCATCGTCGCCGACGAGGGGTCCACCGATGGCGGACTCGAGATCCTGCGGCGGTTTCCGAAGGTCACCGTCATCGACAACTCGCGCGGCGACTACGACGAGGCGGCGCGGCAGAACCTTCTGATCGCGAAAGCTCGCGAGGCCGTCCCTTTGCCGCGCATCATGGTGGCGCTCGACGCCGACGAGATTCTCGCGGCGAACGCGCTCCAGTCGCCCGGATGGCAAGCGATGCTCAGAGCTGCGCCCGGGACGTCGATCCTCTTCGAAAAACCGAACCTTTACCTGACGCCGCAGGAATGCGAGCGGCGGCCGCTCGACTTTCCCGGCGCCTTCGTCGACGACGGCGTCACGCAGCACCGGCCGTTGCGGATTCACAGCCGCCGACTTCCCGCTCCAGAGGGAGGTCCGCAGCTCGTACTCCCTGACGTGAAGTTCCTCCACTACGCACTCGTCCGCCCCGAGGCGCAGAAAGCAAAGATGCGAATGTACGCGGCCATCGAGAACGTCATGCAGACGAAGTCGTTGTACTGGAGACGGCGTTATTACTCGTCACGCCGCGTCTTGAAGCCTCTCGGGCGGATCGAAGCGACGCCGAAGGAGTGGTTTCAGGGGTGGGAGGATGTCGGAATCGACATGACGAGTGTCGAAGACGTCCAACCTTATTGGCAGGACGTCGCCACTCTCAACATGCTGATCGAATATGGGGCGAAGAGATTTTGGTTCGACGACCTCTGGACTAAGGACTGGAACGACCTTCTTCGTCAACTGAACATGAACGAGCATGTTGCGCCGCCGCCGCTCGCCTTGCGTTTCACGCTCGACGTCATGCAGCGTGTCGTCGAAGGGATCGCCGATCTGCGCCGCCGCGCCGCCTGAATGAGCACACAGCAGACAACACTCCGAACGCCGGCCGTAGCCTCCTATCTCCCACAACTGGACGGCCTTCGAGCCATTGCCGTCCTCATGGTTGTGCTGCTCCACTGCGTGGTCCCACCCAGTGAAGGATTCGTGGCGTGGGTGGTTCGTCACACCTTCGCGAACGGCTGGATCGGCGTCGACATCTTCTTCGTCCTCAGCGGTTACTTGATCACCTCAATCCTCCTCAAGCAGAAGAGCGAGCCGCACTACTTTCGCAACTTCTACGCTCGCCGGGCGCTACGAATCTTCCCGCTCTTCTATCTGATCGCGATCGCACTCATGATCGCGGCGCCGCATCTCCCATTCGGCCCATTTCCCGCCCTTACGATCCTGACGTATACGTCGAACTTCGCGCGCGTTTTCTCGCACGATTGGGAACCTCTCTCTCATGCGTGGTCCCTTTGTGTGGAGGAGCAGTTCTACCTCTTCTATCCATGGGTCGTTTTGACGCTCGACACAGCGCGGCTTCGAAAGACCCTCTGGTGGGTGATCGCACTCTCGCCATTCATTCGGGGAGTCACGAACGCACTCCTGTTTCCGAAGGCGGCGTATTACCTGACCTTCTGTTATCTCGACGTACTTGGGATGGGAGCGCTGGTCGCCGTCATCTTTCATGAGCGCGGTGAGATCAGCGGCGCCGCTGTGAGGAAGCTGCGTGTTGCGCTCGGGGCGCTGCTCTTCACGACGATCGTGCTCTGGCTGACGAAGCAGCTGGGATCACCGGCATTGGTCGCCAGCTCGATTGTGGTCACGTTGATCGGGGCCGTCGCCGCGGTCGTGATCGCGCTTAGCGCCGTCGACGCGCTTCCAGCAGGCCGGCTCCTGAGAAATCCAATCCTGGTCGGCATCGGCCGGATCTCGTACGGCATCTACCTGATTCACTACGTCGTCCTCCAGCTCACCCTCGCGTTCATGAGGAACCGGTTCGGCGATACATGGACCAACACCGCGGTCGTCTCCGCGGTCTCCATTGGGGCCACGTTTGCGCTCGCGGTCGTCTCGTGGCTTGGATTCGAGCGGCCGATCCTCCGGCTCAAGAAGTATTTCTACGAAGATGCCGGCGAGCGCGCTCGCGTTCGTGCGGAGACGCTCGACGCGATCCCGCCCGAGGGAGCGTCGTGAAAATCTTGACGCTGGCGGACTTGCCGCCCGACCCCAACGCCGGTGCCTCGGGCGCCGAGTACGAGACGATTGCGGCGCTGCGGCGTCTGGGGCACGAGGTCGACGACGTCTGGCGCGACGAGATCGCGCACCGGATCACGCACGGAAACCTTCACATCGCGTTCGAGCTGCCAAAGGAGTACGAGCGGATCGCGCGCGAGCGGCTGTCACGCACTTCGTACGACATCGTCCATGTCAACCAGCCGCACGGCTACCGCGCGGCGCGCCTGGTCCGCCGTCACTTCCCGCGAACCGCATTCATTCACCGCTCCCACGGGTGGGAGTCGATGGTCCGCGAGGTGCTGGGCCGGTGGCGTCAGGTGTACGCATGGGAATCGAGAGGGCTGACGCGGCGCGCTGCGTCCGCGGTCCTCGCTCCGTTCATCGAGCGCCACGACCGGGAGATCGTCAAATGGGCCGACGGCCACATCGTCGGCTCGACGGCCGAAGCGGAGTTCCTGCGCGAGCGAAACGGCGTCGACGACGCGAAGATCGGCGTCATCACGCAGGCACCTCCGGCCCTCTACAACGCGACACCGGCCGTCCCGATGGACGCGAACCGCCTCGCAACCGTCCTCCACGTCGCGCAGTTCGCCTTCTTCAAGGCGCCGATGATCGTCGCGGCGGCCATGAACCGGATCGCCGAGGAGCGGCCGGATACGCGGTTCGTGTGGGTCTCGGGACGCGAGAACCACGACTCGATCGCCGCCCTGCTATCGCCCGCCGTCCGCGACCGTCTCGAGCTCCTCGGATGGATGCCGCAGGATGCGCTTCTGCGGGTGTACGACCGGGCGGGCATCTTTCTCTTCCCCTCCTTCTTCGAGGGCGCGGGAAAGGTCCACATCGAGGCGCTCAGCCGCGGTCTGTGTGTCGTAGGAAGCCGCGCCGGCGGGATGCGCGACTACATCCAGGATGGGGTGAACGGCTTTCTCGTCGATCCCGGCCGCGCCGACTTGCTCGCGGAGGCGGCGCTCGGCGCGATGCGCGATCTCGACCGGGCGAGGGTCGTGTCGGCCGCAGCGGCTCGGACGGCGCGCGAGCTCTCGTGGGACCGTGCGGCACGGGAGACGGCCGCGTTCTACAGTCAGCGACTCGCGGCGAAGCTCGCCAGCAGCATGTAGTTCCCGTCGGCCGCTCCGTCGCGCAGAAGCTGCAGCGCATAGCCGTGGCCCGTCAGCAGCTCGACGCAGCGTTCATGCTGCTGCCACCCGTGCGTCGAAAGGAGGATCGTGGGGTGCGCATCGCGCAAAACCACCGATGCGCCGGCGAACACGTCCGACTCGGCCCCCTCGACGTCGATCTTCATGAAATTCGGACGCGCCGTTCCGCTCGCGACGAGGTCATCGAGCGAACGGGTCGCGACCTCCAGCTCGCCGCTCTGCGAAAGACCGCCCTGCGACGGATTGTGCGCGATCGCGAACCGCGCCGTTCCGCTCGCCGCCGCCGCCGCAAGCTGCAGGATGCGCACGTTCTCACAGCCGTTCAGCGAGACGTGCCGCTCGAGAAGCGCCACGTTCCGCGGGAGCGGCTCGAAGGCAAACACCACTCCCCTCGGACCGGCGAGCTTCGACGCGAGCAGCGTGAAGAATCCGGCGTTCGCGCCGATGTCGTAGACGACGTCGCCCTCATGGATGTTGTCGACGAACGCCCGCTGCGAATCGCGTTCGTACGTCCCGAGCCAGCAGCCATGCGGCGCGGATCCGGTGATCCAGCGCCAGCCGCGCAGCGGTCCGCTCTTGATGCGAACCACGCGTCCGTTCGGAACGAGGCGCAGAGGAAGACGGATCAGACGTCCGATGAACGTGGGCACGCGCCACGATTCTAGTGTGCGAACATCTCTGCCGTGCCGCACCGCCTTGCGATCGTCGCGTCGCACGTCATCCAGTATCAGGACCCGTTCTTTCGCCTTCTCGCGCAGGACCCGGAGATCGACCTGACGGTCCTCTACTGCTCGAAGGCGGGCGCGGAGACGTACCGCGACGAGGACATGAAGACGAGCCTCGCGTGGGACATCGAGCTGCTGCAGGGATACCACTACCGATTTCTGCGCAATCTCGCGCGCGACGCCAACGCCGGCTACCTGCGTCTCGTCAATCCCGGCATCGTTCCGGCGCTGATCCGCGGCCGTTACGACGCCGTCATCTTCATGTTCGGCTGGGGCGCGATCACCGCGCTCCTCGGCATGGCCGCATGCTGGATCACCCGCACGCCGTTCTTCTTGTACGGCGACAGCAGCTTCCCGCCTCCCGAACGGACGTTCCGGGCGAAGCTGCGCGCGTGGTTCCTGCGCCGCCTCTTCGCGCGCGCGACCGGCTTCATGACCTCCGGCAAGCTGAACGCCGGCTACTACCGCCACTACGGCGCCGACGAGCGGACGTTCTTCCTGCTGCCGTGGGCGGTCGACAACGCCCGATTCGCGGCGGCATCGCCCGACGCGCTGCGCGAGCGGTACGGCATCGCGCGCGACGCCGTCGTCATCCTCTTCTCGGCGAAGCTCGTCGCGCGGAAAGACCCGATGACACTGCTGCTCGCGTTCGAGGCGATGAACCATGCCGGCCGCGCCACCCTCGTTTTCATGGGCGATGGCGAAATGCGCGAGGAGCTCGAGGCGTACACGCGCGAGCACCGCATCGAGAACGTCCACTTCCTCGGCTTCATCAACCAGCGGGAGATCCCGCCCCACTACGCGATGAGCGACGTCTTCGTTCTCCCGTCCGTGTACGAGCCGCGCGGCGCGGTCATCAACGAGGCGATGGCGTGCGGCCTTCCGGTGATCGTCACCGACCGCTGCGGCTCCATCGGCGACATCGTCCAGGAGAACGACAACGCGTTCATCTATCCGGCCGGCGATGCCGTTGCGCTCCGCGACGCGCTCGACACGATCGTGAGTGATGACGTCCTCCGCGCGCGGATGGGGCGGCGCTCGCGCGAGATCATCGCGGATTGGGACTTCGCGCGCGGCGTTCGCGGCGTGCGGCAGATGCTCGATTGGGTGAAGTCGCGATGAGCGGAATCACTGTCGCCATTCCGACCTACAACCGCGGCGCGATCCTCGTCGAGACGATCGAGCGGCTGCTGGCGCTCGATCCGCGCGCGGACGAGATCGTGATCGTCGACCAGACCGCGGAGCATCCCACCGCGATCCACGATCAGTTGGAGGCGTGGGCGCGCGGCGGCCAGATCCGATGGGAGAGGCTCGAGAAGCCGTCCGTTCCCGGCGCGATGAACCACGCGCTGCGCATCGCGACACAGCCGATCGTCCTCTTCCTCGACGACGACCTCATCCCGGCGGCGTCGCTCGCGGGCGAGCACCTCCGCGCGCATGGCGACGGCATCTGGGCCGTCGTCGGTCAGGTGCTCCAGCCGGGCGAGGAGCCGCAACACTTCGAGGAGAGCCGCCTCCACCTCGGAGCAATCCGCGATCTCGAGTTCCCGTTCCGCCACGACGTCGCGGTCGACGTCGAGAACGTAATGGCCGGAAACCTCTCGGTGGTGCGCGAGCGGGCGCTGTCCATCGGCGGCTTCGACGAGCGCTTTCTCTACGCCGCCTACCGCTTCGAGAGCGATTTCGCGCGGCGGGTGGTGGCGGCGGGCGGACGCATCCGTTTCGAGCCGCGTGCGCAGATCCGTCACCTGAAGCTGCCGACCGGCGGCGTCCGCTCGCACGGAGACCCGCGCCGGACCGCCGCGCCGACCCACTCCGCGGGTGACTATCTGTTCGCCATGAAGCACGTTCCGGCGTTCTGGCGCTACGCGGCACGCCGTTTCCGGCAGAACGTCTTTACGCGTTACACCGCCACGCATCCGCTCGCCATTCCGATGAAAGCGGTCGCGGAAGTACGCGGACTCATCCTTGCGCGACGGCTGGCGCGCCGGGAATCTTTCGGTCGATCATGATCTTGCATCAGAGACACCGATGATCCCTGTCATCTTCCTCGCCTACCTCGGTCTGGCCGCGGCAGTCACCATCATTGACTGGCGTCGCGGCGTTCCGATGCTGCTCCTGACGGGCGTGCTGCAGGACCCGGCGCGGAAGCTGACCGCGGGGCAGCCGGTGGCGTTCACGATGAGCGTCATTTTCGTCTACCTCGCCATCATCATCGCGAGCCAGTCGCGCCTGCAGCGCGGTCTCGGCGAGTTCTCGAAGCGGTTCGCGGGGGTATGGGGCGCGTTCGGACTGGCGTTCTTTTTCATCGTCCTCGCCGCTTTGAACGGTCTAATCACGAACGGCGTCGCTCTTTGGCAGGTGCCGATGCTCAGCCTCTTCATCTATCTTGCACCCCTGCCCGCGGTGCTGATCGGCTACGTCTACATCGAACGCGAAGAGGCGCTCTACCGCTTCATGACGTTCTATTCGATCGTCACTTCGATTGCGCTGGTCGGAACGGTGTTCGAGTATCTCCGCTTCGACTGGCGCGTGCTGGGAATGGTCAAGCAGACCGGCGACTACATCCGCTTTCTGCCGGGCATTCAGGTTCGCATGCTGTCTGGCTTCTACCGCGCGCCCGACGTCATGGCGTGGCACGCGTCGATGCTCGCTTGCATCGGCATCGCGATGTGCGTCCGTGCGGGCATTCGTCGCTCGGCCGTGTGGTGGGCGGCCGTCGCCGCATGGGGTTGTCTCAACTCGATCATCAGCGGCCGCCGGAAGGCGATCTACTTCATCGCCGTTTTCGCGGCCGTCCTCGTCTGGCGCTACTTCCGGCAGTTGAAGACGCAGCACGTCATCGGATTCGCCGTCTCCGCCATCTGCATCGCGCTCGTCGTGCACCAGATCTCGAGTCACGAGGAATCGAGCGTCTACACACGCGCGGCGCTGACGACGCAGCAGGAGGTCACCGACCGTCTCGAAGGAGGTCTCTTCGACACGGTCCGGCAATTCGGGTACCTCGGGGCCGGCCTCGGCGTCGCGACACAGGGCGCCTATCACTTCACGGCGGACGCCTCCAACGTAGTCGTCGGGTGGCAGGAAGGCGGCCTCGGCAAGCTCGCGGTCGAGCTCGGAGTTCCCGGCCTGCTGGCGATGGCGCTTCTACTCTGGCGCCTCTTCCTCACAACCAACCGCATTGCACGCTTCCCCGACCTCCCCGGCACGACGCAAATCGGGCGGGTCATGCTCTTCGCGATCCTGATCGCAAACATCGCGAATTTCATGGCTTCCGCGCAGGCCTACTCCGATCCGGTGCTCACGCTCATGACCGCCTTCTTCGCCGGCTGTCTCCTCGGCACGTCGAAGCTCGACGAGCAGCCCGCGACGGCACCCGCGCCCGAGCCGCAGCGGCCTCCGCTCGCCGTCGTGACCGCGTGACGTCTGTGTAGGGGCCGGCTCTCAGCCGGACCGGGCGGCGCGCAAGAGCGGAACCGCACGCGACCTCACGCCGTTCAACAGAGCGCGTGGCTCATTCCTCGACTTTTTCTGGTGCGAGGCGCCGTCACGGCGTGACGCGAGCCGGCACGGTGCGCCGCGCGACCGGGACGGTGCGCCGCTCGACGGGGACGGCGCGCAGCTCGGCGGGGATGGCGCGCCGCTCGGCGGGGACCGTGCGCCGCTCGACGGGGACGGCGCGCAGCTCGACGGGGATGGCGCGCAGCTCGACGGGGATGGCGCGCAGCTCGGCGGGGATGGCGCGCAGCTCGACGGGGATGGCGCGCAGCTCGACGGGGATGGCGCGCAGCTCGACGGGGATGGCGCGCAGCTCGACGGGGATGGCGCGCAGCTCGACGGGGATGGCGCGCAGCTCGACGGGGATGGCGCGCAGCTCGAC
>Ga0207639_10000083_pt1 | contig 81290 bp, 84 predicted proteins | sample KBSCornC32_FD_184299 | JGI IMG/M metagenome (GOLD analysis project Ga0207639, IMG submission 184299) | Corn rhizosphere microbial communities from Kellogg Biological Station, Michigan, USA - KBS Corn C3-2 (SPAdes) (version 2) | ecosystem: Host-associated > Plants > Roots > Rhizosphere > Soil ... | reverse complement strand
ACGTTGAGAAGTTCGCCGTAAATTTCGAGATTGCGGGGTTTCCATGCCACCCTGGCGTTAACCACCGTGCTCCCTTTATCGCGAACGCTGTTGTCCTCGATCAGCGCATAGGGGCCGAGATGGCGAAGACGCGCGCTTGCAACCCACCCCTTGAATACCGCTGACACGCCCGCCGACGCGGCGTTTTCGAAAGCGTTGGGAATATGGTCGCCATTGTCGTAGCGCGAATGGCTTGCCGTGTAATTGCCGTCGATAGCGAGCCATGGGGTCGGCCGCCAAAAGGCCACCAGTTCGTAGCCGCGACGCCGACTGGCGCCTGTTGGCTCCACCGCATTGGAATCGCCGACAAACCGCAACTCGCTGCCGACATCGAGCCAGAAATAGGTTGCCGTCAAGCTGAACGGCCCCTGCTGGAGCCGAGCACCGATCTCCTTGCCGGTGCCTCGCACTAAGACAGGGACAGGCGACGCGCTATTGACCGCGCCGCGGACGTCATTCGAATGAAAACCGCGCCCCAGATTGACGTAGAATTCGAGGATTGGCGCGGGGGAATAGGCAAGCGCGATTTTCGGAGAAACAAGGGTTGCGTGCCCGCTTCCTTCTCCCAGAGCCAGGGCTTCGGCATCCTTCGCACGAACCGAGTAACCATAATGATCGCCACGTAGCCCGGCAATCACGCGAAGGCCGGGCAACGGCCGGAGTGTCACTTCACCGAATAGCGCGAGCGATCCCTCCTTCACGCGGTAGACGCCGAGGGATTTGACGAAGCGCCGCTGATCAGTGTGGTGCACACCAACAGTACCAATGTCGTCGAAACGATTCTCCGTTCCCACCGTCAGGTCGAGCCAGGGCAGCAGCGTCAAATCCTTGCGCGCATCCAGACCGACAATGAAACGCTTGTCGAACTGATCGATCTGGGCGCTGCTGCCATCTGCGTTGGCATAGGTGGGATTGGAGGTCATCTCCCAATCATAGAATTGCCCATGGAGATTGGCCGACCACCCGTTGCCGCTTGCGCGGACAGCAGCCACCAACCGCGTCGTTCGTCCCCTCGCCGAGGGGTCCGGAGAACAAAAGACATCCGGGCATGACGCCGATCCGACGATCCGTTCCGGAATCTGTTCCGTCGGCCGCCAAGTGGCGTGATAGGCGTGCAGCGTAAAATCCAGCCTGCCAAAGCCCGTAGTGACGAGATATTTGCCGAAGCCCGAAAGATGTCGGAGCTTCTCCGCTTCCTGCCATGGCCCATCATACATCTTGTACTGGCCAACGAGCGTTAAGCTGTTCCCGCCAACATCGACCGAGCCGCCTCCGGCAAGACGCCGCCAGCCATAAGACCCCCCCTCTATCGATGCCCATGGCGCGGCATAGCGATCGATCGTCGTCAGATAGGCCGCGCCCGCAAGGGCAAAATCACCTCCGTCAGCCCGATAGGGACCTTTCCGATAATCTTCGCGGTCGACGATTTCGGGAATCAGCCCGTTAAGATCGAGATAGCCCTGCCCATGACCGTGCGAACGCAGGTTCATCTGAACGCCATCGATATAGGTCGTGAAATCCGACCCATGGTCGAGGTTGAAGCCACGCAGGAAATATTGATTGGCCTTGCCGCTTCCGGAATGCTGGGCCGCGATCATGCCTGGAACCGATTCGAGCAGCTCGGCAACCCTGACCAGCGGACGGATGAGAAGGTCGGAGCCAGAGACGCTGCCTTCACTCGCCGCTCCAGCGGAGCCGATCTTGTTCTCGCCGCGACCGAAGACCACGATCGCGCTTCCGTCTCGATCCCCGGACTTGTCCTGCTCGCTCGGGGCCCCTTCATCCCTCAAGGGCGAGAGAGCCGCTTGGGCATCCCCTTCATTGGCAAAAGCAGGCAGGGCAGCCCCCGCCAATGCAGCGGAGGCGAAAATGGGAAGTTGCGAATGTTTCAATGATCACCTGTCAGCGCGTGGTCGAAGCCTTTCCTCCTTTGCTGCAGCAACCGCACGCGTCTCGTTGTTTACGGTTTGTAACGGTGTCGATCGCGTTTCCCTCTTGCACAAGTTCGGAGGAAATCGTCGCACCCACCCGCGATCTGAAGGCGATTTTTGCCCGTTATCCGCAACAGATGCTTGCTGCTGAGGGAACTGTTACCTACAGTAAACTCTCAAAAAACGAGAGGCACCAGCCCGGCGGCCCGGTTTGCAAGAGAGGAGATTGCACGGCGTGACTCTGAGTAACAACTGAAACAATCTCTCGGATGCCACGATCGCAATGTCGCCGAGAGAGTCTGCAAGGAATCGGCAAACCGCACGCAGTGAGCGCTATTCGCTCACGAGGACACCCGGCGCAACTCAATGAAATATTCAGCATTGCAAGAGGACAGAAGGTTTTAAGATGGACGACAAGCTGGATATCGGCAACGCGATCGCAATGATGTCGTTTGCGGCGGTAGTGAGCTCCGGCAGCTTTTCTGCCGCTGCCAAGACATTGGGCTATTCCAAGGCCGCGGTCAGCCGGCAGATCTCGCGGCTCGAGGCGACGATCGGACTGAAGTTGCTCGATCGCACTACTCGCACCGTGACGCTGACGCCGTCGGGCAAGGAGATGTACGCCCGCTGCGCGCGGATCGTCGACGAGGTGAGCGAGGCCAATCAGGTCATCTCCGGAATGCTGTCAAAGCCTCGTGGCGATCTGAAGGTGAATGCGCCCGTTGTCGCTTCCCTTTTCAACGTCACCCAAATCATTCCGCGATTCTTGCAGGAATATCCGGACGTCCGGCTGATCATGAACCTGTCGGACACGAGGGCCGATCTGCTCAAGGGCAAGTTCGACGTCGCCTTCTGGGTGGGGGACACCTATGATCCAGATCTGGATTCGGTAAAGCTGCGCGATTATGAAATGGCCCTGGTAGCTTCGGCCGATTATCTGGACGCAAACGGCAGGCCGGCTTCCGCCGCAGATCTCAAGGAGCATCCGTGCATCCTGGAAACTCACTTGTCCAAGCTTGGCGAGTGGCGGTTATCGTCCGACGAGATCGTTTCCGTCAGCCGCGGCTCGCTCGCATCCAACAGCGTCAGGATGACGCGGGAAGCAACCTTGGCGGGAATGGGTATTTCCTATCTTCCGCGGTTCCTTATCGAGGATGACATCAGTTCCGGCGCTCTGGAGGTCATTCTTTCCGACATTGTTTCCGAACGGCTGCCGCTCTACCTCATCTTCCCCAAGGGCAGTTATCAGCTCGCAAAAGTCAAAGCTTTTGTCGATTTTTTCTCGCAGGAGATCATGACCACTGCCAAAGCCAAGAGGAAACGGAAAAGCGGCATACCCCTGGCACGGGCCATATAGCTGATTTTGATGTCGATAGTCTTTGCATCTGCAGTGTCACACGATCCCATGAACTCTCCTTCTCCGGAGGTGAGGAGAAGAGTGCTCTTTTCAGGCGTGCCGCCGCATCCCCCGGCGTGGAATTCGGCGCTGATGGCTGCGCAACTATGAAACACGGCGCGATCGAGGGTAGCGGACAAGCATTTGAAAAGCTCCATTCCCCTTCGGCCCGGCTGACGTGGAATTGAAGCGGCTCTTAGCCGAACGGGCCGCGCAATTTCGAGCGACCCTGATAGGGGAGAGCCGTTCCGCAACTCTCGTCCACTTGTTTGACTATCTGCTCGAAAGGTCTGGCGATCCGCGCCCACCCAAGGAGATCGAAGTCGCGATGGCGGTGTTCGGCAAAAGCGCCGAGTTCGACACCTCCCAGGACTCGACCGTGCGGGTCCATGTCCACCGCCTTCGCCAGCGGCTCGAAAGTTACAATGCCGGGAAGAGCGGTCCATTGCTGCAAATCCCCAAGGGGGAATATCGTCTGCTGTTGGCCGACGGGCCCGAAAGCCTGGATGACGCCGCCACGTTTCCCGACCTGCGGAGACCTCACTCCAGGCAAAAGCGGTTATGGGCGGCAATCGCAATCTGTTCTTTGGCTACCCTGGCGCTGTGGACGACATTGTTCCTGGCCAGTGGCCGTGGAAGTCCAGTCAACCTGCCCCTCAGCCAAACCTCTTTCTGGAAACCCGTCGCGACACACAAGCGATTGCCGCTAATCGCGGCGGGTGATTTCTATATGGTCGTCGAGAGCGGACAGGATGGCAAAATCGAGCGCCTTTCCATGCGCCCGACAATCCGTTCCGGGCGCGACCTTGACAATTATCTGACAATGCATCCCGATCAATACAGCAAGTTGCGGGACCGTGATATCCGCCGTGTCCCGGCGAAAGTTGCGACAGGCGCTGCGGCGCTTCTACCGCTGATCGCATCAGTGCGAGCCGACGGAGGCACGCCCGATATTGTTCCAGTCTCGCAGATTTCCCAAGAAACCATCGATTCAGACGATATCATCTACATTGAGCACTTCTCAGAGCTGGGCATGCTGAGATCTGCTGTGCTCGGCCAGTCCCGCTTTGCGCCTGGTCCTGATCCTGACGAGGTAACGGACCTTCCCTCCGGCAGAACTTTCAGGGTGCGCCCGGCCATCGAGAAATCCTTCGATGAAAATATGCCGTCCAGCGACCCCTATGGCTATGATTATGGCTATATCGCCAGCTATCCTGGGCCCTCCGGCAACCAGATACTTGTGATTTCAGGTATTGATGATACGGCGCTGTCTCAAATGGTCAAGCTTGTATCAGACAAACGACAACTCGATCTGCTGTCACGCAAGACTGGCGGCGCGAAAGCGTTTGAAGCGCTCTATCAGATTCGCACGGCAGGTGGACTGATATTCGACACCAGCATCGTGATCGCACGGACCTTGGATGCCGGCACACGCAAAGCGCCCTCTTCCTAGAGCATGTTCAAGTTGACCGTTACGGTCGACGGCTCGGAAAATGCGGTATCAAAAGACCAGAGCGTTTCCGCTCATAGTGAAAACGCTCTAGGGCGCCCGATTATTCATCACGCTTCGTTTTGTCCCACATCCGTTGTGAATCGATTGGCCTCGCAATCAGCAACCTGCTGCCATAGCTTCGATTGAACATCGTGCGGACTTGGTAGAGAGCTTCGAAGGACCGCAAGTTTCCGCCAAGGCGCTGGCGCAACTCCTCCACCATTTTTGCGTCCATGACGACATTGGCCATCTGCGCGGCACCGGCATCTCCCGTTCCTGACAGGATCAGTATCTGGTTGCCGGAAGGGCCAGGATAGCTGGCGACATAACCATAATCTCGCCGGGGGACAATCCTGTCGTCCAGCAAATAGGGACTGTCGGACAGGAATCGCCGCCCGGACAATGTGTCGATCAGCTCATAACAGGTCGTACCACAACGGAACTTCGAAGCCTGAAACAACGGATTGCTCAGCAAAGGAGAAATTGCATCAAGCGCCCCGAGATAGATGATTCCGGACGAACTCAGCATATCGGGATTGAGTTCGGATGTTGTAACCGGCCGCGACGACACATTTGCAAGAAAAGATGAAATATGGCTAACCGGGGTTAAAACATCTGAACTTACCGAATAGAGATCTTCATTATTAAAGATGTTCCGCATCTCCACATTTTTTGCGATATACGCATAAAATGTATCAGATGATTCTATCGAAAGATCCTGCACGACCTCATCGGAGTTATCCGATTTCTGCTTTCTCACAAACATGAAATAGTCGCCCATGACGATTAATGGAGGATTTATCTCTCCACTAAAAGAGCGCCAAAGTTCTGAACGGCCAAGGGAATCACCCGAGCCCAGGACATGGCTGAAATACAGCAGGGCCAGCAGGGCATTTATGAGCAATAATAGCGATAGGGCTGCCGCTATCAGACCGAAACCTTGGCGGGGCGCTCCCGATGACTCGGCAACCGGTTTGGCTTCCTGGCCCCCAATGCTGGGCGTTTCGAGGACAAGACCATATTCACCCTGCCGAATGGTCAGGCGTGCACCGGGTTTGTCGACATAGAAGAGGTCCAGTTTCTTGCGCAGTCGATAGACGCCGACCCGAACCCTGGAACCCTGATGCCCCGGTTCACTCGAACCCTCCTGAAACACCTCTTCGGCAATTTCCGCTTCTCTGGGCCGGCGCCCTCCGATGGACTGCTGCAACAGAAAATCGAAAAGCCGAAGCAAGGTATCCGATCGGTTCGAGGCGATAAAGCTCCGCACCCGGCGACCTTCTTCCGCCAAAGCGCGGGCCATTACCTCGGAAACTGAGCTATCTTCGATCGTCATTCACCATTTCGTCTGGCGCTCGCCTGTTCCTCGGTAGGCTACCCGGATTTCGACCGAAATCAAACGCCATGCCCTCGGCTGCTCATTTGAGACCCATGGATACGGTGCCGTCCGAGTTGATCACGTCGAGCCGGTGATCGCACACATATTCAGGAATTCGATAGGCGCGGTTGCGCTTATACTCCCAGCTGAAACTATATGGTGTCTTAAGATATTCCGGATCCTCGACGGAGACATCCAGCCGCAGCATATCGGGTGCGATCAGGCGATATCGCTCGGTAATCGTCATCGCATCGCTGTGAGGAATATCGTAGAACTGAAGGTCCTTCTGCACGCCGCGCGTTTCGACGACCAGCATGTCCCCTTCCCAGTGGCCAGACGAGAAACCGAAATAGGACGGTGCAAGATCGTCGGGGGCGGGGAAAGGCGCATCGAGATAGATGCGGCGCGTCTGCATGAAAAGCTCCGCCAGCACGGTGATCTGCCCCGGATTTTGCAGGATCTGGATAGGATAAATCCCCTCCATGATGCCAGGCGTGCCCTCGGGAAGGCAACGCGTGCTGGCGTCGACCAGAGGTGTGCCCGCTGTCAGCCCGGCTTGACGCTTGTTGCGAATGGCTCTCCACTCGCTTGCATAGGGCTCTTTCAACTCTGGGCCCTTGCCAGGCGGCGGCGTCAGCTTTGTTTCGTCATCGTCCAGAAACGGGCCGGGATACCGTTCCCAGACACCTGAGATGTCCGGCTCTGCCTTCACGCTCGCGACTGCCGTCGGCCTGGCGGGCATGGGCGCAGCAAGTGCGACGCCGCCGCAGACCCATGTCAGCGTGGCGATCAATGCGAAAGTCAGCCCACCTGGATGGCCTAAACGCATCAGCTGTTCCGTTCTTCCTCGCTTGGCTTGCCCCTTGGGAGGCATCTGGTGTTCACCACGCATCCAGTTTGCTCCCATTGGGCAGGGTGGCGACCTTCAGTGCGCCGCCGGGCTTGCCATTGCGCAGCGGGTAGAAGCTGACGTTGATCCTGTCCCCCGGTTTCAGCGAATTGAACTTCCAGCCCGTCTTTGACATGTTGGACGGACTGCCGCATTCCAGCGTGTAAGTGGTCTCATCCTTTTTAATGACCACGAATACATGCGGGTTTGCCCATTGAAATTGCGCGACGGACACCCCCTTGAGTTCGGAAGTCCTGGTCTGATCAAACATCGAAAAGGAATGATGCGCCGCCAAAGGTTGACCGAGTGCAAGAAGGCTGGCGCCAAGAACACCGGCACGGATTCTGATTTTAGACATTCACGGATATCTCCTTGATCGACGAGCGGCCGCGCCAAATTGCTCTGCATGGTTCGATCGCCGCTTGATCGATTGCCTTCCGGGGCTATCGGCCGATCGGGTTTGGTTCAATTTACCCAGCCGCCCAAACAGCCGGTGAGCCTCGCAACGTAACGGAACATTGCACCGGCGGAAGTACAAAGGGGTCGCGAAACCGTTAAACGGGCACTGCGCAGGGTAACAACCTCCAATCACGCCAACCCTCCTTGCCCTCCACCGGAAATCTGCGGGCAACCTTCAAGCCAACGGTAGTCCGACGCGGGTTTCCGGTAACGTTACAGCCAGGATCTGAACGTTTCGGAACAGTGTTACACTGGTCTGTTTTGTTTACTTTCCGATAACAACCTACACAAATTGCAGAATGTGTTGCCGATAGGAAACGCTGCGCACTGCAACGAGGGGGCGCGAATAGCATCATGCAAACGGGGAAAGAGGGACCATGAAATATTCCAAAGTTCGGACGATGCCATCAGGATATGGCATCGTCACAGGCAGGGCCGCAGGGTCGCTACCTTTTGGAGTCCTTCTTCTTGCCGGCTCGGCGCTGGCATTGCCCGTTGAGTCTGCGCGTGCACAGGAGAACAGTGAAAGGAAGGGCGAATATCAAGAGGCAGTGAGCGTCCCGGAAATCATCGTCTCGGCCCGCCGCAGGGACGAAGCGCTGACCAACGTCCCTGCCTCCATCACCGCTTATTCTTCCGACTTCCTCGAAAAGCAGAATATTCAGACGTTCACTGACTATGCGACCAAAGTGCCCAATTTAAGCTTCCAATATGGGCAAGGCGGCAACCTGCTCTGGAGCGGCGATCGTCAAACCACGATCAGGGGCGTGGTCGGCAATGACACCACTGCTTATTACATCAACGATACGCCGGTCCCGGCATCTGTCAGTCCCCAAACGTTGAATCTGGAACGCATCGAAGTCTTGAAGGGGCCACAGGGAACACTGTTCGGCGCCAGCTCCATGGGTGGCACGCTTCGATTCATCACGAAAAGGGCCTCGCTTAACGAAACAAGCGGCGCTGTGCAGGTGCAGGGCGGCGTTACCCGCAATGGCGGATTCGATTTCGACGGTAGCGCCATGGTGAACGCCGCCCTCGTTCCGGACCGGATCGCCCTGGACGTGGCGCTAGGCTATACACGGGAATCGGGCTTCATCACGCGGCGGTTTCCGGACGCGGCCTCCGGCGAACTCGTTTCAAAAAAAGGTCAGGGACGTAACGACACCTATACGGGTTCCGTTACGCTGCGCGTAAAGCTGACGGAGGACTTGGAAGCGACAATCAACGGCATCGGGCAGACCAGCAGGCTGCACGGCTTTCCCGCCAGCTACGTACCGCTTCCCGCTTACAGACCGCTGTCCTACACGGTGGAACGCGACCGCGATGTGCAGGAATATTCAAAGGATCGCTGGGGTATCGCGTCGCTGGTGTTGAATTATGCAGGTGACGGCTTCTCGGTGATATCGTCGAGCAGCTATTTCAAGCGCAAGATCCGGGAACTGGAAGACAATACGGAAGGTACGAACCAATATTTCGAACAGGATGAAGGCATCGATCTGGGGCGACCGGCCTTCCATGTCACCAGCCTTTCCAAAGAGCGGCGCCTGACGCAGGAAGTGCGGCTTTCGTTCGACCAGGGCACGATATTGCCGGATCTTTCCGGCATCGTCGGCTTCTTCCACCAGAATCAACGCTCCTATTCGATTGCGCCGGGCATTTTCGTTCAGGAAATGGAAGACGCGGGTTTGATTCCTCCCTATTTGAGCTCAGCCAGCGCAGATACACGCAAGATCGACACCGCCTTCTTTGGCGAAGTCTATTACGAGTTGGCGCCCAGGCTCACCATGACGCTGGGGCTACGAAAATATTGGGTAACCCAGAACACCGCCGCCAGCACCGACACCGGATTTATCTATGGTGAAACGGGCATGTCGGAAAATCCTGCGGTGCACAACACGGAGACGGGCCTGGTGCCGAAGGCCGTGCTTTCCTACGAGATCGGCGACCGCGGCAACATTTATGCCTCGGTGTCCAAGGGATTTCGTTCTGGGGGCCGACAGGCGCGTCTGCCCGATTTCTGCGGGGATGATCTTGCCAGGCTGGGACTCACGGTAGACGATATTGGACAGTATAAGTCCGACACCCTGTGGAGCTATGAAGTCGGTGCCAAAAGCCGCTTGGCTGGCGGCAGGCTGAGCGCGTCAGCCGCCGCATTTCGAATGGACTGGTCTGACATACAACAGGCCACCCTGCTCCCGATCTGCGGAATATCGTTTACCACGAACGCCGGCAAAGCTCGGATAAACGGCGCGGAGATCGAAATTTCCGGCAAGCCCTTTGCCGGGGTGCCTCTGTCAATCCAGCTTGGCCTCGGTCACACCGACGCAATCCTCAAGGACCCGGGCGTTCTGCCGCAGGCGCCGAATAGCCGCCTGGGCCTGGTCCCGAAATGGACCGGCACCATTTCCGGATATTATGAAGCGCCGGTCAATGACGATGTCAGCCTGTTCGTCGCCGCAGACTATAGCTACACCAGCTCGACCAAGGTTCCCGATGGCGAGGGCGGCTTTCTCTCGCGGCAACCGATCGACATGGTCAATGGCAATCTTGGTCTGAATATCGGCCATTCGCAGATTCTGATCTACGTCAAGAATCTGTTGGATAAGCGATTGAATTATGGGGACCAGCCATCTTCGTCATTCGATCGGCGGGATGAAAATGATCAGCGCCTGCCTCGTGGCGTGGTCAGCCGCCCACGCCAGATCGGCGTGCAGTATCAGCTGAATTTTTGATTTCCACTGGGTCACGGGATGGTGCCGCCGTCCCTGCTCTCGACCAAGGAACGGATATGAAATCGCTTGTAAAATGGATGGCGCCTGCGTCTCTGGCAGCGGCCATCATCCCACTCCCTGCCCTGGGCCATCATTCTTTCGCCATGTTTGACCAAAGGACGGAGACCAGACTTAAGAGCTTGGTCGTGACACGTTTCGAATGGACCAATCCGCATGTCTTCGTCATCGGGACTGCCGGTTCCACCACCTATACGCTCGAATGCAGCAGCCCCAATCTCATGGGGCATCAGGGCTGGAAGCACAACACGCTGACGCCCGGAACCAGGATTGACGTCGCCTTCTATCCTCTACGCAACGGCAAGCCTGGCGGGATGTTGAAGACCGTCACGCTGCCGGGCGGCAAATCGATGAGCGCATGGTGAACGCGCCACTTGCAGATCAGGCGCCAGCGCCCCCAGACTTCCTGACGATGCCACCCCAAATTCGTCCATGAAGGGAGCAATCCGATGAAATGCTCTTCCCCTCGCCTTGGCATCCTGCGATCTGCGATCGTGCTCGTCGCCTGTGCCCTGACAATGCCTGCCATTGCGGGCATTCCAAACATCAGCGGGGTATGGAATCACTATCCTCCATTGCCCGGAACCTTTTCAGGTCAACCGAACCCTCCGGAATGGGATCCGGGCGAACCGCCGCTCAGAGAGCCATATAAGACGCAATGGCACCAGCTACAGGAAAAGCTGGCCGCCGCGGAAGCCGCGGGCCATCCGCTGCCCGACGATAGCGCCCTTTGCCGGCCCGACGGAACCCCCATGATCATGTGGGCGCACTACGCACTGCAAATTCTGCAAAATCCTGATCTCAGGCAGATCACGGTGCTCTCCGAATTCATGGCGCAAACCCGGCGCATTTATCTCGATGAAGACCTGCCGCCGATCGACAGCATAGATCCGGGTTATCTCGGCTACTCGGTGGCGCGATGGAACGGCGATGTTCTCGAGGTCACCACGGCGGGAACCCGCGAAGACGTAAAGTTCATGGACATTCCCCATTCCAAGAACATGATAGTCAGGGAAAGGATATTCATGGACGCCGAAAAATTTCTGATAGATGAAGTGTCGATTGAGGATCCCCAATATCTCTCAGAATATTATAATTTCAGGTTCATGTACAAAAAGGAGCCCCTTTCGTACAAGATCTCTGAATATGTCTGCGATAACCAACGTTCGATCATATTGCCTGACGGCAGCCTGGGCATGGCGGTGGAAACACCATAGAATCGTGATGATAGTTGCATGAATCGCTTGGCCCTGCCGCGAGACATCGTGCTATGATTTAGAGCCTGCCTTGAATCTCATGCGAGGCGAAAACTTCGGGTCAGCCCAGATAGGTTCGCACTGCTCTTGACCGGCTTGCACGTATCGAGCGGGATCCTAACTCGATAACCATGGTGGTGGCCCCCTATCTTTCGGAGCAGTCCCGCGTGCGGCTGACATTTCCGGCGCGAGTCGTCCACAGCGCATTGCCGAGGACGCCGCGCTGAACAAACCATCCCGACCGGGAATTGCGCTAGGTGGTCTCGTCAAACTAGCGGCGCCGCGATCAAACGTCATCTTGCGGGTTAAATGCCGTCTGGGCTTCTCGATCCGAGGGAAACGGCAGCAAGAAAGTGGCCGATGCCGTTCGCCGGACAGGATCGTTCCGAATTTTAAGGCGGAATACCAAAATCCCAGAAAAATCCAGTGATTTCAAAGAGAAATGGTGGAGCCGAGGTCGCCCCCATTGGACATTTTAACCCATTGAAATGGCAGGGGAAAACTTGCCAAAACCCTTGATTCTGCTATATAAAATCAAGGCCATTTGTTCAGAAACGTTCAAATCCGTTCAAATCTGTTCGCACACATACGCGCTGAAATTTGGCCCCAATTTAGGTCCCGGATGGGGCTCAAATATTTGGCCCAAATTAGGCCCTGGCTAGGTGTGAGGCAGATTAAGAATGAGCAGGTCGATACACAAACTAAAAGCGCGACGGCTGGAAACGCTCAGCACGCCAGGTTGGTATGGTGATGGAGGTGGCCTCTGGCTCCGGATTAAGACCAACGGCTCCAAAAGCTGGAAGTTCATTTGGAACCGCGACAAGGTTCGACGTGAAATGGGTCTGGGCTCCTACACTGCCTATACGCTCGACGACGCCAGAGAGATGGCGGCAGCGGCCAGAAATTTACTGAAAGAGGGACATGATCCCATCGAGTTGCGTCAGGCGGAAAAGGAGGAGGAAAAAGTCGAGCGCGAAAAAGCGAAGCAGGAGGCGCAGCCAGTGGCTGGCCCCCCAACGTTTCTTGAGTACGCCAAGAAATATATTGCCGCCCATGAGGGCGGTTGGTCCAACGCGAAGCATATCTGGCAGTGGACCAACTCGCTGGAGAAGCACGCAAAGGGGATTCGCGACATCCCGGTTGATAAGATCTCCCCACAGGATGTCGCGGAAGCGCTAAAACCCAGTTGGACGACGTTCGCTGAAACTGCCGGTCGGGTCAGAGGGCGAATAGAAAACGTTCTCGACGCTGCCAAGGCGGAGGGGCACATTCAAAGCCCTTGGGAAAACCCGGCAAGATGGAAGGGCAACCTCCAATTTCTCCTGCCAAAGCGGAAGCGCCTCGTTACCGGGCACCATGCAGCGATCCCGTATGAGGACATGCCGGAGTTCTTCGAAGCCCTGCAAAAGAGGGAAGCCCCGACAGCCCGCGCCCTCGAAATGACAGTCCTTTGCGCGACGCGGACCAGTGAAACCTTGCTCGCCCGCTGGCGCGAGGTGGACCTGGATCGCCGCATTTGGACCATTCCGGCTGAACGGATGAAGATGCGGATCGAGCACCGGGTACCTTTGTCGCATGCAGCAGTCGCGGTGCTCAAGGCGGTTGCAACCGGCAAGCCATGCAAGCCCAACGACTATATTTTTCCCGGTCAGAGGCCCGATAGCCCATTGTCGCAAATGGCGATGCCATTGCTTATGCGACGGATGAATCTCGGGCAGTTCACTGTTCATGGCATGCGCAGTAGCTTTCGCGATTACATGGGCGATGAGACCGATCATGCGGAAACCGTCATTGAGCATGCATTAGCGCATCAGGTGGGAAGCTCGGTCACCCGGGCGTACCGCAGAAAGGATGCCTTTGAAAAGCGGAAGTCGGTGATGGCCGATTGGGCCGACTATCTTCAGGGAAGATCAAAAAATGTCGCGGAGACCGGGCAACATGCTGACGCGCAAAACCTAGATGAGGTAGCCTGATGCGGTCAGAGCTTCCACCGGCCCGGCTAGGAATTTTCCAACATTTCAGATAGGTTAGCTGCCTTCTGGAGGTTTGCATGACAGATGTGGAGGCCCGGCGCGCGTTCGTTCTGACCCGACGAAAGTCTGGCGTAACCTTCAGAGAAATCGGCCGAGAACTCGGGATTTCCCCGAGTCGCGCCTCCCAGCTCCACGCTGCGGCGGTGGAAGCTCTCGAGCGCATACCGCCCGATGTCTACGTGACATCTGAGACACCCCTCTGCGAGCTTCCCCTGAATTGGCAGACTCGCCAAATTCTGGCACAGGAGCCAAGCCTAATGGTCGGCCAATATCTGGCTATCGATGAACCCGACAGGCCTTCACATATCTTGCGCCTCTTCCGATTTGGGCGACGCCACCTCAATGAGTTGGAGACATTTCTCAAATCAGACGCCGCCCTTATGGCACGGGCGCGTTTGGGATAGCCACGCGATTCGGATTTTTGACTTTCATCTCGACCCTGAGGGGCCACCATTCGCGTATCGTTCAACAAATGCTTCAAGGCTGGTCATCGTAATGAGCACCGATCCGTCCAGCTTTATTGTCCTTAGCTCCCCGCGTTTGATCAGCGTGTAGATTTTTGTGCGTCCGACCCCGAGCATCTGGGCTGCCACCATGATCCTGACGCAGAACGGTTGCATTACCGCCTTTCCCTCGAACGGGGCCACCTCGATCGGCACCTCAATGGGCGGCGGCTTCTTCGGCAAGATCCTATTCCGCGAAGCGCGACGCATCAGCATGTTGATCGCGCGATCCTCATTCCCCTGATTGCCATTATCAGTTCCCGACATGACGATCGCCCTCCAGGAAGATGAAAGAACCAAACCGCCTGACCAGTTTCGCCGCAACGAGGCCCGCATAGCGTCGTTGCCGCCAATCGGTTGGGCTATGATAGGCACCCACGGCTTTCCAATAATCATGCGTCGCCGATAGTTCAGACAGGAATATCCATCGCGCCGCCTGGACATTGAAGCAGGGCTCATGGGTGAGCCAGGCACGGACCTGTCCCGGTGGTCGGTCGATCATCGCCGCCAGTTTGGGAACCCACCAACTATTTATCTGAAGCGGCCCCAAATCGTGGCTCCCGTCGCTATTTGCGATTTCCGCACCGATCCAACCGCTCTCCTGATCTCTCAACCCCCAAAGCGTTCGCTCAAGCCAGGGCCGACCATGGGCGGCCTGCCGAATGCACTGCCCAATCCTGCTCTCATGATCCGGCGGGAGGTGAGGCCGAGCATGTGCGGGCTGAATGACACAACAAAGAAGAATGAGCGGGGCGCGGATTCCGATTCGATCAGCGATCATGGCCGCCTCCCCGATCTTGATCGTCGCCACGAGTTGGAGTGGGCGTTGGAGGCTCGCGCCCTGTTAGCTCCCGGTAAGGATCGCGCTCACTGTCGCTCCGTCCTCGATCAATGAGTGCCATGAGCCATTGATCGAGGGTGCGGGCCGCCGATTGCGCTCTTGTGGCGAGGATGCCGGCAAGACCCGCCGGTCGCTGATTGGCGCGATTCGCGCGCGCCGCCTCGAATTCCGCCCTGCGGGTCTCGCGGTCGAGGCGCTGCTGCTCGCGGAGCCTCTCCAACCGCTCCCCATGCTGGCGAGCTCGGCCCCTGACGCTGCTCCGATCGATTCGTCCAAGCCCCTCGAGCGAAGAGGTCTTCTCCCCTGATTTCTGGGTCAGCTTCTCGGCTAGCCGTGCCGGATCCTCGGTCCAGAGCTTCACTCCGAATCGGGCGCGCGTGATGGCGGTGTAGTAATTCTGGCCGGTGACCAGCGGCGAGTTGACCGGCGCCAGCACATAGACCCGATCATATGTCTTGGACTGGGCTGCATAGATTGTCTCGGCATAGCCATGATCCCACGTCCGGTGCTGGGACAGGTCTACCTGCCGCACCTGGCCGTCCCGGTCCCAGCGAATCGCGGCGATGGTCCCATCCAGACGTTCGACCGTTCCCCGTTCGGCATTCTTGATGCCGAGTTCATGGTTCACCAGCCGCCACTGTATCCGGTCGCCTGCGGCGAGTTGGCGGTCCTCCTCCTTGAAGACGTTGATCTGGGACGCGCGCCCGAGCCTTGGATCCCACTGAATCGTCCGACCGTTCTCGTCGACCAGACTGACCTTCTGCCGACCACGCGAATCGCGCATGAGGCCGGTCACGCGATATTCCGCGTCACGCGCGATCCCCAGCCCCGCATTGTCGCGGGCGAAGGTGACCACCTGCCCGCGCGTGTAAAAGCGAGCGAACTGCTTTTCCTGATCGGTCATGCCAGAGGGCGCCAGGATCGTCAGGCGGACGTCCTCGGCGGCGACGACGCCTTCCCTCTTGAGCGCCTCGCGGACCTTCGTGTTGACGATCAGCCGGGTCGCGTTTTCGAGGACGAGAATGTTCGTATGCCCCCGGCTTTCGGCACTGAGCCGGGTCCACTCACCCACCAGGCTCGCGGCAAGCATCTCGCTCGATTCGCCGCTGGTGACCTTGTCGAGATGCCCGATGGATTCGCTGTAATTGCCGAGGCGCGCCTGGGTCACCGCCGCGCGCATGGTCCGGTTCTGCTGCCGGATCGACTCGGTGAGCTCAACTTTGGGCAGGCCCAACTTCTGCATCAACCAGAAAGGCTTGCCCTGCTCGATCGCCCCGGTCTGGAGATTGTCGCCCAGAAGAATGAGTCGAGCACCCGTGAGGCGACTGATCTCCAAAAGGCGAATCGCCTGCCGGTTGCCGAGCTGTCCGGCCTCGTCGATCACGAGCGTGTGCCGATCATCCAATCCCCGCCCGCCGCCTGCAAGCAGGCTCGCAACCGTCCGCGATTCAATCTCCGCCTTCTTGCCTAGCTCATCGGCGGCCGATGATGTGGGAGCGGCGGCAATCAGGATTGCCGTCGGATCTGCCGCCTCGCGCAGAGCGCCGACCAGCGTCGACTTGCCCGCCCCCGCGACCCCGTGCACGCCGATCACGCGATCGGCACTGGTCCCGAGATGAAGCAGCGCCTCCCGCTGCCCGGCATTGAGGCCGGCTGACCTGGCCTCTTCCATCAAGCGCTCGGCCGATGCGAGCGGCTTCGAATCGCCAAGAGCGAGGGCAAGCTGGTCCGAGAGGGCCAATTCCAACCGTGCCGTACGCCTGGTCGTTCGCCCTCGGGTGAGAACTTCATCGCCCGTTGGATGCCGGGTCACGAGAAGTTTCCACCGGGCCTCATGATCCTCGGCCAAGGGGCGCACATCGCGCAACCGGACCTCGCCGACATGAGAGGCAAGGGCGACCTGGAGCAGGCGTCCGAGATTATTGACCGCCTCCTTCCCCTCGGATTGCCGAATCCCAAAAAGCATGGAGCGAGCGGCCAGTTGGGGCGCAACCTCGACGGCGCGTTCCCCAATTTGTTCCGCTGCGCTCCGCGTCTCGCTAACCGCCTGTTCATGCTGGCCGAGACGCATATGCCACTGACCATGAAGCGTTTCGAGCGAGACCTTCTCCTTGGCGCCCCGAGTCGCGTAGAAGGACACGCGGCGCGCAGCCTGTCCGGTTAGGCCATGCTCCCTGGCATGGGCTTCGATCTGTTCAGCGCGCCGCGACATGTCCGCGATCAGGTCACGGGGAACGCCGCGGATTTCAAACAGCCCCTTGCGCGGATCGAAATCGACCTCATAGCCGCGCTCGCGCAGCAGATGGGCAAGCTCGTTCCGGTAGATCTGCCCCGCTACCATCTGCTCGGCGTACATCGCCCGTGTTTCGAGGCTGAGGAAGCGCTCCGCCTTCGCGTCATTGGTGATGTTCATCACCACCACATGGGTGTGGAGATGCGGATCAAGTTCGCGCGAGGCATGCTCGGTAAAACGCGCGAAGATGAGCCTTCCGGTCGTGCGCTCGGTGATCTCGCCGTCGATTCGTTGGCGAGTCGCGGCCTGCTCCTCAATCCAGGAGAGCACGACACCAACGGCCCGTTCATGGGCTTCTATGATTCGCTCATCCCCGGCGACGAGCGCCATGATCGACACGGACTTCGGGGCATTCACGGCGAAGTCCCAACCGGGATGGTGCTGGATTTTGCCACCAGCGCGTCGGCGCCCGAGTTGCTGTCCCCCGACCTTCCCTTGCAGCAGTTGCGCGAAGATGGCGCTGTCGACCTTGCCCTCGAGGCCGAGTTCCTGGGCAATCGCTCCGCCCCATTCGCTATGTTCGCTGTCACCCTTCGTATAATAGTCGCCGACCGTATAGTAGCGGGCGATGTTGGCGGCGGTGCCTTTGAGGCGGCGTGGATGGATCATGCCGGCCTCGCAGAATTGCGGGTGCCATGATGACGGCCGTGCTGACGGAGCCGAAACCCGGCCGGCTTACCGAACAGTTCCAATTGCGGTGCCGCTTCAGCCCGACCCGCAGGTGTGTTCCCCTCGCCGGGATCACCACCTTCCGAAGGAGTGATGTCCCCCATCGCTGCGCCAGTCGATGGGACCGGCGGGAGTGGTAGCTCCGCTTCCTCTCGCGCGATTCGGGGCTTACGGGATTTGGGTTTCGGGGGGGCCGGTCGAGGCGGCGTCGGCGGTACGGGCGGTGATTGCGGCGGCGTGTCCGATTCGCCGTCAAGCCTGATGGCGGGTGCCACGCGCTCCTCGAAAGCCGCACTGACCGAGGCGACCTTGTTGAAGCTGTCCTCGAACCGGACGACGGGAAGACTACGGCCGAATCGGAGGTATCCGGCGAGATTGGGGAGGTTTGTCACCTCCGTGTGCATCACCAACGGCCGGGTTACCTGCATTCGCGAAAGGTTCACGCCGTCACGCATATCGTTGACGCCGTAGGACATGCCCTCATTGGCTTCGATCTGCTCGACCTGCCCCAGATTCTCGCTGACATGCTTGGCCGTCGGGGTGTCGTTGGCGCGCAGCGCAACCCAGGTCGAACAATAGCCGGTGATCGCGGCGGCATCCTGGATGCCATAGGTGGCTTCAAGTTGCGGATAGCTCTGGAAGCCGAGAATGCCGCACCCGCCATATTTCCGGGCGCGGGCCAGAAAGTCCGATAGTGAGGGTAGCTTCTGAAGCGTCGGAAGCTCGTCGATGACGCAATATAGCCGACGGTTTCGGTCCGGCGTCATGCTCATGATGGCGCTGATGGCGATATCGAGCCACACCGTTATGAGGGGCCGCAGCGATGGAAGCTGGTCCGCCTTCACGGTGATGAAGAGCCAGCCGTCGTCCGTGTCATGGGCGACCCAGTCGCGGATCGACAGCCCGTCCGCGGTATCGTCGAGATAGGAGAAACTGCGCATCACCGAGGCCAGTTCCGCCTGGACCCCCGCCGAGGTTCGTTCCCCTTCCGGGCTGATGAAGGCCGCCGCCTCCGTCCCGCTCACATAGGTGGCGAGGTCCTTGAGTTTCGAGCGCAACAGAATGTTGAGAAGCACCGAGTTAAGGGGCCGTTCTTCCCGCGCGAGCTTGCGCAGGACCGCGACGAGTGTGCCCCTCGCAGCCTTGGCCCAGAAGGGATCGCCGGTCTTTTCAGGGATCGTTGACTCCGCGATCTGGTCATAATGATAGTCCCGCGGCACATCGACCCAAGGCGACCAGCAGTCCGTCCGGGCATCCAGGGGATTGAGGAGGACATCGGTCCCGGGCCGGTAGAATTTCTCCACGAAGGTGCCGGCGGTGTCGTAGACGATCGCCCGCCGCTTCCGCTGCCGGATGCCGTCGAGCATCTTGACGATGATGTTGGTCTTCCCGGTTCCGGGGGCGCCACAGAGAAGAATATGTTCCGGTTCGAAGGCATCGGGAACATTGACCCCACCGATCTCGAAGCTCCCCTTCGCATGCCGCCAGAGCGCCCGCCGCACCTGACGGACGGTGCCGAATCGGGCGCCACGCAGGAACTGGTTGGAACCGAGGCCCTTCCCCGTCCGGGTGAAATAGAACCAGGCCCAGAACAGCACCATGAGGGTGAAGGCGCCTGAGATGAGCGCCCCATGGATGAGGTAGGTTTCGAAAGCGGCCAGGGTCTTGTGGGCGATGCCCGACTCAAGGAGCGCCTTGGGGCTGGTCCAATATTGCCGTCCCTCCGGCGTGCCGAAAAGAATGGGGGTGACATTGCCCGGTATGGCGTCCCCCATGATTGTTGCCTGCCCCACCTTGAACAGGACGAACCGCTCATAGGAGGATGACACCTCGCAGGCGTACCAGATGATGCCGCCGATCCAGATCACCAGCCCCGCCAGGAAGGTCTGGTAGAAAACCTGCGTGGTCATCCGCACATTGTGGACGATGGCCTGCCCGCCCCTGGTCCAGGAACCGAGCGTGTCGTGCCGGAAGATACTCATGGCCGGTCCTGCTCGCTGTCGAGCAGCCCCCTTTCGCGGAGGAGGCGGCGGGCCTCGGTCAGCCCTTTCTGGAGCAGTTCGGGGGAGCGCTCACCCACCGAGGTCGCAAGGATCGCGAAGGCCTGGATGGCGGTCGCATGGAGTTCATCGAAGCGGGCATGATAACCGCTCGGGTCGACGCCTTCGAACCGATCCAATATGTCGCGGCAATAGGTTGCCGTGCCGACGCCACTGCCCCGCGCCTGACTGGCGAGGCGCGCATAGAGGTCGTCATCTACTCTTATGGTAATTCGTGCCACGCGCCGGACTCCTGATCCGACACGCGAAAACGCGATGAAGCGTCATCCTGATAGCTCATTTATGCTGCAAACTCAACAGTTTATGAAAACTGCCAGTGGCAGCCAGAAAGCGCCAAGCCAGATCAGCGACTTAACCTTTCATTCCGCGCCCGGTGGCTGCCGCCGGCTGCCGAGCTGTGCCAAAATGGCTGCCAGATTGTGCCATCGGAAACCCGCGGATTTGCTGGAGATTCCCACCCGCAGCACCCGTGCGTACGGTGCATTACAAAATGCCTCGGGCGTGCGTCCCCCTTTCGCAGCGCGCTTGTCCGCTGCGCAGGCCTCGCTCTGGAAGGCGCGGCCCCTTCGGGAGGGATGGCGCAGCCGCCGTCCCGACCCGCTCCCGCCGTGATCCGACGGAGTGCCGCCATCCTGTCGGCGATCCTCCTTGCCGCACCGCGCGCTCGTGCTATTCCCAAACTCGGCGGGCAGACCTTCCTCTTGAAAGGAACTTTCGTGCCCAAATTGACCGACCGCGAAAAGCTCACCGAACTCGAGCAACGCAAGCGCAAGATCGCCGAAGAGATAGAGCAGACCCGCATGACCTTGCGCGGCAAATACGCCGCCATCGTCGCTGAATTGGAGGTCGAGACGCTGACCGAAAAGGAGTTCCGGGATCTGATCACGCTCGCGATCAAAGCTGGGTCGGCGGCATCGCTCCAGGCATTGAAGGCGCTGCCGCCCCGCCCGTCCTGACCGCCAAATCGGTTCACGCTCATGCGGCCATGGGGGTTCGATGCCCCCATGGCCGTCCCTGAAACAAGGGTAATCAGGAGGGGCGCGCGGCCCCTCCCCTTTCTCAGATTTCGTCGACCAGCCTTCCCGGTACGGTGTGGACGATCCGCTCGATGAGCGTCTCGGGCAGCGTCGAATAATCCCCCTCGTCGATGGCGACATAGCCCTGCTCGCCGTCGTTCAGGACATGCTGGTCGAAGTAACTCGAAGCGGCGCGCCGTTCGGCGTTGCGGAGTGCGGCGAGAAAAGCCTTGTGATTGTAAGCCTTCGTCATCTGCATGGGAGCCTCCTTCATCTGGAAAAGACGGAAGGTCCGGCGGCGGGCCGACAAGCTCGGGTCAAGGAGCGCCGGCGCAGCCGGCGACCGCGCAGCGGGCGGTGGAGGAACCGATTTAGTTGCCGCCGCTGCCGCGCGAAGCGTGGCGGCGGCGGCGGCTAAATTGGAGGGGCCACCGATCCTTGAGGCGGGTGAAGGCGGTCTGCCATGATGGGACTTTTGTGAAAGTATCTATGTGTTGGCCTCCCCCGCCGAGGCGTAGCGCCGTGCGGACCGGCGGTTCCGCACGGCACGCGAGCGAGGCGGAACGGCGCCCCGTCAGGGATGCCGCCCGCAAGGACAGCAATAGTCGTCAATGCCGGTCAGCGTGCAGACGCCCGGCCCATAGTCCGGTTCTTCCTCGCCATCGTCATAGCCGAACTCGGCTGCGATCTGGATCGCCTCGTCTCGCAGTGCCGGTTCGATCGCTGCCAGAAGAGAGTTGGCATCCGCGCTGAACCTCCGAACATAAAGTTCATAGGACAAGCCACAACCGCGATTCGCCTCGGCGGCGGCTTCCTCGAACTGTGTCCGAAGAGTCGATAGCGGGTCGCCGCCATTAGACGCATGATTGTCGTTGGAATATTGGGTCATGGATTTTCTCCCATCCTTGGTGTTCAGGATTTGAAGAGGTCGGGATCGCTGTCAGCGATCCCGCCTCGGTGCCCGGTTCAGTCTCTGGCCTTGCCGCTCGCGGGCTCGTCCGGGAGGTTTCCGGCGATGGCCCAGATGAGGGGTTGGGCTTGGATGATGGAACCCGCGACCCGCGCCGCGTCCGCCCAAAGGGACAGCGGAACGAGTCCGTCAAAGCCGATGTCCAGCTCGATCCGAAGCCCAAAGGGAAGGCGAAGGGCCGTTATCTCCGTGAGGCTGAAATAGCCCAGTTCGGGACAGCCAAAGCCAAGGTCGGCCAACCCGAACAAGGCATCGCCATCCTCGCACAACTCGGTGACAAGCCATGTCGCCGCGCCCATCGGATTGAAGAATTTGACCACCGGCACCGGGTCCGGCTCCCTTTCGCCCTTCTCCTGCGCGGCGCGGCGCGATGCAGTGTTGGCCTGAAGGGCTGCGATATGCTGGGGTTGAAGGAGTATCATGCCGCGAGCCTCCCCTCGTTGGTCATCGCTTCCTCGCCCGATTGCGCCGGGGGCAGGAAGCCCAGAAGAAAGTCGGCGGCCTTGCTCGCCTGACTGGCGGCGCGGAAGATGGCGCGGGCATCCTCGCGAAGCACGCCGAGCCACGATCCCAGATAATCGCTGTGACGAACGGTCGGCACGATCCCCAATTCGGCGCAGAGGAAGGCGCTGCCCATTTCCGCGATCAGTTCCTCGCGGGCATAATCGGGGCTGCCGAAACCCGTCTTGGGCAGGCGGTCGAGGCGCGAGCGATGGCCCGAAAAATGGGTCAGTTCATGCAGGACCGTCCGATACCAGTTGATGGGTTCATAATAGACTTCGGGCGGGGGAACACAGATATGATCGGTGGCGGGGGTATAATAAGCGGCGCTCCCGCCGATGCGGATTTCCGCGCCGGTCGCATCGATCAACGCTTGTGCGCGGGGGATCAGGACCGCCTCATTATTCGTGCTGATGGTCGGGGCGGGTTCAACTTCCACCCCCTCGATCTGGTCAAGATTGAAGACCGTGAACCGCTTCAAGAAAGCGACCTGCCGGGCCTCGTCGCCTTCCCTGACAGACTCGCCGTCCTTGGCCTTGGGCGTGAATTTGTCAGCATAGCAGACGGTCGTGCCCTGCTCGCCCTTGCGGACATGCCCCCCAAGTGCGACCGCCTGCCGATAGGTAAGCCAGCCCTGCGACTGATAGCCCCGCTCGAACAGGGTGCTCCAGAGAATGAGCACATTTATGCCTGAATAGCGCCGTCCGGTTCCGGCGTTGCGCGGCAGGCCAAGCGCTGCCTTGCCGTCATCCCAAGGCTTGACCCATGGCAGGGTTCCCGCCTCCAGTTCGGCAATGATGCGATCCGTCACCTCGGCGTAGAGGGTGGAACCAAAGCGCTGCGGCTGATCCTGATGTCCCATCTTTCTTACTCCCTTCGCATCGCACCGGCCGCCGGAAAGGCGGGGGTGGGCGGCAGGAGCGAACCGGCAGGCCCACCGACCGAGGTGGGGCGCACCCGAAGGGCCGCAACGCAGTGGAGGAGCCGGTGGCAACGCCCCGGCTTGCGGCTCGCCGCGGTGGGCCTAAAGGGCAGCGACGCCCACCCCCGCCTCCCCGGAGGCCGGTCAAACCACCCGACAAACATCACCGCGCCCAGGCGCGGTGGCCGCCCGACCTCTTCGCGCTGCCACTCGCAGCGCTCCGCATTCCCTGATCGGAGCTTTGCACTGGACCGGGCGGAAGATCGGCAGCGAACCGTGGATCAATCTACCCCGGCCAACACCATGCCGGGCGGCCCCGCCGCCCGGCGCGCGCCCCATCCCGCTTCAGCCTTCGCGATGGACCGCCTTGTCCAAATGGGCGAGCGCGGCGGCAAAATGCTCCTCCACCTCCCAGACCGAGCAACCGATGCGGAAGGCGATTTCGGGAAAGGTGAAGTCGTCCTTCACATGGAGATAATAGGTGATGCGGGGGAGATAGTTGAGGGTGGCGAGGCCGATGCGGAAGCGGTCGGCCATGCAGCCTTCGGGCCTGCGGGCGGACATGAGCGGTTCCTTTCATGCGAAAATAGGCAGGCGGCGGAACCATGCCGCCACCTGCCCCATGGTGATCAGGCGGCCCGTTGCTCCGGGCCTTCGTCCTCGACCTGCGCGGGATCGCTCGCAGCTTCGTCCGGCGCGTCGGCCGGTTCGATCGCATCGGATGTTGTCAACCCTTCCGCTTCTTCGGGCTGCTCGGGTGCCGGTGCCAAAGCCGCCTCCAGCATCGCCCATTGATCGACGGGACCAACCCCGCCCCGGCCGGTATAGGCGCTCGGCGGGAAGCTCATCCAGCGGGGCACCCAGCCCTCGCGCTTCTCCCATCCCATCTGGCCGTGGAGGCAGTTGAAGATGATCCCGCGCTGGACCTTGCCGCTTTCCTTCGCGTTCGACGCCGCGACCTCGGCCCCGACCACATCGGCAAGGAGATGGCCGACAAGCGCCTTGTCGCGCAGCAGTTCGATAAAGGCGTCGTCGGCTTCCCAGACCTGCGCCATGTCGACCTCCAGCTGACTGCCCAACAGTTCGATCAACATGGTCCCCGACTGGAGCGACTCGGCCATGACCACCGAGAGCACGGCAAGAACGTCCTTGTCGGGAAGCGCCATTAGCGTTGCGAAGAGAGGCACGATTTCGGTATCGCATCCGACAAGGGCGGGCTCGTCCTCGTCAAGCGCCAGCATCGCCAGTGCCTCGCGACGGAAGAAGTCGGTCGAACCTTCCGAGAGACAGCTTTCGACGCTCTCGGTGATCGCCTCGTTCCGGTTCTTCTGCGACTGCCGCTCGACCCGCCACAGGACGGAACCGCAGATCGCATGGGCGACCATCAGCCGCAGCGCGACGGCTGGGGTTTCCGCGACCTTCGCCGCCACCGCCGCATGGCGATGGAGGTTCACATAGTCGGTGAGCGGGGCACTGAGTTCCGGGCGCGCCGGACGCTCGATACTCTCCCCCTTCTCGACTTTGCGCGCCTCCTTGGTGGTGACATAGCCCTCGTGGAAGCAGACGGCCCCGCGATGGTCGATGCTGATATAGACCCGGCCGCCCTTCTTCTTGGGGCAATGCTCATGCTCCCAGCCGTGGAAATAGGCTCCCGGCTCAAGGGTGACGACATCAGCCCAGCCCTCGTCGCGATAGCCTTCCGCCTTGGCCTCAACGGCTGCCATCTGCGCCTCCCAGAACTGGTCGACATTGGCGAAGAAACTGTCCTCTCCGAACAGGTCCGCGATAATCTCGCCTTTGTAGCTTTCGAGCGGGAAGATCGCCGCACTGGTCGGAATGCTGGTCCCGCCGAACAGCCATTCCTTGAGACGATGGCCGGTCGGGACATAGGCGTCCTCATCGTCGAGCAGGGCAAGCCACGCCTTTTGCTGTGGCTTCGAGGCAAGGGTCAGGTGCCGGACGGTGGTGGCGTCAATCTTCTCGGCGCGGTACAATCCCCGGATGCGCGGCAACAGATTACCGAGCGCGAGGGTCCGCTTCACCTGCAAGGCGGTAAGCCCGAAGGTGTTGGAGATATCCTCGGGCGTCCGGCCCTCCTTGACGAGACGGGTGAAGGTTTCCCAGCGGGTCACCTCATCGGGGTCCAACCTCGCGATATTTTCAATGAGCGAAGCCTCCAGCGCCGCCGCATCGTCCCCTGCCGCCATGACCGCGCAGGGCAGCGGATCGATGCCGCCATTTTCCTCCGCGACGACAAGGGCCGCATGATAGCGCCGCTTACCCGCGACGATCTCATAGGTTTCCGGGCTGCCATTCTGCCGCACGATCAGCGGCACGAGGATTCCCCGCGCTCTGACGGAAGGCAGGATGTTGGCAAGGTCAGGCGTCTTCTTCACGCCCCGCATATTGGCGGTCGAGACGGCGAGATTGGCGATATCGATATGCTTGAGTTCCATGACTTGGTTCCTTCTCTTAAAAAACACCACCGGCCCGGCCGAAGCGGGGTGGGCGGCAAGAGCGAACCGGCAGGCACGCCGAGCGAGGCGGGCAGCATCCGTAAGGACCGGAACGAAGTGGAGGAGTCGGCTTGCCGGCTTGCAGCCCGCCGCGGCGGGCCTAGAGGGTAGCGACGCCCGGACCGCTTTGGACTGGCCGGCAACCCGCCAGCGCCAGCGCGCGCAGCGCGATGACCGCAGCCGCGTCAGGGATCGTCGCCCGCAGGGGCGAGACGGCGCAGCCGACTCGACGAAGCGGCACGCGAAGCAGAGCCCGGCCCCGTCAGGGGGACGAAAAAAGGGCGTGCGACCGACTCACACCCCGGACAAACCGATCGATCGGATCGGCAAGAGCGCATCATGGGCTGGCCGGCCCGACTTCATCATTCCAGCTCCCAGCACCCACAGGGTGAAGGAGCGATGCGCCGGCAAACGAACAGAGGTTTGACAAACGCCATTTTTGCCAATCACGACTTAGCATTTAAGCAATAATATAAACTCGACGCTGGTTTATGAAATGCGTATAACCCTCAGGATGACTGAGCGATTGGAGCAAAAGTTAAAGCGCCTGCAGCGATTGCCCGAGCATGTGCTGGTCGATGCCGCATGGCTGGAGCGCCACGGTTACTCATCATCGCTCAGAAGCCAATATGTGAAATCAGGCTGGCTTACCCAGGTGGCGCCCCGCGTCTATCGCCGCGTGCAGGAGCCTGTGTCCTGGCAACAGGTCGTGATGTCGCTGCAAAGCTTCATGGGCTATCCACTCACCGTAGGCGGACGTACCGCGCTCGAGGAGCAGGGCTTCTCCCATTATCTTGGCGAACGGCAGGAGGTCCATCTCTACGGCCCCGCCAAACCCCCTGGCTGGCTCGCCAAGCTGCGACTCGATGTGCAATTCCTCTGGCACAACAGCGCGCGGCTGTTCCCGGACGAGCCGCGCGACCCTTTCGGGCCGCCGCCGCCTTCGGATGACATCCTGCCCGGCAATTTCATGGTCGGCCCCCAGGGTCTCACCTGGCCATTGTGCCTGTCATCGCCCGAGCGGGGATTTCTCGAGTTGCTCGACGAACTTCCCGACCATGAAAGTTTCCATCAGGTTGATATGCTGGCGGAAGGTCTGGTCAATCTCAGTCCCGCCCGACTGACGCTGTTGCTCCACCAGTGCCGCAGCGTGAAGGTCAAGCGGCTGTTCTTCTTCTTCGCCGACCGGCACCGCCACGCATGGCGAAACCGTCTTGATCCGGCCGAGTTCGATCTCGGCGCGGGAAAGCGGGCGCTGGTGCCAGGCGGCCGTCTGTCACCGGACTATAACATCACCGTTCCGGAGGATATGCTTGCCCCTGTTTGACGTCTATCGCCAGCAGGTGGCGCTGCTGGTGCGCGTGCTCCCGTTCGTCGCGAGCGAGCCCGACTTCGCGCTCAAAGGCGGAACCGCGATCAATCTGTTCATCCCGCGACCTGCCCGGCTCTCTGTCGATATCGACCTGACCTATCTGCCCGTTGCCGATCGGCCGGCTTCACTTCTCGCAATCGACGCCGCCATGCTGCGGATTGCCGACAAGGTCACCGCCGGCATCAAGGGCGCCAAGGTGACGCCGAGCCGTCTCCAGCCCGAAAACCAGGTCTCGAAGCTCGTCGTTCGCCATGAGCGCGTGCAGATCAAAATCGAAGTAACGCCGGTCCTGCGCGGCGCGGTCTACACCGCCGAAATGCGGACCGTGTCACCGCGGGTAGAGCAGGCCTTCGGTTTTGCGGAGATCCAGGTCACATCCTTCGCCGATCTTTACGCGGGCAAGATCGTCGCCGCACTTGATCGCCAACATCCGCGCGATCTGTTCGACGTCCGCGATCTCCTCGCGCATGAAGGGATAGACGACGCCTTGCGGTCCGCGTTCCTGATCTACATCCTCAGCCATCCACGGCCGATCGCGGAACTGCTGGCACCGACGAGGCGCAGACTCGATGACGAATATGCCCGCGGCTTCCAGGGCATGACGGAATCGGCGGTAACCCTCGATTCGTTGCTGGAGACCCAGGAAGCGATCATCGCGACAATGATCGGAGAAATGCCGGAGAAGCACCGAACATTCCTGCTGGGATTCAAACAGGGCAGCCCAGACTGGGCCGCGCTGGGCCTGGAGGAATCGGCAAAGCTGCCCGCCGTCCAATGGAAGCTGCACAACCTCGCTCAAATGGCCACGGAAAAGCGTACCGACTTGGCCGACCGCCTCGCGAAGGTCCTATATCCCGGCTGAGCCTGCCATCCCGTCAGCACGGCTCAGCAGCGACGGCACCGACCGTGTGGCCGCGCTTGCCGTTCCGACATCGCGTCCCCGGAAATGAGATCGGTCTCGAGGAGGGCCACCGATCCAGCTCTTGTCGGCTTTGCCGTCACTAGCGGATGCGCGCGCCATCTTCCTCCGCCAGAAAACGTTACGGAAACGGATCATTTTCGCCTTGGCCGGTTCCCTCCGATATGCGATCGGGTCGCCTCAGGCATGGAGGGGCTTGATTGATGAAATATGCTGACGGTAATCGCGCGCTCTACGCAGGGGCTTCCAGTGCCGACGGGACGCCACCATTCAAGCGAACGCAGGTCTATCTCGCTGTCCAGGAGCAGATCGCGCAGGACGGCAGGCGCCCATGGAGACTGGGGCAGAAGCTCAATGACGCCCCCTACCGCTATACGCGCGATGTCCTTTGGGCGTCCCTGCTGCAAATCTCCAAGCGGCTCGACAAGATGCAACCGCCGATCGAATTCCCAACCGAAGGCGCTTTCGTCCATCCTTCCTTCGACAGTTTCTCCGCCTTCGTGAACAAGATGCTCAGCGGCAGCGTCTCGGATCTCATCAACGGGATCATGGCAGCTGCAAAATGGAAGTGAAGGCTCCCCGCCGCCGTGCGACCCGCATCGTCGCGACCGGGCTCCTCGCTTGCGCCTCGCCAGCCTGGGCTGGCGCTCCCACGCAAGCGGACATTTGCGACCAGGCGACCAACAAGGTCGTACCCGAACGTCTCGCTCTCGCGGTCCTCGAATCGGAAGGCGTTTCGCCTTTCCCTTATCGTTGGATCACGACGCATGAATCGGATTATCCCGGCCTGACGCCCGCGCAGCATATCCTCTCGCAGGAGAATTTTTGCGGTCCCAATCCCAAGGACAGCCTCGGCATCCCGCGTTGCGGCAAGGAGGATGCCGCCAAGATCGGACGAGCCCTAAATCTGGTGATGGCGGTGCTGACCACGCCTTCATCCTACCTGCCATCCTCGCCGGTCATCGATCCGCCCACCTATTTTCAGTCGACTGGAATCACGATCGCCTGTGTGAAGAAGCCGGACGGGAAGCCTGTCGAACTGGAGCCGACGCAGATCGCATCGCCGGTCGACCAGAAGACGATCCCGCTGCGGATACGCGGCTCGACCGACGGCCTCCAGTTCGACCGAAATCTCGACAGCGCCTTTGCAGGTGTTGAAAAGGCTTCCTTCTCGTTCAAGGACGATGATGTCGCCGGAAAGAAGACGACCAAGGCCAGCATCATCGTTGGCCTGTCAGTGCCGGTCGTCGATAATGTCCTGGGGATCGTCCCCTATCTTGGCGTCTCCCTCGACAACAGCAAGAAAACGGGTCAGCAACGCGAGGTCTCCGACGACACTTGGCGCGCCGGGACACTCTTCGACTTCCGCACACACCAGGCGCAGCTCTCTCATCTGTTCCTGCTTCGGCCGGAATATGCGGCTAACCGCAAGGAGAAAAGCGAAGTCGTCAGCGCCAACTTCACCTATATACCGGTCTTCAATGGCTGGCTCAATGACGCCCGCAACGTCACAAGCACGAACGACGAGAGCCTGTTCTCGATCATCCCCCGCTTCGACTTGCGGCTTAACGGTGGGCATTTCATCAAACAGGGCAGCCGGCTCGACGAGGACAGCCAGGATTTCATCCGGCTTGGCGGCCAGGTGGGTGCGACACTCACCAGCGACGTCAAATGGCTGCCGCTCGAGCTCACCCTCACCGAAACCTATTTGCGCGCGCTCGACGGCGGACCGAAGAACCTTTCCCAGTTCAAGGGCATCTTCTCGATCTATTTTGACGAGAAGAAGTTCTTCGGGATCGACCTTGGCTATGCTCGCGGGCGGCGGGAAGATCTCGCCAAGCGGGAACGCAACTGGACATTCGGCTTCGGCGCCAAATTCTAGAGCTTTTCCCAAGCAGGCGGCATCGCCTGCTGGCTCGAAAAATCTGGAAAACCATAGCCAAATTGAGCATGATCCGATTCTGCCTGATCGGATCATGCTCTTGCAGCCAGAACACCGGCTCCGGCGATCCCTCACGCCGGCATCAAGCCATGGGAAGAACAATTTCCTCCAGCCCGAGCCAGCGGGCCATGGTTGAAAGTTCCGCGGCCATGGCATCGCGGCTTTCGGCGGGCACGGCTGGCTCGAAATGAACCGAGTGAACGAGCAGCCTTCCCTGCTGCCGGTCAGCCTTGAGGTCGGCCCGCCCGACGAGCCGGTCCCCAAGCAGGAAGGGCAGCACATAATAGCCATGGGTCCGCTTGGCCGCTGGCGTGTAGATGCCGATCCGATAGTGGAAATCGAAAAGACGCTCGGTGCGTGAGCGTTCCCAGATCAGCGGATCGAACGGAGCCAGCAGGGCCTGCGCCGCGATCCGGCGCGGCACGTGCGCATCATGATAAAGAAAGGCGGGCGAACGCCAGCCCTCGACAGCAACGCGATGCAGCAGCCCCTCTTCCAGCAGATCGGCGATCGCTCCATTGGCCTCTTCCGGCTTGAGTCGGAAATAGTCTCGCAGTTCCGCGGCGCTCGCGACCCCGAGCGCCCGCGCAGACAAGGCGATTAACCCTCGCTGCGCCTCACCCGGCTCGGGCGTCGGCAAATCCAATATGGACGCGGGCAGAACCCGCTCGGGAAGATCATAGACACGCTCGAAGGCGGCGCGGCGGGTCGAGGTCGTGAGATGACCTGCCCAGAAGAGCCATTCCAAGGCCTGCTTGGTCTCACCCCATTCCCACCAGCCCGGCCGATTGCAGCTGGTTTCGAAATCGGACGCGCCGAGCGGACCCTCCGCCCTGATCCGATCGAGCACCGCCATCGCCTCGTGCCGACGCTCCGTGGCAAAGCCGCGCAATCCCTTCCAGCCCGATTCTCCCCGATCGGCCTGGGCCATCCGCCAGCGCAGCAGCGGATGCAGCGCAAGCGGCAACAATGAGGCCTCATGCGCCCAATATTCGAACAAGCGGCGGCTGCGGCGTGGTCCCCAGGCGTCGCGGTCGAGCAGGGTCCGATCATAATTTCCCAGGCGAGAAAAGGCCGGGAGATAATGCGCCCGAGCAACCACATTGACGCTGTCGATCTGATGCAAGCTCAGCCGATCGATGGTGCGCCGGAGGTGCAACTGGCCCGGTCTGTCGGGCCTTGCCGTTCCGAACCCCTGCGCATGCAGCGCGATCCGCCGTGCTTCGGATTGTGATAGGCGCTCGATCATTTGTAGCTTCTGTAACCGCAGCGTCCGCCGCCCGCCACCGTCCATCCCATCGGCGCGCAAGGGGCGCCGCGGATCACGGCCGGAAGCGAAGCCCGATTGAAATCCGCGCCCCGATAGGCTTAAATCCCCGTGCGAAAGGACGGCCCATGCGATCGACCCGGCGGCTCAGCGTGACGCTTCCCGATGAGATGGCGGCCCAGGTGCGCGCCAAGGTCACATCAGGGGAATGAGCAAGAGCGAGGTCATTCGCGATGGCTTGCCTGCACTCCAGGCGCGGGACCCTGCGTTAGAAAACTGGCTTCGGCAGGAAGCGCTAGCCTCTTACGACGCCTACAAGGCGGCCCCGCATCGCGGGCTATCGCTCGATGAGGTGAAGGCAGGCCGTGCAGCACGCCACGGACGTCGCGCCAAGTGCGATGAGTGAGAGGCATGCTGATCGAGGAGGCCCGCTTGTTCCATTCTCGTTCCTGCGTCCCCCGGGTCAAATCCAGGGGACATCCCTGATGCCTGGTTCCCCCCATTCTCATTGGGAATTCAAAAGATGAACTCCAGTCGCGTCGCAATCAGCGACGTCGCTCGTCACGAGCCGTCAATCCAGGGATCCGTGCCGTCGCGGCAATCCATCCATCCTGTCCACTCACCCGCCGGCAACAGCGCAACGGTGCCGCGCGACGGTCAGCCCGGACCGCCGTTCAGGACCAGCCGGGCCGAGCGCATATAGAGAGCGAGCTCCGTATCGCCGGGCAGCAACCGGTCGGCCAGGTCCTTCAGATCCGCAAGGTCCGAATCGGGCCTGAACGGGCCTTCGGGCTGCTTCTCGATCACAAGAACACTCAGGCACAGCGCCTTCTTCACCAGATGGAGATCGCGGCTTTCAAATAGGACCATGACGCTGCTCCCGAAATCAGTGAACCCTTAGCATGAAAGGCAAGGGTCGGCTCGGTCAGAATCCCAGCGCCCCCAGGCACGCCCCGGCCTGCTGCGCATAGGCGCCACCGAACAGGCGGAGGTGAACGAGGAGCGGCCAGAGCTGGTAGACAGGCTGACGCTGCTCCCACCCCTGCGCAGGACCACAGGCATCGAAAAAGGCGGCTGGAGGTCGATCGAAGAGACCAAGCATGGCGAGATCGACTTCATGGTCGCCAAAACAGCAGGCCGGATCGATCAACGCGGCGATGCCGCCATTGTCGAACAGGATATTCCCGCTCCAAAGGTCGCCATGCAGCAGGGCGGGCGCGGGCCGCGCAGGCAGCAGTTCGCCAAGACGGTCGCACAGCGCCTCGATCCGCCTCCCCAGGCTGAAATCGACAAAGGGCAGATGGCACCGCAGCCGCTGGTCGGCCCAGAAGGAGCACCAATCCCTGCCGGGACGATTGGAAATTTCCACATCGCCAAAGGCATAATCGTCCGGCCAGCCATAATGCGGACCGAGGGTACTGTGGAGGATGTCCAGCATTTCGGCGAGTTCGACCCAGGATCGCGCGGCCCGTCCGACCGCCGCGATATCCTCCATGACGAGAACATCGCCGTCCTGCGCCATGACTGCCGGCACGGGCACCCCGGCATCGCGCATTGCCGTCAGCATGCGGGCCTCCACCGCAACCAGCGGCGCCTGCTTGGCAATCGCGGTCGTGCCATCAGACAGGTGCAGACGGAAAACCTTCGAAAGGTCGCCGCCGGAAAGTTCGCTCACCGCGACGACCTCGCGGCCCAACAGCAGGGAAGCGCTGATCAGCATGGAAGCGTCGCCGGGACGAATGCCGCCCCGGCGCGGCTAGTTTGATCAGCCCTGCTCAGATCGACGCCTCCTTCTGTCCCAGCCTATCCGCTCAGCCCTTGGGCGTGACCCAGACCTCGACTGGCGCAACGAACTTGCCGGGCGCGGGTTTGCCGACATGGACACGGTCTGCGGTCACGCGCTCGCCGGTTTCCAGATTGAAGGTGGCCCAGGGCTTGGGCATCCGACCGAAGGTCATCTTCTGGATCGGCTGACCGGTCGTGGAATTCATAATCGTTGCGATAATGCTCATGGCGCGCCGGATAGCGGCGCGCACGCATCGGCGTAAATCCCTCGAATCAGCAGAATGCGCCGCGGCACGAGAATTTTCCCTTCACGCCCGAAACCTGGGTTGGAAGCCGTGGAGCAGGCACGAAGGGAGATGGTGGACCGGGGCGACCCGAAGGCTTGGTCAATCGGCCGGTCCGACCGAAGTCTCTCAATTTCCCCTACGGAATACAAGATTTTTGAACCGGCAAAATCAACGCCTTAGCGCAAAAGCGGGTCGGATCTGTGCCCGGCCCGAATGCCAACGCCTGTGGGAAGAACGAACGGCATGCTCTTCTTGGCCCACGACCCGAAGGCTCTGATTCTCAGAGACTTCTTCTGACCTAGCCGCTCATCATGGGCGGCCGGGTCTTTTTCCGCCGCTGGCTGCGGATCCGTGGTTGTCAGGAGGAAATACAAGGTCCCACTCTCATCCTCGTGTCACCCCGAGGCTCAACCGGCTATGCCGGCGCGCTTCCAAGCCGATCCAGTGCGGCGTCCCGCACCGCGACCCATCGGCGGTGTTCATCGCGTGCATCGGCAAGCGCCCGATGGGCAACCACGCCCACTGTTACGCTTGTTGCAACCCGTTCAAGCAGCGCATCGACTTCCCGGTCGAGCGCGCCGTCAGTCCACGTGGCAGAGAGGATGGAGCGGGCGATCTCATGTCGAGCGGCGTCGGTCCCGCGTAGCCGCAGGCTATGGCGCGGCAGGCCGCTCGCGCGGAGAAGCGTGCTCAACCATTTCCCGTCCCAACTCGGCGCACTGGCGCGAAGGTCATGGCCCTCCAGGGCTTTGAGCATCGTTCGCGCGACCATCTCATGATCGCGTCCCTGCGCTAAAATTCGTCAAGGGAAATATGATGAATGGCCTCGGATGCCGGATCCCAGTCGTCCCATTGCGGAGCCGGTTTGATCAGACTCGCCTCGCTGCGCCCATCCTCGAACACCCAAGCCACCTCGATCGGATAGCTTCTCTTGGAAAGCGAAGAGGCTTCAAAATCGAGAAAGAAGATCATCTTCGCTCCAACGGCCACCCCTTCCCTTCTGTCTATCCACCATGCATGGGCCAGAGATCAAGGTACGGCGCGAAATTGCCGAAACATGCCACGCCAGGAAGCGAATACAGCTTCTTCATGCTATGATTGTTCGCACAGTCGAAAACTCGCTGGAGATGAACGATGGATATCGGAACCGAACTTGCGATCCGCGCGGTCATTACCGGCCTTTATTCCTCCGGTGCCGTTACCACCGACCAGGTGCGCGCCATCATGACCTCCCTAAATGAGGCAGCCGGGGCGGCGCTGGAACGGCGCGAAGCGAACAGTTCAAAGGAACTGACGAAGCTGAGAAAGGGTATTCATCTCGACACGGCGGTGTCCCCATCCCCAGGCGACAGCTGAATCACCGATGCGAAGATCATGGTGAGATCGGCGCCATCTCCTGACTTGCAATGTAGATGACGCATCCCGTTGCTTGACGTGGAAGCCCGTTGATGAATATTGCCCGGAAGTCGATGCGGAGTTCGCAGTCGACATCAGAGGCATCCGAGACTTTCGCGTTATGATTTACCGCGAAAATATGCGTCCATAATCATTCGACAAAAATTCGCGGTGCAGCGCCAACCGGGGAACAGGACCGAGTACCAGACATTCAATTGAAGTCTGGTGAATAGAGGCTCGCGCAAAAGGTCGAGCATTTACAATGCAGAACAAATTGCGCAAAAGGCGCAGATCACCTTAGCTCGGATTTGCTCACATGGCCGATGAAAATCAGAACGACATCACCGCCCTCACCGTTCAGCTTCTCAGCGCATTTGTTTCGAAGAACACAGTCTCCAGTGAAGGTCTGGCCGACCTCATCAAGACCACGCGCGCGGCACTGACGGAAAGTCCTGAAGTGGGAGCCGAACCCACGGCACCCGAATATGTGCCGGCGGTCTCGATCCGCAAAAGCCTGTCGTCACGTGAACATATTCTGAGCCTGATCGACGGAAAGCCGTACAAAACGCTGAAACGCCATCTGGCAACGCATGGACTTACCGGCCAGGAATATCGGAAGCGTTACAACCTTTCCGCCTCCTACCCCATGGTCGCACCCAGCTATTCCGAAGCGCGGCGCGCTGTTGCGGAAAAGCTTGGGCTGGGCAAGAAGCCGGCAACCGGAGGCAAGACACCCGCCGCGCCATCCGCAGAGGCAGCGCCGTCCAGCCCTGCTGCGCCGAAGTCTGCCGCAGACAAGCCACGGGCAAAGAAGCCAGCCGCGAAGACCGACGCTTCCAAGCCGTCGCGGATCGCAGCGGCCGACACGTCCTCTGGGGCAGCGACGAAAGCAAAGGCACCGAAGGCAGCAAGTTCGAAGGCTGACGCCGTTTCCCCCGGTTCGCGCAAGAAGCTCTCAATCGCCGCACCGAAAGAAAAAAAAGCCTCGTCCGCCAAGTCCGATCAGCCGGCTACGGAAGCCTCGCCCTCCAAGAAGGCGGGCAAAGTTGCTGCAAAGCCCAGGACTTCCGAAGCAGCGCCTAAGGCTGCTCCGAAAGCGAAATCGTTCAAAGCCGCACTAGAGGCGGCAGGTTCGCATCTTGGCGGTGGCAACAAAGCCCCGGAATAACTGAACCTCATGAGGGATCCTTTGGGGGCGAGGCATCTTAGTTCTCGCTCCCACTCGCCCATGCGGCGCCATCGTGGCTTGATCTTGAAATGAGCGATGCAATCTTGTCCATTTCGAGCCCAATCGAAGACACAAGCGGGATCGAGGCCACCGAAGTCCGCATCCCGGTGAATGCGGAGACCATATCGGGCCTGTTGATGAAGCCGCCCGCTGCGAAGGCGCTTTATCTGTTCGCCCATGGCGCTGGCACGAACATGCGTCACGCGACGATGGCAGCCAATGCGGAAGGCCTGGCTTCAAGAGGCATCGCAACGCTCCGCTATCAATTTCTCTATTCGGAGAAAGGGTCGAAGCGGCCGGATACGCCCAAGCTGGCGCACGCTGCCGTTCGTGCCGCCGCTGCGCAGGCGGCATCGCTAGCACCGGATCTGCCGCTGTTCGCCGGAGGCCGCTCATTCGGAGGGCGCATGACGTCTCAGGCGCAGGCTGAAACGCCCATCCCCGGCGTGCGCGGCCTCGCATTTCTGGGATTCCCGCTCCATCCAGCAGGCAAGCCGGGCATCGAGCGGGCCGAACATCTTACAGAGGTCCGCGTTCCGATGCTGTTCATTTCAGGTTCTCGCGATGCCCTGGCGGAGATGGAATTGATCAAACCCGTCACTGCCAACCTCGGCGCTAGCGCGACGTTACGGATCGTCGATCATGCGGATCATAGCTTCAAGGTTGCCGCAAAAAGTGGACGGACGGCGAGTGAAGTGGAGGCAGAGGCCTTGGACGCAATAGCGGATTGGGTTGTGTCGAATCTAGACGCCGGCATTTGAGCCGGATCAGACAAGGCAAATGGTCTGCCATCCGACAATCAATCTCAGGCTGACGATTGATGATCCGGTTCCGGGCGCCACCTACAGGGTTTAAGATAGGAACGACGCTTTCATGCAATGCCTGTCGATTTCGAAATCATTCGCGACGTCGACCAGCTTGGCGCTCATTGCGCGGCGATGGCCGCTCATGCTCATGCTCATGCTCATGCTCATGTTTCCCGATCGCTGGCAAAAGCTCCCCCTTTTCGAGCGGCATCGATAAGGTTTGCGAACCGCTGAGAGGCGAACGGACTTCCCGCCAGCTGTCGATTTTTACTGCCATGGGCGAATGGCAAACTTGTCAGGGGCCAAGCTGACGGGACACGTCGCTCATCGACCAGGCACAGTAGCAGCCGACCCGTTTCGCGGTTATGCTCGGCCCATGTTTTTCGGGATATGCTGTCATGCTGAGCCGGCCTGAACAGGCTAATCTGAATCTTGAACAGGCACGCGATCTGCGCGCTGCAGGCATTTCCTATCGTGAAATCGCGCGCAGGCTGGCGCTCACTTCCAGCCAGCTTCGCCTGACCCGCCGGTCGTTGAGCCGGGCGAAAGCTGCGCGGACACGCCTGCGTTCCACGATGCCGACGGCCACCGACCGGGATCTGCCGATTGCCCGCTCCGTCCTGCCCTTCGGGTTGCGGGAGCAGTTGAAGAAAGCGGGATATCGAACGCTCGGCGATCTCGCTGACAGCCTCGCCGATCCTGAATTTCAGGGCTTGGAGATGCTGCCGGGCATAGGGGCATATAGAGCCAGACTGGTGCGCGGGTTGCTGGAGCATTTTGATCTGCTTCCCGGTCCCGTTGATTTGCAGGCAGCAGTGGAGGCCTTCTTTCCAGAATTTCGGGACAAGCTGGCATAGAACAAGTTTTGTGATCGCCCCTCCTGTCCGATTACGGTACGAGCCCGCAAATGCCCAACGATGCCTTCCTGAACGATCTGGCGAACTGCGGCTCGGCGGAAACGCTGCTCGCCACGATATTCAAATATCATCCCGACCTGCGGGCGCCAGTAGACGTCGTGGCGATCGCTCATGGCGCGGGCATCACCAAGGTCCGTGATCTTGAAACCGCTGGACTATCCAGTGCGCTGACGACCGATATCGCGAAAGGAGAAGCGGCCATTTCTTGCGGGACGGGCCTCTCGGCGCAGCTTCGCCGTTTTGCGATTGCCCACCAACTCGGCCATTTTCTCCTCGACGGGCAGTTCGTGGACAGGCAGTGCAGCAATCGGGATCTTGCCGAAAACAGGCGCGACACTCCGGCGCGCAAGGCAGAAATGCATGCCAACCGCTTCGCCGCCGGCCTCCTGATGCCCAAGCCATTGTTCGTTGCCTCGGTCGAAGAGCTGGGAAAGCCGACGGTCACCCATCTGCCGGACATCGCTGCTGCCTATGATGTCACGCTTGAAGCCGCCGCTACCCGCTACGCCGATCTCACACAGGCGATGTGCGCATTTCTTTTCGTCAAGGATGGAATCCTGCGATATGCGCGCCCGTCGCGTTTCTTTCCCACGCTTTCCATCCAGACAGGAGATCCGATACCCGCATCCGTCAAATCCGCTACGCCGAAGGATCGCATTGCCTGGCTGCCGGCGGAGGCGCGGGACTGGATTGAGATTTCGCGGCACACCCGCCCGCCCAAGCTGACAATGCAGATATTGAGCAAGGCCAATGGGTTTCAACTCGTGATGCTGTTCGGGAATGTCGCTGCGGAGCGCCGCGCGGATGAAGAGGCAGAGAAGGAAGCAACGGAAAAGCCCAAATTCGGCCAGCGCCGATAGCAAATCATTAGAATATGTCGCCCTTCCCGGCATGGCCCTATGAAGCAGGAATGAAAGCGTGACCAGAAAACGCAAATCGAAGCTGCCCGCCGAGTGGCAGGTCTACAGCAATAGCAACCGCAAGCCGGTGAAGCGATCCGGTGTCGCTATCTGGAAATACGCAGTCTGGGCCATCGTCCTGACCGTGCTTGCTGCGATCGCCTTCTTTCCCAAAGATATCCTGCGGCTTGTTTGAAGCACCCTCGCCCGGATTCGCAGGTCGGAGGCACCGATGTGGTAAAGTCGGCCGCACCACGTTAGGGGAACTGCACAGACTCAGGCAATTCAGGTAGACTCATGGCCCGCAAACATTCGAAACATGGTCCCTATGAAGACCTGCACAGCGAGGACGATGAGGCTCCAGCGGTGATACCTCCCTGCTGGCTCTGCAGCCGGCCTACCGGAGAAACCATCGTCTGGCACCATCCCGTGCCGAAAAGCCGGGGTGGGCGAGATGTTGTTCCGATGCATCCTATTTGCCAGAAGACATTGATCGCCAATTTCACCAATTCCGAACTGCAGCGCCATGGGATGAATGTCGAGGGTCTGCTCGCCAACCCCAATGTACGCAAATTTGTCGATTGGGTAGCGAACAAGGACCCCAATTTCACAGCCACAATGGCCAAGAAGCAACGCTGATTACGACCATTTTCGTCACTCAACGCTCACGATCGCTTCCCCAAAAGTTCACATTCCGCTTGTTCCCGCTCGGCCATCATTTGGCCAGCCTGAGCGCCGCAGAACATCGACGGTTGCCTGTTAGCCTGACAGGTTGCAATCTGAGCACCTCATGATCGAATTCCTTGCCCCTCAGCACGACGACCCGGCACTGCCGAACGCGCACATGCTGCGCGCCGCTCAGCTGACGCTCAAATATATGCTGGACGTTGGGCCCATTGGCCTGACACCGAATAAAGCTTTGAAGCGGACGTTCGTCACATGGGCGGAGGAAGCGTTTGAATGGCCTTACTATACCGCCGAAGACTTGTACGCTGTCAACAAGGTCCTCAACGAACCCGACTTCCCGCCCTTGATGCTGCTGCACGACCTGTTGATTAGCGCCAAGCTGGCACGTCACCGGAAGGGCTTCCTGCATATCACAGCAGCCGGGAAGGATTTGCTTGGGCATCCTGGCAATCTTTGGATTGCGCTCGCCCACCATCTGCTGTTCGTCCTCGATCACTCCCGATACACCCTATATGGCGTCCAACTGGATGATGACTGGCTACTTTTCCTGGGCGTCCTGAACGTTGAAGCTCATTTGGGCGTGACCGATGACCAGTTCGTGAAGGCGGTGTTCGATGCTGATAGCGACAACCATCGGGTCCACGCCGTGGCGTATGGCCATATCCTGCGCCCGCTCTGTTGGTTGGGCCTGCTGGATGAAACACGTTACGGTGAGCCTTACCCGATCCATAAGTTGTTCACGAAAACGAGGCTGTGGTCGACGGTCATCCGCGCCGATACAGACCAATTCCTAATTCCTACCAGCCGCCACTAGCGATGCACGGAGCAAACGAGATCATGGCAGCTCGCGAACCGTATTGGTTGCACAGCCAAAATTTCCGATCCTCATGCCCTGAGCGTCGACCCATCGCACGCCGACCTCTACGGGCCTGATGGGCGCTCTAGGACGGATCGGTCGGCAGAGAGCTCAATATGGCGGCGATCTTTCCTTCGGCAGTGGTAGCTTCAGCGATGAGCAGGTGCAATGCCTTGGCGGTGTCTTCCAGAAGTCCGTCACCAAGAGGCCGCTCGCCGTTGATAAATCGGCGGATGGCGCGCTCGTCTATGCCAAGGCGCCGCGAGAAGGCAGTGGTTCCGCCAAACAGTTGAACGCAATAAGCGAAGTGTTCGCGTCGCTCGTCGATTGAACTTTGCTCGGCCATTGTTTACCTTTTTTTGTTCGCTGTCGGTAGTCAGCCTCTACCTTCCGAATGAAGTAAATTCGACCCTTCCTGGCCGCTCAGCGGCCAAATTTCGTTCCCCGGCAGCGGACATCTCATTGCCGCGCTCGGGCCGCTCATCATGTCCGCTTTGTTGGACGGTCCTGACAGGCAGCTTTCACCGTTACAGGGATTATACGCTGCCGTTCGTTCAGCCATGTCGTTCGGCTTATGCTTGCCGCCATTTCAGTGATGTAAATGCACCTCTCAAACCCTCAGGGTGACGTTCGCCGATGTGGCTCCGAGGAGAAGTGGAAATCGCTCAGTCCGTTAGCAATCGCGAATTGAGATTCAAATTCTGGCTGCAGCAAGCCCCATTATCGTCATTCGAACAGACTGTCTCGCTCACGGTCGCGTCCGTCCCAAAATCGGATTTGGCGTTCTAGCCGCTCCGCCGCCGCACGCGCCCAATTACGTATGCGCGGATCATCGTGGGTCAGCATGGCTTCGACGAGCGGGCGACGGCGCACGAAGCGCAACGAGAACGGGCCGCTGCTCACGCCACTGAAAAAGCGCTCTTCGAAAGCTTGCAGCACGGCGACCGGCTCAGAGGCCCTTGTAATCAGCATTCTCGCGAGCGGCGACCAGCCAAGGCCGGCTTCTTCGCTTGCCGGCGCGGTATATGCAACGAATTCGGCCAGGCGAAGTGCCCGCGCCTGTGGGTCTTCGGCGACCCATTCGGCGATGACCCTCTCGTCGAGCGCGCGATCCCGGCCGCTGCCATCGATATCCTCCATAAGGTGATCGCCAAGGAAGATTTCGACCAGTTCGCCCTTGGCTTGGCCGGACACGATTTCGTCGAGAACAACGCGTAAGTGTGACCCGGTCATCACCTTGCCGAGCTCATTGAAATCTCGCGACGAGCGCCAGCGCTCGCTCGCATTGTACGCGATGCGAAGCGCCTTGCAGATCGAGATCGCGAGCGAGACATCGTTTGCCAAACCGAACATGCGACGTGCGAGGCCCGCCAGCTCATGGTCGGCGCGCGTCCTTTCACTGGAATAGCAGGCCGGGTCGGCGAGGAGCGTGCGCGCGACTTCCGCCAGTTCAGGCGGGGTCTCCGGCTCGCCGTAAAAGCGCATGAAGAGGACTTGGAGAGCTTGCGGCGCGCCTTCGGGTTCACTCGAAAGACGGCTCAGCAAGCGTGCGAGGTCGGGCGAAGGAGTCGGCTTCGTGGCGCCGCCCATAATCAGCATGCCGAGCCGCTCGGCAGTGATGCTGCCCGCATCGAGCGCGGCGATGAAGCGGTCGATGTCCGCGGTCCCGAGTGTCCGTCCGGCATGGGAAAAGACCAGATAAGGGGCAAGGATCGGGTCGTTGGCGATGGCGTTCAGCTTTGCTTCGGCCCACTGTCGATGGCCGGGTTCCGAGCCCTGCACGATGCCGATGAGGAGCCCGGCATCACGCCGGTCGGCGTCGAGGGCGAGATAGGCCGAATGCGCTCGGTCCCACAGATCGTCGATGGCGCCGGTCGCGCGCGCCAATCCGAGACCGAAATCTCGGACGCTGTTGACGTCCCCAGCAAGCGAAGCACGCGCGATAAAGGGTGTCGGATCGATGCCGGAGCGGGAGACGCGTCGTCCGATCCCCTTGGCAAAGGTGCCGACTTCGCGGACGGGCGAATTCTCGCGGCCGCTTGGGTGCCAGTGCCGCCAAGGCTCTCCGAGAACCGCAGCCTCGAAGCACGCTTCGAGGCTGCGGGGTCGCAGGTCGTGTTCGAGCTGTGCCAGTGCATTGCGCCACTCACCGGTCGAGTTGCGTGTGAAGTGCATTGCGTCGGTTGCGGCGCGCCAGCCCTCGTCCCAATAGCCATCCGGGCGGATTCGGCGGACTGCTGCGAGCACGCGGTCGGCATTGCCGCTTTCAAGGTGCGAGCGCAGGTGTTCCAGCACGATTCTGCGCGCCCGGTCGCGGTTCGGCCCGTCGGTCGTCGCGATGCGGCCTATCCGATCGAAGGCTGCCTCGATCCACACCGTATAGTCAAGACCGCGCGGTTGCCATTCCCGCGCCCGCGCACGTGCACCGAACTCGGGCATGAACGACGAACTCAAATGCCACACGTCCATCATGTGATCGAGCGCTTCCACACCCAGGGCGCGGACGCTCTCACGTTCATCGTCGAGGAGGCGGTCAACGAAGGCGAGGCGCGTGTCGCCCGTCGCCATCGTGCGCGATAATACCGGCCAGAAACGTTCGAGGAACAGACAGCGCACCTGCGTGTCCCGGCAATCCGTTTGCTCGGCAAGCGCTAGCGGCAGCATTGCTGTCATTGCGCGCGCGAACAGCGCATTGTCATAGGAGATATGCGCGAGCAGGTCGGCATATTCGGACCGGTCGTGATCCAGCGCCTTGGCATCGTCGCTCAACGCCCGTTCGATCGCCGCCAGAGCTGCCTCGGGCGCTGCGGGGGCAAGGTTGCGGAACGCTCTTTGCTGGTCTGCGTCGAAAGCGGCCGGTAGACCAAGCCAGCCGTTCGCGCCCATCAGTCGCCGCGCAAGTTCCACCGCTTTCGGCTCGTCGTGCAACTGCCCCAGCCGCCGGGCGAACGATGCCATCAGGCGCGGATGCGAAGCGAACGCGTCAAGCAAGGCCGAGGGATCGCTGCGGCGGATCACTGGCCGGGCCAGTCGGTTCGCCAGCGGCGGTGGCATTACCGCGCGCTGGATGCCGCGCTGCTGAACAATGCCCCAGTCGAGCAGCGTGCCGACGTACCGGTAAAACGTGTCGGCGTTTATGCCGGCCAAGCGCGCCAGCGCGGGATGCTCGGCGGTACGCTGCCGGTCGCCAGGCGCCACCTGAAACGCATAGACAAGTGCAGCGGCGTCTGCGACTCGTCGGACCGCGGCATCGGCGGCTTCCCGCCCAGTCTGGAATAGCCGGTCGAGCAATTCGGCATCGCCCAGCTTTGACAAGTCAGCTCCGTCAGTCGATCGTTCGGCGACCTTTAGCGCGATTCGCGCATTGCCGCCCGAAAAGCGTGCGAGATGCAGTCGGTCGCTTTCGCTCAGTTTTGGAAAGCGCTGCTCGATAAGCGACAAGACGACGCCCTCGCTATTGGGATCGAGCTTCACTACCAGCGTGTCGGTCGGTTGGTCATCGCCGATATCGTAGTCGATGGTGATCAAGCTCGTTCGGCTGCCTTTGCGGCGCACGATTTCGGCGAGCTGCGCGTGGGTGCGTCCCGAACAATTATCGGCGACCAGCACCGCCTCGATACCCGACATTGCCAGCTGTTCGGCGACAAGCGCCGCCCCGACATCTAGGTCGAGGCCCGTGTCGCCGTAGATGCTGGTCGCTGCTGCCAGCGCTTTGCCGCCGTGCACGCGTGTATCGAACAGCGCCTCCGCGAGCCGCGTCTTTCCCATGCCCGACAACCCCACGAGCCGCACAGTGCCGCCCGGCGACGCCAACGCACCGCGTATCGCGGTGATCGCCGTGCGGACGTCGCCCTCCTGCCCGCCAACGGCAGCACGCGCGGTTTCGTCAATGACATAGGGAAATGCCGAACTCCCGGGTGCCGACCAGTCGCCGCACGGCCGCCAGCCACCGAGCGGGCGACCGACTGCGGCCAGCAGCCACATCGCGACGCCTAGGTGCTGGTTGACCCACCGTGCGATACGGTCGGCGCCGAGGAAGTCGAGATGAATGCGGTCACTGTCGCCGACGTCGGCTATTGCGGCGCGCATCCGCGCCAGCCGCGCGTCGATGCCGTTGGTGCCGATGTCGTCGGTCGAGAAGATGACGTAGGCACCACCCTCTCGCGCCAGCCGAGCGAAGATCGGGCGTGGCGAGCCGCTAGGGCGCATTTCGGCCTCTACGGCCGCCGGCGGCAATGCTTGCGCCTTGCACTGATAGTAGGTCATCCGGCGTGGCAGCCAACCGACGGGTTTGGGGCCGTCCTGCCACGAAAGGGCCGCGTCGATCCCGCCGTCGGGCGCGTTTTGGTTACCTCCAAGATCGATCGCCGCCATCGGAACGCCGCGCGATGCGGCTTCAGCTTCAAGCAGCTTGCCAAGCAAAGAGCGCAACGCGACATCGTCGAGCTGGCGAACCAAGTCTTTGGAAATGGAGAAGGGACCGGTGCTCACTCCCTGGCGGAGGGCAATGTCACCGAGCGTCTCCGAGATCAGATCAGTATCCGAGATATTGCCTCCAAAGTGAGCATAGACCGGTTCCGCCAGATTTGCACTTCCGAACTTTTCAATCAGCTTTCAGTCAAGAAATTAGGACCCGTCAAACCGCGATCGGATGTGCGACACGCGCTACAGCGTCGAGGCGATACCGGCAATCTCTGATGGACAAATTTGAATTGACGAATGGCAGTTTCGAGAGTGCTGGCTCCACCGCAGATTTGCTCAGACATTCGCTGGGCCAGCGGCCCGGATGGTTTCAGTCGTTCAGGTCCCGTAATGCTCCGTCCGCGGCACCATCAACGATTTCGTCGATATAGGGGGCGATCAGCGATCGCAGAGCACCGCGGAGCTTCTCGAACTCATCTGTCCGGTCGCGTGCGACGTAAAAGTCCCAAGAGCAGCTGGCCATCGTCTCGTTCAAGCCGCCCGGCAGTTTGGCCGTCTCGTCGACCATGCCGACGAGGAGCCGGTCGGACGCGATTGGCATCACGATCGAGTACAGGTCCTCGCGATCGATCATCATCAGCGGGAGCCCTTTGCCGTTCTTGTCGAAGCCGACCCCGACACAATCCGGAAGGATCAGCGGTTCGGACGGATGGGTTACGCGCCAGGCCAGCGCCGACAAGGCCTCGACCCTCTTGGCCGGCACGAGATCTTCGTTGAGCGCCCTTCGCTGGGCGTCCGCGGCGGTGCCGGGCAGTGCCTCGGAGATCGCCATCACGACTTCGGACATTGAACCGCTTATCTCTTCGTGCATTGTCGCGAAGTTGGATTTGACGTTCTCGAACGCCCACCGATCGAAGGTTTCGCGATCCATTCCGAGCATATCGATGAGCGGCCGGTATTGATCGAACGCCTCCTTCAGCTGCTCGGCGAACAAGCCGCGCGGATCGTCGTCGTCGAGCCCAAGTAAGGCGCGGGATGAGTCGGCATCCGCGAACTGATCGGCAACGAGGTCCATGATCCTGGCGCCCGCCGAAGTGACCGCCTTGCGGAAATGGTCGTTGCGGACGGCCAGATGCGTGACGAAGGCGGCGGCCTCTCCCGGATCGGCTCGCGCTCCATCGCTAAGGGAACGGAGCTTCGACAACATCGTCGCAAGGGGTGTCTCGTGATCGGTGATGCGGTCGTCGAGCGTCTCGTCACCACCTTCTACGCCGAGTTCGGAATAGAAGTGCCGTTCGGCGGCGATGCCGTCGGTTGCGGGCGTGAAGATGCCGCGGTCATGCGTGTATGCGACGACGAACGTTGACTTGCCGCGCTTGACGCCGAAGCCCTTGAGCAGACTCTGGGGAATAAAGTGCTGCTTGCTGCCGGACATGGTCGGACGATAGCGCACCGCGGTGCGCCAGTCATCCGGCTGACTCAATGCCTGTAGAACAAATTCATCGATCTCGGTGCGTTCGGGCGGCCAGGATGGACTGCACCTTTCTCGATCATTATGCGCCCAGGTATCTCAGCGCGGGGAACCTACGACCGCTTTCGATGAGCGGTATAGAGCTGCCGAACGGCGTCTGTGGACGCCCCTAAAGAAGCAAGCGTTAAATGAGGTTTGGCACGTAGTCAGGTGCTCTCGTCTGTCCGGCCTCTGGTGCCGCCTATGGCTGCGGGCCAGTATGGGAGTTCGCGGACCGGATCCACATCGGCTTTGCGTGCTTGGTTAGCACTACGCCGTTCTCTGGTTTTCCGGCCCCGTCTTACCGACTGTTGTGCCATACCCTCCTTCGACCGCCTACGTCTCCGACGACCTCTGGTCCCGCGCCGCAGTCTTACGCTGCAACGACGACCGGAGCTTTGTAATCCTCTTGCCTGGTCATCAGCGCCCAGGCGATGCGTGCCATCTTATTCGCGAGCGCTACCGAGACGAGCATCCGGGGCTTGCGTGCCAGCATCCCTTCCAGCCACGAGCCTGCCCGCGCGCCATGTATCGTAGCCTGCCTCACGACCGCGCTGCCGCCGATGATCAGCAGCCGCCTGATTGTTCGCTCGCCCATTTTCGAGATGCGGCCGAGCTTCTGCTTGCCTCCCGTCGAGTGTTGGAGCGGAGCGAGCCCCAGCCATGCGGCAAAATCGCGGCCCTTGCTGAACGAGGCAGCCTGAGGCGCCAGCGCCACGATAGCGGTAGCCGCGATCGGCCCGATACCGGGGATCGTCATCAGCCGGCGCGCCACCTCATCTTCGCGGGCGCGGCGAGCGATTTCCTTGTCCAGGTCGGCGATCCGGTCGTCGAGTTCGGCCAGCATGTCGGTCATGATGCGAAACATGGCGCGTGCTGCCTCGGGCAACGATGAGGCCATTTCATCCTCATCAAGCAAGTCCGCCAAGATCGCCATCTGGGCCTTGCCGCGCGGTGCTACCCAGCCATATTCGGCAAGATGGCCTCGCAGTGCATTGACGAGTTGAGTGCGTTGCCGAACAAGTAGATCGCGGGTCCGGAAGACCATCCCTGCGGCCTGCTGCTCTTCCGTCTTTATCGCAACGAAGCGCATGCCCGGCCGCCGCACCGCCTCGCATATGGCCTCTGCATCGACCGCATCGTTCTTGTGCCGCTTCACGAACGGTTTGACATAGGCCGGCGGGATAAGCCGGACCTCATGGCCGAGCTGCGTCAACTCGCGCGCCCAGTGATGCGCGCCGCCGCACGCTTCCATAGCAACGAGGCAAGCTGGTTGAGCAGCGAAGAAGTCGAGCAGCTTTCCGCGGGTTAGTTTGCGACTGAACACGGCCTCACCGCGTTCATCGGCGCCATGCGCGTGAAAGGAACTTTTGGCGATATCCAACCCGATTGTGGTAACCTTCGACACGGACGCCTCCCTCAAGTGGTGATCAACACCTCCACTTTGGCACATCGATGCCGTCGGGGGGCGTCCACCCCATCAGCTTTGTTGGCGCGAACCGACGTCGGCCCGCTTTCGGGCGACGGTCGAATTCGACGCTTTCGCGCTCCGAACCCGACTGTCGCGAATGTCCCCAAGGATGCCGCCCAATCACCCGCTCCTGAGTCGGCATCTATTCCCCAGAATAGGTCACGATGATCACGCTGCGGCCTTGGTCTCTGGCGATTGCGATGGACGCGTTCCTGCCCTTGCCGGTCGCCGACATCATGCCGGTGCCGCCCGACATGAATTCGGAAGTTTTGCGTAATCCTGCTGCGGCGAAGCTGTCACGATAGAAGGCAAAGATCCTGTCCGCGTCGTCGTTCGTGAGCAGCCGCACCTCATGACTGTCTCCGCCACCTGCCGTTGCGCTGTTGACCGACTGGATGGTGGAACCGGGATATTGGGGCGCAAACTGTGGCATGGTGATGTCGACCGGCGTCACGGCAACTGCGGGTGCAGGCAGCGAAACTGCCGTATCGGACGAAGCCTTTTGCTCTGCCTCATTGCCGGCAGCAATGCCGTTGGACGGTTCCCTGTTCTCGCGGGAACCACAGGCGGCCAGCGCTGCCAACCCGGCGAGCATCAACATACGCACCGCGACTCTCCCATCGCCTCCTCGAGAGGCTAACCCAACGCGTGTGCGACGCAAATAGAAGCCATCCCGGTTTCCTCCTGCTTTCTCTGCACATTCCACTTGCCTGCCGCCCCAAGTCGAGCAATGTGGCCCCGCTTCCCGTGACAGCCGGGAAGCGGGGCGTGAGAACCCCTCCGATGAGACTCGGTCACGGATTTTCCGGGGCCGGGTGGCATGCGCGCATGTCCAGCCGGCAACGGTAAAGGCGGTGCTGTCAGACAAAGGCGAACCGCTCTCCACACGATGCACTTCGGGCTTAGGACGGGGAAACTCAGCTCGCGAGAGACTGCCACTGGGCCAAGGCGGCCGAGCGTCTTTGTTTGTAAATCTGTCGATCGACGAGATGGCGCTCCAGGGCGAAGTGATTGTGAAAGTGGGCGTGGACGGATGCAAATTTCTGTAGGGATCTCATCTGCCGGAACCTGAGCATAGCCCGCTCCCGTCGTCGGAAGGGGAGATGGCTGTTTTCAACCCGATTGTTCAGCCACTGACCTGTTTCCTGCTGCTCGATATTGCCCAGTTCGCGCATCGCCGCTGGATAGGATCGCAGTCCGTCCGTGACGATTTTTGCTGGTGATCCGTGCCGTTTCAATGCCTTCTTCATGAAGGCCAAAGCTGCCTTTTTGTCCCGCTTCTTCGTGACGTAGCTCTCGAGAATTTCACCTTCGTGATCGACGGCGCGCCAGAGGTAAACCATCTTGCCGTTGATCTTCACGTACATCTCATCGAGGTGCCAGCGCCAGTGGCGAAAGCCGCACATCCGATTGATCCGCTTGCGACGGATTTCGCCAGCAAACAGCGGGCCGAAACGGTTCCACCACAGCCGCACCGTTTCGTGGCAGATATCGATGCCGCGCTCAAACAGCAGGTCCTCGACGTTCCGCAGCGACAGCGGATAGCGGACGTACATCATCACCACGAGCCGGATCACCTCCGGGGAGGAGTTGAAATACCGAAACGGGCTAACGGCGGACTTGTTCATAGCCCACCGCTACCGCACTGTCGTTTGCTTTGACAGCACCGTTCGTCAATCTCGTTCAAGCCGCCGCCAGAAACACTGACCATGCCTCGCTGAAATAGATGTCGATGTGGAGTTCGTCACGCATGAGCGGATCTCCCATCAGAAGACGATTGAGCGGATTGGACATGAAGGTCCCTATCACCGCTGTCGCGAGTGTGGGTGCGCTATGGCGCTGGAATGTTCCCGTATTCTGTGCGGCAAGGATGAGACGAACGAAGGCCCGCTCATATTCGTCAGACGACCAGACCATCATGGAAGCGAGGGTTTCGATCCGCTGGGTCTCATTGATCGCCATGCGATAAAAGGCTGCCGTTGCGGGTTTCATAGCAACGCTTAGCAAAAACCGGCAGGCGTCCCGAAGGGCACTCATCGGATCAGGATCATCGTATCGGAGCGTTGAATGCAATTCGTCCATCGCTCCGTGAATATGGCGTTCAGCGACAGCGGCCAGAAGCGCGTCCTTGTCAGGGAATCGATGGATTATGCTGCGGCGTGTGGTGCCGCAGTCCGCGGCTATCCCCTCAATTGTCGTCAGGGCGAAACCGTTGTTGCAGAACGACCGAAACGCGCAGGCGAGGACCCTGTCGCTTAACTGGCTCGACTCTTCGCGCCGAGGCCGACCTGCGCGGCGTAGCGGCTCAGATCCGACATCAGCGGGAAGGTCTATGGCAGGCGTATCAAGCATTACGAGTACGCCTATAGCCATTGGTCGCTCATGTCACCGTCCTTTGAACTACACGCCGGGTGCGTTTAACGTCCCTGCTCAGCCCTGGACCGACACCTACCCGAGCGTCGGCCGCCGGACATGATGGTCGGTCGCCTGCTGAAAGGCGTGGGCGACGCGGCAAAGCAAGGCCTCATTTAATTTACCACCCGCAAGCTGCAGACCGAGCGGCATTCCCCTTCCGTCAAAACCTCCGGGGAAACTAATGGTTGGCAGACCGGCCAGATTGAAGGGCGAGGTGAAGCGGTACAATGTGTGCCGGACTGCATCTAAGTCGGCGGCCAGCTTTTGAAGCTCGGTCAACGAAGGTACTGGGATTGCAAGCCCCGGAGTGATCAGTAGGTCCACTTCTTGGAATAGTTTATTCATCCGCCCCGCAAAGGCCGCCCGCCGTTGGCTCGCCGTGATATAGGCGGCGGCTTCGATGCTCCGCCCCATTTCAATCATTGCTCCAACCTGTGGACCATATTGTGAAGCATGGGCAGGAAATAAACCCGCATGGGCATGCGCGAGCTCCGCCAGCATGATTGTCAATCCAGCATTATTGGTCTCATCGTCCCATGGCATGGCAACCAGCCTGATCTGCGCGCCCAAATCGACCATCACTTCGCAGAAGTCGTGCATCGTCCGAGCGATTTCAGTAGATAGGCCGTCTATGGCAAAAACATTATCGAGGCCGATTACCACACCATCAATCGGTCGCGCGATACTGCCAAGATAGTCCTCGCGCGGCGCTGCAAGCGCCGTAGGATCCTGCCTGTCCGGCCCGGCAATGACTTGTAGCATCGCCGCCACGTCCTGGGCGCTACGTGCCATGGGCCCAATATGATCAAGGCTTTGAGCGAGCGGAAAGAGGCCGTGGCGGCTTACCCGACCCCACGTCGGCTTAAGCCCGGTCAGGCCGTTGGCCGCCGCTGGCGTCCTGATCGATCCGCCGGTATCCGTACCGATCGCACCGTAGCAGAGGCCAGCTGCAGTTGCTACTCCAGGTCCGCTGGAGGATGCTCCAGTCCAGTGCTCTGTGTTCCAGGGATTGCGAGGTTGGGGCAATGATGGATGATGGTCAAGCAGAGCTGCTTCCGTTGTGTGGAGCTTTCCGAGAATAACTGCACCCGCGCCGCGCAGTTTGCGCACTACTGATGAATCCGAGGTCGCGATATTGTTCTGCAGTATCACCGACCCAGCGCCCGTCGGCACGCCCGCCATGTCGAGCAGATCCTTGACCGCAACGGGTACACCATGAAGCGGGCCTCGCCGGAACCCCATTGAGATTTCACGGTCGACCAATCGGGCTTGTTGCAGTGCGTCGTCGGATAGCAACGTCACGAAGCTGTTGAGGCGAGCGTCCAGCCGGTCGATGCGGCGCAGCAACTCGGTCGTGACATGCTCGGAAGTGACGTCGCGCCGCCCGATACATTCTCCGATCTCCAGAAGACTCAGAAAAGCCAATGCCTCGGATGCGTCGGAATTTGCGGTCATTTTGCCTCCTGGCCGTCTAGCCGCACGAGATGGCGGCTTCCATTAATAGTCGTTCTATAGATCATTAATGCGTAGAGATCCGGCACGCAAGCGGCGAAAATCACCTTTATGGGCGGCGGAGGCGCGTTCAGCTCCGCTTTTTTGGTTGACAGTGCCAATTTAATGCATGAAGCAACGATCATTAAAAATAGAATTTCGCAGGGCGGAGCTGGACAATCTCAGGATTAAAAGGGGAACTAAATGAGTCATCACCGCACTGCGCGCGCCGTTGTCCGTTCATTCGCCCTGGCCACAATGCTGGGCGGCGCATCGACAACCGCAATGGCCCAAGCCGCCAGCGACGACACGACAGGCGAAATTGTCGTGACCGCCCAGAAGCGTGAGCAATCCGTCAACAAAGTCGGCATGTCGATTAACGCGCTCAAAGGAGACGATCTCGTCAATCGCGGTGTCAGCGACGCGCAGCAGCTCGTGAAAGTTGTTCCTGGCCTCACTTACCAGCCCTCGACGCAGGCCACGCCGGTCTACACTCTGCGCGGCGTCGGATTTTTCGATTCGAGTCTTGCCTCGTCTCCAGCGGTAAGCGTCTATGTCGACGAAGCGCCGCTGCCTTATCCGATCATGACCGCCGGGGCCGCACTCGATCTTGAGCGTGTGGAGGTTCTCAAGGGCCCCCAAGGCACGTTGTTCGGACAGAACTCGACGGGCGGTGCGATCAACTACATCGCTGCCAAGCCAACCTCGACCTTCGCCACCGGCGCCGACCTGTCGCTCAACCAGTTCGGCCAGTCGGACGTTAGCGGCTTCATAAGTGGGCCGCTAAGCGACACGTTGAAGGCGCGCGTCGCGATAAGGGCGGTTGAGGGCGGCGCTTGGCAGAAAAGCAAATCGCGCCCTGACGACAAGCTGGGCGATGCCAACAAGCTTCAGGGCCGCGTCCTGCTCGACTGGCAGGCGACCGAGCGGCTCAAGCTCGATCTCAACCTTAACGGGTTTATCGACCGGTCCGACACAACCGCCTTTCAGAACTATAAGATTACCAACAATACGCCCAGGGACCTTACCTCGTCCTTGATCGGCAACCAGCCGAGGGTTGCCGAATGGACACCCGGCTGGCCCATGCGTTCGAACAACCGGTTCGGCCAAGCGGTGCTGCGCGCGGATTACGAATTGGCGGATGCACTGACGCTAACATCTCTTACCTCCTACGCGTATGAGAACGTCGATCTCTACCTCGACGCCGATGCGACGGTATATCAAGGTCTCGACGATCGGCTGACTGGTTATGTCGATAGTCTCAGCCAGGAACTGCGACTGACCGGCACGTCGGATCGCCTGCAGTGGCTGGCGGGCGCGAGCTATCAGTCCGATCATGTGCAGGACAACGAGTATGTCAGTCTGGGGCAGAGCAACACGATCAATTTTGGTTTCGCCGAGTCGGTAACCAGCGTCCACCAGAAGATCAAGACCCATGCAGCGTTCGGCAACGTGGAATACAAGGTGACCGATGCGCTCACGATCCAGGCAGGCGCACGCTATACAAGGGCAAAGCGCGATTCCGTCAGCTGTCTGTACGCTCCGGATGCCGGTAACGGCGAAGGCATCTTCTTCACCACGCTCCAGCAGATCTTTGTCTCGGCGGGGCTCAAGACGACGCCGGTCGTACCAATTGGCCCCGGCGAGTGCGTGACGCTCGATCCCGTCACCCTGTCTCCGGTCGAGCCCTTCCGAAACGGCCTCGACGAGGACAATCTGTCGTGGCGGGGAGGCATCAGCTACGACACAGGCAATGGCGGCCTCATCTACGCCAATTACAGTCGCGGATGGAAAGCGGGCACTATTGCGACCATCGGCGCCACCACCACTTCCCAATATGCGCCCGTGGTCCAAGAGCGCCTCGATGCCGTGGAGCTGGGGTTCAAGCAGCCGCTGTTCGACCGCCGCCTGCAGCTGAATGGCGCCCTTTTTCATTACGCCTATGCGAACAAGCAGGTCCGCGGGATCCTGCCGGACCCGATCTTCGGTCCGATCGAAAAGACGGTCAATGTGCCGCATTCGGTAATTAAGGGTGGCGAGGTCGAGCTGTCGGCAAGACCGGTCGAGGGGCTGTCCCTCTCCGTTGGCGCGACCTACCTCGACGCAAAGATCGATCGAACCTTCGTGACCGATAACTCAGGCTCGATCCGTGCGGACTATAACGGGTCGCCGCTGCCCTACACCCCCAAGTTCCAGCTGGTTGGGGATGCCCAATATGAGCGTCCTGTGGGCAGGAGCCTGGTGGGGTTCCTTGGCGGTGGCGTCACGCACCACAGTTCCGACAATTCCACCTTCCGCACCAGTACGGCTCGGGCAGACGATTACTACCTAAAAGCCTACACCACGGTAGACTTGCGCGTGGGCGTGCGAGCCAAGGACAACAGCTGGAAGGTCGCCCTCTTCGGCCGCAACGTTGGCAACACCTATTATTGGAACAATACCCATCAAGGCGCGGACACGATCTACCGCACCCCGGGGGAGCCCGCCACTTTTGGCATCGTTGTGAGCGTCAGGCCGCGCGTTTAATGCGCGGCGGCTCTGAGTGAGGTGGTCCCGCCTTCTTGGACAGGTTTGCGGCTAAGTTAAGCTCATCCTGGTTGTTCTCATGCCGCGATTTGGGTGATCAAATCCTGGGGGCCATGCCCCGCAGGATTTGAAGCGCCGATTTGCCCATATGCCTCGCCCGGGGTGTTTCCGGCAAGACGCGAATGGAGACGATGCTGGTGTGCCGACTCGATCATCGATCGCCTCGACGTCTCGGACGCGATGATCCATGTCGCTCTCTGCAGCCTCATGCTCCGCAGAATTGTCCATCCGTGACCATTCTCAAACGGACTCATAGCTGGCGCATTCGATTCGATGTGTGAATGCCCACAAATGGTCGGCACCCGGAAGGCAACAATTAGGATTCACTCGCCATTTGCAAAAGAAGTTCTTGATGTCGACCTTGCCAAAACCGGAGCATAAGCCGTGAAATCACAGGCCTTCCGTCAGCCGGGGCGCCTCATCCTGAACAGTCGGTCCTGGGTGATCTCAAAATAATCTGCCGGCCCGCCGCCGCGGGTAATAGGGTGTGGACGCGCCGTTTGATAAACCCCATCCTCGAGCATTGCCATGTCAATATGAATGCCGACCGCCTCCCCAATAACGAGCCACTGATCCAGATCGAGACCGTCCTTGGTTTTGAGTTGAATGAGTTGGGTCAAACGGCATTCGAAATGGACCGGGCTACCCGCGACGCGAGGCGGTTTAACGAGCACAGAGGGTAGCGCGCCCAGTCCGGCGAGGTCGAACTCGTCGACGTCGGGATCCACGGCTGCCGAGCTTGCGTTCATCTGCTCGGCCTGAGCCATTGTTGCGAGGTTCCAGACGAAGTCGCCCGTTGCCTGAACATTCGCCACTGAATCCTTCCAACCCACCGACGAGAAGGCGACAAGCGGGGGACGATAATTGACCAGGTTGAAGAAGCTGTACGGCGCCAGATTGCGCACCCCATTCTCGCTTATTGTCGAGATCCACCCAATCGGCCGCGGGGCAACGATCGCATTGAGTGGATCATGTGGTAACCTATGCCCCTCTCTGGGCTCGTAGAAATGAAATTTGGTCATTGCGCACGATAGCAGACCGTCGGCAGCTGAGGAGCACAAATTCACCGCCGAACGTCGACTAAGGGTCGATGCGTGCCCATCAGTTGAAAAGGGAGCCAACTATGTCGCCGCACCTTTGAGCGGCATGGATTCACCGTCAAATCCTCTTCCGATCCGCGGCGAGAAGGGCAAAGATCCGTCTGCCCGTGTTGGCAACGGGCTTATCCAACAGCCACAGGTGCAGGCCTGACGATCCAGTTCGGTCGTAAGGATGTGAGGATGATTTCGAGGAGCGAGGGACCTGCCACAGGAAGGGCCAGTAAACCCCTTGTGGTTTGTATCATGAAATGATACGTATCAGTTCATGATACAGAGCGCCAAAGGGAAATTGGTTGAACAGGTGTTGGTGGGCAAGCCGGGCAAAGGCTTCCCGAACGACATCTTCCGGGCCGCTGTGCGGAAGCTGGCTATGCTTGAGGCGGCGGTGAATCTGAACGACTTGCGGTCGCCTCCGCGCAACAGACTGGAGGCACTGTCCGATGACCGCGCGGGCCAGCATTCGATCCGGATCAACGACCAATGGCGTATCTCTTTCGTCTGGACCGACAAAGGCCCGGAAGACGTAGAGATCGTGGATTATCATTGAAGGGAATCGTCATGACCATGTTGAAAACCCCGGTCCATCCCGGCGAAATCCTCAAGCATGAGTTCCTTGAGGAGATGGGCATTTCCGCTGGCAAGCTGGCGAAGCATATCCATGTCCCCCGCACCCGCATCGAGCGGCTGTGCGAGGAGAGGACTTCGGTCACGCCGGACACGGCCAAGCGTCTGGCCAAGGCACTGGGTACGACGCCGGAGTTCTGGCTCAACCTCCAGACGCATTATGATTTGCTGGTGGACCAGGCCACTGATATCGAAGAAATCAAGCCGCTGCTGACGGCTTGATTCTCCACGCGCGGTCACAACCTTAGCCTTTTTCTGCGCTTCGGCCACCTGAAGGCTGGCAAGTCGGCTCCAGCCAGATTTGGGCGCGTAGATTGGATAGCTGCCCTTCCGACATCAAGCATCGGCTCACCAAACTAAACGCCCTTGGACCAACGGTCAGGTCGAGGGGATGAACCGCACCATGAAGAACGCCACCGTCAAGCGCTTCCATTACGAGAGCCAGGAGCAACTGCGCACGCATCTCGCCGACTTCATGGCCGGCAACAATTTCGGCCGCAGGCTCAAGACGCTCAACGGACCCACCCCATATGAATATATCGCCAGGGTCTGGATTTCACAGCCAGACCGATTCATCATCGACCCGATCCGCCAAATGCCGGGACTGAACAGCTAGCCGGCATGATCCAAGGCCTGGGTCAAATCTGCAAGGATGTCGTCGATATGCTCCAGCCCGATCGAGAGGCGCACATAGCCTTCCGATACACCGGCGGTGGCGCGCTCTTTCTCTGAAAGCTGGGAATGGGTAGTTGACGCGGGATGTATCGCCAGACTGCGCGCATCCCCGATATTGGCGACATGGTAAAACAATCGGAGCGCGTCGATGAACCGGCGGCCCGCTTCGCGACCGCCGGCAAGCTCAAAGCCGAGCAACCCACCATAACCTCCGGTCAGAATCCGGGCGGCTCTCTCGGCCTGCTGTCCGGTTTGCAGCGAGGGATGAATGACGTTCAGTACATCCGCCCGCGCGTTCAGGAAGGCTGCAACCTTGACGGCATTCTCACAATGCCGGGGCATGCGCAGGGGGAGGGTTTCCAGGCCCTGCAGTATCTGGAATGCGTTGAAAGGGGACAATGCCGACCCAAGGTCACGCAGCAATACCGTCCTTACGCGCAAGGCATAGGCGATCGGGCCCAGGGGCCTGGCCGCTTCGCTCCACACCGCTCCATGATAGCTTGGATCAGGTGTGTTGAGCAGGGGCTGTCGATCGGGAAATGCGCTCCAGTCGAAGTTGCCGCTATCCACGATCATGCCACCGATGGAAGTGCCATGCCCGCCGATATATTTGGTGGTCGAATAGACGATGATTGCCGCACCATGGTCGAACGGACGGGCAATCAGCGGGGCGGCCGTGTTATCCATGATGAGCGGAATGCCCATCGGCCTACCGAGTGCGGCGATCTCCGCAATCGGACATACAACGAGCTTGGGATTAGGCAGAGTTTCGGCGTACCAGGCCCGCGTGCGATCGTCGCTGGCGCGAACGAAGGCGTCTGGATCGGCGGGATCCACAAAGCGAACCTCGATGCCCATGTTCTTCAGCGTATTTGCAAACAGGTTCCAAGTGCCGCCATACAGGTCCGTCCCGCTGACAATATTGTCACCTGACTTCGCAAGATTCTGGATCGCAAAGGCCGAAGCGGATTGTCCCGACGCCACCGCGACCGCAGCGGCACCCCCTTCGAGCGCGGCAATGCGCTGTTCGAGGATGTCGGTCGTGGGATTGCCGAGGCGTGTGTAGATGTTGCCCAGTTCCTTCAGGGCGAACAGGTCAGCGGCATGGTCGGCATCGCGAAACTGATAGGAGGTGGTTTGATAGATTGGCGGCGCGACCGATCCGGTCGCGGGATCTGCCCGCCACCCAACGTGAAGGACCATTGTTTCAGGGTGCAGGCTGTGGTCCGTCATCATGATCCTCTCTTCGTTGATGCCTTTGATAGGAAGATTGCTGAAATCATTCCCCGAAATTGGCACATCGCGATGCTAATTCTTAACGTTGCGCATTATGCATGTGAAGGAGGAATGGCTTTGCCGCCGCTCGTCCACCTAGCGCTGTCAAAGCAAATGCACGTGATGTCAGGAGGGGGGGTTCCGCCTGCCCTTCCCACCCGAAATGCATCCGGTGGAGACGAGTTCGCATTGGACTGACAGCACCGTTCCCAGTCTATTTTCAGCCACATCAGCCGCCGGGTTCACTCGCTCCCTATGCGTGCCAGATAATAGGGGATCATTGCCCGCACCGCCCGTTCCGCATCGTGCCGGCGATAGCCGAGGCGCCGGACGCTCTCAGGTTCGGGTTCATAGGCGACAATTGTGTTACGCCCGGAATAAAGGGTGGCGTCGGGCATCGAAGGATGTTCGGCGTCGCGCACCGGCAGGGACTGCGGTCGGCCCAAGGCGTCGAGGATCAGTTCATAATAATGAGCGAACAGCCAATTCTCGTCGCCTACGAGATAGGCTTTCCCGTTCTCGCCCCGTTCGATCGCGCCGGAGACAGCTTCGGCAAAGGACTGGATCGACATGAAATTGCCGCCACCTGGAATCATCCAGAGCGGTTGGCTGTCCATCTGGCCGAGCAGGTAACGGATCGACCATTCCAGTGAAATCGCACCCACGCCCTCCACATGACCCATGATAAAAGGGGCTTCCAGGCTACAGACGTGGAAGCTGTCGCTAGCCATGGCGCGCACAGCGTCGTCCGCCGCTTTGCGCGAAGCGACATAGCCGCTCGCTTCGATGCGGTAGCGCGGAAGAACGGCAGTATAATAGCTGCCTACATAGACAGCCCGGCCGATTCCGGCAGCGCGCGCCCGGGCGAAGAAGGCAGGCACGGCAATGCTGTTCGCCTGGTGGAAATAGGCTGCTTCGTTGGCGTTGGGCGGCAATTGCCGCACATCATTGGCTGCGGCGAAAACCAGGGCGTCGAAGCGCGACAGGAAGGCTGCATCGAAATCGTCGGTCTGGTAGCTGCCCTGCGCGAAGGCGAGGCGATCGAGCGCGCCGGGTGCAGGCGGATTGCGCCCTGCGATCGTCACGTCGTGACCCTGCTCGGCAAGGTGCAGCGCTGCGCCCGCGCCTATCAACCCGGTGCCGCCCACCACCAATATCCTGGCCATAGCCTCTCCTCATCGCGTCGCATGCTGTAGGGCACGGCTCCGACCTCTGGGATCGGTTCAACGCGCGAGAAGAGTATCGAACCGGTAGTCGACGCCAATTTTATTCTGCTGAATGGCGCATCCAGCACGGACGTGATCAGCTCCGCTACAGATTGTGGTCCAAATTGGCCGATGATAGCCTTCCGTACCGATAAAATTGGGAATGGAGAGCCGCTGTGGCAACGGTCCTGAAGGACGTCGAAGCACCTGCGCACGTGCCCGTCGATCTGATCTTTGATGTCGATATCTACAATTTGCCAGGGCTGGAACATGGGCAGACGCTCGACGTCCATGCGCTGTGGAAAGATGTTCAGGACCGGCATCCGCGTGTGTTCTGGACGCCGCGTTATGGCGGTCACTGGATAGTCAGTCGCTACGCTGACATAGAGAAGATACTGCTGGACCACGGCACATTTTCGAATGCGGAGCCCTTCATTCCCAAGGGCGTCATTCCGTTTCAGACGCCCGTGCAACTCGATCCACCCGAACATGGCCCATATCGCAAGCTGTTGATGCCAGCGTTCATGCCAGCGTCGCTAGCGCGCGCGACTGACCGCGCCCGCGCCGCAGCGGCATCGATCATCGAGGAGTTGCAGCCCCGCGGACGGTGCGAATTCGTCAAGGATTTCGCCGGCGTCATGCCGATTATGGCATTCCTGACCCTGATTGACCTTCCGGTCGAGGATTTCGCTTATCTGCGCAGCGTGGCGGTTGAAATGAGTGACCCAACCAATCCCAATGCGGCGCAAGCCTGGACGGACATGTCCAATTACGTGCTGCGCCAGATACAACTGCGCCGGGATGAACCGCGCGACGATTTCATCACGTCGATCCTGTCGGGACAGGTGGCAGGGAGGCCGCTGACCGATGATGAGATTTTCAGTATGTGCCTGCTGATTGTCGGGGGCGGACTGGACACGGTCGTGTCGATGACAAGCCTGGCCGCAAGTTACCTGGCGCAGCATCCTGAGCTCCGGCGCATGATCGCAGCACGGCCTGAGCTGTTGGATAATGCTGTGGAAGAGATTGCGCGGCGTTTCGGCACCAGCAACCTCGGTCGATTGGTGCGCCAGGACACCGAAATCGCGGGCGCGAAAATGAAGGCGGGCGACATCGTGCTATGCCTGTTCCCCCTTGCAGGATTGGACGAAACGGTAAACGACGATCCGATGACGCTGAATTTTGAGCGCAAGCGTCCGAAACACCTGGCGTTTGGCACCGGCCCCCACACCTGCATCGGCAATCGTCTGGCCAAGCGGGAAATTCGCATATTTCTCGAAGAATGGTTCAAGCGGATTCCCGATTTTCGCTTAGTCGAAGGGTGTATGCCCCGAGTGCGCACGGGCATAGTCAATTCGGTCGAACGGCTCGATCTGGAATGGGACGTATAACGCGGCAGGATAAATTTGCCGACCAATTCGCGTGCCGTCTGCTTTGCTGAGATCGCACATGGGGGTCGAGTTGATCGGCCTATGCCCTAACTCCGAGAAGGGGTCTGCCTGAGTCTCGGGGCTTCGACCAGTCATGGCGCCGTCTCCATCTTCACATCGGTCGTAAACCCACCCGCCTTGTCGAGCCCGTGCATCACCTCCGTAATCAACCAAGCGGTACTGCCAAAGCAAACGGACCTGAGGTAACGGTTGGCATGAACAAGCCTGTTGCCAGTCCATTCCGGTACTTCAACTCCTCCCCGTAGGTTATCCGCCTCGTGATGCTGATGCATGCCCGCTATCCGCTGTCTCTGCGGAACGTGGAGGACCTGCTGTTTGAGCAGGGCATCGACATCTGTCATGCGACGGTGCGCCTCTGTTGGAACAGGTTCGGCCATGGCCCGCCCGAGGCCATCACCACAGACGGGCTGCGATCTTATGGCGCTGCCATGAGCGAGCTCGGCAATCGTGCCAAGCAGGAGGTCGGACGTTGGGCCAACAATCGCGTCGATCGAAAGACCTGTAAGGAACGATGCTCTGCGGCCTTCGCACAGTGGCAGTCAATCGCGAGCTAGACCCCAGTCCTTCCCGCCCGAAAAGCTATGGTGGAGACGAGTGCGCGTTAGACCGACAGCACCGTCATGTGCGATCAATGTCCTGAAAGCACGTCGAACCAGCCAGGTCTCGGTATCGAGATAATGAAGGATCGTCGCGGCTCTCCCCATCAGCCCGGCCCGCCGGCCTTGGCACGAACGATCCTGAGCCAAGGATTGAGATCCGCCTCGCCCACCTTCTTAAGGCTGCCCGTGTCGCGGTGGGTGAACGGCTCGTTGCGACCTTTGACCATCAGCATGGTCTCGCTCGTATATGTCCAGGAGCCATCCGCGGCGAAAGCGATATCGAGCATGTAGCTGTCGGTCCGGAACGCCTGCTCCAGAAAGTCCGTGGAGCAGATACCATAATCGGTCTGGCCGCGAACGGCTTTCACTTTCAGCGTCATATCGTCCTTCCCGGCTTGTCCACATGCGAGCGCGACCTGGCCACGAGGGATAGCCAGTGTCTGCATGATGAGGCCGGTTGCAGGCTCCCACAGCCAATAGCCGATCTGGTCGTGGAAAGTGATGTCCTCTTCGCGCGTGCCGATATGGGTGTGGTAGCGCAGGCCGTAGAGAAGTTGGGGGCCATTCGTCTGGGGATCGATCGGCTGCATCTCGACCCGCTCAAAATATTGGCGCTGCTCCGGGCCGTCCGCCTTCGGATTGAGGTCATTGCCCTTGTCGCCTTCCCATATTCCCGCAAGCCGACGCAGGGGGCCGAGATTGGCGAGGGTATCCGGATCGACATTCTCCGGTTCGGTAAAGATGTCCTTCGGGATCGGCGTGCCAACCATGTGCGTCATACTCCGTGCTTCGACGAACCATACTATCGGGATCCAAATTCCGGGAGAAGCGCTAGCTGACCGGACGTCAAATCAACGGACCGAGCGATGCAAGCGCATTGCGCCAGATGCGGATGTGCAGAGGGAGGGCTTCTGTCTGACCTCGCGTCACCGGCTGCGCCGAACGACCATATTCCTGCTGGCGCGCCCGCATCGCGGTGGTGAATTCCTTGTCCCGCACCATGATGTCATTTTCGAAATTGAGGTCGAAGCTGCGAGAATCGAGATTGGTCGACCCGAAGAAAGTCAGCTCGCCATCGACGGTCAGGATCTTTGCATGGAGGAGGCCGCCCTCGAACTCCTGGATCCTGACACCCGCATCGAGCAGTCGCGGATAATAGGCTCGGCTCGCCGCGCCGACGAACCAGGAATCATTGCGATGCGGCACGGTCAGCGTGATATCGACGCCCGCCATGGCCGCTCCGATGATGGCTTCCGATACGACATCGCCCGGCACGAAATAGGGGGTCGTCATCATGACTTCACGGCGGGCCTCGCCCACGATGCGGGCAAGGAGCTGGGCGGTCACACCCTTGTCCGTCGTCGGACCCGTGCCAACGACCTGAGCCGTGACGCCGGTTTCGACAGGATCGGTGCGATAGTCCCAGGGCGTCAGGTCGATCGGTCCCTGTTCGAACCAGGATTGCGCGAAGAGGAGGTCCATCTGCCGCGCCACCGGCCCCTCTAACCGGGCCATGACATCGACCCATGGCGCATATCTCGGCTTGGGTGAGAAGGCCGGATCGGCGCAGTTCTGGCTGCCGCAATGGCAGATAGCGCCGTCGATGATCGTGATCTTGCGATGATTGCGAAGATCGGGCCGGCGAACGAGCACTGTCGATAACGGATTGCCGATGGGCAAGGCCGCCATGGTCTCGATGCCCGCCGCGCGCATCGCCTGCCAGACGGTGGATTTAAGGAGCGCGCCCGATCCGATCGCGTCCACCCCGGCGCGCACACGGACGCCACGCCGCGCCGCCCGGATCAGCGCTTCGGCCACCGCCCGGCCGGTGCCGTCATCCAGCCAGATATAGTAGAAGACGTGGACGAAGCGCCGTGCCGCATCGATATCGGCGATCAGGCGGGCGCGCTGCCCGTCCGGGCTGTCGAGCAACTCCGCGCGGTTGCCATGCGTGACGCCGAACCCGTTGATGGCGCTGGCAAAGCCGCTGGCCGGTCCCTGAGTGACAAGGTCATGCGGCTCGCCGCTGTCCAGCACCATTGGCCGGGTCGCAAGTTCGGCCTCGCGATGAGCGGCGCCTTGCGGGCCATCGAACCGGATGCGGCCGAACAGAAAATAGGCCAGCGCGCCGAAGGCAGGCAGTACGAAGAGAGCCAGCGCCCAGGCGATCCGTGTGGTTGCGTTGATGTCCGGTCGCGCCAGTATGTGCAGCAGCGTCGCCGCGACGATCGCGGTGTGGAGCAGCGCGGCAAGGCTTATCAGCGTCATCGGGCCGCCCGAGCCATTCTCACGCCAGCCGGATCTTTACCGGGATCGACTTGATGGTGCTGTCGGGCAGCGTGGCACGGGCCATGTGGCAGACGATCTCCACTTCGGACAGGCAGTCCGGGCTGGCCGGATCGAGCACGCCGCGCGAAGCGGTGACCTTGGACATGGCGTCCTCGATCGTGACGAACTGCTCTCCCGCCTCTGTCTCGATGCGCTCGGACCGGGAAATGACCGGCAGGATCAGCGCCTCCTTGCCATGGACCACATGCCCGCGATTGAGCTTGGTCGAAATGCCGACGGTCAGGTCGAGATTGCGCATGGCTTCATAGGTGCGCTCGGTGTCGGGCACGGCGCGCACGAAGTTACCGCCCATGCCGACGAACAGTTTGGCCGTCCCCGCCATCATCGCCTTGACGGCATCGACGGTGTGATGGCCATGCTCGTGCGGCGGATCGAACCCGAACACATCCCGGATGCGATCGAGATATGCGGCGGCAGGCTGCTCGTCGATGCCGACGGTGCGATCGCCCTGGACGTTCGAATGACCCCGATCGGCACATAATCGCTCGCGATCCTGGTCGAGCCGAAGGTCGCCATCTCGATCACGTCCTGCGGCGGCGTGAAGCGGATCAGCGCGCGTTCGGGCATCGGGTTGATCGCGATGATCGGCACGCCGCGCCGCTCGGCCTCGACCAGATCGCTCATCATGCGGGGAGAATTTGTCCCCGTGTTCTGGCCGATCACGAAGATCGCATAGAGGAACGCCGCTTCGTTGGGCGTGCGGCCCGATGTGTAGAACTCGGCCTGATGCGGGCTTTCCAGCGCGCGGAGATGCCGGCCGATCAGCGCGAAGGCATCGTCCCACGCGATCGGCACATATCTATCGGTCGCCGCGTCGTAGTGCATCGGCTCGGTCAACCAGCCCTGCTTCTCCAGCCAGCAATCGGACTGCTGCGCCAGTTCCCGGACGGTGTAGCGCTCAAAGAAATCCCGCGTGACGCGGAATTTGGTGACCTCGTGCGCGAGCGCTTTCGCGCCATTTTCGCAAAACTCCAGCGCCTGGGTGCAGTCGGGGTCGGGATAGGCGCAGCTCGGGCATTTGAACCCACCGGGCTGGTTCATCGAGAGCAGCGCTTTCGATCCCTTGGTGACGGCGCTTTCGCGCATCAGGACTTTTGCCGTGGCGGCAGCAGCGCCCCATCCGCCCGCCGGGCTGTCATAGCGTTCATAGCGGGGCTGGTCGTCGGCCATCAGCGCGCTCCGTATTGGCGAAGGGCAGATTGGGCGTCGCCGCTACCGGTGGCAACAGAATCCTGTTTATACAAGACCGCGCCGGAACCGGTCGTTGGCATATGTTTGAGCATCCGGTCCCACGACCCCACTATGGGGACGCTCACGGACGCAAACACCTTGTCCTAAGCCGCCCGTCGTTCATGGGCAATTGGTGGCGCGTGGACGTTCGGCGTTTTGCGGGCTCAACACGACGCTGCCCCGCTCACCAGCGCAGTAGTCGCGGTAGCCCAATCCGGCCGAGCAGGCCCGCAAATACGACCGTCGCCCCATGCCAAATGCCGATATGCAGCAGGTTGTCGTGCGGACACCACAGCGAGACGGCGAAGATGCCAGCCGCACCCGCTGCGACCCCAATGAGCAGACCCGCACGCGTAGGCGACGATGGCGCCCCGCGCCGCAGCCAGAGGATCAGTGCCCCCCCGGTGAGCAATCCTATGCCAATGCCGAGCGCGAGGCAGACGATGCCGCCGCGATCGAAATCGATCGCCTGTCCGGTGACGAGGTCTGTCAGGATAAGAGCCAATGCCGAGCCGGGCACGACTGCCGCCATCGCCGCAGTCCAGCCCCAGCCGTCGCGCCGGATGCCGACCGCTGGCCGCGCCATGTCGATCGCGCCCCACGCCGAGGCGAGCGCGAGCACCAGGAATACGCCTGCGGCGGTCAGGACAAACGGATCGGGATGGCCGGCGGCGAGATCACGGCGCAGGCCGAGCACCGCAACCACCAGCGTGGCGCCGAGCGCGAGCGCGAGCGACGCGAACGCCATGCCCATGCCCTGCCTCAGCGGCGCCACCGGCTTGAGATCGGCAACGAGGCTGTCGAGGAAGGCGTCGCCCCGGATATCGATATTCTCGGGCATGGCGTCAGGCTCTTTCAATGAGGGCGGCGAGGCGTTTGAGGCCCCGGTGGATGTTTACTTTGACGAGGCTTTCGCTCTGGCCGGTCGAGGCCGAGGCCTCGCTGATCGAAAGGCCTTCCAGCTTGACCAGTTCAATGGCACGGCATTGCGCCTGTGGCAGCGCCTCGAACAGGCGGTCGAGGCTGAGGCGGGCGACCACCGCCTGTTCCTTGTCATCGGCTGCGGCGATATCGTCTTCCTGCACTGAGTCGGCGGCATTGCGATAAGCCGCGCGCAGGTGATCGACGAAGCGGTAGCGCGCGATCGCCGCCAGCCATGGGATGACCGGGCGGGAGGGATCGTAGCTGGCAAGCTTGCGGTGGACCGAAAGCAGCGTTTCCTGCACGAGATCGTCGATCTGCTCCGCGCAGACCTTGCGGCGGTAATAGCGCAGCAGCCACGACCGGCATGCGGCGAGCATCGCCGCATAGGCCTGCCGGTCGCCGCGCTGGGCGAGCGCCGCGAGCCGGGCAAGCGTGGCCTCATCGGCGATCATTGCCGGCGCTTGCCCGCCAGCAGCGCATCCGCCGAGAACAGGCCCCCGCCGCGCACGATCAGCACCAGCGCCAGCGCCACCCACAGCGAATGTTCGGGCCACCAGGCATCTGGATAGACGAAGATCTGGATCGTCAGCGTCATCCCGAGAAGACCCAGCGCCGACAGGCGCGTGAACAATCCGGCAAGCAACAGCGCGGGCAGAATATGTTCGGCGGCATTGGCCAGGGGCGCGGCCAGCGCCGGCGGCAGCGGAACGCCGGCATATTCGGTGCGGAACAGTTCGCGCGTTGCATCGGTCAGCGTGAACCAGCTGCCCGGTTCGACCTTGGTCTGCCCCGAGCGCCAGAAAATGCCGCCGAACGCGATGCGGACGGACAGGAGCATCAGGCTTTCGGGGACGCGCCCCGAAAGCCATGTGGTTGCCGTGTCGTAGCGCTGGACGACAGGCGCGATCGCATTCACGCCTGCGGCTCCAGCGTGCCGTGCCCGCGCGGGGTCTTGATCGTGAGGCAGGTGCCTGCCGGAACCAGCTTCCACGCATTGCCCTGCCAGTCCCGCGTCGACGTGCCGGCGCAGCTGGTGCCCGGGCCGGCCTTGCAGTCATTCTTGCCAGCCTTGGCGACGCCGAAGCACTTTTCCATCGCGGGCTTGGCCGCGGGGGCAGCCTGTGCAAACGCGGCCGTAGACACGGCGGCGATGGCGACGGCAGCAAGAGCGGCGGATGGTTTCACAGCGGACATCGAATACTCCCCTTGGATGCAGGACGCCACCATGGCGGCCGATGCACGCTGGTTCGTCGCGTTTGCCCGGCAGGTTACAGCCATGGTCGAGGAAAAGAATTTTTCCGCGCTGCGTAACCGTAGGGCGATCCGCCACGAACCTGCCGATGCCATTCCGGCAAGTTTCAAATTGCGGAGACCTTTCTCATGATCACCACCAAGACCGGCGCGACGATCGCCTCTGCCGCCGCCATGTTCGCACTGTCGGCGCTGGCCAATGCGGCCACGCCGCCGGCCGGCAGCAGCGGCCCGGCGCTTGGCTCGGCCGACACTGTCCACTGCTATGGCGTCAATAGCTGCAAGGGCACGGCCGACTGCAAGACTACCCAGCATGACTGCAAGGGCATGAACAGCTGCAAAGGCCAGGGGTTCAAGGCCCTGGCCGCCGGCGCGTGCCTGAAGCGCGGCGGCACCATCGGCGACATTGGCTGAGCCTCGCGCAGGTCAGCCAAGGCCCGGCCGTCGTCGCCCCCCGACCGGCCGGGCCACACCCTCCATGATCAGGATCATGCATGAGCGAAACTATCCCCCGCTTCGCCGGCTTCGGCCTCGGCCTGCGCAAGGAGCATTACCGCGATTTTCTCGAGACCGAGCAAGCGGTCGATTTCGTCGAGATCATCTCGGAAAATTTCATGGCCTGCGGCGGGCGCCCATTGCGCACGCTGGAAGCGGTGCGGGAGCGGCACCCGGTGGCGATGCACGGCGTTTCATTGTCACTCGGCTCGCCGGAGGGGCTGGATGCGGACTATCTCGCCGAACTGAAAGCGCTGGCGAGGCGCATCGACCCGTTGTGGGTTTCTGATCACTTGTGCTGGACCCGCGTCGGCGGCTTCGCCACGCATGACCTGCTGCCGCTGCCCTATACGCAAGAGGCGCTCGACACCTGCGTCGCCAACCTCAGGTACGCGCAGGACGTGCTCGAACGGCCACTGCTGGTCGAGAACCCGTCGAGCTACGTGACTTTTTCCAAAAGCACGATGAGCGAATGGGCGTTCCTGGCCGAGCTGAGCCGCGAGACGGGGTGCTACCTGCTGCTCGACGTCAACAATGTGTGGGTCAGCAGCGTCAACCACGGCTTCGATCCGCTGGAATTCCTGCACGGCATCCCGGCCGACCGGGTGCGGCAGATCCACCTGGCCGGGCACAGCGCCGGGCTGGAAGGCATGTTGATCGATACGCATGATGCGCCGGTCTGTGGCGCGGTCTGGCAACTTTACGCGCGCGCCGTCGAACGGTTCGGCGCCTGCGCGACGATGATCGAGCGCGACGACGCGATCCCGCCACTGCCCGAGCTATTGGCGGAACTAGCAATTGCGCAGGCCGCCGCCGCGCTTCCCGGCATCGCGGCATGAGCCTGCTCGAACGCCAGTTCGCCTTCCGCGCCGAGATCGCGGCGGGCGACGACGCCGCGCCGCCTTCCTCCCGCGGCATGGATATTTACCGCAACGCCTATCGCAGTCGGCTGCTCGGTGCGCTCGAAGTGAGCTTTGAGCGCACCCGACGCTGGATTGGCGAGGACACTTTCCAGGCTGTCGCGCGCCATCATGTCCTGACATGCCCACCCACCGGCTGGTCGCTCGATGACTACGGCTCGGAATTTCCAGCGTTGTTGGCAGGGCTGTTTGGGAACGACCCCGAAGTCGCCGAACTGGCGTGGCTCGAATGGCACCTCCAGCGAGCATTCGCCGCGGCGGATGCGCCGGAGCTCGATCCGACGGAACTGGGCGCGCGGGGGTATTCGGCGGAGGAATGGGCCGCGATGCGCTTCACCATGGCCACCGGGTTCGCCGCGGCGCCAGTCGCCACCGATGTCATCGAACTCTGGGAGGCGCTGGCGGAGGAACGATCCGGCGAATGCACAGTCACAGGCCATGCCGATGCCGCGTTGCTCGTCTGGCGTTCACGGCTTTCTCCGCGCTATCGACTGGCCTGGATCGACGAACTGCACGCGCTGGAAGCGCTCGCGGGCGGCGCATCGCTGGGTGCCTTGGCGGAACACCATGACGCAGCCCGTCTCGGCGAATGGCTGTCGCAGTGGCTGGGCGAAGGCATCTTTTCGCGCGGCAGCCCCGATCATGCCGGTGGAGAGGTAACATGACTGACGCACATGGAACGGCGGCACTCGCCCGTGGGCTTGCGCTCGATGAGACATGCGCGGTGATTTTCGTTGATGCCGCAGGAACGATCCGGTCCTGGAACAGCGGGGCCGAGCGTCTCTTCGGCTATCGCGCGGATGAGGCAATCGGACAGAAGGCCGACTTGATCGTCCCTCCCGAATTGCGGGAGCACCATTGGCAAGGCTTCCACCGCGCCATGGCACTTTCGTGGGCAGGTAGCGGAGGCTGGGGTTCGATCGAACCGCGTCACCGCTCCGGTGGTTCGATCGCGCTGGAGGTTCTCCTGATCGGCATTCGCACCGAACCCGGCGCGCCGCTTACAGGTGTTGTCAGCTTTTTTCGCGCGCCGGAGTCGGTTGCCGAAAAACAGTGAATGTAGCCAAGGCCGAGCCGTGATCACAGATCAGGTCGTCACAGGCGCCCGTTTGATCGAACTCGTGCATCCGCCGCGTCCTCCAGCGAAGCCTTCAGGCGCGGTGCCGAAAAGTCCAGGAACGCACGCAGCTTCAGCGGCAGGATCGGCTGGGGATTGTGGATCAGGTGCACCGGGTGCGGCTCGGTCTCGAACATTTCCAGCACCTTGACCAGTTGTCTTTCCGCAATCGCGCTGGCCGCCTGATAGGATAGCACGCGCACGATGCCTGCCCCCGCGAGCGCCGCGTCGATCGCGCCGCTTGCGGTGTTGACCGAGAAACGCGGCCTGACCGTGACCGAGCGAACGCCATGCTCGCCTGCGAACGACCATGTAGTGTCGGTATGCAGGCGCTCGAATCCGATACTGTCGTGATCCGCCAGTTCGTCCGGCGTCGACGGCTGACCGCGGCGCGCGATGTACGCCGGGCTGGCGCAGGTGATCCAGCGAACCGCACCAAGTCGCCGGGCAACAAGGCCGCTGTCGGGCAAATCACCGATCCGCACTGCGAGGTCGATCCGACTTTCGACGATGTCGACCATCGCATCGGACAGAGTCAGCCGCACGCTGATGTCCGGATAGGCAGCCAGGAAATCCAGAACGACCGGCTCGACATGGAGCCGCCCGAACATCACCGGCGCAGTGACCAGTAACTCTCCACGTGGCATGCGATATTCGCCGCTGGCCAGGCGTTCGGCATCGTCGAGCTGGTCGATAATCTGCCGGCACGCCGCGACATAGGCGCTACCCGCCTCGGTCAGCAGCAGCTTCCTGCTAGTGCGGATCACCAGTTGGGTGCGCAAGTGCGCTTCCAGGTCGGACACTCGCCGGCTCACCGTGGGCAGGGGTATGCCGAGCCGGCGAGACGCCGCTGACAGGCTGCCGCCATCGACAGCGGCAAGCAAGGTGCGCATTGCCTCAAATCGGTCCACGACCTTCCATAATATGGAACCTTTGTTTCCGAAAGCACTCAATACCGCAATTCGGTGGAAGGAATAACTGTAGGTCACCGGCCAATCCAGCCGTCAGCTCAAGCAAGGACCACGCCCATGACACGCATCTCTCAGCCCGCCTCGATCGCCGACACTCCCGAAGCATCGCAACCGCTTCTCGAAGCGGTCGTAAAGCAGCTTGGTTCCGCTCCGAACCTGTTTCGCCTGATCGCCACCAGCCCGCACGCGCTCGAAGGTTACCTCGGCCTCTCCGGCGCGCTCGGCAAGGGCGCGTTGCCGGCGGCGACCCGAGAGCGGATCGCGCTGGCCGTCGCGGAGATCAACGGCTGTGACTACTGCCTTTCGGCGCACACCTATCTGGGCCGGAACCTCGCCCGGCTGGACGACGCCGAAATCGCCGCCAACCGCGCCGGCGCCTCGAACGACCCGAAGGCCGATGCCGCGGTTCGCTTTGCCGCCCGGGTCGCCGTGTCGCGCGGACAGGTCAGCGACGCCGAGTTCGCGGCGGTCAGGCTTGCCGGTTACACCGATGCCCAGATCATAGAGATCATCCAGCATGTCGCGCTCAACACCTGGACCAACCTGTTCAACAACGTCTTCCAGACAGAGATCGACTTTCCGGTCGTGACCGCCAGCAAGGCGGCCTGACCGGAAAGGGGTGCGGGCGCCGTCCTCATTCGGCGCCTGCCGTTTCCTGCTTTACCAGTTACGGAGGCCGCCATGCCGTCGAGCGACATCGCCTTTACTCCCAGCGTCAAGGCCATCCAGGCTGCGCGCGGTTCGCGCGAGGCGAATGCCCGCATCGAACAGCGGGGCGGATTCCGCACCGTGATCACCGACGACCTTGCCGTCTTCCTCGCGGAGATCGAAACGGCATATCTCGCTACGGCGACCGCCGACGGTCAGCCTTATGCCCAGCATCGCGGTGGGCCTGCAGGCTTTATCAAGATCATCGACGAACGTACGCTGGGTTTTGCCGACTTCGCCGGCAATCGCCAGTATCTTACCACCGGGAACCTTGCCGAGAATGACCAGGCGTTCCTGTTTCTGATGGACTATACCCACCGTCGCCGCATCAAACTCTGGGGGCGCGCCCGCGTCGTGAGCGACGATCCGGGCTTGGTCGCAAGACTGATGCCGGAGAATTACCCCGCACGGGCCGAGCAGGCGATCCTGTTCACGGTGCTGGCCTGGGACGCGAATTGCCCCCAGCATATTCCCCGCAAACTGGATGCCGGCGAGGCACGCACAGCCATCGCCAACCTGGAAGCGCGGCTTGCCACGCTCGAAGCCGAAAACGCCGCACTCCGCGGCCGGATTGAAAGGAATCCCCGATGAGCCGTCCACCGCTTCCCCCCTTCACCGCCGAGACAGCTGCCCTCAAGGCGCGCGCTGCCGAGAACGCGTGGAACAGCCGCGATCCAGCCCGCGTCGCGCTCGCTTACACGCCGGACAGCCAGTGGCGGAACCGGGCTGAGTTCATCACGGGGCGCATCGCGATCGAAGAGTTCCTGGCCCGCAAATGGGCGAGGGAACTCGATTACCGGCTGATCAAGGAAGTCTGGGCGCACATGGACAACCGCATCGCGGTGCGCTTCGTCTACGAGTACCACGACGACAGCGGCAACTGGTTTCGGGCACATGGTAACGAGAACTGGCAATTCGACCCCGACGGATTGATGGAGCGACGCTTCGCCAGCATCAACGAACATCCGATCCGGGAGGTAGACCGGGTGCTCCGCTGGCCGCTTGGCGTCCGACCAGCAGGGTCTCCCGGGTTGTCGGAATTCGGCCTGTAGTGCCCGCCTTCGACCTGACTTGCTCGTTCCCCGCATAAGACTCGTCGACGCGCGAACGGCCGCGTCCGCGAACGACGGCTTGGTCCCGGAACACGGCGATCGATTTCAACGAAGCCGACGACGCGGCATCACCAGCAGCAGTCGACCCAGACACAGTCGTTCCGATCTGCTCCCACGAATGTCCGCTCCTCACAAAAGCTTCCGATTGAGCCGGCTAGAGCGGACGACCAACTATGGGCACCAAAAGACCGACGCTGTCGCGCGGGCGCTCCCGTGAAGTACCTGTCCCGTAGCGCATTCTTCCATTGCTGGCTGAATAACGCACCATCAAATGCCGGGACTAAACACCTGGGTCCCTGCCCTCCCCGCCCGAAATGCATCCGGTGGAGACAAGTTCGCCTTTGTCTGACAGCACCGGTCTTAGCATTGTGTTTACCATGACGGCATAGAAGTGACAGATGTGGGAGAGGCTGTCGCTTGCTCAAGGCATTACAGATTGGATACAAGCCTCGTGAGGCACGTCATCCGGTGTTGATACCGGCGCGGATGCACGTGGGCGCATCCTGGATCGAAGTTGTCATTCACAATCTGTCCTCCGGTGGCGCACTTGTCGCGTCTGACAAAGCCCCAGATCGCGGCACATATGTGGAAATTCGGCGAGGGCGACAGACCATCATTGGGCGGGTCGTCTGGCGAAAGGATCGCTTTTTCGGAATCCAGGCGCAGGGCAGGCTCGACGTCGCTGCCATAATCGACGAACCGCGCCTGGCTTCCCGCCCCCAGTCGGCGAAAGACCCCGGATCTACTTTTGAGCGCCGAGCACAGCCGAGAATGGATGCTGATGCCAGGATCGCACGCCAATTGGAGAACAGCCGGCGTTGGTCAGCGGTATTCCAATTTGGTGTGTTTATCGCCCTGGCTCTCATTGCTGCTGGCTTCGCCGCCAGTCAAATATACGATCTCCTCTCGCCATCGTTTTCCGAAATAGAAAGTCACCTTTAACTTTACGTCTTTTGGGCCCGCAAATTTCGCACTCGGGCCATCGCCGTTCAGCAAAAATATTTCATGGACAAACGTGCGATATTGGATGCCATCGCGGCAGGCGGTGCATTGCCAGATCGACCGGGCTATTTCATCGCCCCGACCACCGTGCGGGGCATAGAGGATGGAGGCCGGCTGGCCGATGAAGAGTCGTTCGGTCCGCTTCTCCCTGTGGTGAAGGATCAAGGATGAGGAGAATGCGCTGCCTCATGCTACGGCCTTGGCGGATCGATCTGGTCGTCGATAATGGTGGTGAAGGCCTGCATGAGTTCACGCAGTTGCATGTCGTCAATATTGCGAAGTAGCAGAGCGCAGTGCGGACCTGCGCAAGAGAGGATCGTTCATGAAAGCGGCGGTACTGCGGGAAATCGGCAAACCATTGACCATTGAGGACGTTACGATCGGCGACGTGGGTCCGCGAGAGGTGAGAGTGGCTGTGAAGGCGGTCGGAGTGTGTCATTCGGACCTGCACTTCGCCGAAGGGCACGTGCCTTTTCCGCTGCCCACCATATTGGGCCATGAAGCGGCGGGAATCGTGATCGAGGTCGGCAGCGATGTACGCTCGGTCAAGCGTGGAGACCATGTCGTAGGCTGCCTCTCCGCCTTTTGCGGCCACTGCGGGTCGTGCGTTTCCGGCAGGCTGGTCCTGTGCAGCACGGGCGAGACGCGGCGGGACGCGGCAATGCCACCGCGGCTTTCCATCGGCGGCGAGGCCGTTCACCAGTTCGTCAACCTGTCGGCGTTTGCCGAGGAGGTGCTTGTCCATGAAAATGCCCTTGTGGCGATTCCGCGCGACATGCCCTTCGACAAGGCAGCCGTGCTGGGATGTGCGGTGCTGACGGGGGTTGGCGCCTCCATCCACTCGGCAGGGATCCGGCCCGGCCAGACCGTTGCGGTCATCGGTTGTGGAGGCGTAGGATTGTCGGCAATCAATGGTGCTCTTCTGGCGGGTGCTGGCAGGATCATCGCGGTTGACCGCGCGCCCGCCAAGCTCGAACTGGCGCGGCGCTTCGGCGCTACCGATGTCATTGAGGCAGGCGAAGACTTGGTCCATCAGATATTGGAGATGACCAGAGGCGGCGTCGATCATGCCATAGAAGCGATCGGTCTCAAATCCACCGTCGAAGCGGCTTTCGCCATGCTCCGCCCTGGCGGAATCGCGACAGTCGCCGGCATGATGCCCGTGGGGGTCAAGATCGAACTTGAGGGCTTCGCCCTGCTCGGCGAACGCCGGCTTCAGGGTTCGAACATGGGCTCGAACCATTTTCCGGTCGACATACCGCGCCTGGTAGATTTCTACATGCAAGGTCGCCTGAATCTTGATGACCTCGTGGCCGCGCATATCCGCTTGGATGAGATCGGCTCGGCCTTCGACGCCCTGCGAAAGGGCGAGACAGCAAGGTCTGTCATCATGTTCTGATCATAAGAAGGCGGTCTGCGTCGTTCGCTACGTGATTCCCGCTGATCTTAAAGCGGTTCCGAGATGCTGCGGGAGCTGAAAATACATGATCGAGCAGATCGCACGCAGATGGCGCGAACAGCCCGATGTCAGCTATCCCGACTCATGCGCAATCGGGTTGCAAGTGCGCAAACTGCCGGAAAATAGGCTTACCGTGCTGTTGATGACGTGCAACAGTTTGACGACGACCGAGAACGCCAGCGTCTTCCAGCTTTGACAGCATATCGTCCAGCCGAAGGCCCCGCCGGATTTGGCCGGGTTCTCCAAGTCCGCCATCAGGCCGTCGGCCTCCGGTGCTCGTCGGCTCAACGCGAGCGCGAGAACAAATCTCCATGTCGCCAGTTACACTCATGACGGCACGGAGGTTGCAATGGATCTGAGCCACGAGATGCGTATGGGATGGGGTCGGTTCGCGGCGATGATCGCGGTATCCACCATCATCATGTTTTTTCTGATGTACCAACTGGTCTACAGTTGGGACCACGTCCTGTTCAGCCTGACGCGACTTGTCTCATCGTTCGTCATGGGCTGTGTAATGATAGCGGTAATGCTCGCCTTCATGTGGAAGATGTATCAGCCGCAAGCCGCAAAACTCCTGGTGCTCGCGGCGTCGGTCTTATGCGCCATCGCGCTTTTGGCGATCAACCGAAATCAGACGCTGGTTGGCGATACCGGCTTCATGAAAGCAATGATCCCGCATCATTCCATTGCAATCAACAACGCCCGGAAGGCGGACATTCGCGATCCACGCGTGCGCTACCTTGCGGATCGGATCACGCGCGATCAGGTCAAGGAGATCGCAGAGATGAAAATGCTGATACAGGATATCGAGCGACATGGCAGGCGGGCCGATCATCCGCTGCCCGCTGGTCCGACCAGGTTGGAACCCGATGGTCTGGCCGAGGCCCGCGACTTGCTGAGCGGCAAATTGCTGTCGGACAAGCCGCTTTAAGCTTGCATGTGCCCAAGTGGCAGAAGGGAGATGGTAGACCTGACCGCCACGGCGCACCGGTCGCGGGTGCATGGGGTAGGATGATCGTGGGTGCCGGTCGGGGCCTTAAGCCTTTTCCAGCGTGCACTGGAGCGGGTGCTGGTTCTGGCGGGCGAAGTCCATGACCTGGTTCACCTTGGTCTCCGCCACTTCATAGCTGAAGATGCCGCAGATGCCGACGCCGCGCTGGTGGACGTGCAGCATCACCCGCGTCGCCTCCTCCATGTCCATGCGGAAGAATTGCTGGAGGACGTGCACGACGAATTCCATCGGCGTGTAATCGTCATTCAGCATCAGCACCTTGTAGAGGGAGGGCTTTTTCGTCCGGGCGCGGGTGCGCGTCGCGATGCCGACATTGGGACCGCCCGAGCCATCGCCCTGGTCGTCCTGATCTCTGTCCGTCATCATCACGGAATATGCCATGGTCGAGAAGCTGTTCATGATGGGCAAGGATATGGCGATTTGCGCTTGCATGGCAAGGGGGACGAGAGCGCGTAAACCATCCTTCCCGTCCGGAAGGGCCTTGGGGGAGCGTGTGAGGGGCGGTTTGCCGTCGGCGTGCGCCGTGGCCTGAAGGGACGGGCGCGCTCATCCTCCCATGGGTCGATTGTCGATCGGCGCCCTGGCGGAAAAGGAAAACGGCCCCGATGTCGGGGCCGTTCCTTGTTCCAGAACCCGAAGGCAAGATCAGGCGGCGAGCGCCTTCACCTTGTCGGTCACCACGGTCACGCGGGCGGTGAGCGGCGAGGTCACCTCGCTGGCCAGCTTGATCAGCGCTTCGCTGCTCTTGGCCGCTTCCTTGGTGAATTCATCGAAGCTGCTGGAGAGCAGCTGGCTCTGCAGCTGGAAGAATTCGGTCGGCGTCTTCACGGTCGAGAAGCTCTTGAACGACGCGGTCGCCTTTTCGAAGCTCTTGCGGCTGTAATCCACGGCTTCCTGGCCGATGGTCTCAAAGCCCTTGGCCGCGATCTTGCCGGATTCGACCAGCGCTTCGACATTGCCCTTGGCGATGTCGCTGAACTCCTCAATCGCCTTGGTCGACTTCTCGACGCTCACCTTGGCCTTCTCGTTGAGGTCGGCGTAAACCGTCTCCAGCTTGGCCTTGGTTTCTTCAGCGAATTTCTTTCCGGTTTCGATCACATCGTTCATCATCTTCGTTCCTTCTGTGGCGGGCAGCAACATGGGCTCTAGCGGCCCGGCCTTGGACGACAGGCTCTTCGATAGGTCCGGTTGAGCCGGCTTGGGCTCCACGACCGGCTTTGACTGCGGCTTTTCCACCTCTGGCGCCGCAGCGATGGGGGCCGGTTGCGCCGCCGCTTCCTTCACCAGTTCCGGTTCGGGCGCGGCATCGACTGCCGTGGTCGCCGCGATCACCGCAACCGGATCAGCCTTCGCCACGGGCGCCGGCTTGGCGGCCGGTGCGGCAGGCTTGGCCAGTGCGGCAGGCTTGGGCGGTGCGGCAGGCTTGGGCGGTGCCGGCTTGCTGGCGGCAGGCTTTGCCGCCACCTTGGCCGGGACCTTGAGTGCCGCTTCGGCAGCCTTGAGCGCCTCGCTGGCGGACAGGGTCGACGACGCTTTTTTGGCGACGGGCTTTTTACGAACTGGCTTTGGGGTAACGGCCATGGACCAACCTCCATTTGTTGCACTGCACAATATAGGCATCGCATCGCCATTGCAAGCGTTTTTGTGCAGTGCAACAAATTTGCCATGTACGGCCCGTCGCCCCGGCAAGGCGGGCTGCCGCAAAAACCGTTCAGCAGGAAGGAACTAGCGGCTTTTCACATAGCGGCCGGGCGCGTCCTCGATCGCCTTGAGTCGGCCCTTGCCGGGGCGGCGGGCACCCTTCACCGGCACCGTGGCGGAGGTCTGTCCGCGAATCCATTCGATCCAGTCGGGCCACCAACTGCCCCTGGTCTCCCTCGCCTGCGCGAGAAACGCCTCCAGGGTCGGCTGCGATTCGTCGCAGCTCCAATATTGATATTTGCCGGCCGCGGGCGGGTTCACCACGCCCGCAATATGCCCCGAACCCGCGAGGAGGAAGCGGATCGGTCCGGAGAAATGCTCGGTCAGCTTCCACACGCTTTCCAGCGGGGCGATATGGTCTTCACGTCCGGCCTGGACATAAGCGGGCGTCCTGACCTGGCGCAGGTCGATGGGCGTGCCCGCGACGCTGATCGCGCCGGGCTGCACCAGCAGATTGTCGCGGTAGAGCTGCGTCAGATAATCCTTGTGCCAGCGCGCGGGCAGGTTGGTGGTGTCGCCATTCCAGTAGAGCAGGTCGAAGGGCGGATAATCCTGCCCCAGCAGGTAGTTGTTGACCACATAGTTCCAGATGAGGTCGCGCCCGCGCAGCAGGTTGAAGGTCGCGGCCATGTAGCGTCCGTCGAGGAAGCCGCCGGAGGAAAGCTGCTCCACCATCTTCATCTGCTCGTCATCGACGAACAGGGCGAGGTCGCCGGCCTTGCTGAAATCGACCTGGGCGGTGAAGAAGGTGGCGCTCGCGACCTTGTCCGCCTCCCCCCGCGCCGCCAGCAGCGCCAGCGTGGCGGCGAGCGTGGTGCCCGCGACGCAATAGCCGATGGTGTGGACGCTCGGCACGTCCAGCAGGTCGCGCACCGTGTCGATCGCATCGAGCTGGCCGTTCAGGATATAATCGTCCCAGACCAGGTCCTTCATCGAGCCGTCAGCCGATTTCCACGACACCAGGAAGACGCTGAGCCCCTGATCCACGGCCCATTTGACGAAACTCTTTTCCGGCGACAGGTCGAGAATGTAGAAGCGGTTGATCCAGGGCGGGAAGATCAGCAGCGGCGTTTCCATCACAGTTCCCGTCGTCGGCGCATAATGGATGAGCTGGTAGAGCGGGGTTTCCTTGATCACCTTGCCCGGCGTGGAGGCGATATTCCGTCCCACCTCGAACGCCGTGCCGTCGGTATGGCTAAGCTGGCCCTTTTCCAGATCGGCCAGCATGTGCTTGAGGCCCTTGACCAGATTTTCGCCGCCGCTCTGGATCGTCCTCTGCACGACCATGGGGTTGGTCAGCGGGAAATTGCTGGGCGCGATCGCGTCCAGCAGGCCGGTGGTCGCGAAGCGCAGCTTGGCCTTTTGCCGGGGATCGACGCCGTCCACCGCATCGGCCATGCGCATCAGATAGTCGGAAAGCAGCAGATAGCTCTGCCGGATGAGGTCGTAAAAGGGATGCTCCGTCCAGGCCGGGTCGGCAAAACGGCGGTCGCGGGCCGCCGCGGGACTGCCCGAAGGCGGCGGCTCCGGCTGGTCACGCAGCAGCCCGCCCGACGTCAGGAAACGCTGCCACAGGGCAAGCCCCTCATCGGCGAAGCTGGTCTGGATGCGCGCCACCGCTTCCGGATCGAAGGGCAGCGTACGCCCGGTCGCGCCGGCCGCCTGCTCCAGCAGCAATTGCTGAGCGCGGCCCAGCACCTGGGTCCATTGCTGCATGTCCTGAAGCGTGGGGAGATGGGGTTCCATGACATCCTGTTCCTTCATGGCCACCTTCCTCCTCCTGGCATGGTCCGGTCTGCCGCTTTCTCTGGCGTGTCACGGGCTGGCGGGTTATAGCCGGATGGTGACGCGACGAATGCGCGTCATGCACTATTCCTCACAGCGAGCTTTCAGGAAAGCCCCAAATGTCCGAAGAATTCTACCGCATGAAGCGCCTGCCGCCCTATGTCATCGCCGAAGTGAACGCGATGCGGGCCGCCGCGCGCGCCGCGGGGGAGGACATTATCGACCTGGGCATGGGCAATCCCGACCTGCCGCCGCCCGACCATGTCATCGCCAAGCTGTGCGAGGTCGCGCAGAAACCGAGCGCGCACGGCTATTCCCAGTCGATGGGGATTCCGGGCCTGCGGAAAGCGCAGGCCAATTATTACGGCCGCCGCTTCGGCGTCGATCTGGACCCGGAGACGGAAGTCGTCGTGACCATGGGGTCGAAGGAGGGGCTGGCCAGCCTGGCCACAGCGATCACCGCGCCGGGGGACGTCGTGCTGGCGCCCAATCCCAGCTACCCGATCCACATGTTCGGCTTCATCATCGCGGGGGCGACGATCCGGTCCGTACCGACGACGCCGGACGAGCATTATTGGCAGTCGCTGGAGCGGGCCATGGCCTTCACCGTGCCGCGCCCGTCCATCCTGGTCGTCGGCTATCCCAGCAACCCGACGGCAGAGACGGTCGATCTTGCCTTTTACGAGCGGCTGGTCGCCTGGGCGAAGGAGAACAAGGTCTGGGTGCTGTCCGACCTTGCCTATTCCGAACTTTATTATGACGGCAATCCGACGCCCTCCATCCTGCAGGTGCCGGGCGCGAAGGACGTCGCGGTCGAGTTCACCTCGCTCAGCAAGACCTATTCCATGGCGGGCTGGCGCATCGGCTTTGCCGTGGGCAACCGGCAATTGATCGCGGCGCTGAAGCGGGTGAAATCCTATCTGGATTATGGCGCGTTCACGCCGATCCAGGCGGCCGCCTGCGCGGCATTGAACGGGCCGCAGGACATCGTGCAGAAGAATCGCGAGCTCTATCACAAGCGCCGTGACGTGATGGTGGAGGCCTTTGGCCGGGCAGGATGGGACATTCCCGCGCCCCGCGCTTCGATGTTCGCCTGGGCGCCACTGCCGCCTGCATTGAAGGATATGGGCAGTCTGGAATTTTCCAAGCAGCTGCTGACCCATGCCAAGGTCGCGGTCGCGCCGGGCGTCGGCTATGGCGAGGATGGCGAGGGATATGTGCGCATCGCCATGGTCGAGAATGAGCAGCGGTTGCGCCAGGCGGCGCGCAATATCCGGCAATATCTGAAGTCGATGGGGGTCAATACCCCCGCCAAGGGCGCAGCCTGAGGGAGTATGGATGAGGCCGCACTCCTGCGAGGGCAGGAGTCCGGCTCCCTCCGTCCGGCTGCGCCTCCAGCGTTCGAACTGGATTCCTGCCGTCACAGGAGCATGATTTCCTCATGTCTTGATGGCGTGCGCCCCATGCCATCATTTCGCCTCTTGCCATTTTCCTTGCTCTGCGCTGCTTTGACACGATGATCGCACTCCCCCAGGTTTCCCAGGTCGCCCAGACCATCCAGCTTGCCCTGGCCCCGGTCTTCCTGCTGACCGGCATCGGCGCGTTCCTGAACGTCTGCGTCGGGCGGCTGGCGCGTATCATCGACCGGGCGCGGGTGGTGGAGGAGAAGATCCTCGGCTCCCGCGGCAAGGAACATGACCGGATGGTCAGCGAAATCCGCGTGCTGGACCGGCGTATGAGCGTGGTGAACGGCGCGATCTTCCTGTCGGTGGCGTCGGCCTGCGCCGTCTGTCTGGTGGTCATCCTGCTGTTCGCCGCCAATCTGCTGGGTTCGCATCTGGGCACGCCGATCGCGATCCTGTTCAGCCTGGCGATGGTGTTGCAGGCGGCAGCGTTCGGCACCTTCATCCAGGAAATCCGGCTTGCCTCGCGGACCATCCACATCCGCAACGAAGTCCTCTATCACCAGGTCGAGGAAGAGGGCATGGAATGACGAAGTTCACCGTCAACGACCGGCCCGTCCAATATCGCATGGACCCGGCCACGCCGCTGCTCTGGGCGCTGCGCGACGCGTCCAACCTGACCGGCACGAAATATGGCTGCGGCACCGGCGATTG
>Ga0207639_10000082_pt1 | contig 82368 bp, 65 predicted proteins | sample KBSCornC32_FD_184299 | JGI IMG/M metagenome (GOLD analysis project Ga0207639, IMG submission 184299) | Corn rhizosphere microbial communities from Kellogg Biological Station, Michigan, USA - KBS Corn C3-2 (SPAdes) (version 2) | ecosystem: Host-associated > Plants > Roots > Rhizosphere > Soil ... | reverse complement strand
GCATCCGCTGGCGCGTGAGGAGAAGGTGTCGATCCGGCAGTTGGGGGCGCAGAATTTTATTGCGCACAATGTGCCTTCGCCGCAGCGGCAGAAGGTGATTCAGACGTTCAAGCGGTATAAGACGCCGTTGCAGATGGGCGTGGAACTGCCTTCGCTGGAGGCGATCAAACGATTTGTTCAGATGGGCAACGGCGTGGCCCTGGTGCCGGGGCTGACGGTGAGGCCGGAGCTGGAATCGGGAGCGCTGGTCAGGGTACAGATACCGGAGTTGCAGATTGAGCGCAAGCTCCGTTTGGTGTATAGGAAACAGGCTAATCTGTCGCACGCGGCGCTGGCGTTTTTGAAGGTGGTGGAGGCGTATGCGGGGTCCAATGGCGATCCGTATTGCTTTCAGGCGGAGCGCGGTGCGTAATTTTTCCCGCTACGGCGGAACCTTTGGCGAGAAAGCCCGTCTGTAGTTTGCAGACCGGGCTGCCGGGAGAGCTTGACCGGCGCGGGTTCCACAAGGAGCAGGGATTCGATGAACAGAATGATTTTTGGCAAACCGATGATGCGGGCGGCTACGATGGCGCTTGCAGCTACGATGTTTTGCGCCATGCCCGTGGTGGCGCAGGACAACACAGCACCTCCACCGCCGCCGCAGCAGCAGGACAATACGGCGCCGCCTCCGCCGAATGGACGTGGCGGGCGCATGAATCCTGAGCGCCAACTGGAGCGGATGACCAAGGAGTTGAATCTGAGCGCGGATCAGGTGGCGCAGATCAAGGCCATCGACGACGATACGCAGAAGCAGATGATGGCGGTGCGCGACGACTCGACGATTGCACGGGCGGACAAGCGCGCGAAGATGATGGACATTCGCAAAGCGTCCCAGGACAAGATCCGCGGCGTGCTGAACGATGAGCAGAAGACGAAGTACGACGCGATGGTGGCGAAGATGCGCGAGCGCAGAGGCGGGATGGGCGGAGACAATGCTCCGCCACCGCCGCCGCCTCCTCCTGCGCCACAGCAGTAGGGAGGATGGACAGGCCGGGCCGGGGAGGTATCTCCCCGGCTTTCTTGCGTCTGCGGACGGCGTGAAGGGGCGGCTCCGGTTACAATGAAGGACAAGTGACTACGGCGTTCCGTTAGGCTTCTCGAATGCGCTGCCCGCGGGCTGCGTCAAGGGCGTTTGCGGACGAACTCGAAGGGATTCAGCGAAGAATGAAGAAGATGATTGTGTTGTTGTGCGCACTTGTGCTGTCAGCCGTGGCCGGATATGCGCAGGAGAGCCGGCAGGATGTGAGCATCAGCGGCGTTGGAGCCTTTGCGCCCGTAATCACCGGGAACAGCGTGCAGAAGTCGACGACGACGACGCTGGGTTTTCTGGCGAGCTATCGCTATATGCTGACGCCCCGGAGCGCACTGGAACTGAACTACGGTTACGCGCAGAACAGGCAGAAGTATGTCGTGTACGGCAAGACCTACGGCGGAATCCATACGCTGCAGCACGAGATGAGCGGCGCGTATGTTTACAGCCGGAACTATGGGAACTTCAATCCCTTTGCCGAGATCGGCGTGGGCGCGATGATCTTCCATCCGCTCAAGGACGAGGGGACCAACCAGTTCGACGTGAAACAGAATACGAGCATCGGCGGACTCTTCGGCGCCGGGTTGGCATACGAGATCAGCCCCAGTTTCGACATACGGGCTGAATATCGGGGTTTTCTGGTGAAGACGCCGGACTTCAGTATGCCGGGCGACATCTTCAAGACCAACCGGTACGAAGTGATCTCGTCGCCGTCGATTGGCATTGCGTACCACTTCTAAATTTGGTCAGGACCATTGTGCGGGGCGCGGCCTTTTCGGCTGCGCCTTTTGCTTTTGGCGGGTGGGGAAGTCCGTGCGGAAGGATGTAGTCGCAAGAGGAAGAACGGCTCGGGGCCAGGTAGTGTCTGACGAATCGGAATCTTCGATTTTGGGGATCATGCAGGCGAGAAAAAAAGCATACGCCAGGGGCTGAAGCCCCATTTTTCACGGTTCGTGAAGAGAGCCAAGCCTAAAGGCCTGGCCTACCCAGAAGCAAAAACGATTCTCGTCGATTCATCAGACACTACCTAAAGCCCCTTGATTTTGCTGACCGTTTCGCAGGGCTGAAGCCCTGCGCTCCCACCGAAAGGCATATTTTTCGGTGGTCTGTGAAGTCTTGTGCTTCCATCGAAAGGAAGGTTCGAGTGGGGTTCCAGTCGCACTTTGGGCGGCTCGATTGCGGCTCTCAACCAAAAGGTGGAGGCCGATGCGTGCTCCGTGGCACTATCCTTAGAGGGTTCACGCAATGGAAAGGCTGGAGATGGTTTCGCAGTCAGGAGGCCCCGTTGTGACCGAGGGGCCGGTCGCAGCTACATCTGCGTTCGGGGAGCGCAGGCTTTGCCGTGGAGGGATGGCGGCTGTGCTCGCCGCGCTGATGCTCGTGGCTGGGTGCCATCGAGGGCTTCCGTCGGCGTCGTCGAAGACGTACCGCGACTTTGTTTCGGCGTTTTATACCGGGCTGGGGGCACTTCAGGTCGGCAACGATGCGCTTGCCGATCCGGAGTTGGAGAAGGCGACGCAGCTTGCCTCGGGCGAGCCGGCGGCGTGGGCCAACTGGGGGATTCTGGCGCTCAGGCAGCGCAACTTCGACCCCGCGGGTGAGCGGCTGGAACGCGCGCGTTCTCTGGTGAAGGACAATGACGCTATCTACTATTTGCTGGGGCTGGTGGAGGATGGCAAAGGTAACTCGGCTGGGGCGATTGCCGACCTGCGCAAAGCGATTGCAATCAATCCGAAAAACCTGATTGCTACGTACAAGCTGGCGGATGAGATTCAACGCCAGGGAGATGCAGACAGCGATGCTCAATTTGCGAAGCTGGTGCAGCAAATTGCCGCTCAGCAGCCGGACAATCTTGCCGTGCTGCTGGAGCTTGCCCGCGTTTCGGCGAAGCAGGGGGACGGCGCTACGCTGCGCCAGACGGTGGCAAGGATTCGCGCGCACGCTGAGGGGTGGCCCGCGCCGGTGATGCAGCAGCTTGAAGCTGTGGAGGTCGCTGCCAACGGGAGCGACCCGAGGGCGGCGGCGTTGAAGACGACGTTTCTGCGTAATGAGATGATGCAGCTTCCGCGCTTCCGGCAGGACCTGGCGGAGATCAAACCTGCTCCGGGTGACGAGGCGTGGCCGTTCACGCGATTTCTTCGGCTGGCTACGCCGTCGTTTACGCCCGCGGCGGCGGATACGGCGATAACGTTCGAACAGCAGCCGCTGCCGAATGCGGACAAGACGGTGTGGAGTTGGATCGGGGCTGTCTCGCTGAGCGGCAAGGGCGCGCCGACTGTGATCGAGGCGAACGGTACGACGGTTCGGCTTGCTACGGGTGCGACGCTGCCGTTTCCCGGAGGAGCGGCGAAGGTTGCGCCCGGGCCCGAGGGAATTGTTCCTGTTGACTTCAACTACGACTTCAAGATGGACCTGGTGCTTGCGGGTGCGGGTGGAGTGAGGTTCTTTCGGCAGGACAATCCCGGAGCTTTTACCGATGTGACTGCTGCGACGAAGTTGCCGAGTGCGGTGCTGAATGGCAACTACGCGGGCGCGTGGGCGGTGGACATTGAGGCTGACGGCGATCTGGATGTGGTGTTGGGCTCGGCGAGCGGTGCGCCTTCGGTTTTGAGGAACAACGGAGATGGGACGTTTACGCCGATTGCTCCGTTTGCCGGAGTGAGCGGCGTGCGGGGCTTTGTGTGGGCCGATCTGCATGGCGAGGGCAATCCCGACGCAAGCATGATTGATGCGGCTGGACATTTGCACGTCTTCAGCAACGAGCGGCTGGGGCGCTTTGCTGAAGTGCCTGTGCCGGCGAGTGTGGGTGAGGTGAAGGCCATTACGGCTGCCGATGCGAGCCACAATGGCGTGCTCGATCTGCTGGTGGTGCGGGCGGATGGGGCGATTTTGCGGCTTGCGCTGAATGGAGACGGGAGCGGTTGGGATGTTGCGGAACTGGTGCGTGTGCCGGACGCGGCGGGCTTTCTTGCGGGTGAGGTGCGGCTCCATGCGGCGGACATTGACAACAATGGCGCGAATGATCTGCTGCTGGGGCGAGTGACTCCGGCGGCGGGACAGCCTGGCGCGCTGCTGTGGCTGGGCAAGGCGGACAGCAGCTTTGAGCCGGTGGCGAAACTCGCTGTGTCGTCTGCGATTTTTGACGACGCTGACCTCGGTAGTGCTGGGAGGCTTGATCTGCTTGGGCTTGCGGATGGGCAGCCGGTTCGGTATGCGAACCACGGCACGAAAGGCTATCACTGGCAGATTGTGCGTCCGCGCGCGGCGCAGGCGACGGGCGACCAGCGCATCAACTCGTTTGGTGTGGGCGGCGAGATTGAGATTCGCTCCGGCTTGCTGGTGCAGATGCAGCCCATCACCGGTCCTGCGATGCACTTCGGGCTGGGCGAGCAGACGGGCGTGGATGTGGCCCGCATTCTGTGGCCGAACGGCACGGCGCGCGCCGAGTTTTCGATGAAGGCCGATCAGGAGGTTGTCACGGAGCAGCGGCTGAAGGGCTCGTGTCCGTTTCTGTTTGCGTACAACGGGCACAGTGTGGAGTTTGTGAAGGATGCTGTGCCGTGGGGTTCGGCGATTGGGTTGCGCATCAATAATCTGGGCACGGCCAGTATTGCCGCGACGACGGAGTGGTACAAGATTCCGCGCGAAGACCTGGCCCCGCGCGATGGGTACTACGACCTGCGCATTACGGGCGAGCTGTGGGAGACGTATTACTACGATTACTTCGGCATGATGGTGGTGGACCATCCGGCGGGCACGAACATCTTTACGGACGAGCGGTTTCAGGTGCCTGCGGTGAAGCCTGCGATTACGGCGGTGGGGCCGCTGCATAAGATCGTCAGCGCGGTAGACGATGAGGGGCACGATGTTACGGATGTTGTGCGCGAGCTGGACAATCGCTATCTCGATACGTTTGGGCGCGGGCAGTATCAGGGCGTGACGCGCGACCACTACGTTGAGGTCGATCTCGGCAACGATGTGCCGAAGGGGCCGCTGTATCTGATTGCGCGCGGATGGCTGCATCCGTCGGATTCGTCGGTGAATGTGGCGATGGGCCAGGGTAGCCATGAGCAGCCGCATCCGCTGAGTCTGGAAGTGCAGGATGGGCGTGGAGGCTGGGTGGTGGCTCGGCCTAATCTTGGATTTCCAGCGGGGAGAAAGAAGATTTGTTTGTTCGATTTGACGGGGTTGTTTCGTCCCGGCGTTCCGCACAAGGTGAGGCTGCGGACCAACCTTGAAATCTATTGGGATTCGATTGAGTGGGCTGCGGGGTTGCCGGAGACGCCGCTGAAGATTACACGGCTGGCGCCCGATGTTGCGAACCTGCACTATCGCGGCTACTCGGTAGTGCGTCAAGCGAATGCTTCTTCGCCGGAGATACCGGACTACAACGAGCTTTCTGGCGCGCGGCATCCGTGGCGGGATTTAGAGGGCTACTACACGCGCTATGGCGATGTGCGCGAGTTGCTGGCGAAGGCGGATGACCGCTACGTCATTATGAATGCCGGCGATGAGATGTCGTTCCGCTTTGCCGCGCCGACTGCGCCGCCGGCGGGCTGGGTGCGCGACTATGTGATTGCCGGCGATGGATGGGTGAAGGACGGAGACTATAACTCGATTGACTCGAAGACGGTGTTGCCGCTGCCGCACCACAGCAGGACGGTCTACGATACGCCGCCTGGCAGGCTTGAAGATGAGTGGACGTATCGGCATCATCCGGAGGACTGGCAGACTTTTCAGACGCGGTATGTGACGCCTGTTCCCTTTGAGGATGCTCTGCGAAATGGGGCGGCACGATGAAGCGCGGACCGATTGCACGAGCGGTACTTGCGGTGTTTTTTGTGGGCTTGTTGATGGTGCCGTCGATCTTTCGCAGGGTCGCGGCGGATCGGCAATCGGCGAAGACTCGGCTGGATATGAAGGAGTCGCTGGCGCGGCATGGATTTTATCTGCAGGAGGTCTCGAAGGCGGCGGGTGTGGACTTTGTGCATCAGGGGCCGACGCTCGATCCGAAACTGGACGGCATTATGCCGGAGGTCGCGTCGATGGGCGCGTCGGTTTCGATAGTGGACTTTGACCGCGATGGGTGGCCGGACATCTACGTCACCAATAGCAAGAGCGGCAGCAAGAATGCGCTCTATCGCAATATGCACGATGGCACGTTCAAGGACGTAGCGAGCGAGATGGGCGTGGCGGACGTGAACAAACCCGGCACTGGTGTTTCGATGGGCGCGGTTTGGGGAGATTACGACAATGATGGGTACGAAGATCTGCTGCTGATTAAGTGGGGCCAGCCGGAGTTGTTCCACAACGACCACGGGCATGGGTTCACGCGCGTGACGGAACAGGCGGGGTTGCCGAAGTGGATCAATGCGAACAGTGCGGTTTGGTTTGACTACGACGGCGACGGGCTGCTGGACTTCTTTATCGGCGGGTATTATCCGGAGGATGTGGACCTGTGGCACCTGACCACGACAAAGATTATGCCAGACAGCTTCGAATATGCGAAGAATGGCGGGCGGAAGTATCTGTTCCACAACCTGGGCAATGGCAAGTTTGAAGAGGTGAGCGCGAAGGTTGGCATCGACAGCAGGCGATGGGCGCTGGCCGCGGGCGCGGCGGACTTGCGTGGCACCGGGCATCAGGATTTGTTTATCGCCAATGATTATGGGGTCTCGGAGCTTTATCTGAACGATGGCAAGAGATTCCACGAGGCGGGCGAAGAGACGGGGATTGGGTTTTCGCCGAAGAGCGGCATGAATGTTGCGTTTGGCGACATTATGAATCAGGGGAAGTATTCGGTGTATGTGTCGAATATCTCGGAGGAGGGTGTGCTGATTCAGGGAAACAATCTGTGGGTGCCGGAGGATGGCACGCCTGCGGGCACGATCAAGTATCAGAACCTTGCTCGCGATATGGGCGTGGAGTTGGGCGGGTGGAGCTTTGGCGCTCAGTTCGGCGATTTGAATAATGACGGCAATCTTGATCTGTATCTGACGAACGGGTATGTCTCGCTCGACAGGAATCGCAGCTACTGGTATGACTTTTCGAAGGTCTCGGGCGGGAACAGTACGATCATTGGCGATGCGAAGAACTGGCCGGCGATGGATGGGCGGAGTCTTTCGGGGTATCAGACGAAGCGGGTGTGGATGAACGATGGGGCCGGGCGGTTTGTGGATGTCGCGCAGGCGGTTGGCGTGACGGACACCTACGATGGGCGCGCGGTGGCGATGGCTGATCTGTGGAACACCGGCGCGTTGGATGTGGTGGTGGCGACTGAGCGCGGGCCGTTGCTGATTTATAAGAACACCGTGGACCCGAGCAATCAGTGGATTGAGTTTCAACTGGAGGGGACGAAGAGCAATCGCAGTGCGATTGGGGCTGAATTGACGCTGTACTGGGATGGCAAAAAACAGGTGCAGGAGGTCTCGGGCGGCTGTGGATTCGCGGCGCAGAATGATCGGAGGCTGCACTTCGGGTTGGGGAGAGAGCCGAAGATCGAGAAGGCCGTGATTCGCTGGCCTTCGGGGAAGGCGCAGACATTGGATGATCTGAAATCGGACGAGTTGTACAAAGTGAAGGAGCCGCAGTGAGCGAGCAGATTGCCACGCCAAACATCGCGCTGGAGAAGCCAGGCGGCAAGAGCAGGCTGCTCTCGTTGCTCGACAGCAGATATACGCCTCCGGTGTTTATCACGCTCATTTTGCTGGCGGGCCACCTTTCGTTTGGGATGCTGGAGAGTTATCAGAAGACACTGCTGGCGATTGCGGCGAGCATCGCTACGGAACTGGTGCTGAGCCGTTTCTTTATGGGTAAGTGGCCGCATCTGGCGAGCGCGTATATTACCGGAATCAGCGTGGGGATTCTGGTGCGGTCGCCGGCGTACTGGCCGTTTGCGCTGGGCGCGATGATTTCGATTACGTCGAAGTATGTGCTGCGCTACAAGGGACGACACCTGTGGAACCCGTCTAACCTCGGCATCTCGGCGCTGCTGTTTCTTGCGAGCGATATTGTGGCGAGCCTTAGCATTCAGTGGGGAAATTTTCTGCTGCCGCTGCTGGTGATCTGGGCGCTGGGCGCGGTGATTATCTGGCGGCTCAGGCGTTTTCACATCACGGGAACCTATGTGGTTTTCTTTCTGCTGTTCGCGGTGCTGCGGAGCTGGATGACGGGAAGCCCTATGCTGTCGGAGATTTCTCCGATTACCGGGCCTGAGTATCAGCTCTTCATCTTCTTCATGATTACGGACCCGAAGACGACAGTGAAGAGTAAGAAGGGACAATGCGCCGTTGCGTTTGCGGTGGCGCTGGTCGAGATGGTGATGCGGCTGGATCGCGTGATCTACGCGCCGTTCTATGCGCTGTTCTTTGTTGGCCCCGCTGCGTTGTTGATTGAGATGTGGTGGCAGTCGAGGCGTGTGCAGGCGGCTCCGGCGACAGCGTGATGAATCTCTTCAGGATTGGAACATGCAACGAGGGTGGAAGACTCAGGTGATGACAAAGCGCGGAGCCGAAGCAGTTTTTTGTTTGTTGTTCTTGATGGCGTGCGGCGGATGCAGGCAGAAGAAGGCCGCACCCGCCAGAGAAACGGACTTGCCGGCAGCGCCTGCGAAGGTGGCTCCGGTGCCGTTGGAGCCGGCTGCACAGCCAGTTGAGGCGCGCCCGTCGGGTCCGGTTCAGTTCGCTGACATCACCGCTCAGGCAGGCATCCACTTCACCCACAACAACGGAGCGTTCGGAAAAAAGTATCTTCCGGAGACGATGGGCAGCGGCGTGTGCTTTATCGACTACGACCGCGACGGGTTCGAGGACATCTTCCTCGTCAACTCGATGGACTGGCCGGATCATAAGACGCGCAAGTCGTACCCTGCGCTTTATCACAACAATGGCGACGGCACCTTTACCGATGTGACGCGCAAGGCGGGGCTTGACGTTGAGATGTACGGCATGGGCTGTGCGGTGGGCGATTTCGATAACGACGGGTACGACGATCTGTACGTTACTGCCGTTGGCAAAAACCATCTGTTTCGTAACCTGGGCAATGGCAGATTTGCCGACGTGACGGCGAAGGCTCGAGTTGCCGATCCCGGCTTTTCGACCAGCGCGATCTGGTTCGATTATGACAACGATGGCAAGCTCGACTTGTTGGTCTCACACTATGTTGATTGGGCGGAGGCGAAGGACCAGTTCTGTTCGCTGGATGGGAAGAACAAGTCGTACTGCACTCCGCAGGCGTACAAGGGACAGAGCATGACGCTGTTCCACAACCTGGGGCATGGTGTGTTTCAGGACGTGACGAAGAAGGCCGGGCTGTACGATCCGACGAGCAAGTCGCTGGGCATTGCCATGCTGGACTTCGACAATGACGGCTGGATGGACCTGCTGGTGGCCAACGACACGGAGCCGGACAAGCTTTATCGCAACAACCACAACGGCACGTTTACGGACATGGGAGTGGCTGCCGGGATTGCATATGGCGAGTCGGGCGCGACGCGCGCGGGCATGGGCGTGGATGCGGGAGATTACGACCACTCGGGCCGGCAGGGGCTGGTGATTGGCAACTTTACGAATGAAGGGATGGCGCTGTATCGCAACGCAGGGGATGGACTCTTCCAGGATGTCTCGGTGGCTTCGGGAGTGGCTACGCCTTCGCTGAAGTCGCTGACGTTTGGGACGTTCTTCTTCGACTACGATCTGGATGGTTCGCTGGACCTCTTTGCAGCGAACGGTCACGTGGCCGACGACATCAGTGTGACGCAGCCTTCGCTGAAGTATGCCGAGCCGCCGCTGCTGTTTCGCAACAACGGGCATGGAAGATTTGAGGACGTGACTTCGCGGGTGGGCAGGGTGCTTGGGCGCCCACTGGTTGCGCGCGGCGCGGCCTATGCGGACATCGACAACGATGGCGACCTGGACCTGATTGTGACGACGAGCAATGGGGCGGTCCATCTGTTCCGAAACGACAACGGTAACAAGAACGACATGCTGCGGGTGAAGCTGGTGGGCACGCGGTCGAACCGCGATGGGATCGGCGCGAAGGTGACGCTGACGACGAATCGAGGTCTGCGGCAGTTCGCTATGGTGAAGAGCGGTTCGAGCTATCTGTCACAGAGCGAATTGCCCCTGACCTTCGGGCTGGGCAAGCCTGAGGACGACACGGTGCTGAAGCTCGAAATTGTCTGGCCCAGCGGGCGGCGGGAGACGATCCAGGGCATCAAGCCAGACCAGTTCCTGACTGTTGAAGAGGGAAAGGGCATCGTTTCGGCTAAGGCGATTGTCTTTACTCCCCTTACAAAGTAGGCGCAGTGTCTGAGAAGGCTTCTTTGAAGGTGTGTGCGGCCATTTGGAAAATGCGGGGATTCTTCCCCGTTCGCGTTGCTCGGGGTCAGAATGACAGCACGGGCCTGTCAGGCTAGTGTGGTGAGTCTGAAGTTCGACGCACGATAGGGCGGGCCTTCAGCCCTTGGTTTTATGCTGAAACCTAACCTGGGGGCGTTGCCCCAGGCTGGTATAGAACGGGCCTTTGGCCCTTTGGCATGTGAAACGAATTGAGGACTCACCACACGTTGGGCATTTCCCCTATAGGTGTAGCCCGGCGCGGGCCGATGCGAAACGCAGATTCCCTTCGGGAATGACAACAAAAAAGCGGGCCCGATGCGAAACGCAGATTCCCTTCGGGAATGACAACAAAAAAGCGGGCCCGATGCGGAACGCAGATTTCCTTCGGGAATGACAACAAATCCCGCTTCTGAGGATGAGATCGCGAGGACTAAGCCTTCAGGGAGAATGCTCTAAAAGCCGCAGCGTTTGAGGAGTTGATGAATGTCTTGCGATGTCGCCTGAAGTTTGGAGGCGGCTTCGAGCAGGTCTTGTGGGTCTACGGGATACCAGTTGCTGCGACTGTGGTTGCCGAGGCACGCTACGTTGAAGGGTTCGATGGTGCGTGGGATGTCTTCTGAGAGTTGGCGGGCCTGCTCTTTGGTATGCAGATGCAGAGCGTGCTCGCAGAGGCGGGTGCAGGCTGGGCCGAAAGTGGGGTCTTCGTGAAGCAGGAAGGACGAGGCCAGTTCGGGTTTGCCTAGTCGACGGGCGGTCTCGGCGAAGCTGACGGCGGCGAAGTAGAGCAGCGACAGCGAGGCGAAGGTGGGGAAGTCGTTGAGATTGGCGTAGAGCGCGGCGATGATGCGTGCGGCGGCGAGGAGATCGGCTTCGGTTTTGGCGGCGCAGGCTGCGAGCTGAGATTCGAGTTCTGGCGATTCCCGGCTTTGCTCGATGATTTCGGCGATGCGGCTGATGCCGAGCAGGGTGAGCGGGAAGCCGGTGGAGAGGAGCGGGTCCACGAAGCCTGCGGCGGAGGGAAGCAGTGCCCAGCGTTTGCCTGAGATGGTGTCGCTGAGGAATGAGAGGCGCGGGATGTGGCGGAAGGGCTGGGTGGGTTTTGCGTTTGCGAATTGCTGTTGGAGTGCCGGGATGCGGGCGAGGATGCGTTGCCAGGCGGGTGCGCCCTCGGTGAGGTCGAGTTTTGCTGCGAGCGCGTCGGTGGCGGCGATGCCTGCGCTGGTGATGCCGTTATTGAATTGGAGGACCCAGATCCAGCCGCCGTCGAAGATGTGATGGACCGCTGCGCTGTCTACCGGGTACGGCGGCGTGTCTTGCTGAGGGAGTTGCGATTCGATTTTGCCTGCGCCGGAGAAGTGGCTGTAGAGGGCCTGCGTTTGCGGAAAGTTAGGTAGGGGCTTTTCGCGGAGGTTGAGTGCGCGATGGAGGAAGCCGCGCGGGCCGGAGGCGTCGATGAGGAGCTTTGCGGTGATCTGAAGCGGCTGGCCGTGGCGCGCGGCTTCGAGATGGATTGCATCTGCTGATTCGGTGATGGCGGTGATGCGGGTTTCGTCGAGGTACTCGACGCCAAGATTTTGGGCTTCGAGGACGAGGAGGTGGTCGAAGTCGGCGCGGTACCAGTGCGTGTCGGCGATGCGGTTGTGCGGGCTGGCGGCGACGAGGAGTTGGTGGTCGCGGTCTGGCGGGAACGGTAAGGGATGGTCGAGATTGTGGTGATAGAAGGTGAAGCCGCGCTTGAGGCCGCAGGCTACTTCGGGATGTGCGGCCTGCCAGGTTCCCCACTTTGCGAGTGGGCGGATGGAAGGGAGGTCGTAGCGGGTGGCGAGTTCTTCGAGCAGGAGATTGGCGAGCGGCGTGGAGGACTCGCCGATGACGACGCGCGGATGGGTGCCGCGTTCGATGAGAATGACGGAGCGGCCGAGGCGGTGGGCGATCATGCTGAGCAGCGAACCGCTGAAGCCGGAGCCGACGATGGCGATGTCGTACTGGCGGTTCACGAGCGTGCCTCGCAGAGGATGCAGCTTGCCGGTGGAAGGAGCTTCTGTTCGAGGTTCATCCGGCGGAGGCGTTCGATACGGGCCTTGCCGCAGTTCGCGCAGGTTGGTTGAATGTCCCAGAGGTCGGTGAAGACGCGACCGCGGTTGAGGGTGAGGCCGTAGGCTGCGGCGGCTTCGAGTGTGGCGAGTTTTGGCGGGGAGAATTCGCCTGTTGATTGCAGATACTCCATCGCGCCGTTGCCTCCGCGCGTGGGAATGAGCGTGGCGGCGGTGGCGCCGCAGTCGAAGGCGAAGTCGAGCGAGCGTGCGGCCCACTCGATGGACTCATCTTCGCGCATGAAGGGCGGCTGGACGAGGATGAAGACGCGGAGGTCGATTTCGTTTTGTTGGAGGAAGTCTGCCGCACGTTTGAACTGGTCGAGCGTCATGCGCTTGTTGAGTTGCGCGAGGACCTGTGGATGGGCGGTTTCGAGGCCCATTGCTACTTCGAGTTTGGGATGAGGGGGATCGGGAAGGGAACCGCAGGTCCTTCGACTGCGCGCTTCGCGATGAGGCCGCGAAGGGCTTCGCTCAGTATGACAAGCTTCATTGTGTTGATTATGGTGATGCTGTCGCAGCTTGTTTGCGAATTCGAGGCATGATTGCCCTATGAGCGAGGGGTGGCATTCGACGATGACTCTTTCAAAGTGCGCGATCTGCGCGGCGATGGCGTCGTAGTCTTCGGGCGGGATGGCGTGGGGATCGAAGAAGCTGCCGGCATTGTAGAGCTTGATGTGGCGGGCGGGTGGGAGTTGGCTGAGCGCGTGTTTGATCTGTGCGGGTATGGCTCCGAGGGGGACTGTTGTGGGGAGTGTGTTCTTCCAGAGGTCACACATTGCGCAGCGGAAGGGGCACTCGCGGTTGGTCAGGAAAACAGTGGCTATCTGGACGATCTCTTTTGTTGCGGTGGGTTCTTCTTCGATGAGGAACGCATAGGGACGCAGCGGGTCCAGTGTGTTGCGTGTTGGCCGCTGCGTCACGATCCAGTGGTCGCGTTGCTCCGGGTTGGTTGGATAGAGAGAGGACATGGGTCAGCGAGTCGCGATGATGAGGCTAAAAGCAGGTCCCCCCCGCTTCGCGGAAGGATGACAACTGTGGAATGGGCGAGTGGAGTGCTTCGTTCCCACCCATCGCATGAAGCCGCGATGGATGGGGCACCCAGAGGTTGGTGGTTGATTGAGAGGAAAAAGCAGATTCCTCCGCTGCGCTGCGGAATGGAAATACAAAACTGCGGAATGGAAATGCAAAAACTGCGGAATGGAAGTGCAAAAAAGCTGCGGAATGGAATGCAAAAAGCGCCGCGGAATGGAGAAGCAAAAAGGCTCGGGATGGAGATGCGTCGAAGACTTCCATAGCCGGTTTATTGGTAGAGCGAGAGGAACTGTTTGCGGTACTCGGCTTCGCGGTGTGGGAGACGCTGGCGCAGGGCGTCTTCGGGGATGGCTCCGTGCTGGAAGCGGCGTTTGGGGAAGACGGGCATTTTGATCCCGGTGACGGCTTCGATGCCGCGCGAGACGATCTCGCCTTTAAGTTCGTAGAGGCGCGGGACGTTGTATTGGGTGAGGTCGATGAAGGGGATTGCTTCAGCAACAGCGATGACGCTGGGGCGGGTGAAGGGGCTGAAGCCCTGGAAGCCGAAGTGGTGCGCGGGCGCGTAGGTGCGGGTGTAGGAACGGCTGAGGCCGCCGCTGTAAGTCAGCGAGTGTTTGATTTTGCCTACGCCCCAGCCTTCCTGGTAGAGCATCTGGTTGTGGATGACGCTGGTGATGGTGAGCTCGGGGTTCTCTTCGATGGGATAGTCTTTGAGGTTTTCGTCGCCGCCGTCGCCGTCGATGAGATGGAGCCAGTTGGGGTAGCGGGCGCGGATGCCGCGGCAGAGCGCGAGCGACATGGTGGCGGATTCGATGTCGAGCGGCTTGTAGTCTTCGGTGATGCGGATGGTCTCGGATGGGTTGAGCGTGGCGGGATCGGCCTCGATGGGTTCGAGGAAGAGTTCGAGGTCGAGTTGTTTGAGAAAGGCGCGGGCCTGCTGGAGGTCGGGGCCGTTGCCGAGGTCGAGCGTGAATGCCTTGAGACGCGCGGGGTTCATGCCGAGTTTGCGCAGGACGTGGTAGGTGGTGAGGAAGACGCTGCCGCTGTCGATGCCTCCGGAGAACGCGACGCCGATGGGTTCGGAGGCGGAGCTGCGCTGGAGCCACTGGGCGATCTCTTCGGCGAGCGCGGAGATGTAGGCGCGGCCGATGGCGTCGAGGTCGGGCGGGAGGGTGGCCGAAGCAGGCGTGAAGAAGCGTGTGTAGACGGGGTCGGGGTCGGGGCAGCCGATGAGCTGAAGATCGACGACGTGGTGCGCGGGCACCATGCGGGTGTAGCTGGGGTGGAACTGGCCGTCGAGACCTTCGGAGCGGAGCCAGTTGTAGATGGTGTCGATGCGCGAGGCGACGATGAGCGCGGGGCCTTCGGCGCGCTTGGCGAGGAAGTAGCGCATGGGGCGGTCGAGCGAGCGGGCCATGCGGACGGTCTTGCCGGATTTGGCGAGCAGCGCGAAGGAGCCTTGAATGCTGCGGATGGCTTCTGCGGGCTGGCTGAAGAGCAGCGCGCGGGCCTCGTCGAGGGTGAGGTTGTAGAGCTGGTTGGACTCCGGCTCAAGAAGATCGACGACACGTTCGATGTAATGATTCACGGGCGGTTCCTTGAGTGGTGCCAGTCAAGTTTACCAAGTGTTCGCATGCGATTCATGAGTGGGAGTCCGACGCGGGAGGCTGCGTGTCAGGCTCCCCAGGCAATCTTCAGAACCAGTTTTTCGGGGGCGAGGTAGCCGGGGAAGTTTGGCGATAGCAACATCCCGTGCGGTCTGGGGACGAGCTTTCCGTTGCTCACCCACTCGGGACCGCGTTCTTCGAGATGGGCCACGAGGCGCTCTCTCCATAGCTTGAGTTGGGGTGCATATTCTTCTGAAGCGGCAAGGTCTTTGAGTTCGTGGGGGTCGTTCTCCAGATGGAAGAGCTGCTCGTCACCGTGGAGCGCGTGATAGAGATATTTCCATCGCCCGTCGGTGAGTCCGTTCCAATGGATCTCGGGGCTGTAGCAGATGTTGTGTTCGAGGTCGATATATTCGCGCCAGCCTTCGCCCTTTGAGCGAACGAGTTGAAGCAGGCTCTTTCCTTCAATGCTTTCGGGGATGGAAGCGCCTGCGGCGTCGAGGAAGGTGGGCAGGACGTCGCGGAGTTCTACGGGGTTGGGAATGACCTGGCCTGCGGCGCCCAGACCCATGCCGGAGGGCGGCCGCATGATCATAGGGACGTGTGCGGACTGTTCGTAGCCATATCCCTTCCGCCAGAGATTCTGGTCGCCCAGCATGTCGCCGTGGTCAGAGATAAACAGGATGAGCGTCTCGTCGAGCAGTTTTCGCTTCTCAAGCACTTCAAGGATGCGGCCAATCTGTTCATCCACGAAGCTGACGGAGCCGTAGTAGCCTTGGCGCGAGAGGCGAACTTCATCTGCAGGCAGTTTGCCGTGCCAGAGCTCGTTACTCGGGCCGCTGCGTTGTTCGAATCGCTTGGCCCAATCGGCGACCTGCGGCTCCGGCAGCGGAGTGTCTTCGTACATCTTGAAGAAGCGTTCCGGAGCGTCGTAGGGGCTGTGCGGACGGATGAAGCTCACTTTTAGAAAGAAGGGTTCCTGCCGTTCGTAACTCTGGAGGAAGCGGACTGCGGTTTCGCCGGTCCAATGCGTGGCGTGCATCTCTTCGGGGAAGACGAACGGCGCGCCGCGATGGTCGTTCCAACTCAGGCCGGTTGCGTGTGGGTCTTTGTCGGGCATCTGCGACCAGAACCATGCTTCGTAGTCGCATCGCGCCTCCCAGGAGGATTCGTGCTGGGGCTTATCGTCGTGGAACCAGTAACTGCAATGCTCGTCGGTGATGAGGTGGTGGTAGCCGTGCGGATTGCGGATGGGATAGTAGTGGTTCTTGCCGATGGATGTGGTGTAGTAGCCGGCGGCTGCGATTGCTGCGCCCTTTTCGACCGGATAGGGGCGCGAAGCCATGTGCCCATAACCAAGCAAGCCATTGCGCCAAGGGCCCATCCCTGTGAGCAGTGCGCTGCGAGCGGGCGTGCAGGTGGGCGTACAGGAATAAGCCGATTGAAAGCGGATGCCTTCGCCGGCGAGGCGGTCGAGGTTGGGTGTGTGGATGTGCGGATTGCCGTAGGCCCCGAGGCAATCGACCCGCCACTGATCAGCCATCAGGAGCATGATGTTGGGGCGGTCGCGCTTTACCGAGTTGACGCTATACTGCGCTGTCTGCGGTTGGCTGTTGCCCTTGAGGCGGCTGCCAAAGATAGCCGCGCCGCCGAGACCCACAAAGCTCCTTCGATTCATTTCGGACTCCGTTTACGTTGCTGTGCTCATAGAGGAAACAGATTTCACATGACTGCGCTCTGCCAGTCGAGGACGACCTTTCCGGAGTTGCCGGAGCGCATCGCATCGAAACCTTTTTCGTATTCGTTCCACGGCATACGGTGTGTGATGACTTTGCCGATGTCCAAGCCTGATTGCAGCATGACGGTCATCTTGTACCAGGTCTCGTACATTTCGCGTCCGTAGATGCCGCGAAGGGTGAATTGATTGAAGATGACTTTGCTCCAATCGATGGACATCTCGAAAGGTGAGGGGATGCCGAGCATGGCGACCTTCGCGCCGTGGCTGAGATTGGAGAGCATGTCTCGAAATGCTGTGGCGTTGCCGGACATCTCAAGCCCGATGTCGAAGCCTTCCATCATGCCGAGTTCTTTCTGTGCCTCGGCGAGCGTGGTTTCGCGCGGGTTGACCGCGAGTGTTACGTTGGCCGCTGTGCGCGCGAGTTCGAGCCGGTAGGGATTCAGGTCGGTGATAACGACGTGGCGCGCGCCTGCGTGTTTGGCGACTGCGGCAGCCATGATGCCGATGGGGCCTGCACCTGTTACCAGAACGTCTTCGCCGAGGACGGGGAAAGCGAGCGCGGTGTGGACGGCGTTCCCGAAGGGGTCGAAGATCGCCGCGACCTCGAGCGGGATGTCGGGCGTGTGCCGCCAGATGTTGGTCATGGGGAGCACGATGTATTCCGCGAAGGCTCCGGCGCGGTTGACGCCTACGCCCTGGGTATGGGCGCAGAGATGGCGGCGTCCGGCGAGGCAGTTGCGGCAGCGTCCGCAGACGACGTGGCCTTCTCCGCTGACGCGGTCGCCGGGGTGGAAGTCGGCGACGTTGGAGCCTACCTCGACGATCTCGCCGACGAACTCGTGGCCGATGACGAGAGGGACGGGGATGGTCTTCTGCGCCCAGGCGTCCCACTCGTAGATGTGGAGGTCGGTTCCGCAGATACCGGTGGCCAGCACGCGAATCTTGACGTCGTTGATGCCGACCTGAGGCTCCGGCACGTCCTCAATCCAAAGGCCGCGTTCGGCGCGGGACTTCACAAGGGCTTTCACATTTCACCTCACATTGAACAATACAAAACATTCTCAAACAATGCAAAAAGAAATATAAGTTGTGGCCAGCGTGAAGTCGGCGGCTATGAGATTGCGGCCAGCGATTCCTTGATGGTGGGGAACTGGCCGGATGCAACGGCGGAGCGGCGGGCTTGATGGAAGCCGGCGAGGATGTGGTTGGCCTTGCTGAGAACTTCGATGCGTTGGGCGTAGGCTTCGAGTTTGGGGCCGGGGATGGCGAAGAGAGCAACGCCGTCGGTGAGCGTGTCGAGGTAGGCGCGTGCTCCGCAGCAACCGAGGCTGAGTGCGGCGCGGCCTGTGTTGATGACCTGTGGGACAACGGCGCAGGCAGGTCGGCCCAGGGCAGGCGGGTTGCCGGCTTCGACCTGCTGGGCGGCTTCGGCGAGGATGAGGGTTTGGCCGGCATTGACAAAGAGGAGGACGACGTCGGGCGGCAGCGGCGTTTCGGCGAGCGGGCTGTAGAGGATGTGCTTCGATTGCGATTTCAGTGCGGGAATCTGGGCGAGGTCCTGCTCGGTGACGTAGCCGAGGTCGTTGAGTACCTTGAGGGTGTCGGTGAGGTCGGTGTGCGTGGTCGCGGACATGGGGAGATTGTGGGTGTAGCAGCCGATGGCGCAGAGGCTGTGGTCTTCTGCTGAGGTGGCGAAGGCACCGGAGGCGGCGTCCTGCCAGAAGCGGCAGCCTGCCGGGGGTTGAGTTGCGCGCGTGGAGATGCCGATGGGGACGGCGTTGGCGAAGGCGATGGCGATGGGCGGCTGGAGGAGTTCGAGCGCGTCGTTGAGCAGATAGGAGAGGTTCGCGTAGTGCTCGGGGTGAGTGGCGTGCATGGTCATCCTTGTATGCTCTTGTGATTTTCGATTGGAGATTGTTCGTTGGCGGTGAAACCCATCTCGACGATGAGCGATTGGATTTTGGCGGTGTCGATGATTTTGGGTTCGTACTCGATGGTGGTGATGGCTTCGGGATAGGTGGAGTGCGAGCGCAGGATGCCCTGGTTGCGGCGAAGCATGACATCGAGGCCGGCGGCACAGGTGACGCAGGAGAAGCCCGTGACCTTGTAGGTGATGGTCTGGGTTTTGGCTTCGGTGCAGCCGGTGGCGAGCGTACCTGCTCCGGCGAAGGTGAGGAGTTGGAGGAAGGACCGGCGGATCATGCGTGGCTCCTGGGAGAAGCGGTTGGTCAGTGCGGCTTTCGGTTGCTCAGACAGCGCGCAGGGCAAACAGCAGATTCCTCCGCTGCGCTGCGGAATGGAAATGCAAAAAGGCAGATGAAAAACGGACAGTTAGGTTGCTCATTTGGCGGTGGCGGAGCCTGCCTGATACTTCCAGGCGGTTTCGAGGCTGGCGTGGTCGGAGAAGCGGGTGTCGGTGTAGTCGGAGAAGTCGATCTTTTTCTTAAGGACGCCGGTTTCGATCATGAGGTCGCGGACCATGTCGAAGTCGGCCTTGCGCGGGGCGAGCGGGCTGTAGGTGACGCGGGTCATGGGGTTGGTGAGCGCCCAGCGGAGGAGCGCGGGCTTCTGGTTGTAGTAGAAGCGGCCCACGAAGTCGGCGGCGTCTTCGCGGTTGGGCTTGCTCTTGTCGAGCCAGAGGCCGGAGCGGGCGATGCCATCGACGAGCACCTGCACGGCTTCGGGGTTGTGGTCGATGAGGTCCTGGCGGACGACGAGGATGCAGGACATGTAATCGGGCCAGTAGTCGCGGGCCTGGAAGAGGATGCGGCCGTAGCCGGCCATCTCGGCCTGCGAGGGAAAGGGTTCGCCCATGACGAAGCCGTCGATGGCGCCTGCCGCGAGCGCGCCGGAGACGTCGGGCGGGGCCATCTCGACCATATGGATGCTGTCGGGCGGCATGTGCCAGACCTTCATGGCGCGGAAGAGGATGAGGCGCTCGTCGGAGAAGCGGCTGGGGATGGCGACGGTGCGGCCTTTGAGGTCGGCGAAGGTTTTGATGGGGCCGTTTTTGCTGACGACCATCGCCGATCCGTAGCGGTGGCCGAGGTAGACGACTTTGATGGGCACGCCCTGCGCCTTGAGCGCGATGGCCATGGGAGCGACGATGAAGGCGGCCTGGACCTTGTTCGAGATGAGGGCTTCCTTGATCTCGGGGAAGCCCTGGAACATGCGCGGGAGGAAGAGTTCGCCGTTTTCTGAATACTTCGAGATGTAGTCGGTGACGGGGCAGGTGAGCTGGCAGGTGACGGGGAGGTAGGCGACGACGATCTTGCGCTTGGCTTCGGGGCGGTAGTCGTTGAGGACCGCGGCCCAGTTGACGTTGAGCCATGCGTGCATGCCGGTGATGAGGATGAGCCAGGCGGCGGCGGAGAGGAGGAGGATTTTTTTGAGGGGGATATTTCTAGGAGACATGGCAGCCTCCGAGCGTTCGTTGGCGAGGGATTGGTGTGAGTATGGGGTGAGAAAAAGGCAGATTCCTCCGCTTCGCTACGGAATGGAAATGCAGAAGTTGGCTGATTGAGCTTTGTACTTTCCCACCCATCGCAAGAAGCCGCGATGGATGGGGCACCCGAGGGTTGTTGGCTGATCGAGAGGAAAAGCGGATTCCTCCGCTGCGCTGCGGAATGGAAATGCAAAAGGTCTGCGGAATGGAAAGGCAAAAGGTCTGTGGACTGGAAATGCAAAAGGTCTGTGGAATGGAAATGCAAAAAGGCACACGACTTGAGATTCTAGGAGGCATTGCGGAACCCCCAGCGGACAGACTTGATGCGTTCGAGGCGGCGGAAGGCGAGGTCGAGGATGAGGCCGATGACGCCGATGAGCAGCATGGCGGCGACGACGAGGTCGTATCGCTTGCCGGAGTTCCGCGAGTCGATGATGAGATAGCCGAGGCCGGAGTCGACGGCGATCATCTCTGCCGCGACGACGACGAGCCAGGCGATGCCGAGCGCGATGCGCAGGCCGATGAGTATCTGTGGGAGCGCGGCGGGGAAGATGACTCTGCGGAGAAGCTGCGCTGGTGTGAGGCCGAAGTTGCGGCCGGCGCGGCGGTACATGGCCGGGACGTTGGAGACTCCGTTGATGCACGCAACCACGATGGGAAAGTATGCGCCGAGGAAGATGAGGAAGATGGCCGCGTCGTCGCCAACACCGAAGAGGATGATGGAGACGGGAATCCATGCGATGGGGCTGATGGGGCGCAGGAGCTGCATGGTGGGGTTGACCACCTGATCGGCTGCGGGATACCAGCCGAGGGTGAGGCCGATGGGCACGCCGAGCAGGACGGCTGCGCCGAAGCCGATGGCGACGCGGCGGAGTGAGTCGGCGATGTCTCCCCAGAGAACGTGCTGGTGGATGAGCTCGACCATGCCGCGTTCGACTTCGCGTGGCGAGGGGAAGATGCGCGTGCCGGACCAGAGGACAGCGTAGTGCCACAGCGCGAGAAAGAGTGCGCAGGCGAGCAGGGGCCAGAAGTACTGCTCCCATTTTCTCGGTGTGGAGAGCGCGCTCATACTTTGTGGGCCAGTCCGATCTGCTGGAAGATGCCGTCGCGGAGTTCGAGGTAGCGCGGGTCGCTGAGGCTACGTGGGTGCGGGATGTCGATCTCGACGATCTGCTGGATGCTGGCGGGGCGGGAGTTGAGGACGACGACGCGGTCGGCGAGCTGGACGGCTTCGTCAATGTCGTGGGTGACGAAGATGATGGTCTTGCGCTCGGCCTCCCAGATGCGCAGGAGTTCTCCGCGCATGACGAGGCGGGTGATGGAGTCGAGCGCGCCGAAGGGCTCGTCGAGGAAGAGCATGTCGGGGTTGACGGCGAGGGCGCGGGCGACTTCGAGGCGCTGCTTCATGCCGCCGGAGAGTTCGTTGGGGTAAGACTGCTCGAAGCCTTCGAGGCCGACCATCCTGATGTAGTGGGCGATGCGGCGGGCGCGCTCTTCGCGCGGAAGTTTACTAAGGCCGAAGCCGATGTTGCCTTCGACGGTGAGCCAGGGGAAGACGCCGCGCTCCTGGAAGACGAAGATGCGACGGGCGTCGGGGCCGGTGACGGGTTCGCCGTCGATGCGGATCGCTCCGCTGGTGGGTTGGAGGAAGCCCGCCATGGTGTTGAGCAGCGTCGATTTGCCGCAGCCGGAAGGGCCAAGCAGGCAGATGAACTCTCCTTCGCGGACTTCGAGATTGATGTCTTCGAGGACAGGGGTGGCTTTGCCGTCGCGGGTGAAGGTCATGTTGACGTGATCGACCGAGAGTTTGGTTGCGGTCGTCGTCGGGGTGGTGTCTTCGGTGAAGGACATGGTATATGGCATCGATTATTCCTCAGCGTAACCCCAGCGGAAGGATTTGACTTGTTCGAGCGAGCGCATGGCGAGGTCGAGTCCGAGGCCGATGACGCCGATGATGACCATGCCCGCGACGACGAGGTCGTAGCGGTTGCCTGCGTTGCGCGCATCGACGATAAGAAAGCCGAGGCCGGAGTCTACTGCGATCATTTCTGCTGCAACGACGACCAGCCATGCAATACCGAGTGTGATGCGCAGTCCTACGATCAGTTGCGGGACGACTGCGGGATAGAGAACGCGGCGGACGAGTTGTGTGGGCGTGAGGCCGAAGTTGCGGCCTGCGTCGATGTAGACGGCGGGGACGTTCTGCACGGCGTTGATGGAGGTGAGCAGCAACGGGAAGAAACAACCAAGGAAGATGAGGAAGATGGCGGCGAGGTCGCCGACGCCGAACCAGAGGATGGCGATGGGTATCCAGGCGAGCGGAGAGATGGGACGCAGAAGTTGAATGATGGGGTTGAAGGCCATCTCGGCGCGGCGATACCAGCCGATGGTCAGGCCAAGTGGAACGGCGAGGACGACGGCGAGGGCGAATCCCCAGGTGACGCGGAAGAGCGAGGCGACGATGTATTTGAGGAGCAGTTTGTGATGGATGAGGTAGGCGATGCCGCCGAGTGTCTGCCACGGGCTGGGTAGGATGTGGATGGGATGCAGGTCGATCGCTATCTGCCAGAGTGCGAGCAGAATGGCGATGAATGCGATCGGCCGAAGCCGGACGAGCAGTTTCAAGACTCGACCTCTTTGGGTGGCTCTGGGTACAGGATCATGTTAGCCGGAAGATGGGTGGGGTACCTCATCCGAAAGGTTGAGATTGATTGTGAGTAGGAAAAACAGGTCGTCCGCCTACGGCGAAGGATGACAACTGAAAGACGGGTGGGCGAGTGTATGCTTTCCCACTCATCGCAAGAAGCGCGATGGATGGGGCACCGGGACGATGGTGGAAGGATCCCACCTTAGCGACGATGAAACTGTCGCGAAGGTGGGACACCCGGATTTGTAATTTTCAGTATTTGAAGCGGTAGCGGAGTTCGCCGTAGAGCTGGCGCGGGTCGTTGTAGTGGAAGCCGCCGAAGGTGAGGCTGTTGTCGAGCAGGACGCGGCGGTTGGCGATGTTGGTTGCAGTGATGGAGGCTGAGAATTTTTCGCTGAAGGTTTTGCGGAATGAGAGATCGAGAGTGGTGTGTTCGGGTAGATAGTCGTTTGGGTAGATGTCGTTGGGATCTCCGTTGACGAAACCCGAGCCGTAATAGAGGTTGGTTGATGCGGTCATGCGCCAGGGCAGGGTTGCGGTGAAGCCTGCGTTGAGCGTGTTGCGCTGGTCGTGATCGACGGGCCTGTAGTCGAAGCCTGCGTCGCACTGCGGCGAGGCGATGGGCGTGCAGATGAGGCCGCCGGTGATGGCTCCGCGCTGCTCTGCTATCTGGTTCGAGTAGGCGAGGTACGCCTGCGCGCGATGCCAGAGCTGCGGCGAGCGGAGGGAGAGTTCCCAGGCGCGGACGAGTGCGCCGTCGATGGTGACGGGGAAGTAGATGCTGGAGTCGCCGAGGTTGGCGTGGTCGAGGAAGTTGTTGACGCGGGTCTTGAAGGTGTCGGCGTCGAGCAGCCAGCCACGGAAGGGAATCTGCACGCCGAACTGGTGCTCCTCGTCGCGCTCGCCGTGGAGCGGTGTGAAGGCGGTGTCGTTGGCATTGGCAAATTGCACGAGCGGACCGGAGGCGGTGAGCAGCGGAGGCGGCTGATAGAAGCGTCCGTAGAAGCCTCGAAAGACCCAGTTGAGCTTGGGAACGAGGATGGCTGCGCCGATGCGTGGGCTGGTGGCGTTTTCGGTGATCTCGCCCTGAAAGTGCGATTGACGCACGCCTGCGATCAGCGTGAGCCAGGGAGTGGCCTTGAAGTTGTCGGAGATGTACTCCTCGACGAGGCCGCCGTTGGCGCTGGCTGGTGTAGTGAAGGGTGGAGCGCCGCTGCCGTTGTTGAAGATTGCGCCGAAGCGGTTGGCGTCGTGTTGGCCGAAGGAGTAGAGGCCTGCTTCGAGGGTGTTGCGTGCGATGGTTGTGGTGACGGAGGCTTGCGCGCCTGCGTAGTTCGAGGCGCGATGTGCAGTTGTAGCTACGGGCGTATCGGTGGGATGGGAGTCGTAGTTGGCGCGGTTGTAGTGGTAGAAGGGCGAGAGCTGAAAGACGGTGGAGGCATTGAAGGTATGGAGCCAGGAGAATGCGGCGAGGCCGTCGGTCTCGTGCTGGCCGTCGCGCAGGCCGCTGGAGTCGTACTGCTGGTTTTCAGGGCTGTCGGGATTGGGATCGTAGGGGATCTGGAAGTAGTCCGCGCGGAGTTGAGCGACGAGGCGAAGCTGGTCTTTAGGGGTGCGGTTGTTGATGAAGGAGGCGAAGGCTCCGTAGCCGTTGGCAGCGTCATGGAAGACCTGGCCGATGGGTGGAGCGAGTCCGTAGTCGCTGCGATTGCCGGTGAGGCTGGCGTAATACGCGGATTTTTCTGAGTGGTCGCCGAGGCTGAGCTGCGCCTCGGTTTGAAGGAAGCTGCCTGCGCTGAGCTTGAGTTCGGCCTGGCGGTTGCGCTCGAAGCCGGTGCGCGGGACGACGTTGAAGATGCCATAGGTGCGGTCGCCGAGGCCGGCGTTGTAGCTGCCGCGCTGGATTTCGATGTAGTCGATGTCGGCGGGGTTGATCTGCGCGCCGAGGTTGGAGGCGATGTTGGTGTTGGGGATTTGAATGCCGTCGATGAGCCAACTGACCTGATGGCCGCCGCGCATGTGGAGCATGTCGTGGGTCATATAGGCGCCAGGCACGTAGTCGGTGATCATGGCGAGCGAGTTGGTGCGGTCGGCGCCTGGGGTCTCGGCAATTTGCTGACGGCTGACGAGCGTGGTTGGCGTGACGGTATCGACGTTTGCGGAGTCCGCTATGGAGGTGACGGAGACAGACTGCTCGACTGTGCTGAGTTGCAGTTCGAAGTGCAGAATGGGCGATGTGTCGGAGGCGAGCGTGAGCGTTTGCCGGATGGTAGCGAAGTCGGTGTGCGAGACGGTGATGGTGTAGTCGCCGAGTGGAACGGATAGGATGGCGAACGATCCATCGGACGCGGTGACGGCGGATTGGGTAAGGGCGGAGTTGGAGGCGTGAAGCTCGATGTGTGCTCCGGCAATGGGGCGGTGCTGCGGGTCGTGAACGATGCCGCGAACCTGCGCGAAGATGGCAGCGCGAGCGGCGGGATGGCCGGCGAAAACACAGGCGATGAAGAGCAGAACAAGTTTGCGCATAGGTCTCTCTTGGTCGAAATATGCTGAGCGGCTGCGCGCGGGTGTTGCGACCCGCGCATGGAACCGGAATTAGAGACAAAAGCAGGCCCTCCGCCTGTGGCGAAGGATGACAACTAAAGACGGGCTGGGTGAGTGTTTACATTCCCACCCATCGCATGAGACCGCGATGGATAGGGCACCCGAGCGTTCGCGCCGTTTGAAGGAAAGGCAAACGCAGATCCTCCCGCTACGCGGAAGGATGACAACTTTTGCTCAATGGCTTCCTGGGATGACTACGTTTGCTGAACAGGAGGGCCGCGCTTTTGGTGCGGAAATTTGACGGTGCCTTTGGAGCGGGTCTCGGCGTGAAGTGTGACCGAGGCGGCAGCGGCTGGGGTGGCAAAGACGAAGCCGCTGGCCTGTACCTGCGCGTGAGTGACGCGGACAAGCGTCGCCGGGCGAGGATATGCCGGGCACTTTTCGGGGATGGAGGAGAATGCGGGGTCGTTCGATGCGGATGCGGATGGCATCTGCATGTTGCAGTGGTGGGCACCGTTGCGGCGGCAACATGCCGGAAGGTTCGCATCCGAGATCGCCGCCTGGGCAAGCAGAGGCGAGACCAGCGGCAGGTTGAACAGCAGCAGCAACGAGATGGCGAGAAGACGCCGCACACGATGATTGTATCGGTGACGCGGCTGTTCGACCAATGCGTTGTGCGGATACCGGCTTACCTTTTATCATGGAAGGATGACAGAGGTTTTGGAACAGGAAACTAAGGGAACGCAGGCGCATACGGCGAAGTACACGCGCAACAATCCATACATTTCGAAGGTCCTCTATAACGAGTTGCTGACGTCGGCGGACTCGGAGAAAGAGACGCGGCACATTGAGTTGTCTCTTGAAGACGGCATGACGTATACGCCAGGCGACGCGGTGGCCATTATTCCGGAGAACCGGGCTGAGGCTGTGGCGGAGACAATCGCGGCGCTGGGCTTCAAAGGCGACGAGCGTGTGCTGGACCACTACAAGGTGGAGATCGGCCTGGAGGAGGCGATCAGAACCCGGCTGGGCATCGGCAAGCTGGCGCGCGGCAGCCTGAACCAGTTTGCGAAACTAGCTCCGGAGAATGAGAAGCTGAAGGCGCTGACCGGGCCGGAGCACAAGGCGCAGGCTGAGGAATACTGCTGGGGTCGCGAGTTTGTGGACCTTGCGCTGGATTTTCCCGGCGTGGTGACGGACCCGCAACAGTTGTTCCACGTGCTGCAACGGCTGACGCCGCGGATGTACTCGATTGCCTCGAGCCAGGCGTTGCACAAAGACAATGTGCAGACGACGGTGCGCGTGGTGCGGTACGACTCGCATGGACGCCACCGGCAGGGCATTGCCAGCGGACAGCTTGGCGACCGCGCTGCGACGGGAACTACGTTGCCCATCTTTCTGCATTCCAATAACAACTTTCGGCTGCCCGAGGATACGAATGCACCGGTGATTATGATTGGGCCCGGCACGGGAATTGCGCCCTTCCGCGCGTTTCTTGAAGAACGGCAGGCTACTGGGCAGAAAGGGCAGAACTGGCTCTTCTTTGGAGAGCAGCGGCAGGCTTCGGATTTTCTGTACAGAGACCAGTTTCTGGCCATGCAGAAGGACGGAGTGCTCACTCACCTGGATACGGCGTTTTCGCGCGATCAGCAGAAGAAGGTTTACGTGCAGGACCGGATGCGGGAGAAGGCGACGGAGCTGTACAAGTGGTTGCAGCGCGGTGCGTACTTTTACGTCTGCGGCGATGCCAGCCGCATGGCCAAGGACGTTGAGATGGCGTTGCTGGATGCGATTGCAAAAGGATCGAACGGCACGCTCGACTTCGCAGCCGAGTATCTTTCGGCGATGAAGAAGCAGAAGCGGTATCAGCGCGACGTGTATTAGTTTTGAGACTGGTTGCAAAACACATGTGGTCCGGCTTAGGCTGGGCCACATCTTTTTGATAGTAGGAGATGGTGATGAACGTCGTCGTGTATGGAGCAACAGGGAAGGCTGGCAGCCGCCTTGTGAAGGAGTTGGGTTCGCGAGGTCATCGAGTGACGGGCGTAGCGCGGAATGTCGATTCGCTGAAAGGACAGCCCGGAGTAGTGGCAAAGGCGGACGACCTCTCCAGCGTGGATAAGATTGCTGCGGTGATTCAAGGTGCGGATGCGGTGGTGACAGCGTACCAACCGCCTGCTGACAACACGGACCTGCTGGTGGATGTGACGAGGCGCGAGGTCGATGCGGTGAAGAAGGCGGGCGTGCCTCGGTTGTTGATGGTGGGCGGCGCGGGGCTGCTGGAAGTGGCTCCGGGCGTGACGCTGATGGACTCGGGGCATTTGCCGGAGATGTGGCTGCCGATTGCGCGGTCGCACCAGAAGGCGCTTGCCGTGCTGCGCGCTTCGGACATCAACTGGACTTACTTGAGTCCGGCGGCGTTTTTTGAGCCGGGAGGACGAACGGGGAAGTTCCGTCTGGGGACGAAGGAGCTGATTGCCGATGCGAAGGGTGAGAGCCGGATTTCGATGGAGGACTATGCGATTGCGCTGGTAGACGAGATCGAGAATCCCCGGCACGAAAGAGACTCGTTTTCGGTGGGTTGGTGAGGCGGGTTTAGACGCGATGATAATCGCCGCGCCAGTGCGTGATGCTTTCCTTGATGGCTTTCGGGCAGAGGTTCTGCGTGAGGGTCTTGTGGACGAGCGCGGGAAGTTCTTCGTCTGAAGCGAAGCGTAGGGCGATGAGCTGCGGCGTGGTGAGTTCGGAGATATGAGAAAGCTCGGCGGGGCCGAGGAGCGCCTGGAGACGGAGCCGCTCTTCGAGGCGGATGATGCGGTCCTGCAGCTTGAGGTCGTTCATTCGGCATTTCGTGGCCAGGACCAACAGAGCGATCGAGAGGATGATCCACCAGATGACGATGTGGGGGTGCGCGGACCAGTGACGTGCGGCGATGCAGATAGCGAAGAAGACGTTGAGGATGAAGACGGGAAAGACGAAGAAGTGGATCCAGGGATCGAAACGATGGTGATTTTTGAGATTCTGTTCGGCTGACATCTTCGTACTTCCTTTCGGGTGCTTCGAGTTGCGGGAGCGGCTGGATGAGGCTGTGGCAAACAGCATAGCACCGGTGAATTTCGGGTAGGCTTGTGGAATGGCCGGATTGAAGAAGCGGATTGGCGTGCATGTGGGCACGGCGGGCGGAGTGTGGACGTCGGTCGAGCGGGCAGTGGAGGCGGGCGCGAATGCGTTCCAGATTTTCTCGGCGAGTCCGAGGATGTGGAAGGCTGCTCCGGTAAAGGCTGCGGACGCAGCGAAGATGCTGGAACTGCGGAAGCAATATGATGTGGGGCCAGTGGCGGTTCATGCGAGCTATCTGATTAATGTGTGCAGCCAGACGGAGAGCGTGCGGGCGAATTCGGTGACGGCGTTTCGTGGTGAGGTGGAGCGGGCGATGGCGTTGGGTGCTGAGTTTCTGGTGCTGCATCCGGGAAGCTGGAAGGGGCTGACGCGCGAGGAAGGGTTGCGGCTGGCAGCGGAGTCGATTGAGCGGGCGATTGAGGGGATCGATTTTTCCAACGCGAATAGTCCAGGGAAGGATTTTCGGATTTTGATTGAGAACACGGCCGGGGCGGAGTTTTCGCTGGGCGGCAAGCTGGAACAGGTGGCGGAGTTGGTCGAGACGCTGCGTGCTGCAGCGCCTGTGGCGGTGTGTCTGGATACATGCCATGTACATGTGGCGGGGTATGACATCGTGACGACGGACGGTTACATCGAGACGATGAAGCTGGTAGAGTCCACAGTCGGGTTCGACGCGGTGAAGGTGTGGCACTGCAATGACGCCAAGGCCGCGATGGGCTCGAAGCTGGACCGGCATGAACATATTGGCGAAGGGACGATTGGCGCAGAGGCGTTCCGGCGGCTGCTGCACGATGCGCGGTTTGGCCACGCGGCATTTATTGCGGAGACGCCGGTGGACGCTCCGGGCGATGAGGCGCGGAATGTCGGAGTGCTGCGAACGCTGGCTGCGGGGTGATGGCGTGTGATTGGACCTGAGGTTGCGATTGCGGCACTGCTGACGCTGGCGTTCTATTTGTATGCGGCGTTCACTGCGCGTTCGCTGGGCAGGCTTGGCGAACGGTGGCCGGTCGGCTTGCGGTTGGGTGCGCCCGGGTTGCTTTGTATTCCGTATGCGCTGGTGGCTTCTTCGGCAGAGATATTTCGGTGGGAGTGGTTGACGCTCTATGCGGTGTTGCCGATTGCAGTTGCGGCGCTGCTTTGGCAGGCGGGACGAGTCGATGCTGCCGGGCAGGGGAGCTGGCGGGACTTCCTGGTGCTGATTGTGTTGGGGCTCGCGGTCGATCTGCGTTGGTTTGAAGCTGCGTGGCCGGCGCGGCTGGCGGTCTTCAACAAAATGCTGCTCCTCGATGCGGGCATCTATGGGTTTCTGGTGATGCGGAGGCTGGACGGGGTTGGATTGGATCTGCGGGTGCGATGGCGCGATGCGAAGGTGGGGTTGCGCGAGTGGATTTATTTTGTGCCGATCGCAGTGCCGCTTGGTTTGTGGCTGGGATTCCTGCATCTGCACGGATTTCATGCGTCATGGATGGGGCTGCTGAAGTTGGCTGCCGGCGCGGCGTTCACCTTCTTTTTCATCGCCGTGCCGGAGGAGCTTTTCTTTCGAGGATGGCTCCAGAACCTGCTGGAGCGGCGCGTGGGGCGGAGTGGCGCGCTGGTTTTGACCTCGGTACTGTTCGGGCTGTCGCACTTCAATAAACGTGCGTTGCATTTCAACTGGCGGTATGTTTTGCTGGCGACGGTGGCGGGGATTTTTTATGGCCGGGCGTGGAGAGAAGAGCGAAGGGTCGAGGCCTCGGCGGTCGCGCATACATTGGTGGATACGGTATGGTCGTTCTGGCTGAGATGATGACTGGTGCGATAGGTGAGGTATCCGAGGCCGACGCGCATGTTGTGATCGACGTGTCCGGGCACTGAGATGGCTAGCGTTATGCCGAGGATAGCGTGCGCTACAGCGAGCGGATAGAGGTTGCGATAGCGGAGAAACAACAGGCAGGAGGCCAGTCCCCAGACGAGCGTGAGCGGCGTAAGGATGGGGTTGGGCAGGTGGGCAAGCGAGAAGAGAAGCGCCGCTGCGATTGCTGCGTGCTTCGCGGACAATACACGCAGGAGACGCAACAGGACGAAGTCCTGCAGCAGAAACTGTTGCACCGCTGCCCAGATGGCGTATCCCCAGTATCGTTGCACGAATAGTGTGCAGGTGCGGGGCAGGCTGAGCGTGCCCAGCGCCGAGGCGACACCGATGGCGCAGGCGGCAAGCGCGATCGTGGCGGGGACGATCCATGCCGAGCGCAGCGGACGAGAGACCCGCAGGCCCATGGTTCGCAAGCCGTCGAACGAGATGCAGGTGGCGATGACGATCCATACGATTGCTGCGATGTAAATGGGCCGCTGCTCTGTGCGAGGAACCCAGAGGACGAGCAGGATTAGTCCGTATCCGCCGACCAATTCGATGAGAGCGCGTCGTTTGGAGGCTGGGAGCGTTGGACCGTGCGATGCGCAGATGACGGTGTCGGCGGCCATGAGTGATGGTAGCGCCGTGAACGTGGAAATTGGAGGAGGCGTCCCCCTGCGCTACGCGAAGATGACGGTCTTGTTGGCGTAGGAGAGGATGCGGTCGTTCAGGTGCCAGCGGACAGCGCGCGAGAGGACCAGGCGCTCAAGGTCGCGCCCCTTCTGGACGAGGTCGGGCAGTTGGTCGTTCTGCGAGATGCGGGTCACGTCCTGCTCGATGATGGGGCCTTCGTCGAGGACCTCGGTGACGTAGTGGCTGGTTGCGCCGATGAGCTTGACGCCGCGAGCAAAGGCTGCGTGATAGGGCTTCGCTCCGGTGAAGGCGGGCAGGAAGGAATGGTGGACGTTGATGATCTGTTGCGGATAGGCACGGACGAACTCAGGCGAGAGAACCTGCATGTATCGGGCAAGAACGATGAGATTGATTTGACGGGCTAGAAGCAGTTCGCGCTGCTGCAACTCGGCCTGGGTCTTGTTGGCGGTGGTGACGGGGATGTGGTGGAAGGGAATGCCGTGGAAGTCTGCGAGTGCTCGGGCGTTCTCGTGATTGCTGACAATCAGGGAGAGGTTGCAGTTGAGCTCGCCAACCTGGTGGCGGTCGAGCAGATCAGCCAGGCAGTGAAGATAGTGCGAGACGAAGATGGCGACGTTTCGCGGCGGAGTGGCGAAGGTGAGTCGCCAGTTCATGTGGAACTCGCCGGCAAGCGGCGTGAAGACGCGGCGAAACTGGGCCTCGTCGCAGACCGGGTTCTGGGTGGCGAACTCGACACGCATGAAGAAGAGTCCAAGTTCGACGTCCTGGTGCTGGTCGGCATTGAGGATGTTTGCGTCATACTCTCGGACGAGAAAGTTGGCGATGGCGGCGACGATCCCCTTGCGGTCCGGGCAGTCGATGAGCAGAACGGCGATTTTAGACATATACGCAAGAATAGGACATCGTCCTCATCAGCGGTAGCGCAACCGCACGTGGCGCTTCGATGCTGCGGGCAAACCCGGACTTTGTGATTAACTAAACAGGCTTCCGGATAACGTGTAACTTCTGGATCAGGTGCCATGCCCACGATTATTGAAGTAGCCGAGCGCGCGAAGGTCTCGATTGCAACGGTCTCGAACGTGATTCGGGGAACAAGGCGGGTGAGTCCGAAACTGGAAGAGCGGGTTCGGCAGGCCATCCGCGAACTGGACTATTACCCCAACGAGATAGCGCGCAGTCTGAAGGTGAAGCAGACCCGGATGCTGGGCATGATTATTCCCGACATCACCAACCCATTTTTTCCGGAGATCATCCGCGGGGCCGAAGACAGCGCGTTCGAGCGCGGCTACTTTCTGGTAACGGCCAATACCGACGAACAGATTGGGCGGGAACGCCGCATTATCTCGGCGCTTCGGTCGTATCGCGTTGACGGAATTTTGCTGGCTTCGGCGCCCGGTAAGGACTGGAGCCATATTCGCAACACGCTCCATGCGGGGATTGCGATTGTCTGTCTTGACAGGGCCGGCTCCGGGATCAAGACAGATGCTGTGCTGCTGGACAATGTTCGCGGCGGACGAGAGTGTGTGCGACACCTGATCCAGAGCGGCCACCGCAGAATTGCGATTATTACCGGCTCGCTGGAGTTGCAGACGGGACGCGAGCGCCTGCGCGGTTATGAAGAGGCGCTGAAGGAGGCCGAGATTGAGGTAGACCGGAGCATGGTCCTCGAAGGCGACTTCAGAGAGGAGTCCGGCTACCGGCTGGGCAAGGAGCTTTTGCGGAAACGGGCGAGGCCGACCGCGATCTTTGTCTGCAACGGTGTGATGACCCTGGGAGTACTGAAGGCGCTGGAAGAGATGGGAGTCTCCTGTCCTGCTGATATTGCCCTTGCGACATTCGACGATCTCGTGCTGGATCGCTCGTTCCATCCGCACCTGACGGCGGTAGTGCAGCCGAGTTATGAGATTGGATCCCGCGCGGCGAATATTTTGATGGACCGCATCGAAGGGAAGCTGACGAGCGAGCCTTCGGTGGTAAGAATTGTGCCGACACTGGTCATTCGCGAGTCGACAAAGCCGCGCGGTCAGTCGCCGGGTGGATCTGTTCCAAATAAGAGTTGACAGAGGTGGGTGCCCGATAGTCTTATAAAAAGCCGGATAGCGTAAAACGTTTAACTGCTGCCGCATCCTGGATGCACATCTGAAGCAGATGTTTGCAATGAGTGTGGTTCTGATGGAACGGAGACGAGGGACGTACCATGCCGGTTTTGCCAATGAAGGATGTCGTATTGATTACAAGCGGAGACCTGCGGGAGTCCGCCAACAAGGTCTGCTGGCCCGCGCAGGAATCGCTGGAGCGTGAGCTCACGCGCTGTTTTGCCGATCGGGGTGTGACTGTTCGCCGAGCCTTTCCTGTGGATCAGGAAAAAGGGCATGGCTTCATTTCCAGCCAGCGAATGGGCATGGATGTCTTTACCGGAATCGACCCTGAGGCGAACCTTGTGTTTGCCACCGCAGCATGGCAGTACACCCACCATGTGCTGCCGGGACTGCGCAGTCACCGCGGGCCAATCCTCACTGTGGCGAACTGGTCGGGGCAGTGGCCGGGGCTTGTTGGACTGTTGAATTTGAATGGGTCGCTGGTGAAGGCCGGCGTGCCGTTTCATTCGCTCTGGAGTGAACAGTTCACCGACGAATTTTTTACGCGCGGGCTGAACGAATGGATCGGACGGGGAACGGTCACGCATGATCTTTCGCATGTGAGGGGGCTGGATCGCGGTAAGCTGCCTGCCGACGCGGTCAAGATGGGCGGTGGGCTGGCCGAGGCGTTGCAGAAGCGGAAGGCCATCCTTGGCGTCTTCGATGAAGGATGCATGGGGATGTACAACGCCATCATCGACGATGAACTGCTCAATCCGGCGGGTGTTTTTAAAGAGCGGCTCAGTCAGTCTGCCCTCGTAGCGCGGATGCGCACGGTGAAAGACGAAGATGCAACCGGCGTGCGCGCGTGGCTCGACGCCAAAGGGCTGCGATTCAATATAGGGAAAGATGGGAAGTCGGAGCTGACCGATGCCCAGATTCATGAACAGTGCAGGATGTATATCGCCGCTGTTCGCATGGCCGATGAATTTGGCTGCGATGCGATTGGCATTCAATATCAGCAGGGGCTGAAGGACATGGTTCCGGCGTCAGACCTGGTTGAAGGGCTGTTGAACAATCTGGACCGCCCGCCTGTCTATGATGAACATTCCGGCAGGGAACTCTACGCAGGCAAGGCCCTGCCTCACTTCAACGAGGTGGATGAGTGTGCGGGTCTGGACGCGCTTGTAACAAACCAGTGCTGGACTGCACTGAATCTGGACCCTTCCACCACGTTGCACGATGTCCGCTGGGGCGAGCACTACAAGGGAAGCGGTCTGGATGAGTTTGTCTGGGTCCTTCAGATTTCAGGCGCGGCGCCAGCCAGTCATTTTGTCGATGGCTATCGTGGCGCGGCCAGCGACCGGCAGCCTGCGATGTACTTCCCGCTGGGAGGCGGCACGCTGAAGGGCATCGGGAGACCGGGAAAGATCGTTTGGAGTCGCGTCTTTGTGGAAGGCGGCGCACTGCATGTCGATGTCGGGCTTGGTTCGGTCGTCGAATTGCCGCATGAGGAGACGATGCGACGTTGGAGCCAGACGACGAGCCAGTGGCCCATGGTGAGCGCGGTCTTCGATGGCGTTTCACGCGATGCGTTCATGGCCCGGCACAGGGCAAATCATGTGAATATTGCATACGCTCCGGACGCGACGAAGGCGGCGCAGGCACTGGTTGTCAAAGCGGCCATGTTTGATGCTCTGGGCGTCCAGGTGCATCTTTGCGGCGCGGTGGGCTTCGACTAGTTTGCTGTTTGCGTGGAATTAGATCCGGGGAGCGCGGTTGTGAGTATCGTTGCGGGTGCGGATTTTGAAACAGTGAGCGTACGCGTTGAACTGCCGGACGAGCGCGAAGCCGCTATGTATGACAGACTGTATTCGCTCTTTTGCGATGCTCATTTTGCGTTTGAACCATCCAACGCGCATGCAGCGCAGCCGGGGCATATCCTACCCGCCTTGCGTCAGATCGCAGGCCGGACGCAACGACAGGAAGGCACATGACGATCAATTCTCACGTAGTGAAAAGCACGGTGGTCGGAGCACTGGGCGGCCTGCTGTTTGGGTTCGACACGGCGGTGATCTCCGGTACGACGGGCGCGCTGACCCAGACCTACCACCTCTCTCCCGCGCTGCTTGGCGTCACAGTATCGAGCGCGCTGGTCGGCACGGTCATCGGCGCGATGTCGGCCGGCATTCCCGGGCAGAAGTATGGACGCCGGGACAGCCTGCGCGTGATGGCGATCTTTTACGTCATCTCCGCGCTGGGATGCGCGCTTGCGTGGAACTGGTCTTCGCTCATCCTCTTTCGATTCATCGGCGGTCTTGGTATCGGCGGATCGTCGGTCCTTGGGCCGATGTATATTGCGGAGATCGCTCCGGCGGAGTGGCGCGGACGTCTGGTCGGCTTCTTTCAGGTCAACATTGTCGTCGGCATTCTGCTTGCCTACATGTCGAACGCCTTGATCGACACCCTGCATCTTGGCGCAACGGAGTGGCGATGGCAGCTTGGCATCTCGGCGCTGCCTGCGATCCTCTTCCTGATTGCGCTATTTGGCATTCCGCGCAGCCCGCGCTGGCTGGTGATGAAGTCGCGGCTCAGCGAGTCGATGGACGTGCTTCGTCTTACGGGAGTCACGCGGCCGCAGGAGGAACTCGACGAGATCGTTGCCTCGGTCCATCTGGAGCGGAGCGCGTCGTCCGACCCGCTGTTCTCGCGGCAATATCGGTTTCCGGTCTTCCTTGCGATCACGGTTGGCATGTTCTGCCAGTTGTCCGGCATCAACGCCATCCTCTATTACCTAAACGATATTTTTGCGTTTGCCGGAGCCACCAAGGTCTCGGGCGCATTGCAGGCGGTCGCAGTCGGAGCGATGAATCTGGTTGCCACGCTGGCGGCTATGTCGGTCATCGACAAGTTCGGCAGAAAGAAGCTGCTGCTGGTCGGCACTGCCGGACTGACGGTATGCCTTGGAGCGGTCTCCTACGTCTTCATGGCGCACAAGCATCTGGAGTGGCTGGTGTGGCTGCTGATGGCCTACATCGCGTGCTTTGCCATCTCGCAGGGAGCAGTCGTGTGGGTTTACATCGGCGAGGTGTTCCCCAACCGTGTGCGCTCGAAGGGGCAGGCACTGGGCAGCTCCTCGCACTGGGTGACGAACGCCATCATCTCGCTGGTCTTTCCTGTCATGGCTGGCTCATCGGGCGCGTATCCGTTTATCTTCTTCGGCGCGATGATGGTCGTCGATTTCTTCCTGATTTTGAAGTATTACCCGGAGACAAAGGGTGTTTCGCTGGAGCAGATACAACACAGCTTCGGTATCGATTGATGCAAATTTACAAAGAGTGAGGAAACCATCATGATGCGACTTCCATTGCTCGCCCTGCTGGCCGCCTGCTTCACGGCTGCGACGTTTGCACAGAGTCCGATTGCCCAGCCGGACCTCACGCGCCAGCAGACCTACACGCTGCATCGAGCGTCGAGCACCGATCCCACCGGGGCGAACGCGGACTTCCGCTCGATTGCACCCGGAGCCACGCTGACGGTGCTCGATGCCGATGGCCCGGGCATGGTCTCCCATCTCTGGTTCACCATCGCAACCGGCGAGCCGTACCATCTAAAGCGCATTGTCCTGCGCATCTACTGGGATGGCGAGAAGGACCCCAGCGTCGAGGCCCCGATAGGCGACTTCTTCGGCCTGGGGCTCGGCATCTATCACAACTGGCAGTCCGAGATGCTTTCGGTAGGCAGCGACAAGAGCCTGAACTGCTTCTTTCCCATGCCGTTCCGCCATCACGCGCGCATCACCGTGACGAACGAAGGCAAGCAGCGCGTCGGCAGCTTCTACTACAACATCGACTACCGAACCTATACGCAGCCGCTGCCGGACGACACGCTCTATTTCCACGCGGAGTATCGCCAGGCCCAGCCGAATCGCGGTTGGACGAACAACTGGATCAGCAACGGCGACCCTCTCGTCAATAAAAAAACGAACCTCGACGGCAAGGACAACTACGTGTGGATGGAGGCGAAAGGACACGGCCAGTACGTAGGCGTCACCATGTCGGTGCTCCAGAACCAGGATGGATGGTGGGGCGAAGGCGACGACATGTTCTTTATCGACGGCGATAAAACTCCATCGATCGTCGGCACCGGTTCAGAGGACTATTTTCTTGGCGCGTGGGACTTTGGCGGCAAGCCGTTTTCGTATCGGCTCTACGGCGCGCCCATCGTAGGCGACGAACTGGCAGGCAGCAGGTCGAGCGTGTACCGCTTCCACCTCGATTCGCCGATTCCGTTCACCAAGTCGTTCAAGGCCACCATCGAACATGGGAACGCCAACGACCGCTCCGATAACTATTACTCGGTCGCTTACTGGTATCAGGCTGAGCCGCACGAGCCCTTTCCTCCGCTACCTCCAGTCGAGGAGAGGTTGCCCGCGCTTCAGCATGTAGGCGGCCCGGGCAACGCCTCTGGAGCGGTGCAGTAGTTGCCAATGGCGCTGATGCTGGAACCGCTGGCCTCAGTGCAACGCTACGATGCGTTTTGAAGCGCCGTCTGCTGGCAAGCAAGCAGTTCGCGGATGCCCTTTTCCGCATAGTCGAGCATCTCGCCGAGTTGTTTGCGAGTATACGAGCCTTTTTCGGCTGTGGCCTGGGTCTCCACCAGGCCGCCGTCGGCCAGCATGACGACGTTCATATCGACCTCGGCGCGGGAGTCTTCTTCATAACAGAGATCGAGCAGAATGTTGTTATCGACGATGCCGACCGAGGTTGCGGCAATCATCTGCCGCAGCGGCGAAGCCTTGAGCGTGCCCGCCGCAACCAGCTTGTCGAGCGCCATCGCCAGCGCGACGGCTGCGCCCGTGATGGCCGCCGTGCGCGTGCCTCCATCGGCCTGGAGCACGTCGCAATCGAGAATGACGGTGCGCTCGCCCAGCGCTTTCATATCGACGACGGCGCGCAGGCTGCGGCCAATCAGTCGCTGGATCTCGTGGGTGCGTCCGCCGATCTTTCCGCGTTCGCTCTCGCGCGGAGTGCGCGTCAGAGTAGCGCGGGGAAGCATTCCGTACTCCGCCGTGACCCAGCCACGGCCGGAGTTGCGCAGCCAGCCGGGGACGCCCTGCTCGATGGTCGCGTTGCACAGCACGCGCGTGTTGCCCGCCTCGATCAGCACGGAGCCTTCAGCGGTGGCGACGAAGTTGGGAGTCAGGCGGATGGGGCGAAGCGTGTCTGCGGGGCGATGATCGGGACGAAAGACTTCAGGCATTCGGTGATTATAGTTGGCGGGCCGGTGAAGGATGCACTTGCCTGCTATCTGCATCGCCGCTCCGTAGCTCAACGAGGGAGTCGAGACGTGCTGCTTGCTGGGAGCCGGCCATAGTTACCTTGGGGTAGGTGAAGCCGCGTTCCAAAATGGGACAGGGTTCCACAGTGGGAAATAATGCGTCTTGCGTTTTTGCTGGGGTTTTGCGGTCTGGAGGTTCAGGATGGATTCCATATTGGGAATCGGGGAGGTGAGGGCGTTTGTGGAGTAATCTTGTGTTTTAGCTTTATGAGAAAGGATTTAGCGCAGTAGTTCCAGTTTGGCACTTAAATTGATTACTGAAGTTTTATCTGCGTTGGTATAGAAAGTACGCGGAAGATTGCGAGCACGGAATGCAGGCATTGCAGAGCAGTACAGCCTGGAAGTCAGGGGACCGTTCAGGACAGTTCAGGGCGCTTCGTCAGGTTTCACAGGCGATGGGCCTTGAAAAAGAAGGCGCGGCGTTGTCCGCGCGAATTGCGGCATCGGGCGCAGGCGGGGTGGCCGAAGGCGCAGGACTGGCGCATGACGTGGGGAACCTTCTGGGTGCGCTCACTCTTTATTCAGACCTGCTTGCGTTGCCGGGGGTATTGCGCGAGGAACATCGTGCGTATGCTGCCGAGCTGCGTCTGCTGAGCGAGCGCAGCCGCGCGATGGTCAGCCGCCTGGTGCATCATGCACAGGCTGAACAGCCTCGGTGGGCGGTGGCGGGCACGGTACTGCCCGAGGTCGTTCAGCGGTGCCACGGTCTGTTGAGCACAATCGCAGGCAGGGCCGTAGAGGTGAGTTACGGCGCAGGCGCGTTCGAGCGGGTGTCTGTGCCGGTTGAATCGGTGGAGCGCATCCTGACCAATCTGGTGAAGAACGCAGCCGAGGCGACGCCTTGGGGCGGTGCAATCGCTGTCAGCGTCGAGGGCGCTATGGAGGGTTGTGCCGGCGACTTCAGAAGGCGCGTTGTCCTCGCCGTGCGCGATCGGGGCTGCGGCATGGACAAGGCCGCAATGCGCAGGCTGATGCAGGCCGGTGGAATCGTGCCGGCGAACGGGCGCGGGCTGGGTTTTCGCGTGGTACGCGAGCTGGTGGCCATCTCGGGAGGATGCCTGAGCATCGAGAGCCAGGTCGATGCGGGGACCCGTGTTTCGGCCGAGTGGTATGCAGCGGACGACTTAGAAGGACAGGAAGTTAAGACTGCGGTTGAGAACGATGCGAGGTCGAGAACATGCTAGCTGGGGCCGGGTTGGGAACAGACAAGGTAAGCGGAGTTGGAAGGCGTGACAACGGGATTTATGGGACGACGCTGGCGGGCAAGCAGAAGGAACCGGCGAATGCGCCTTCGGGTGTGCTGATCGGCGTTTCGCCGCTGGAGGTTCCTGCTGCCACCAAAAAGGCAGTTGCCGCAGACGAGCGGCTGGAGCTGTTGCATGTGTTGGTCGTCGATGACGACGATGCGGTACGCAAGGCGTGCTGCACGATCGCCGCCGGAATGGGCTTTGCGGTCATGAGCGCCGACAGTGCCACGGCTGCGCGCGCCATCCTGAAGCACCAGAAGGTGGATTTGATTCTGCTGGACTTGAAGCTGCCGGGCGGCGGCGGCCTCGGCCTGCTGGAACAGGTTAAGGCGTTGCACCCGGACACCGGCGTGGTGGTGATGACGGCGTTTGCCTCGGTCGCCTCGGCGGTCGAAGCCATGCGCATCGGCGCGGGCGACTACCTGACCAAGCCGTTTGCGCTCGAAGAGCTGACGACCGTGCTGGAGCGCGCCAGCCAGCAGCACCAGATCGACATCGAGAGTCGCAAGCTGCGCGAGAGGCTGCGCACGCAGAAGGGCCAGGGCGGACTGATTGGCCAGTCGCCCGAGATGGAGAAGCTGTACAGAATTTTGTCGAAGGTCGCCTTCTCCGCGCACCCGGTGCTGATCCTCGGCGAGAGCGGCACGGGCAAGGAGCTTGTGGCGCGGTCCATCCACCTGAATGGCCCGAATGCCTCGAAGCCGTTTGTGCCGGTGGACTGCGGCTCGCTGGTCCCGACGCTGATCGAGAGCGAGCTCTTCGGGCATGTGAAGGGCGCGTTCACGGGAGCCGACCGCGCGAAAGACGGCCTGCTGGCTTCGGCGGACGGCGGCACAGTCTTCCTTGATGAGATTGGCGAGCTTCCGCTGGACTTGCAGGCGAAGCTGCTGCGCGCATTGCAGGAAAAAGAGGTGCGTCCGGTGGGCGCTACGCAGTCGAAGCCTATCTCGGCCCGCGTACTGGCGGCCACCAATCGCGACCTGGCGACGATGGTCGAGCGCGGCCAGTTCCGCAAGGACCTCTACTTCCGCCTGAACGTGGTGAACCTCAGAATTCCTCCGCTGCGCGACCGGCGCGACGACATCGCCCCGCTGGCAATGCACTTTCTGGCGCGGATGAACCGCGAGAGCGGCACGTCGCATACGTTCTCCGACGATGCTCTGCGCGTGATGTCGGAGTTCGACTGGCCGGGCAATGTGCGTGAGTTGGAGAATGCCATCGAGCGGGCTTGCGCCCTCTCCTCCGGGCCTGTGTTGCACATGGGCGACCTGCCCACGCAGTTGCAGGACTTCCGGCTGCATCGCACACCGCCGCAGCATGGCGAGGAAGCAGAGGAGCAGCATGAAGCGGCCGACGGGACGGGCGGCAACGGTATCGTCTCGATCGCCGAGATGGAGAAGCACGCCATCCTGGGAACCATCCGGCAGTTGAATGGCGACAAACTGATGGCGGCGAAGCTGCTTGGCATCGGCAAGACGACGCTTTACCGGAAGCTGAAGGAGTATGGACTCGCCGAGGATGTTGATGGCGCGGCGCTCTGACGCATAGCGTTTGCCGTAGAATCGCAGGCGGAGGTGAGCGCGATGCAGTGTACGCATCTGGACCAGATTCGTCGGGTGAAGCCGTCGGCGAAGGGTTGTGAGGAGTGTCTGAAGATGGGGGCGTCCTGGGTGCATCTCAGGATGTGCATGGAGTGCGGGCACGTGGGCTGCTGCGATTCCTCGCGGAATAAGCACGCGACGAAGCACTTTCACGCAACCGGGCATCCGATCATGCGCTCGATTGAGCCAGGCGAGGACTGGGGCTGGTGCTACGTCGATGAGGTCGAAGTGGATTTCGCGTGACCGCCGATACAGGCTGCGGAAAGCTTTCGTTTTGATTAAGGGCACGGGTTTACCCGTGCCGTAAGTGCTTCATGGATTGCTGGGGCTTTAGCCCCTGAGGCACGCTTCCGCCACCATCAACGAATTTTTCCGCAGCTTGGACAGCATTGCCGGTGGCACGCAGTTTGTTATGCTGGCCACATCCTTTTGTAAGAGAGTGAGTCAGCATGTCTGAAGAAGCAGTGAAGGTGACAGTCCGCCCGAATGGGCCGTTGCGGGTGGAAGGCCCGGTTGTGTTGCAGGATGCCGAGGGCAGGACGTGGGACCTGACAGGAAAGCCGGCCATCTCGTTGTGCCGCTGCGGGGCCAGCGAAAATAAACCCTTCTGCGACGGTGCGCACAAGCGGATCGAGTTCCAGTCTGCGCCTACTCCCGCGGCTGCAAGCTAAAACAGCATCGAGGGCCGCCGGATGAGAGTACGCGCGCGTTTGGTTTGCAGGATGTTGGTTCTGGCGGTGCTGGCCGCACCCGTTGTGGCATGGGGGCAGGCCGCTGCTGCCTCGCCGAACGACGTGTCCGGGCTCTATCGCAACACAGTTGAACCGGACGTTCTGGTGGTCGTGTACCGCGAGGGTGGCAAGCTCTACGAAGAAAGCGAACGCTCGCCGCGCGAAGAGTTGCAGGAGAAGTCGAAGGACCACTACGCCGCGCCGGAGTCTGTCAGCTTTGTCTTCACCCGCGATGCGGGTGGCGCAGTGGAGAGCTTGACGCAGGGTGCGGGCGGCGACTGGCCCGGCTCGCTGAACCAGCCGGAGCGGTTCGACCGCATCAGCGGCGACACCGCGCGTCTGAACCACTTTCGCCCTTACTCGCGTGCCGAGGCGATGATCCCGATGCGCGACGGCGTCAAGCTGCACGTCGTGATCCTGCGGCCGAAGGGATCAGAGACGAGCGGGCCTGCGCTGCCGTTTTTGATGACGCGGACGCCGTACGGCGTCGCTGGCTACACCTCCGACATCGTGAATGCGAGCAAGCCGGAGCTGGCCCGGAGCGGCTATATCTTCGTCTATGGCGACATTCGCGGCAGGTACAAGTCGGAGGGGAAGTTCGTGATGAATCGGCCCATCGTCGCCCACAAGACGAAGGACGACATCGACGAGACGACCGACACGCGCGACACCATCGACTGGCTGTTGAAGAATGTTCCGAACAACAACGGCAAGGTGGGCGTGCTGGGCGTCTCGTATCCGGGATTTTTGGCCATGATGGCGGGCATCGACGCACACCCGGCGGTCGCCGCCATCTCGCCGCAGGCCCCGATGACGGACGTGTGGATGGGCGACGATTTCTTTCACAACGGCGCATTCCGCCAGACGTATGGCTTCGACTACGTGCAGGAACTGGAGGCACAGAAGACCGATGTTGCGGTCCAGTCGAAAGAGGACACCTTCGATTTCTTTCTCAAGCATGTGAACTTTGCCGGAGCGGCGAAGGCCGCGGGCATGGAGAACCTGCCCACCGCGAAGATGTTTCTGGAGCAGCCTGCCTATACGAAGTTCTGGCGGGACATGGCGGTCGAGTGGCATCTCACCAAAGTCGAAGTGCCAACGCTCGAAGTCGGCGGATATTGGGACCAGGAGGACATGTGGGGCACGCAGGCCGAGTACGCCGCGCTTAAGCCCCACGACACAAAGCACGAGGTCTTCATGGCGCTGGGGCCGTGGAACCACGGCGGCTGGTATCCGACTACGCGGCATCTCGGCGCGCTCGACTTCGGCCAACCAGCAGGCGACGAGTATCGTAAGACGATCGAAGCCCCGTTCTTTGAGAAGTACCTGAAGGGCCGCGCCGGGTTCGATCTACAGGACGTCGCCAGCTTCCGCACGGGCGTCAATCGTTGGGAGCATTATGATGCATGGCCGCCGAAGGTGGGATTTCATGCAGTGAAACTGTATATGACTGCGGATGGCGGACTGGGCGAAGTCGCGCCGGGTGCTCACGGAGTGGGCGGGAAGATCGCGGTGAACTATAGCGCACTGCCGTCCGATCCGATTCCTTATCGACATCGCCCAATTCAGGCGACCTATGGGAAAGGCTCGAAGTGGCGCACATGGCTGGCCGAAGACCAGCGGTTCGTCAGCGGGCGCAAGGACCTCAAAAACTTCGTGACGCCTGTGCTCGACCATGACGTGACGGTGACGGGCGACGTAACGGCTGACCTGTTTGCCTCAACCACGGGCTCCGACGCCGACTGGGTGGTGAAGCTGATTGATGTTTACCCGGATGACGCCCCCGCACCGATGGCGGGCTATCAATTAATGATTGCCGAGGAGATCTTTCGCGGCCGTTACCGCGAGAGCTTCGAGAAGCCGGAGCCGATTACCCCAGGCAAGGTCGAGGAGTACAAGTGGAGCCTGCACGGCGCTGACCACACCTTCCTGAAAGGCCACAGGATCATGGTGGAAGTGCAGTCGAGTTGGTTCCCTCTGTATGATCGCAATCCGCAGACCTTCGTGCCGAACATCATGACGGCGCCAGCGAGCGCATATTCAGGGCAGACGGTTTCGATCTATGGGTCTGCGCAGTATCCGTCGCATCTGGATGTTTCGGTGGCCGATCAGTAGTCGGGAGATTACGGATTTTCTATGTCGATCAAGAGGATCAGCAGCCGCGAGGTCTACCGCAATCCCTGGACCCGCGTTCGTGAAGACGTCATCGAGCGGGCAAACGGGCAGCGCGGCATCTATGGCGTCATCGACAAGGACCCGGCCTCGATCATCATTCCGCTCGAAGCTGGATCCGAGGGCGAGTTCGTCTATCTGGTCGAACAGTTCCGCTATACAGTGGGTGGAACCTACCTGGAGTTTCCTCAGGGTGGGTGGGAGCAGCCCGAGGTCGTGCCCGAGGAACTGGCCCGTGGGGAGCTGCGCGAAGAGACTGGCCTGACCGCCGAGCGGATGACACTGCTCTCGACCCTCCAGATTGCCTATGGCGTGATGAACCAGAAGCACTACGTCTTCCTGGCCGAGGGGTTGACGATGGGTACGCACGACCGCGACCCGGAGGAGAGCGACCTGGCCGTGCGCAGGGTAAGCGTCCGGGATTTTGAGGCGATGGTACTGGATGGAACCATCGTCGATAACTGCTCGGTGGCCGCCTGGGGGCTCTATCGGCTCTGGCGCGAGCGGCGCTGAGAGCAGCATTGATAGGCGTCCGCCCGGCCTTGGGCGGAGGACGGGCGCAAATAGTTCGCCTCAAATCCGATGCACAACCGAAACTTTTGCCGTGATGTAGCGTCTTCACTCCCAGTGCGACTGCGGCAGAGTGGACCGGGGTTGCGACTAGAGGAATCAAAATGGCCAGGAAGCTGACGTATCTGGTTGTGACTGCGCTGCTCATCGTTGCCTTGGGATGTACCTTCGAACCCAGAGCGTATGGCTATGTCGATCCCGGCTCCGGCCTGCTGCTCTTTCAAGGCATCAGCGCGGCGGTCACGGGAACGCTGATTTACTTCCGCCGTAAGCTGAAGGCGCTGTTCGTCAGGTCTGCGAAGGAAGAGACGCAGGCGACCGATATTCGCTGACGCTCTCCATGCAAGCTAATACACGCCTATCTACTCTACCTTGCCCCCCGCTGAAAGAAAGCTGGCCGTGAGAGCGTTAACCCACCCTGTAGCGGCTGCCTTTGGCCTCGCAAATTTGTATCTCCTGGCGCTTACCGGGCCGCTGTTTGGCTCCGGGCACGCGCTCATCTACCATCTCACCGGGTCGGCCTCGGTCATCTTCATTCCCGTCCTGGTCTATCTTCTGGTGCTTTGGGTTCTGCTGACGGTCATCCTGGTAGCCATCCAGCGAACGGAGCGCCTGCGCAGGGCCGTCTGGGCGGCGGCGATTCTCGTGTTGCCCTGGTCGCTGCTGAAGACCTGCGCGGGATTCTTCGAGTTCGACGTGCCGCATTGGGTCAGGTTTCTGATCTGGCTGACGGCTTTGATTCTGTTTGTTCTGATCGTTGCCCGGCAGGGCGCGGTGCGCCGCGCGTTTGATGCGGCCTTGCCTTTGTTATCCACTATTCTCGGTGTCTTCGCCCTATGCGGCGTGGCCATCTTTGCGGAGCTGCTCTGGTTCGGCTGGCAGTCCAGAGACCTGAATCCGTCGCCGCCGCTGCACCGCGCCGAAGCCGATCCTGGCCCTCCGCGGCATCGCATCATCTGGATCGTTCTGGACGAACTTTCTTATCAGCAGGTCTACGAGCAGCGGTTTCCCGGGCTCGCACTTCCAGCCTTCGACCGATTGGCGGCGCAATCGACCGTCTTCACGAATGTCGTACCCGACGGCAAATACACGCGGCAGGTGATGCCTTCGTTGTTTACAGGCATTCCGGTCGATGGCATCAGCGTCTCCGGGGCGGGGCTTTTGACCAGGCTCCACGATCCTGCCATAGGCAAATGGAAAGCATTCGATCCGCACCAGACGGTCTTCGAGGATGCGCTTGACCGCGGCTACTCCACCGGGATTGCCGGCTGGTACAACCCCTACTGCCGGATGATGCCGCAGGTCCTCGATCACTGTTACTGGACCTACGGCGAAGATACGCCAGCCTATCTTTCGCCGGACGGCTCGGCCACCTCGAACCTCACTCTGCCGTTCCATAGGATCGCGCTCACACTCAGGCACCGCTTCAACAGGGGAACGGGGCCGCCTACAGAAGAACAGCTCGACATCCACATGCACGCCGACGACTACCGCGATCTTCTGAACGCGGGCGACACATTCCTGAAGGACCCCTCCATCACCTTTCTTCTCCTCCACATGCCGGTGCCTCACCCAATCGGGTTTTACAACCGGAGAACTGGTACGGTCGCTCTCAAGCACACGTCGTACATCGACAATCTTGCGCTGGCCGACCAGTATCTGGGCCATGTGGAGGCACTGCTTGAACGGGATGGCCAGTGGGACAAGGATACGGTGGTGGTGATGGGCGATCACTCCTGGCGCACCAGTCTCATCTGGGACCACTCCGCCGGGTGGACGCCCGAGGACCGCGCTGCCAGTCACGGCGGCCAGTTCGATCCCCGTCCCGCTTACATTGTGAAGCTGCCGAACCAGCATGCCGGCGAGCGCATCGATGGGCGGTATCTTGCCCTGCGCACCCGCGCCATGTTTGACGCCATGCTCGATGGACGGCTGGAGACGCCCGCGCAGCTACGGCAGTGGGTGCCAGGGAAGCTCTGATTAAGTGTTCGCTTTGAAGGGGCGCGACTTCACAGGCTGCGGAAAAAGTACATCGGGCAGCTTTTGCAGAAAGGCCCGGGGCTAAAGCCCCTTGGATTTGCCGGCTTTTTCGCAGGGCTAAAGCCCTGCGCTCCCACCGAAAAGCACAAAACGCGCATTTTTCCGCAGCCTGTTCAGTCGCGCCGCTGGCGCTTCGATTCAACGAGGCTTTAGCCTCTGAGGGAACGCTTGCGGACTTAATCAGACCCTCCGTAGAGCGGTAGATTGGAGAACGGAAGTCCGCCCCGCCCCCACCATAGTGGTATCGAAAAACGGTCGCGCGGAACGATAGGCTCTTCGCAAGGGCACAGGTTTGCGTGTTGAGACCATGCCCATGCGGGAACCGGATTGGATGATGAAAACCCTGTACTCACATCTTCGGCTGGCGAAGCGTTCCGGGTGGCTGCTTCTGGTTGCGCTGTTTGTCGCCAGTCCGGCCTGGGCGACGATTGGCAGCTTTACCATCTCGGCCACCGATGAGGTCATTCCGCAGGGCACGCTGGGCAGCTCGGCCATCACGGTCACGCCGGTGGACGGATATACGGGCAACATCACGTTCAAGGTCACTGGCTCCTCGCCGTCGTTTGCGAATGGGTGCGTTCTGCTTTCCAACTACGCGAACGTCAGCAGCATCAATCCGACGACCGTCGGCAACCTCGCCGTGGCTACCAGAAACTTCGACTGTCCTCCCGACTCGATTGGGAACCCCTACGGCGGCTCGACCATCGGCGCGGTGCGGCCGATGAGTTCCGGGGCGGGTGCTGCTTCGCTGGGCATTGCGCTGGGCGGCTTTCTCGCGGTGGGTCTCGTGGGCCGCCGTTTGCCGAAGCTGCGGCGGCTGTCGTGCCTGCTGGTGCCGGTTGCGCTAGCAGGTTTTGCGATGGGATGCAGCACGGCCACGCCGCTGCTGACCCCCAAGGGATCCTATACCCTGACGCTGGTCGGGACCGATGCGCACGCGACGCCGAACATCACTGCCTCTACGACCTTCACCGTGACCGTCCAATAGAGTGGAAGCTGAGTGCGCCTCAGGTCGCTGAGACCAGTCTCTCAATACTGCCATTCATAATGTTTATAATAAATAACAATACTATTCTAATCTCTTATACTCCAGCGTAAGGAGAAAGAGATGATCAATCGCACCAGAGAAGTCTTCGACCGGACCGCCTCCACCTATGACCGCGACCGCTCCTTGCTGATTCCGGGCTGCGACACCTTTTATCGCTGGGCCATCGACCTGATTCCGGCCGGGGCAAAGACGATTCTCGATCTTGGTGCGGGGTCGGGGCTTCTGACACGGCTCATCCGCAACCGCTTCCCTGAGGCGCACATTCATCTCATCGATTTCTCCGCGCCCATGCTCGCGCTGGCGGGCGACCGCATGGGCAACGACTCGCGCGTGACCTATCAGCGGGCAGACTACGTGGCCGCGCCGGTTGCCGATGATTACTGTGCGGTGGTCTCGTCGCTCTCGATCCATCATCTGGATGACGAGGACAAGCGTGCCGTTTACAAAAAGATGCATGGCGCGCTCAAGCAGAACGGCGTCTTCGTCAATGCCGAGCAGGTGGCCGGCCCGACTGCTGAACTGGACGCTAGATACAAGGCGCTCTGGCTCCGGCAGGTAAGGGAAGCGGGAGCTACCGAGCAGCAGATCAAGGCTTCGCTTTACCGGCAGCAGGAGGACCGCTGCTCGCCGGTGGGGGAGCAGCTTCGCTGGATGCGCGAGGCTGGGTTCGAGGATGCGGACTGCTGGTACAAGGACAACCGCTTTGCCGTGATGGCCGGAACGCGCGCATAACCGTTTGCGGACATGGTCGGGCCGCAGTTGCGAATCCCGCGAGTGCGGCCCGGCGTCTAAACTGGTGACAGCCATGAAGCGCGTTCGCTACACCAAATTCACCGGCGACCTTTCCTCGAGCTTCGGGCTCGAAGACCTGATGCAGGCATTGTCGGACTTCCTGCTCGACTCCGGGTTCAACGATCCGTACTCGCAGTTCAGCGAGTTCAATGAGCAGACGCTGGAGAACCTGCGCGAGGCGATTCGTCAGGCGCTCGAATCGGGCGAGATCTTCGATGAGGCGTCGCAGGAGAAGTACGACTCGCTTGACGAACAGCAGATCGAGGAGCTGATCGACCGCATCGTCCAGAAGATGCAGGAGCAGAACTTCATCAACGCCGAGCAGCCCGAGCAGACTGGGCAGGGCACGGCGGGGAACGCCGAGACCGCGCGGTTCGAGGTTACGGACAAGGCGATGGACTTTCTGGGCTACAAGGCGCTGCGCGACCTGCTGGGGCCGCTGGGCAAATCGAACCTGGGGCGGCACGACACGCGGCACGAGGCGGCCGGGGTTGAGATCAATGGCTCGACGAAGCTGTACGAGTTCGGCGACACGTTGAACCTCGACATTACGGCGACGCTTTCGAGCGTCTTTGCTCGCGAGGGCATTCGCACGGCGGTCGAGGGCGAAGAGCGCGTGCCGATGAACATCGGCTACTCGGACCTGTATGTTCACCAGTCGGATTATCAGTCCTCGTGCGCAACGGTCGTCTTGCTCGACTGCTCGCACTCGATGATTCTCTATGGCGAGGACAGGTTTACGCCGGCCAAGCGGGTGGCGATGGCGCTGGCGCACCTGATCCGCACGCAGTTTCCGGGCGACACGTTGAACCTGGTGCTGTTCCATGACTCGGCTGAGGAAGTTCCGGTCTCGCAGCTCTCTCGCGTACGCGTGGGGCCGCATTACACGAATACTCGCGAGGGGCTGCGGCTAGCTCAGCGGATTCTGGCGAAGCAGAACAAGGACATGAAGCAGATTGTGATGATCACGGACGGCAAGCCGTCGGCCCTGACGCTCGCTGATGGGCGCATCTATAAGAATGCCTTCGGGCTCGATCCGCTGGTCATCTCGGAGACGCTGGAGGAGGTCTCGCGGTGCAAACGGTCGGGCATTATGATCAATACCTTCATGCTGGCTCAGGAGTACTCGCTGGTGCAGTTTGTGCAGCAGGTGAGCGCGATGTGCCGGGGGAAGGCTTACTTCACCACTCCGCAGACGCTGGGAAACTATCTGCTGATGGATTTCATGTCGCGGCGGATGAAGACGATCCATTAGCGGGTACCCCCTTCCCCTCCCCTGCTTTTTGTGCAAAGTATTCTTAACAAATGACTTAGATTCGTACTTTGCCGGGAAAGTCCTGATTTTATTGGGGATGTTTTGGCAAAGTATTCATTCTGCTTGGCTTACTGCGTAGGATCGGTTGATGGGCAAGGCTTCGGGCCTGATTCTATTCTGGCTCCTATTTCTATTTTAGTCGGGTAGGGGAAACTGGCCCGCCAAGTTTGGTTGGGAATATCTGCTTGTATTTCAGTTGCATGGCTGGCTTCACGGCGAGCAGGGGATTGACAAGGGTTTGTGAGAGTCAAAGACCCCACCTTAGCGGCGATAAAGCCGCCGCGAAGATGGGGCACCCGGGTGTTGGTGGCGGGTTGAGGGAAGGCACACGCAGATCCTCCCGCTTCGCGGAAGGATGACAACTAAGGAGTTGGTGCGAATACGAACAGCAGATTCCTCCGCTACGCTGCGGAATGGAAATGCAAAAAATGCGATGACTTGATGGTTAGTTGAAGCCGCGGCGGGTGCGGGTGCGGGCGGTGAAGTCTTCCTGCTCGCGTTCGCGCATGCGTTCGGCGTAGTTGACGGCCTGATCGTTGCGCTGCTTCTTTTCGGCTGCGGTGAAGATGCGTTCCTCGGCGCGGCTGATGCGCTTGTGGGCGTACATGCCTTCGAGGAGGAACTCGGCTGCGCTGACTGCGGTTTCGGGTGTGGATTTGCTCGTGATCTTGAGAGGGGCCAGCTTCTCGATCAGGCCCTGAATTTGTTGCAGCTCGGCGAGCGAGCCGGCGGCGGGCTGGGCGTCGTTGAGCTGGACGGTGCCGCCGAGGTTGAACCACTGCTCGATCTGCTGCGTGTCTGTGCCGCCGAAGTATTGGTCGAAGATGGTGGCGACGCTCTGGCGGATGATCTCGCGGATGACGGTGTCGGCGCCGCGCATCTCGCCTTCGTATTCGAGCTCGATCTTGCCGGTGATGCCGGGGAGCGCGGCGTAGATGTCGCCGACTCTTGGGACGACGAGCTGCTCGTTGTGCAGTAACGCCCGGCGTTCTGCGTTCGAGAGGACGAGTTCGAGCGTGCTGATGGGCAGGCGCTGCGAGACGCCGCTGCGTTTGTCTACTTTTTTGTCTTCGCGGGCGTGGAAGGCGATCTGCTCGATGACCTGGCGGATGTAGTGCGGGACTTCGATGTCGGAGGAGTTGCGCGCGGACCATGCCTCCTGCGTGGTGATGGCGATGCCTTCTTCGATGTTTTCGGGGTAGTGGGTGCGGATCTCCGAGCCGATGCGGTCTTTGAGCGGCGTGACGATCTTGCCGCGCGCGGTGTAGTCCTCCGGGTTGGCGGAGAAGACGATGGCGACGTCGAGCGGGAGGCGGACAGGGTAGCCCTTAATCTGCACGTCGCCTTCCTGCATGATGTTGAAGAGCGCGACCTGGATTTTGCCGGCGAGGTCGGGCAGCTCGTTGATGGCGAAGATGCCGCGATTGGCGCGGGGGAGCAGGCCGTAGTGCATGGTGAGCTCGCTGCCGAGGTCCTGGTTGGAGCGCGCGGCTTTGATGGGGTCGATGTCGCCGACGAGGTCGGCTACGGTGACGTCGGGCGTGGCGAGCTTTTCGACGTAGCGGTCTTCTGGAGTGAGCCAGGCGATGGGCGTGTCATCGCCGAGGCGCGCGATGAGGTCGCGGCTGAACTTGCTGATGGGCGCATAGGGGTTGTCGCGCGTTTCGGAGCCGGCGATGTATGGAGTGGCGGGGTCGAGCAGCGTGGTCAGGGCGCGGAGGATGCGCGACTTGGCCTGTCCGCGCAGGCCGAGCAGGATGAAGTTGTGGCGCGAGAGGACCGCGTTGACAAGCTGAGGGATGACGGTGTCTTCGTAGCCGACGATGCCGGGGAAGAGCGGCTCCTTCGACTTCGCGGTGGTGCGCAGTCTGGCGATGAGGTTCTCGCGGAGCTCGTCCTTGACGCTGCGGGCGAGGCGGGCGGGGGTGAATTCCGATTTACGGAGCGCGCCTAGTGTGGTGGGAAGCGGGGTCGCCATATCTAAGTATAGATGTTTGGCGGGGGTGTGAGGGTGCGGTGGGTTTGGGTGGCGCACTCGGATTGGCGGAGAAAAGCAGATTCCTTCGCCTTCGGCTACGGAATGGAAATGCAAAAGGGCTGCGGAATGGAGATGCAAAGGGGCTGCGGAATGGAGATGCAAAGGGGCTGCGGAATGGAGATGCGAAAGGGCTGCGGAATGGAGATGCAAAGGGGCTGCGGAATGGAGATGCGAATGGGGTGGAGAGTGTTTATTCCCACCCATGCGCGATGAAGCTGCGCATGGATGGGGCACCCGAACATCTGTGGCCGGTGAGGGAAAAGCAGATTCCTTCGCTGCGCTGCGGAATGGAAATGCAAAAGGGCTGCGGAATGGAGATGCAAAAGGGCTGCGGAATGGAAATGCAAAAGGGCTGCGGAATGGAGATGCAAAAGGGCTGCGGAATGGAGATGCAAAAGGGCTACGGAATGGAAATGCAAGTCGCGCTACGGAATGGAAATACAAAATGCAAGCAGTCTCAGGGACTATGGGGTGAGGTCGTCGAGGAGGGCTTGCATTTCGCTGGCGGCGTGGGCGTTGCCGGTGCGCTGTGCGGCTTCGATGCCTTCTTTGAGGCGCGTAACAGCTTCGTCGCTGCGGTTGAGTTTGGCGAGCGTCTGCGCGGACATCTGGTAGGCGGGGACGTAGTCTGGGTTGTGCTGGATGAGGGTTGAGAACTCGGCGAGGGCCTGGCCGGTGCGGCCTTCGGCGGCGTGCGCCATGGCGAGGCCGTAACGGGCGAAGGCGTCGGTGGGGTTCTGCTCAAGCACTTGGGTGAAGAGGGCGATTCTATCCATAGCTTTATGGTGCGGGTTGGGTGCTGAGGTTGGCAAATTCCGACGGTGGCAGAATCCCACATCTCAAAAGCGAGATGTGGGGCACCCAATGATGGACTGCCGACGATTTAGACTGGTAGGAATGAGCGAAATTGTGTTGACGCGGACGGTGGTGGAGTCGCAGTCGGAGCGGAGCGAGATTGTGCTGCCCGCCGACTCGAATGCGTTGGGAAATTTGTTTGGCGGCAGGTTGATGCAGTACATCGACCTGGTGGGCGCGATGGCGGCGTCGCGGCACGCGCGGGCGTATACGGTGACGGCTTCGATGGACCATCTGGATTTTGTGGCACCGGTGAAGGTGGGCGATCTGCTGATTCTGAAAGCCAGCGTGAACCGGGCGTTTCGCACGTCGATGGAGGTGGGCGTGAGGGCGATGGTCGAGGACGTGAGGGCGCAGCGGCTCAGGCATGTGTCTTCGGCGTACCTGACGTTTGTGGCGATGGACCGCGACGGCAATCGGCTGGTGGTGCCGCAGGTTGTTCCGCAGACCGAGCACCAGACGCGGCGGTTTGAAGATGCCGGGCGGCGGCGGGAGATGCGGGCTGGCGAGACGCAGAGGAAGAAAGAGATGCGAGCGATGTTGGGTGAGGGCTGGCATGTGTGAGACAGGGTGTGGGGAATAGGGTGTAGGGAGTAGCAGACAAGAGCAGCGATAAGAAGAGGAGAACGTGATGGGACATACAGGACATGGAATTCCGCAGGGGCCGCAGGCTTTGCCGGAGGTGAAGTATGTGGTGGCGGTGGGGAGCGGCAAGGGTGGCGTGGGCAAGACGACTGTCGCGGTGAACGTGGCGATTGCGCTGGGCAAGCTGGGGTATAAGGTCGGGCTGCTCGACGCGGACATCTACGGGCCGAATGTGCCGACGATGATGGGCGTGACGCGGCAGCCGAATGTGGTAAATGAGAATCGGATTGAGCCGGTGGTGGCGCATGGAGTGAAGTTCATCTCGATTGGGCTGATCTCGCCGGGTGACAAGCCGATGGTGATGCGCGGGCCGATGCTGCACCAGATTATCCGGCAGTTTTTGCAGCAGGTGGAGTGGGGCGAGCTGGATTTCCTGATTGTGGACCTCCCTCCGGGGACGGGCGATGTGGTGATCTCGCTGGTGCAGACGGTGCCGCTGACTGGGGCAGTAGTGATTTCCACCGGGTCGAGCGTGGCGTTGCAGGACGCGCGGAAGGCGCTGGAGATGTTTCATCAGGTGAAGGTGGATGTGCTGGGCATGGTCGAAAACATGAGCCAGATGACGCTGCCTTCGGGCGAAGTGATTGACGTGTTTGGCGCGGGCGGAACGGAGCGGACGGCGGCTCAGTTTGGGATTGCGTTTTTGGGCGCGGTGGAGATGGACCCGGCTGTGCGCGAGGGCGGCGATAAAGGCTTGCCGGTGGCGCTGGCGGGGGCGGAGTCGAAACTGTGCAGTGGGTTTTATGAGGTGGCGGCGAAGGTGGCTGAGCGCGCTAAGGATGTTGGTGCGAAGAGCGAGGATGTGATCGAGATCAGCTAGCGTGGTGAGTCAGAAGTTCGTGGCATCCTTTGCGAAAAGCAACCGCAGGTCCTTCGACTCCGCAAACCGCAAAAAACGCGGCTTGCTGCGCTCAGGATGACAATTTTATTGATGTTGCGAACTTCAGACTCAGGACACTAGCGTTGATTGACGGGGGCGGTAGACTGAGAGGGTGAGGCTTCCAGCGGGTTAGTATCGTGGATGGGGTAAGCCCCAGGGGCTAAAGCCCCGGTTTTTGGGTTGACGGGGAGAGGCCCAAGGCTGAAGCCTTGGGGTACCTAGAAGCTAAAGACGGCACCTGGAGGCCAAAGACGGCACGGGAAGCCAACGACGGTACGGGAAGCTAACGACGGCACGGGAAGCTAACGACGGCACGGGAAGCCAACGACGGCACGGGAAGCCAACGACGGTACGGGAAGCTAACGACGGTACGGGAAGCTAACGACGGTACGGGAAGCTAACGACGGTACGGGAAGCCAACGACAATGACTGTCCCTGAATTCGGGACAATGATGGTTGTAATGGGCTTGATGGAGGGACCAATGGCAGACGCGGAGCGGGTGACGGCGCGGCAGCGGTCCATTCTGACGGCCATCATCGAAAGCTATATCGAGACGGGCGAGCCGGTGGGTTCGGGCACGATTGCGCGTTTGCAGAGTGCTGAGGCGGGGTTCAGCTCGGCCACGGTGCGCAATGAGATGGCGGAGCTGGCCGACGTGGGGTTGCTGGAACAGCCGCATACTTCGGCGGGCCGCGTGCCCACGGCGCGGGCGTTCCGGATGTATGTGGAGCAGTTGAGCGGCGGCGCGCATCCGCGAATTGATGTGGCGCGGCTGCCGGTGCGGTCGCGGCGGCAGATTGATTCGAGTCTGGCGGGAGTGGCGGGAACGCAGGCGATGCTGGAGCGGACCTCGCATGTGCTGGCTACGCTGTCGAGCGGCGTCGGCGTGGCGATTGCTCCGGCGACCGAGGGAGATGCGCTGGAGCACGTGCATTTTTCGCGGCTGGCTGAGGCGCGGGTGTTGGCTGTGGTGGTGACGCGCAGCGGGCTGGTGCGTGACCGGGTGCTGGCGCTGGACCGCGATCTGACGCTCGGCGAGCTGGAGACTGCAGCGAATTTTTTGAATGAGAACTTTCGCGGCTGGAGCGTCGAGCGCGTGCGGGCCGAGATTGCGCGGATGCTTGACCGTGAGCGGAGTGAGTATCAGCGGATGCTGAACTCTGTGCAGCAGCTTTGGGCGAAGGCTGTGCCTGATGTCGCTGCGCAGATGGCGTATGTGGACGGAGTGGCGAACCTTGTGGGCAGTCAGGAAGACCGGGAACAGTTGCGCGAGGTGCTGGCAGCGCTCGAAGCGAAGCAGCGGGTGGTCGAGTTGCTGAATGCGTATATCGACGCGCGGCAGGAGAGTGTGAGGGTGGTCTTCGATCTTGACGAGCATGCTCCGGAGATGGCGGGGCTGGTGCTGATTGCGGCTCCGGCGCGGATGGGCGGCGAGAGTCGCGGCACGGTGGGTGTGATTGGGCCGAAGCGGATGCACTATGAGAACACGATGAACGCGGTGAGCTACATCGCGCAGGTGTTTGATCGAATGCTGCATTCATAAATGCAGGGCTTAGGGCTTAGGGCACAGGGATTAGAAATGCGCCCTGGTATCGGCTCGCGCGATGGGCGCGGATAGGCAACAATAGAGGTAGTGCTATGAGGAGACACGAAAAGATGCAGGACGAGACGATCGTGCAGGCTGTGCAGGAAGGCGATGCTGTATCGACGCCTTCGTCGGCCGAGCCCGCGAGTGAGACGAGTGTGTTGCAGGCTGAGGTGGAGCTGCTGAAGGGCGAGCGCGACCAGTTGCTGGATCGGCTGGCGCGGCTCCAGGCTGAGTTCGACAACGCGAGGAAGCGCGAGGCGAAGGAGCGGACCGACGCGCTCGACCGTGGCGTGACCCGGGCCGTGGAGCCGTTTCTGGGCGTGATGGACAACTTCCAGCTTGCGCTGAAGTCGGATGGGACCGTTGAGCAGTTGCGCGCCGGCGTGGACCTGATTCTGAAGCAGATGGAAGACGCGCTGAAGGGACTGAACGTGCAGGCCGTCGAGGCGGTGGGCGCGCAGTTTGACCCCCGCATCCACGAGGCTTTGGGCAGCATCGAAACAAAGGAGTTTCCCGACCACCAGGTGCTGGAGGAGATTCGCCGGGGCTATCGGATGCGCGAAAAGCTGCTGCGTCCGGCGCTGGTCAGGATTGCGGTGAACCCGGGGCAGGTGGCGGAGTAAGGCAGAGGACAGTTCAGAGAGATGGCGACGGCGAACGTGACAAAGGTTGATTACTACGAGGTATTGAGTGTCTCGCGGGACGCGAGCGATCAGGAGATCAAGACGGCTTATCGCAAGCTGGCGATGCAGTTTCATCCTGATCGCAATCCGAACAATCCGGCTGCTGAGGAGAAGTTCAAGGAGTGCGGCGAGGCTTACTCTGTGCTGAGCGACGCGGACAAGCGGGCGGCGTATGACCGCTACGGCCATGCGGCGTTTCAGGGCGCTGGGGGCGGAGGCAACCCGTTTGCGGGGCAGGGCTTTGGTGGACAAGACCTGGGGGACATCTTCGGCGACCTGTTCGGCGAGATGTTCAACATGGGCGGCGCGGGTGGGCGCAAGGCTTCGCGCGTGCAGCGTGGCCGCGACCTTCGCTACGACCTGACGCTGGAGTTTGAAGAGGCCGTCTTCGGGATGGAGCGCGAGATCAAGATTCGCCGCATGGAGATGTGCGACGATTGCAAAGGCTCGGGCGCGGCGAAGGGCAAGAAGGCCGTGACCTGTACGCAGTGCGGCGGGCGCGGCCAGCAGCGATTCCAGCAGGGGTTCTTTTCTGTGGCGCGGACCTGCTCTGCTTGCGGCGGCACGGGGACGTTGATTGTCGATCCGTGCGCGACGTGCCGGGGCGAGACGCGCGTGCAGGCGGAGCACACGATTCTGGTGAAGGTGCCTGCGGGCGTCGAGCAGGACACGCGCATCCGCTACCAGGGCGAGGGCGAGGCAGGGAAGTTTGGCGGGCCGGCGGGCGATCTGTACGTCGTGTTGATGGTGAAGGCGCACAAGTTCTTCGAGCGCGACGGCGACGACCTGCACTGCGTGATGCCGATCTCGTTTCCGCAGGCGGCGCTGGGCACGGAACTGGAGATCGAGACGCTGGAAGGCGCGGCGACGATCAAGGTTCCTGAAGGCACGCAGAGCGGGCGGGAGTTCAAGCTGAAGGGCAAAGGCGTGCCTCATCTGAATGCGCATGGCAAGGGCGATCTGATTGTGGAGATTCGCGTGCAAACGCCGTCGAAGCTGAATAAGGCGCAGAAGGAATTGCTCAGGCAGCTTGGAGAGACGATGGTGGTGGAGAACACGCCGACTTCGCGCGGGTTGTTCGAGAAGGTGAAGGAGATGTTTAGCTAGCGTGGTGAGTCTGAAGTTCGTGGCATCCTTTGCGAAAAGCAACCGCAGGTCCTTCGACTCCGCAAACCGCAAAAAACGCGGCTTGCTGCGCTCAGGATGACAATTTTATTTATGTTGCGAACTTCAGACTCAGGACACTAGGGTGGTGAGTCATTAATTTGGCGAAGCATAGGACGGGCTTTCAGAGGCTGCGGAAAGAGTCCATCCGGCAGCTTGTGCGGAACGGCCCGGGGCTAAAGCCCCTTGATTTTGCTGGGAGTTTCGCAGGGCTAAAGCCCTGCGCTCCCACCGAAAAGCACAAAGCGTGCATTTTCCTTCGGGAATGACAACAAATCCCGGCTACGCGAAGTGGGTCGAGGCTATCGCGATGGCGGCGATGGCTGCGGTTTCGGCGCGGAGGATGCGGGGGCCGAGGGTGACGGGTTGCCAGTTGTGTTCGGTGAAGAGGGCCATCTCTTCGTGGGTCCAGCCGCCTTCGGGGCCGATGGCGAGGGCCAGGCGAGAGTATTCATCCCACCCTTCGCGGTGAGACTGCGAAGGGTGGGGCACCCGAGATTCGTCATCCCACCCTTCGCGGTGAGGCTGCGAAGGATGGGGCACCCGGTCTTCAGTGGTGGTTGATATTTTTTTGAGTGCTTCGTTGAGGGTGGTGGCTTGTTCGGTTTCGCTGAGCAGGACGCGGATGGGAGATCGCTCCTGTTCGAGCGCAGCTTTGAGTGCGGTTGGATCTGCGATCTCGGGGATGGTGGTGCGGCGGGATTGTTTGGAGGCTTCGAGCGCGATGCGGCGCCAGCGTTCGGCGCGTTTGGCGGCGGCTTGTGCGAGATGCTTTTCCGTGCGGCGGGCGAGGATGGGTGTGATGCGCTCCACACCCAGCTCAGTGGCTTTTTCGATGGCCCACTCCATGTGGTCGAACTTGAAGACGGCGAGCAGCAGATGCAGGGGCAGGGCCGTGTCGGATTCCAGCTCCTCGTGCAGGATGAAGCTGACCTCGGAGGGGGAGACGCTGGCGATTTCGGCGCGGTGCAGGAAGCCGCCCGCGACGACGTCGTAGACCTGGCCGGGTTCGGCGCGCAGTACGCGGGCGAGATGCGTGGCCTGGTCGCCGGTGAGGGTAGCGGAGGTCGCGGTCCAGGCGTCAGCGATGAAGCGGCGACGGGTCATTTGTCGATTGAATTCGCCGGGGGCGTGTAGGTGGGGTGGGTCATTTCGGACTTGCGCGAGATGACGACCGGCTGGTCGCCTGCGTTGTAGAGGTTTACGTTGAGCACCGTGGTGCGGCGGTGGTCCCACACGGACTGGGTGACGGGGAAGTGGAGGATGACCATGCCCTCGGCAGACTGGCCCGGCTCGATGACCGTCTCGCGCAGGAGCGGTTCGGTGACGAGCGGCTTGAGGCCGGGAAAGGTGGTCAGCAGGTTGGGGATGTCGTCCTTTTCGACGGCGCTGGTGGTCATCGGCTCGCCGTCTTCGGTGGTCAGGGTGGCGGTGTAGTCCTTGATGAAGATCGGGTAGCGGGTGCGGTCTTCGATGCGGAGCGTGGTGAGGACGTAGAGGTTGTCCTCGACCTGCTTTTGGCCGAGCACGATGGAGCCTGTACCCATCTCGACGTGGGTGGGAAAGACGATGGTATGGGAGACCGAGAGGGTAGCGGTCTTCTCGGGCGTCAGGCGCACGACGAGCATAATTAACATGCCTAGTACGAGAAATGCGATGAGCACCGGCAGCAGGAGGTTGGTGCGTGCGGGTTGTGGGAAGCTCGGGGTCGAGGTGGACAGGCTCATAAACAAATGTCAGTGTTACAGAAAATCGAGGCTGAACTACATTACACCAAAGTTCGCAAGTGGTGACATACCGTGTTATGACAGACGCTGCGAGCAGGAAAAAAGTTGAAGAAAGTTACCGCTTATCCTGTTGGACAGCATACTCGTGGAGAACCACGGCGATCAGGGCGGCAGTGGGGACGGCGACCAGGGCGCCGACGATGCCGGCCAGCGAGGTCCCCAGCAGCAGGGCGACCAGCACGGTCAGGCCCATCAGATTGACGCTCGAACGCATGATGCGCGGGATGAGGTAGGCGTTCTCGATGTTGACGTAGACGATGTAGAAGATCAGGACGCCGGCCATCTTGGCCCAGGAGTCCAGTGCGGCCACACCCGCCGCGATGATGATGGTGAAGATTCCCCCCGCGATGGGAATGATGTTGAACAGGCCCATCAGAAAGCCGAGCAGCAGAAAGTAGCGAACGTGCAGCAGCCCGAAGGCGATGGTGCTGGAGACGCCGAGGATGAGCATCAGCAAGCCCTGGCCGACAAGCCATTTGCTGATTTTGAGGTTGGCCTGATGGAGCGTCGCGTCTAATCGCACGCGCTGCGGCGCGGGGCAGAGCGAGAGAAAGAAGCCGTAGGCGCGGTCGCCTTCGAGCATGAAGTAGATGCAGAGAAACGCCGCCGTGAGGATGTCGAACAGATGCGAGAGCCACTCCGGCAGCGCCGAGACCAGATAGCTGGCCGAGGCGGTGAGGGCGGTCTCGGCGCGCACGGCCAGCGAGTCAACGCCGACCCTGTCGGCGAGTGGGAGGCGCTTGAGCCGGGCCACGGCGGCGGGAATGCGCGTAGGCAGGTCGTTGGAAAACTGGCGCAGGTCGCGGAGCACTGGCGGCATACCCGCCGTGAAGAAGAGGGCCAGCACGCCTGCGACGGCCGCGATGAGAAGAATGATGGCGATGGGGCGGGAGGCGCGAAACGAGCGGAACTCCCAGGCGGTGATGCGGTTGACGACCGGGACAAGGACCGCGGCGAACAACGCCGCAACGTAGATGATGAGGATCTCTTTGCGCAGCGCCCAGGCGAGCAGTAGAAACAGCACAACGCCGAAGCAGAAGAGGATGTGCCCGCGGACGGCGCGGCGGGAGGCTGCCTCGGCGGGCGTAAGGTCTGGATTCGTAGAGTCTGGGGGCGAAGTGGCCAGCGCGGTCTCCTTCTTGATGGTGATGCGGTTAGTGTGCTCCGCAGGCGCTCGGGCGCGGGAGTGCAGAGTTTGATTCAGGCTGACTCTGGTTCAGGGCCGCGCTCAGGGCAGTCAGGATGGCTTCGACGGTTTGCTCTGGTGTGATGGCGGCGGTGTCGATGGTGAGCCGGGAGATGCGGCGATAAAGCGGATGGCGGCGGGCGAAGCGGGCCTCTGCGGCTTCGAGGTCGGCCAGAACGGGGCGGCCGATCTCCTGCAACATGCAGCGGTCATACAGCATGGGGAAGGGAGCGTCGAGAAAGATGGTGAAGGTGGCCGGGGTCTGATCGATGAGCAGACGATTGGTCAGTTCTTCGGGCGCGCCGCCACCGAGTGCAAGGACGGTCTGGCTGCGGCTGAGGGCCGAGGCCAGCGCCGAGGATTCGAGACGGCGGAAATGCGCCTCGCCGTGCCGCTCGAAGAGCTGCGGGATGGTGGCGCTGGTGCGGGCTTCGAGGTGCGTGTCCACGTCGAGGAAGTTCCACCCGATGCGCGCTGCCAGCAGACGGCCGATGGTGGACTTGCCCGCTCCCATGAAGCCGGTGAGGACCAGGCGTTTGAGTTGCGAGGGAACGAGCGGCGTGGTGGCGGGTTCGGCTTTCGGGGATGACATCCGGTTCTCCTTAGTCTAGTGCCTGTTGAGTTGTGAGTATGAAAAAGCCGCAACCTTTGCGGTTGCGGCTCGGGAAGTTCGATGGCGCCCTGAAAGTTTATGGGGTTTCAGAGCAACATGCGAGAACTCCGCTGGCCGCTGGGTAGCGCCAGAAGCAGAGCGTAAAAAAGGCGAATGGATGCCGGCTCGTCATGTTGAATTTCAACGTATCATCGCGGAAGGTCGAAGGCAAGCCGGCGTCACTCTTATGGGGAGTGTTCTTCGAGACTGTGTGAGAGTTTGATCGTTTGTGAAAGCCGTACCTCAGCGGCTAAAGAGGCTGCGGAAAAAGTCCATCCGTCAGCGCGTTCAGAAAGGCCCGGGGCTGAAGCCCCTCGAATTTGCCGGCTTTTTTCGCAGGGCTAAAGCCCTGCGCTCCCACCGAAAAGCACGTAGATTGAGTTTTTCTTCAGCCTGTAAGGCCTCGTCGAATCGAAGCGACTGGCGCGCGACTGAAGGCGCGCCCCTTCAAAACGATCGGAGCTTTCCTCATGCTCCTTAGCGGAGTATGGCGGCGTTGAGTGCGTCGAGTGCGGAGCTTTGGCGCGATGCGTCAGCCTGGTCGAACGGGCCTGCCCACCAGAAGCCGAAGTGGTTGGCCGGGTCGCGGTCGTTGCTCCAGAGACTGTCGGCGTTGGCTTTGGCGAAGGACTGGTAGCGAGGGTTGGGGAACGAGTTGTTCAGCAGCATGAGGTTGCGGCTGAAGATGCCTTTGAACTGGGGCACGTCTCCGCCGGTGTGGGCGGGGCTGGACTCGTGGAGCACGCCCTGGCTGTCGGTGAGGTGCTCGATTGCGGCGAGCGCAATCGCTGCGGCGGTTTGGGGCAGGCTTGGGTCTGGCGCTGCTTTGTTCAGTTCAACCAGCGCGCCGAGGATGACGCCCTGATTGTAGGTCCAGGTATTTTTGCCGTTGTTGATGCAGTGGTTGGGATTGCTGTAGTTGAGGCCATCGTTGACGAGGTGGCTGTTGTTGATCATGCCGGAGTTGCGAAACCACGCCCATTCTTTCTGTGCCCAGGCGAGGGCATCGCTGCGCTCCTGCGGCGTCCTGGCACGGTTGGCGAGCGAGGCGGCCACGGCCAGGAACAGCTCATTTTCGATGGCGTTTTTGCCGTGCGTCTTCTTGCTCCACCAGACGCCTCCGCCGCAGGCGCCGGTGTCCCAGCCGTGCTGCATGTCGGTGAAGATGGACGATGCGGCCTGGAGGTACTCGGGCCGATGTGTGAGGTCGTAGACATCGATCCACGCGAGCGCCCACCAGCCTTCGTCATCGTAGTAGTTGTTGATGAATCCGGGCGCGCCGTCGGGGCCGGTTTGCGCGGCGTGCAGCGTGTTGCTGAACACAGGCCGGTACTTTGTCGCATGGGTGATGCGGCTGTAGTTTGCCAGAGCGGTGATCACGTTGGCGGAGTTCCACCAGCCAGTCGTGCGATACAGGCCACTCCCGGGGGTGTACCACTGCTGGAGTGCGTTGACCGCTGCTTCGGCGTGGGCGCTGTAGTTTGGAGCAGCAGCCTGAGCACGCGCTATGGCGCAAGTGCAGATCAGCGCGGCGACGAGTAAAAGGCAACGTGCGGAATTCTTGAAGGGGACGGTCACTGGCCAGGGCATTTCCCTGAAAGTATAGTTCGGTACGACCGAAGCGAAACGCAGATTCCCCTCGGTCATGACAACAAAGGGGCGGGCCGATGCTAACGCAGATTCCCTTCGGGAATGACAACAAAGGGGCGGGCCGATACTAACGCAGATTCCCTTCGGGAATGACAACAAATCTTGTTTCGGAAGATAAGGTTGTGAGGACAATATCTTCAGGGTTGTGAGGACAATATCTTCAGGGAAAATGCTAAGGCTTGGCGGGCACGGAGTGGTTGTTGTCGCCGGGATGCTCCTGCTGGAGCTTGCTCTGGATGTTGTCCCAGACGGTGTCGCTGGGTTCGTAGTCGGGTTCGAAGAGGCTCTTGGCGTGTTCGGCGATGGTTTCAAGATCGCGGACCAGTGCAGCACAGTCGGGATTGTTGCGGAGGAAAGTCTGCAAACGGGGATCGGTGCTGACGCTCCCGTTGCTGTTGGCGAAGAGTTCAGGCAGACAGCTTTCAAATTCAGCAGGGGTCATGGTGTCGAAGTTGGGGAATTCAAAGTCGGTCATAGTGCCGCCTCCTTGAAGGCGGGTTGCGTGGGCTGCTGCTCGGGCGCAGGCCCCTCGGACCTGCGAAGGATCTCGCGGAGCCTGAGGCGGGCTTTGTGGAGCTGCGATTTGCTATTGCCGGTCGAGCACTCGAGCATCTCGGCAATCTCGTTGTGCTCAAAGCCTTCGACATCGTGCAGGATGAAGACCATGCGATAGCCGGGCGGAAGCAGGGCAACGGCGCGTTCGAGCGCGACACGATCGACCGAGCCGGCAAGATGCATGTCGCGGCTGCCGAAGTCGCGCTTCGGCGTGTCTTCGTCGGAGGGGTTGATGGTCTCTTCGAGCGAGACGAGGTTCAGGCCCTTTTTGCGCAGGTGCATCAGGACGAGGTTGACGGTCAGCCGGTGCAGCCAGGTGGAGAAGGCCGACTCGCCGCGAAAGCTGCCGATCTTGCGGAACAGATGCAGGAATGCCTCCTGCGTCATGTCCTCGGCTTCGGAGACGTTGCCCAGCATACGCAGGCAGAGCGTGTAGACGCGGCGTTTGTGCAAGGCGTAGAGGCGCGAGAAGGCTTCGGCGTCGCCGTTCTTGGCGCGCTCGATGGCTTCGGCTTCTCCGGCGATGGGAGGGTTCCGCTTAAAGATCGCGGGAGCAGGTTTCATCGGTTGCATTTGTGTCATTGATTGGCCTTGGAGGTCCATGATGCGACTCCGGCTGTGTTCCTGTTTCTGTAGGTTCTGCTCTTCGTGTATCCAGCCTACTTGAAACGCTGACGGTGGTTGATTCTCAATGAGTTATGACGGCAAAATCGGGCAAAGGGTTGTAGTCGAATCAGGAGCCGATGAATCGCGCATAGAGCGAGCGGGCGAGCGTGACGTCGGTGGTGCCCTGAATGATGGCGCGGCCGTCGGCGAAGAGCGTGAGTGTGTGGGGCGGGCGCTCGAAGCGCAGCAGCAGATTGTTGTAACGGACGGCGCCGTGAGGAGCGAGGCGCTCGCGCATGGCGGCGAAGTCAACCGGCCGGTGATGCTCGTGGATCTGGACTGAGTTCCTGCCGCAGAGCGTGATGTGCGGGCGGCCTTCGCCGGCAAGGTGCGTGAATTGACGCAAACCGCAGACTGCGCAGGCTGGGTCGGGCCTTGCAGTGTTCACTTCGCTGCGCTCGTTTGACCAGAGATCGAAGCTGAGCAAGGTGCGGCGCATGAGGTGAGGCTGCCGGGTGAGGAACTTCAGCGCCTCCGTCACCTGGATCGACGCGGCCAGGTTGACTGCGGTCGAGAGAATGCCCGACGTGTCGCAGGTTTCGACCGGGCCGCCTGGGGGCTTGGGGAAGATGCAGGCGAGGCAGGCGGTTGAGGCTGCGCTCATGGTCTGCGAATCCCAGGTCTCAGAATCGAGACCTGGGGCACCCACACTTTCTGTGTGGGCAGGCAGGATATTCATGGTCGCGGCGTAAGCGCCGATGGCGGCGGCGTAGATCCACGGCCTGCCCTGTTCCACGCTGAAGTCGTTGATGAGATAGCGGGTCTCGAAGTTGTCGGTGGCATCGAGAATGATGTGCGCCTCAGCGAGCAGCGCGTGGATATTGGCCGGGACGAGATCGTCGATGCGCGCGTTGACCGCGATGGTGGAGTTGAAGAGCGCGATCTTGCGGCGCGCGGCCTCGGCTTTGGGAAGAGATTCGAGCGCGTCGGCTTCGTCGAAGAGCACCTGGCGCTGGAGGTTCGAGGGCTCGACGAAATCGCGGTCGATCAACGTGAGTGTGCCTACGCCCGCGCGGGCCAGTAGAGATGCGGCCGCCGCTCCGGTGGCTCCGCAGCCTACGACCGCGACATGCGCTTTGGCCAGCAGGTTCTGGCCTTGCCGGCCGATGCCGGAAAACAGGACCTGCCGCGAGTAGCGGTCTTCGTCCGGGATGCCCGGGGCGGTGCCCGATAGGATGCTGGCGGGGGAATTGCCGGTGAATGTGGCTGGGGGCTGAGGCATCATGGAGGCTGCGCTCAAAAGGCGCCGCTGTTTCGTAGTATAGAGAATGTGGACGCGCCGGGGCGATGCTGGCCTCAGCCGCTCGCGGCGGCATCTTACAACGATATGGCCTGCCGTGGCAGCGCAGGCTTTCCATGCGGACGCGCAGGGACAGTGTCCGCAGGTTGCAGGACTTGTGGAACTCGAATCAAAACGGAAATGAATGGGTGGTTTTTTGCGTCAGGTTGCAAGAGGTCGAACTGCGAAGCTGCGGAGAAGGGCAGGGCAGTGGCTCGCCGCAATGTGCGCGGCGCTGACGCTCGCAACAGGCCATGCCCGCGCGCAGACGCCCGGTGCGCCCCAGACTTCGACCCCGCCTGCGACCAACAACAGCGCGGGGCTGACCCCCTCCATCTGGGACTGGAAGGGGCTCGTCGTCGGCAAGATCGAGTTTGAAGGTGTCACGTTCGACAAGACGGACACGCTGCCCGACGAACTTCCGCAGAAGACGGGCGAGCCGCTGGACCCGGAAAAGGTCCGCGCCAGCGTTCGGCGGCTGTTTGCAAGCGGACGTTACCGCGACATCGTCGTTCGCGGCATTCGCCAGGGCAATACGGCGACGCTGATCTTTGCGGGACCTGCGCGCTACTACGTTGGTCGCGTCACGATCGCAGGCGTCAAGAGCGAGCGGCTCACGTCGCTGCTTGAGTTTGCCACCAGGCTCTCGCCGGGCACGCCGTTCAGCGATCCCGAGATTGCCGCGGGTACCGAGGGCATCACGCAGATGCTGCAACAGCAGGGATACTACGAGCCCAAAGTTGCAGCGAAGCAGGAGATCGATACGGAGGGCGAACAGGTCAACGTCACCTACACCGTTGCCATTGGACCACAGGCGAGGATTGGCAGTGTCATGGTCGAAGGCGACAACATTGGCCTGTCTCTCGAGGATTTTCGTGAAAAGGGGAAGTTGAAGAAGGGCAGCAAGGTCACGCGCGACACCACGAGCAACGCACTCTCCAGGCTGCGGTCGCAGTACCAGAAGAAGAACCATCTCGAAGCAACGGTCACGCTCACGAAGCAGACCTACCAAACCGCGACGAACACGGTGGACTACGACTTCCACGTGAACCAGGGGCCGCAGGTCGAGGTCGCGGTGGAAGGGGTGAAGATCAGCAGAAGCAGGCTGCATCTGCTGGTGCCCATCTTCGAGGAAGGCACCATTGACAATGACCTGCTGAATGAAGGGCTCCACAATATCCGCGACTACCTGCAACAGCAGGGATACTTCGACGCCTCCGTGGACGTGAAGATGATTGGGGCCGGCACCAGCGCGGAGAAAGTTGTGTTTTCGGTCGATCGCGGCGTCAAGCACAAGGTGCTGGAGGTAGACATCACGGGCAACAAATACTTCACCGACGACCTGCTGCGCGAGCGGATGCAGGTGGTCAAAGGCAATGCCTATCAGCGCAGCGGAAGGTACAGCCCGTCGCTGGTGGCGGCCGATGTGAACTCGATTCAGGCGCTCTACCGCGCGAACGGCTTCGACGAAGCGAAGGTCACGACCAAGGTCCAGGACAGGGACGACTCGGCCGGCGGCAAGCCTCTCAAAGAGGCGCAGATCCGCGTGACGTACATCGTGGACGAAGGCCCGCAGCAGAAGTTCGGCAAGGTGGACCTGAACGGCGTGGACCAGAAGCGCGTAGCCGATGTGCACGGCCTGATGAATGCGCAGCCAGGGCAGCCTTTTTCGCTGGTCACGCTCTCCGGCGACCGCGACACGGTGCTCCAGTACTACCTGAGCCACGGGTTCGATCAGGTGAAGGTCGAGATCCAACAGCAGAAGAACGCCGCCGACCCGCTGAAGACAGATGTCTCGCTGAATGTGACCGAGGGCCAGCAGGTCTTCGTGCATCAGGTGCTGCTGTCGGGCGTGGAGAAGACGAAGCCGCGCGTGGTCCAGAACCAGATACTCGTTCATGCGGGCGACCCGCTGGACCAGACGGCCCTGCTGGAGACGCAGCGGAACCTCTACAGCACTGCGCTGTTCAATCAGGTGGTGGCCGCGGTGCAGAACCCCACCGGCGATGCGCCGGAGAAGAACGTGCTGCTGCAACTGACCGAAGCGAAGCGATGGAATGTGACCTACGGCTTCGGTCTCGAGGCGCAGACGGGCACACCGGCGCAGGGCATGATCTCGCCGGCGTCGTGCATCCAACTGGGACTGAACCCGTGCAATATTTCGCAGGAGGGCAAGGCCGGCGTCAGCCCGCGCGTATCGCTCGACGTGTCGCGTACCAATCTGCGCGGCACCGAAGACACGCTGACGCTGCACTCGGCGTTCGGCCTGCTCGAACAGGTGGCGATCCTTACTTTTCAGAATCCGCACTTCCTCGGAAGCAAGACGTGGTCCGGCGCAGTCTCGGGCGGCTACTCGAACATTCAGGACATTACAACGTTCACGTCATCCACCTTGCAGGGCGACTTTCGGCTCACGCAGAGGCCGCAGCGCAAGGACACCTTCATCTACGACTTTCAGTACCGCAGGGTGAAGGTCAACAGTCTTCAGGTGTCGGCTGATTTGATTCCGCTGCAATCGCAGCCGGTGCGTGTCGGCGGCCCGGGCATTACGTGGTTTCACGACACGCGCTTGCCGGGGCCGCTTGATGCGACCAAGGGCACGTATTCGACGATCCAGACGTTTGTCGCATCGTCGAAGTTCGGCTCCGAGACGGACTTCTGGAAGGTGGATGGATCGAACTCGACCTACTACCAGTTCGGCAAGGAGAAGTATGTCTTCGCGCGGAATACGCGGATTGGATATGAGCGTCCGTGGGGGGCCAATCCCAACATTGGGAACGATGCGTGTGCGGGAGTGCTTCTGACGACCAATCCCAGTTGCAGCGCGGTCCCGCTGCCCGAGAGGTTGTATGCAGGCGGTGCGACCTCGCTGCGCGGGTTTGGCATCAACGCTGCCGGACCGAGAGACTTGCAGACTGGATTTCCCGTAGGCGGCACTGCGGCGTTTGTGAACACATTCGAGTTCCGAATGCCTGCGCCGACGCTGCCCTACGTGGGAAGCAGCGTCAACTTTGTGTTGTTTCACGACATGGGTAATGTGTTCCAGAACCCGGGCGACATGTTCCCGAGCTTTCTTAACTTCCACCAGCCGAACCGAAGCACGTGCTTCGACACGACCGGCAAGGTCGGTACGTGCAGCTTCAACTATTTCAGCCACGATGTCGGTGTGGGTGCGCGCTACAAGACGCCGGTCGGGCCTGTTCGTCTCGACTTCAGCTACAACCTGAATCCGCCGGTGTATCCGGTGATCTACGATTTTTCCAATAGCACGCCGCACGAAGGCCATGCGGGCCACTTCAACTTCTTCTTCAGCATCGGAGAGAGCTTCTAATGTGCGCACTGAGACACAATCCGGCGCGAAGGCGGTGGCTGCATCTGGCTCTGGCCGCGCTGCTGGCCTCGGCGCATGGATGGGGCCAATCTGCGCAACAGGCCGCGACGGCCGATGCGCATGCGGCACAGGGTGTCCTGCTCGACCGTCTTGTCGCTGTGGTCAACGGCGATGTGATTCTCGAAAGCGACGTTGATGAAGAGCGAAGGTACGAAGAGATCCAGCCCTACCGCGAAGCGGGAACCTTCTCGCGCGACCGCGCCATCCAGCGCCTCGTGGACAGAGAGCTGATCCTTCAGCAGGCGGAGTTGCAGCAGGAAGATCAAGTGTCGGACGACGAGTTGAAGGCGCAGTTGGTCACGCTGCGCAACGACATTCCGGCGTGCAAACAATACAACTGCCAGACGGACGACGGGTGGAAGAAGTATCTGGCTGCGCATGGATTCACCGTCGAGGAGTTCGACGAGCGTTGGCGGCAGCGGATGGAGCTGCTGAAGTTCATTGAGGTGCGCTTCCGCTCCGGCATCACCATCTCTGACGACGAGATCAAAACCTACTACGAAAAGACCATGCTGCCGGAGTACGCGCAGCGCAACGTCGCTCCGCCGAAGCTGGAGACGATCTCGAAGCGAATTGAAGAGGTACTGTTGCAGCAGCAGGTCAGTAGTCTGTTGCAGGATTGGCTGAAGTCTCTGCGCGCGCAGGGTAGCGTGCGCATCATGACCCCGGGCGAGGTGGCGCCGTGAGCGATCTGGAGCGCAAGCTGGCCGAGAAGAAGGAGCGACTGGAAGCGAAGCTCACCGAGGAGGTCGCTAAGGTCAAACGCTCGCTCGCTACGCGGATCGGGCGCGCGACGGCGTGGACGGTGCTGGCGGTTGTGGCCTTCGTCGTGGCCCTGTTCCTCGCATTTGCCTGGTATTCGACAACGTCGGACTTCGAGCATCGCGTGAATGCTGAGATTGTCAAAGTGCTCGAAGATGCAACCGGCGGGCGCGTCGAGTTGAATGCGATCCACTTCCACCTCTGGCATCTGGAGATTGACGCGGAAGGGCTGGTTATCCACGGGTTGGAAGGCCCCGGAGAGGCGCCGTATCTTGCGGTCGATAGAGTTCAGGCCCAGGTCAGGATTGTGAGTTTCTTCTCGCACCTGACGAATAGCGGCCTGTCATCCTACGTGAATCTGGATGCGCTGCGCGTAGAGCGTCCGCAGTTTCACCTCATCATCGATAAAGACGGCAAGACGAATCAGCCTGTGCCGAAGCATCCGCGCGCCAGCACCACGCCCATTACAGACACGCTGCTCGACCTGAAGGCAGGCAGCGTGGAAGTGGCGAACGGCGTAGCGCTCGTCAATGAGCGCAAGATTCCGTTCGATATGGCCGCGCGCGACCTCGATGCGGAGGTGCATTACATTCCGTCGAGCGACCGCTACGGCGCGACGGTCGATCTTACGGACCTGAGGACAAAGCTCGGCCCGCAGCCCGAGGCTCGGTCGGTGCTGCACCTGGCGGCGGAGCTGGGTCGCGACGCGCTCGACGTGACGAAGCTGTCATTTGCCAGCGGAAAGAACTCGCGGCTTGAAGCGACGGCCAGCCTTCAGCACTTTGCGAAGCCCGAGTGGCAGATGGCGGCGAAGGGGCAACTGGAGTTGAAGCAGGTCTCGATCCTGACCAACGTGGATGGACTCGATGCGGGTGCCGTCGATCTGGACGTGAAGGGGCATAGCTGCGAGGAGACTTCCACCTCTGCGCCGAAGCGTCCGAAGTTCTGGCAGCGGCTGCGCGGCAAGCCGGGCACCAAAGCGCCCGCGCCCGCACCGGAGTGCGAGTCCGGCTATCTGCTGACCGGCACGGCGAAGTTGCACAAGGCGGCCTATCGCAATCAGTATGTGCGTCTGCACGACGTGGACGGCGGCGCGACACTGCACATTACGCCGCGCGAGCTGCTGCTGACTTCTCTCGCGGCGTATCTGCCGGGAGGCGGAAACGCCGCGGGTGATCTGCGCATCGAGCACTGGCTGGGAGACGCGGCCACCGGCCCCGAGGCGTCCCACGCTTACATCGACGCAACGCTGACGAAGATACCGCTGCGCACGATCATGGACGTCACTGCCCCGGAGCACTACGGCGACCTCGGCTTCGACACCGCCGTGACCGGGCCGGTGAAGGTCGAGTGGGGCGGCGCGAAGGACGTCGCCTCGACGGTCGAGGTGGACGGCAACCTGACGTTTGCACCAACGGGCACCACGCGCAAGGGCGTGCTCTCGAACGTGCCCGTGACGGGCCAGACGCTTGCACATTACACAGGAAAGAACGAGACGGTGCAGGTTCAGCGGTTCATCGCGCAGACGCCCGGCTCGACGCTCGAAACCTCCGGCACACTGGGCGTCAACGAGGGCGATGCGCTCACCTTGCTGCGCACCGACCTGACGGTGAACAACCTGGGCGAATTCGATCAGTTGCTGACGACACTGGATCTCGAAGGCAACGGTAAGCGCGGCGCGGCGGCGATTCCGTTGGTCCTGCATGGCGCATTACAGTTCAATGGCACGGCGCGTGGCGCGATTGCGGACCTCGACGTGAAGGGCCACATGCAGGCACAGAATGTGGAGTTCGCGCTCGACAAGACCGATGTGCTGATCGATTCCGTGGTTGCAGAAGGCGAGTATTCGCCTGACGAGGGTGTGGCACTGGTGAGTTCGACCATACGGCGTGGGAGTGCGGTGTTGAACGTGGAAGGCAAGATCGTGCCGCGCAAAGAGGTGTCGCGGCGCGGCGTGGCGGTCTATCTGTGGGATGGCGGCATGGCCGTCGATGCGACGGCGCAACTGGCCGACGCGCAGGCGGCGGATGTGCTCCAGATCGCCGGCCAGCAACAGAAGATCCCTCTGACGGGAACGGTCACGCTCAACGCACACATCGTTGGAACGTTGGAAGACCTGGGCGGCGGCGGGCGCATTTCGCTGACCGATGGTGAAGCCTACGGCGAGCCGTATGACTCGGCTGTGGCGGACCTGACCGTGCAGGGCAAGGACATTGATGCGAACAACGTGCTCCTGAAACTGCACGGCATGCAGCTTGCGGGTAGCGCGGGGTACGACTTCGGCGCCGAAAAATTTCATGGGCACGTCGAGGGACACGGCCTTACGCTCTCGAAGTTCGCTGCGTGGCAGCGTGCGAAGATGAGCTTCGACGGCATGGCCAGCATCGTCGCGGATGCGAACGGAACCGTCTCGCAGCCCGGACTAAAGGCCAATCTGAAGCTGACGGGAGCAACCTATGAAGGCCGCCCGGTCGGCGAGGCGATGGCAGATGTACACAGCGAAGGCCAGAACCTGTACTTCATCGCGGCCTCGACGCTGCTGGGCGCGAAGGTGAATGCCACCGGCCAGATGCAGTTGACCGGCGATTATCAGTCGCAGGCGAAGCTGACCGTTGCCGGACTCGACATCGGCAAGCCGTTGGCGATGTTTGGCTCGGGCGAGATCAAAGCGCAGTCGCTGATCGATGGCGCGGCGACGGTGAGCGGGCCACTCAAGACGCCGAAACTGCTCAGCGGCGACGCCGAGTTCAATCAGGTGGACGTGAAGCTGCAAGGCGTCGAGTTGAAGGCGGCCGAGCCGCTGCGCATCGGACTCCGCAATGGCGTGGCCACGCTCGAGCAGGTCCACATCACCGGGCAGGACACGGACATGCGCGCCAGCGGCACGGCGCAGTTGTTCGGCGCAACCGATCCCAAGGGCCGCAAGCTCGATGTGAAGGCGACTGGCAGCGTCAGCATGGTGTTGCTCCACACCCTCGATCCAGACATTCTTGCGAGCGGCAAGATGGAGTTCACCGTTGCGGCGGGAGGTCGGGTGTCCAAGCCTGCACTGACAGGGCGCGTACAGTTCGACAACGTGAATATAGCGATGGACGGCGTGCCCAACGGACTGAGCAACATGAACGGCACGCTGGTGTTCAATCGCGACCGGCTCCAGGTCGAGAAGCTGACGGCAACCACGGGCGGCGGCCAACTGAATATCGGCGGGTCCATCCGCTATCAGAATGGCGTCTATGCCGACCTGACCGCAACCGGCGACGCGGTGCGCGTGCGACTGTATGGATTGAGCGCGACGGCGAATGCGAGGCTGCGCTTGCAGGGTACTCCGCAGAGTTCACAGTTGATCGGCAGCATCCTGCTGACGCGCTTTGGCGTAGGCGCGGATGTGGACTTCGCCGCGTTCTCATCGGTGGGCGGAGTGAGCGCGCCGCCGGACCCGAATGCGCCCGCAAACAAGATTCGTCTCGATGTGCGGGTGACGAGCGCGCCACAACTGGACTTCCAGAACTCCTACGCGAAGCTGGCAGGAACCGTGGACCTGACGATTCGCGGAACGGTAGCGGTGCCGTCGGTGCTGGGCCGCATCGAGATCAACGATGGCAGCGCGACCTTTGCGGGAACGAAATATCAACTGCAGCGCGGAGAGATTTACTTCACCAACCCGGTGCGCATCGACCCGACCATTGACCTCGATGCGACCGCGCGCGTCGAGACCTATGACATCACCATCGGACTGCACGGCACCGCGACCAGCCTGAAGCCGACTTATCGCTCGGAGCCGCCGTTGAGCGAGAGCGACATCTTCGCTCTGCTCGCGCTGGGTCGCACGCAGGAAGAAGCGCAGCTCTACCAGGAAAAGCAATTGCAGGCAGGCACTGACCCGACGACCAGCGCATTGCTGGGCGGGGCGCTGAATGCGACCGTCAGCAATCGCGTGGAGAAGCTGTTCGGCGTCGGCAGCGTCAAGATCGATCCGGCGTTCGTCGGCACGCTGGGCAACTCGTCGGCGCGCATTACGGTGCAGCAGCAGCTCTCGCGGCAGATTACGGCGACCTTTGCGACGAACGTCAACTCGTCTGCTCAACAATTAATTCAGGTGCAGTATGACCTGACGCGCGACTCGTCGATCGTTGTCACGCGCGACGAGTCGGGCGTATTCAGTATTGTGTATAAGCTGCGGCGGCGCTATCGTTAGAGGCTGCTATTGCGGGGAGAAAGTTCAATGAGATCGTTCAGAAACGGAATTGCGCGCACGCTCGTTGTGTTGTTCGTGCTCACCATCAGTTGCTCCGTGTGGGGAGTGGCGCAGACCGCGTCGGCCAGCGGCGAGCACGATCAGCAGATTCAGGCAGACGTGACGCATGCCCTGCGCAATGGCAAGTTCAAGGATGTGAAGGTCGTGGTGCGCGACGGCATCGTCACCCTCACCGGCACGGTGAATGTCTACAGCGTCAAGCGCGACGCGGAGAACCGTGCGCATCGCCGCAAGAACGTGCGTGGCGTGGAAGATTTAATTACGGTAGTTGGCCCGCACGTCGATGACGAGACGCTGCGCAGCAAACTGGCGGAGAAGCTGGTCTACGACCGCGTGGGCTATGGCACGACCGCGTTCAACTCGTTCACCATCTCCGTCGAGGATGGCGTGGTGACGCTGGGCGGCGTGGCCTATGGGCCGGTGGACAAGGACTCGGCGGTGAGCCTGGTGTCGAGTTATCCGGGTGTGCGGGATGTGGTGGACAAGATTCATGTGGCGCCGCTCTCACCTGCCGACGACCGCATCCGGCAGGAGGAGGCGCAGGCAATCTACGGCGCGCCGCAGTTGAACAGGTATGCGATGGACCCGGCCAAGCCAATCCGGATCACGGTCGAGAACGGCAACGTGACGCTGACGGGTATGGTGGACAACCAGGGCGACAAGGACGTGGCCAACATCCGGGCCAACGGCGTGCCCGGCGTGTTCAAGGTGGTCAATCTGTTGCAGGTTGCGGGCGGGGCAAAGAAAGAGAAGTAGGCGGCGAAGGAGAAATAGACGGAACTCTTTTACGATAGAAACATGGCTTCTATGTGGAAGAGTACGGTGGTCACGCTTGAGATGATCAAGTGGGAGCACTCGGTGTTTGCGCTGCCGTTTGCGTTGACCGGGGCGGTGCTGGCGGCTGGCGGCTGGCCTGCCTGGCGCGTGGTGGGTTGGATTGTGGTGTGCATGGTGGCGGCGCGGTCGGCGGCGATGGCGTTCAATCGGCTGGCCGATGCGCGGATTGATGCGGAGAACCCGCGGACGGCGATGCGGGCGCTGCCTGCCGGGGTGCTCGGCCGGGGCTTCGTGACGGGGTTTGTGCTGGTCTCGGCGGCGGTGTTTGTGCTGGGCGCGGCGCGGCTGAACCGGCTGACGCTGGAGCTTTCTCCGGTCGCGCTGCTGATTGTGCTGGTCTACAGCCTGATGAAGCGGGTGACGCGGTGGTCGCATCTGGTGCTGGGGCTGGCGCTGGGCATCGCTCCCTCGGCTGCGTGGATTGCGGTGCGCGGCTCGCTGGACTGGAGGATTGTGGTGTTGACCGGCGCGGTGCTGCTGTGGGTGGGCGGGTTCGACGTGCTCTATGCTTGCCAGGACTTCGAGCACGACCGCAGGGTCGGGTTGAACAGCGTGCCGCAGGCGTTCGGGGTGCAGGCGGCGTTCTGGATTGCGCGGGCGATGCATCTGGGGATGCTTGGGCTGCTGGTGTGGCTGGCGGTGCTGTTCGGTATGGGGAAGGTGGCGATGGCGGGCATCGTCGTGGTGGCGCTGCTCTTGCTTTACGAGCACTCGATCGTCTCGCCGAAGGACCTGCGGCGGATGAACGCGGCGTTCTTTACGCTGAATGGGATTATTTCGGTGCTGTTCTTTGGATTTGTGGCGGCGGACGTTCTGCTGAGGAGATGAGAAGGCCCGCCGAAGCGGGCCTTCCCGTGCGAGAGAACCAAAGAGTTGGCCGTGTTCTCAATCAACGTCTGGCCTTGTGGCCTTGCTTTATAGGTTGCCGGATGGCGGGCGCGGGTTGCCAGTGTGGATAAAATGGGCGGTGTCGGTTGGAAGGATTGAGGTGAGTGTTGAAGGTTGCGATTCAGGGGGAGATGGGGTCGAACAGCCACATGGCGACGGTGGCGATGCTGGGCAATCTGAGGGGTCTGGAGATTATTGCCTGCACGGTTTCGGCCGAGGTGATGGGGAAGGTGGTTTCTGGCGAAGTGGACGGGGCGGTGCTGCCGATTGAGAATAGTCTGCATGGTTCGGTTGCGGAGCACTACGACCTGCTGCTGGAGATGCCGGTGCGGATTGAGCGGGAGAGTCTGCTCAGGATTCGACATAATGTCATTGCTGCTCCCGGGGTGAAGCTGGGCAACGTACGGCGGGTGATGTCGCACCCGGTGGCGCTGTCGCAGTGCAGGCACTTTCTGGCGGCGCATCCGGAGTTCGAGGTGGTTCCGTTCTACGACACGGCGGGCAGTGTGAAGCATGTGATGGCCGAGGGGCTGAGGGACGTGGCTGGGCTGGCTCCGGAGCTGGCTGCCTCGTGGTACGGGGCCGAGGTGCTGGTGCCCGGGGTCGAGGACCACGCGGAGAACTTTACGCGGTTCCATCTGATTCTGCGGGACGGGGTGGATGGCGAACAGTTCGGGCCAGCGGAGGAGCCGGACAAGATGAGCGTCGCGTTTGCGCTGGAGCATCGGCCGGGAACACTGGTGGCGGCGCTGACCCGGCTGGCGGACGCCGGGGTGAACCTGACCAAGATTGAGTCGCGTCCGGTGCCGGGGAGTCCGTGGGAGTATGTGTTCTATGTGGACGCTCGGTTCGAGGGCCGGTCGAAGGCTGAGGCTGCGCTTGAGGCGCTGCGAGGGCATTGCAGGATGGTGAAGGTGCTGGGGCGGTACCGGGCGGCTTAGGGTACCCCCTCCCCCTGTTTTTGTGCAAAATCCTTTGAACAAAGGACTTAGGTTCGGACTATATACGAGAAGTCCTTATATATTTGGGGTGCTTCTTCGTAAAGTCCTAGAACGACAGGGTTTAAAGCAGATTTCTCGATGGTATGCAGCGAGAATGATGTGTCGGGCTTTCAGCCCTTTCATGTTCTGCCATCATGAACCTGGGCCTCCGGCCCAGGCTGGTATGTTGTCGAGCCTTTGGCCCTTGGAAGGCTACTGCACAGCGATACGCAATTTGCTCTAAAGCCCTGCGCTCCCACCGAAAAGCAGGGATGGCGAGTTTTTCCGCAGCCTGCTTCAGTCCCTTGGGTTCATTGCGATCTTGACCTGGGACTTCGGCTCAGGCCGGTAGATGTCGCGCCTTTGGCGCTGATGAGGCGGTTATGTATAAGGAAAGACCCGGCGGATCGCGCCGGGGGCCTTTTGCTTCTATTTCAATTATAGCGGGTTGGGGAAACTGGGCCGCCATCGGGGTGCGGTTTTATGTTGTTGGATTGGAATGGGTTGGGGGATTTTTCTCGGGGGTGGGGTTGACAGGGCCCGGGAAACAGCAGATTCCTCCCCCTTCGGCTTCGCTCAGGGTGCGGAATGGAAACGCAAAACATGCGGTTGGTGGAGAGTGTTCGTTCCCACCCTTCGCAAACGACGCGAAGGATGGGGAACCCGGCTACGCTCCGGTCGAGATGACGTGGTTTGGTGGCAGCGCGGATAACAGCAGATTCCTCCGCTGCGCTACGGAATGGAAATGTCAATGGCTACGGAATGGAAATGTCAATGGCTACGGAATGGAAATGTCAATGGCTGCGTGAATGGAAATGTCAATGGTGGCGTGAATGGAAATGTAAAGGCGGCGGGTGGAGTGGGCTCATTCCCACCCTTCGCAAAAAGCGCGAAGGATGGGGCACCCAGCGAAACGCAGATTCCCTTCGGGAATGACAACAAAAGGGGCGGGCGATGCGAGACGCAGATTCCCTTCGGGAATGACAACAAAAAACGGAATGACAACAAAAAAGGAATGACAACAAGAAGTGGGGACTTCCTTGGGGATGGAGGAGGGCTCAGTGCGATGCACAGGGGTGGACGGGAGTAGGATGGCTGGCTGATGGGAAGGGGTTTATGGGCCGATGACGGGAGGGAGCGGGAATGCGTCTTATGGGGAGGGAGCGGGTTGCGACCGGATGAGGAGTTGCTGCATCTAAGTGAGAAAGATTTTCGTCAGTTTATAGTGGATAATCTGATAGGGGTAGACTCAATGCCAAATGATTTCGTAAGCGTCATTCAGCCCAAGGAAAAGAATGGGGACCCGTCCGGCGAGTCCGGCAAGCGGCCCGTGCCGGTGTTGCCTGTGCGCGATACGGTGCTGTTTCCCCATGCGGTGCTGCCGCTGACGGTGGGGCGCGACAGCTCGATCCAGTTGATTCAGTCGCTGGGCGAGGAGAAGACGATTCTGGTGGTGGCGCAGCGGGATGCGCGGCAGGATGCGCCGCAGCCGGCGGACCTGTACGCCCTGGGCACGCGGGCGACCGTGCATAAGGTAGTGAAGATGCCCAACCAGAGCTTGTTTGTCTTCACCGAGGGCAACGAGCGGGTGCGTCTGGGCGAGTTTTCGCAGTTGACGCCGTTTATGACGGCGGAGTGCGAGGTGGTGGACGAGGTTGAGCCGGAGAAGTCGCCTGAGCTGGAGGCGCTGCAGCGGAATGTGGTGAGCCAGTTCCAGACGATTGTTACCTCGTCGCCGACGCTCTCGGATGACTTGCAGACGATTGCGATCAATATTGACGAGCCGGGGCGGCTGGCGGACTTTATCGCGTCGAGCCTGCCGTTTTTGACGACGACCGATAAGCAGGAGTTGCTGGAGACGCCGGACATTGCGGCGCGGCTGGAGCGCATCAACAAACATCTTGCGAAGGAGCTTGAGGTGCAGCAGTTGCGCAACAAGATCCAGAGCGAGGTGCAGGACTCGGTGCAGTCGTCGCAGCGGGACTACTATCTGCGCGAGCAGTTGAAGGCGATCCAGAAGGAGCTGGGCGACGCGGACGATACGCAGAAGGACATCGCCGAGCTGAAGGAGAAGATTGAAAGCGCGGGGATGCCGGAGGAGGTCAAGAAGGAGACGCTGAAGGAGCTGGCGCGGCTGAGCCGGATGAATCCGATGGCGGCCGACTATGGCCTGACGCGGAATTACGTCGAGTGGCTGGCGGTGCTGCCGTGGTCGAAGACGTCTTCGGGCGAGGTGGACATTAAGAAGGCGAAGGAGACGCTGGACGCGGACCACTACGGGTTGAAGAAGGTGAAGGACAGGATTCTGGACTACCTGAGCGTGCGGCGGTTGAAGCCGGACATGAAGGGGCCGATTCTGTGCTTCGTGGGGCCTCCGGGCGTGGGAAAGACGAGCCTGGGGCGGTCGATTGCGCGGGCGCTGGGGCGGAAGTTTTCGAGGATCTCGCTGGGCGGGATGCACGATGAGGCGGAGCTGCGCGGACACAGGCGCACGTACATCGGCGCGCTGCCGGGGCAGATTATTCAGCACCTGAAGCGGGTTGAGGTGAAGGACCCGGTGTTCATGCTGGATGAGATTGACAAGCTGGGGCGCGATTTTCGCGGCGATCCGGCCTCGGCGCTGCTCGAAGTGCTGGACCCGGAGCAGAATTATACGTTCAGGGACAACTATCTGGATCAGCCGTTCGATCTGAGCAAGGTGCTGTTTATCTGCACGGCGAACCAGTTGGATACGATTCCGGGGCCATTGCTGGACCGGATGGAGATTATCGAGCTGACAGGATACACGGAGGAAGAGAAGGTGAGTATCGCCGAGACGTATCTGATTCCGCGGCAGATTAAGGAGAACGGGATCGATGCGGCGCTGATTGAGTTCCCGCGTGAGAGCGTGGCTCTGGTGGCGCGGCACTACACGCGCGAGTCGGGCGTGAGGAAGCTGGAGCAGCAGATTGGGACGATCTGCCGGAAGGTGGCGCGGCGGATTGCCGAGGGTCATACGGAGAAGGTGACGATTACGCCTGAAGTGGTTCACGAGTTCCTGGGCGGGATCAAGGTGAGGGTGGACACGGAGATTGCCGAGCGGACGAAGCGCGCGGGCGTGGCCGTGGGCCTGGCGTGGACTCCGGCGGGCGGCGATGTGCTGTTTATCGAGGCCAATCGGATGAAGGGCAAGGGCAGCTTCACGATCACGGGGCAGATTGGCGACGTGATGAAGGAGTCGATGCAGGCGGCGCTGACGTGGGTGAGGTCGAATGCGGTGGGGCTGGGGATTGACGAGGACTTTCTGAAGGAGTCGGACCTGCATATTCACGTGCCGGCGGGGGCGATTCCGAAGGACGGGCCTTCGGCCGGCGTGACGATGGCGACGGCGCTGGTGAGCCTGCTGACGAATACGCCGGTGCATCCGCTGACGGCGATGACGGGGGAGATTACGCTGAGCGGCAATGTGCTGCCGGTGGGCGGAATCAAGGAGAAGTTTCTGGCGGCGAAGCGCGTGGGCGTGCGCGATGTGATTATGCCGACGGAGTGCAAGCAGCAGGTGGACGAAGACCTGTCGCCGGAGCAGATTGAGGGCGTGACGATTCACTATGCGTCGCGCATCGAGGAGGTGTTGGCGGTGGCGCTGCCGAAGTCGCCGCGGGAGAAGGTGGCCGATGAGGTGGTGCGGGAAGAGGTGCTGCAGGCGGCTTCGGCTTGAGCGGCTTGTTGGATTGCGGATGTGGGATGGGGCCCGGCTTTGCGCCGGGCCGCTTTGTTTCGGGCGATCTTGAGAGATTGTGTGAGCGCGATAGATTGATAGATCGGGCCTTCAGCCCTCAGGCCTGGGGTTGTGGCGACACCTGGGGCTGCGCCCCAGGCTGGTATAGAGCGCGCCTTTGGCGCTTCTCATTGTGCTCTGAGTGACATCGTTTGTAGTAAGAAGACCTGTCACAGCGGAGGGATGCGGATGATGACGATTGGGCACTCGACGTTGACGATGGAGGCGTTTTTGCGGGCGATCGAGGAGAACGGCTGCACGACGTTGGTGGATGTGCGAAGGTTTCCGGGGTCGAAACGGTATCCGCAGTTCGGGCAGGTGCGGCTGTTTGAGTCGTTGAAGAAGGCGGGGATTCGCGGGCTTTGGCGTGAAGGGCTGGGCGGGCGGCGGCCTGTGTTGAAGGACAGCGTAAATACCGGGTGGCACAACGACGGATTTCGCGGGTATGCGGACTATATGCAGACGGAGCACTTTCGGCATGAGATTGAGTGGTTGATGGCGCTGGCGGATTTCGACTCGGCGGTGGTGATGTGCGCGGAGGCGGTGCCGTGGCGGTGCCATCGGTCGCTGATTGGGGATGCGGTGGTGGCTCGGGGTGGGGTGGTGGAGGATATTTTTGTGCAGCCGGATGGGCGTAGTTCGCGTCGGGCACATGCGCTGACGTCGTTTGCGCGGGTGGAGGGTGGGCGGGTGTGGTATCCGGGGGACGAGTTGTTTGGGTGATGTTTGGGTGAGTGGGGCCGTCCAATGGGCGGGCGTCGAGTATGCTTTTGGGATGCGGGTGAAGGTGCTTTATTTTGGCGTGCTGAAGGACGGGTTTGGCCGCGAGGGCGAGTGGCTGGAGCTGGCTGAGGGCGCTTCGGTGGCGGACCTGGTAACTGTGTGCCGCGGGCGGTTTGGCGGGGCTCCGTGGGAGTCGGTTGCCGTGGCGGTAAACCGGGAGTATGCGCGGGCTTCGGAGGTGTTGATGGAGGGAGATGAGGTGGCGTTGCTGCCTCCGGTGAGCGGAGGGGTTGGACGGTTATGAGTTTGAGCTTCGGAAGAGAGGCACACCCCAGGGGCTAAAGCCCCAGGATTTGCACTATGGAAGAGACCCAAGGCTGAAGCCTTGGGGTACCTGGAGGCAACGACAACTGCAACTGCAAGGACAACAGCAGACGCTTTGGTTCGGTGAACGTATGAGAGTTGAGATTGTGGATGGGGCGATTCCGGCGGGGGAGATTGTGGCGGCGATGAAGGCCGGCGCGGATGGGGCCGTGTGTGTCTTCGACGGAATTGTGCGGGACAACTCGCGCGGGCGGCGGACGCTGCATCTGGATTATGAAGCGTATCGGGAGATGGCGCTGGAGAAGATGGGTGCGCTGGCTGCCGAGGCTGTGGCGCGGTTCGGCGTGAGGGATGTTGCAGTGGTGCATCGGCTGGGACGGCTGGTGGTGGGCGAGACGAGCGTGCTGGTGGTGGTGGCTTCGGCGCATCGCGGGGCGGCGTTCGATGCGTGCCGGTGGCTGATCGATACGTTGAAGAAGACGGTGCCTATCTGGAAGAAAGAGCAGTTTGTGGATGGGGCGGTTTGGGCGGACGGGGAGCCGTTTCCGGACAGCATTGGCTTACAGGAGACGAGTGAGGACAACGGTTCGCGCTTGCGCGCGAATGCCCACCTTAGCGCGATAAAGCCGCGCGAAGATGGGGCACCCGCACCTGCACCCGCACCTGCCCATGTCCCAAAGGCGGGACATGGGGCACCCGCACCTGCACCCGTACCTGCACCCGCACCTGCACCCGCACCTGCACCCGTACCTGCCCATGTCCCAAAG